>Ga0181559_10007117_pt1 | contig 10446 bp, 6 predicted proteins | sample 011ome_21_FD_133752 | JGI IMG/M metagenome (GOLD analysis project Ga0181559, IMG submission 133752) | Coastal salt marsh microbial communities from the Groves Creek Marsh, Skidaway Island, Georgia - 011508AT metaG (megahit assembly) | ecosystem: Environmental > Aquatic > Marine > Intertidal zone... | reverse complement strand
AGAGCAATGCACCGACGGTGCTGACGTCATATCCAGTTGCATTTGCAGCTGTAAGAGCAATAGTAAGGCCAGTATCAATGATGGCTTTCTCAACCGCAAAGTTTGTGATCTTTGCTGTATCTGCGGTTTTCACTGAACCAACTGCAACACGGATGGTTTCAGCGTTCGTATTACCCGCACGGATCGTTTGGTCATATGATCCATCCAAAACTGCAACATCGTTAAAGCGTGTGTTACTCGCAATCTTGTCGATTTCAGATAAAAGAGCGTTCACCTCAAGCTGCGCATTGTCGCGGTCTTTTGAGGTGTAAATACCGTTTTCCATCTGAACAGCGAGTTCACGCATCCGCAAGATCATATTAGTGATCTCTGCCATGCCACTCTCAGCAGTTTGAACAAGAGAAATGCCATCCTGAGAGTTACGAATAGCCATCTTAATACCACTCAACTGGCTCTGCATTTTATTTGCAACAGCCAATCCAGCAGCATCATCAGCAGCACTATTAATTCTCAAACCGGAAGATAAACGCTCCATGGATGTTTGCATCTTGTCGTTCGCCTTAGTAGCGTAAGTACGCGCCATCAAGGCCCCAACATTAGTGTTGATAACAGTCATTTCTGATCCCCATGATCTTAATTTTTGTGCTTCAGCATTTGCATTATGCTTCAGCCTCCAATCATCAGAACGACATAATTAAAAAAAAATTAGAAAAAAATGGAAATTATTTAATTTTGGCACAGTTTTTGCTTCTCAAAGAAAAAAGCGGCCATAATGACCGCCCACTAACCTTCTTTATGTTATTAGTACTTATCTTACTTAAACGACCATCTAACCTAATTAGTTAGTTGTAATGCATTTTTACTGCTCAGTTGGCATACATTTTGCTTTTCACTCATTCAAGCCTCCCAGTTTAATCGCCGAATTACGATTTAATAAAAAATCCATTCTTGGTGAGTTCATCTTTGACTTCCGTGATTAGACTTGTCCAGTTTCCGCTTTGTCTCTGCCGGAAAAGTCTTACACTTTCATACCATGGGGTATCTTCTCGATCCTGAAGCCAGCGATAATCGGGCACATGTGCCACCATAAGCCAGGTTGGCTTGCCCAAAGCTCCCGCCAAATGAGCGACACTCGTATCAACGGTAATGATTAGATCCATCAGCTCACAAAGTGCCGCCGTATCAGTAAAATCAACTAACTCTTCTCCAAAAAATTGTATGGCCGCCATGGAGGTTAAAATAGACTCGTCAAAGCTACGTACCTCTTTTTGTAAGCTTACCCAGTTCGCATTTTTATTAAACAAAGGTAACATTTCTTTTAGCCTTATGCTGCGCTTCCCGTCATCTTTGTGCCCTTCACTTCCACTCCATACAATCCCTATCCTTGGCCCTTTTTTCTTTGATAATTTGCTCAACCAGTAATCCTTCTTTTTCGGCGCAACCGATAAGTAGCCATTAGAGAAGGGAATTGTGTCCAAACGAATTTTCAATGCAGCGGGAAGACTCATTAATGGGCAGTGGAAATCAAATTCCGGCAGACTGTCTCCTTTTGTTATGACTTTGTATGAATTTTCTGGGCACTTTAGCAAATCAGTCAAAGGCTCGGGAACTTCTAAGAAAACCTCCCCAGCCAAGCATGACACTTGTCTAGCAAACCGTGAAAACTGAATCGAGTCCCCCAATCCTTGTTCAGAGTGGAGGAGTATTGATTTACCTTCTAAATTATCTTGCCCAAGCCACAGCGGTTTTGAAAACCCGCGCCTTGGTGACGTAAACTCTGGCCTGTCCCATCTACACTCATAAAGAGACCACCCCTCCTCAAAATGACCCAGCCTAATAAGCAAAAGTGACAAATTCCAACGGGCATTTAGATAGTCGGGCTTTAACTCTAAGGCACGTCTGTAACAGTCAACACTTTCTTTAAATCTATGTAGATCTTGAAGAATATTGCCTCGATTGTAGAAACTCTGCGGGTTTGGAGGAACGAAATTAATTAATTTATCCGAGGTTTTCACAGCCTCTTTTAATCTTCCCATTTTACGGAGCAAATTAGCTTTATTGTTATAAGCCTGAACATACGTTGGATCGAGAGATATGGCTTTATTAAACGCCTTTAGTGCCATCTTTGGCTCTCGTTGCTTTACTATGGTGCCATAATTGTAGTGTATTTTCGCAGAATTGGGCGAAATTTGCATCGCATATTTACAAGTCTCTTTTGCTTCATCATATCTTCCGAGACCGTCGAGGGCATTGCCTTTGTTGATAATAGCGGGTAAGAAATCAGGAGCTATTGAAAGGCAAAGTGCGAGAACTTTCAGAGCATCCTCATGCTGACCGGACTTGTTGAGGGTATTTCCGAGGTTATTCAGAGCAACATGCGAGAATGGCTCGAGATCGACAGCTTTTTGATAGGCTTTAACCGCTTCGGGAAATCTCTCCAAAGCTTGAAGAAGATCTCCCTTATTCAAATAGGCAGACAAATAATCATCTCTCAAAGTGATGGCCTGATCAAACATGTCAAGGGCCGCTTGATACTTCCCTGCCCGACCCAAAGCTGACCCATAGTCGTTATATAATTCAGCTGATTTTGGCAAAATTTTTAAAGCGGTTTTAAGATCCTTTAGAGCTTTTTCAAAGTGACCAAGGACTGAGTAAGCATTCCCGCGGCTCTGATATGCCTCGTGGTCATTTGGAGCTGCCAAAACCAACATATCATAGCAATCGATCGCCTCTTTCTGCCTTTTTAGTTTTAGAAGTGTTTCCGCCTTAAGCTCTAGCGCAGTTGTATCAGAAGGATCAAGAACAACAGCCCGCTCAAGGTCATGTAAAGATTCGTGAAATTTATCTAATTTATAGTAACTTAGGCCTCTATTACAGTAAAATTGAGCACACAAAGGTTTCAAGCCAATGGCTCTGCTTACAAATTTTATCGCTAAGTCAAACTGGTTCTGTTTGAACAGTATCATCCCCATAAGATGCAACGCATCTGCACTTTCAGGACTATTCGTCAATATACTCCTGCAACAATCTTGAGCTAGTCCTAATTTACCTTCTCGAAACAGCTCAAAGGCCTTATCTATATTTGCACTGCCCCTGTCTAATTTTGACGCAAGAATGGGATGCTGAGCTCTTTTCACTTTTTTCTGGAGATTCATAATTAAGACACCATAAATTTAACGGAACTCGTTCAAAGGCATGATTTGGGCCAGCAAAATACATGCCAAAAACCATTAACAACTCCGCCTTGGCCCGTAATCGACTTGGCACCTTTACCAACCCTGAAACTTAGCACCGAGCGAAACGACGATTTTGAAAGACTACCATCTATCCGAAGAGAAAATTGGCACAGGCATTGCTTGTTGAGTCGAAATCAGGAGAGCTGACAAATGAAACTAATGATTCTTGCTGGCGGTTTTGGCACGCGAATTTCAGAAGAGAGCCAACTAAAACCAAAACCTCTAGTCGAAGTAGGTGGGAGGCCAATCATTTGGCATATTATGAAATATTACTCTCATTTTGGAGTTAAAGATTTTATAATATGTTGCGGGTATAAAAGCTTGCAAATTAAAGACTTTTTCTTGAATTACAGAGCATACTATTCTGATTTTACAGTTAATTTAGGGAGTTCTGTTGTTCAGTTACATAATCCGTCATCTGAAGATTGGTCTGTAACCCTGGTGGAGACTGGTTTGAACACTGGCACCGCGGGGCGCATTCTCAAAGCCAGCAAGTATTTAGGTGACGACACGGACTTCTTCTTGGCCTATGGGGATACTCTATCTGATGTAAACGTAAACGAACTCTCAAGGTTCCATAAAAAGCACGGACGCTGGGCAACTGTCACGACAGCAATTCCACCTGGACGTTTCGGTGCAATTAAAGTTGACGGAGACATTGTAAGATCATTTCAAGAGAAGAAAGTAGATCATGATGGATGGGTCAGTGCAGGCTTTTTTGTCATAAACCGTGTAGCACTCAGCCTCATATCAAGCGACACTGAAATGTGGGAACTAAACCCGCTTGAAAAGCTTGCTAAGGGTAATCAGTTAAGAGCCTTTCGCCATCATGGATTTTGGCAGCCAATGGACACGCCGAGAGATAAGAAAATGCTCGAGACCCTATGGGAAACCAAAAATTGTCCCTGGAAAGTCTGGCTTTGACGGTACAGATTTAACTTATCAAAATTCAAATTTTATATAAAAACGTATGCGAGGGCTTAAACAATGTCGATAAAAATCGCTTTTGCAATTCCAACCTATAATCGTGTTAATTATCTGAAAAAGGCAATAATTTCAATAGCTAAACAAAAGAAAATTAATGATGTTGATGTAACAGTTTTAATCTCCAATCTTTGTTCGACTGATGAAACACATGACTACTTGTCTCAGGTCAAATCCTTGCACCCAGAATTGCACTTTAAAATAACAAACAAAACACCAAATCCTGGTCAATACCTTTCAGGCGAATTTAACTTTGCTTCTTTAGGCGAAATGATAGACGAAAGTATAGATTGGGTATGGTGGCTTGGTGATGATGACTATCTTTTCAATGAGAACTCTTTGGCGGCTGTGGTAGACGCTGTACGCAATGCAAAGTCCAGAAACGTCAGGTTAATTCATGCCTGCCAAGCTCGTAGGAGCCTTAATTCGGGAAAAATAATAGAGACTAGTCTTCTTAACTTGTGCAACAAAATTGGTCTCCATGAGGCATTAGGATGGATATCTTCATTGATCATTGAGAGAACAATTGCGAAAAAAATGCTTTTAAGTTACTCGCCCTTTTCACATAAAGGTGCAAAAAACTTATTAAACGAAAGTTCTGCTTTTTATCATGCAACAAATATTTTGCATCAATGTGCAGCAGATGATGCTCTTTTGATTGATTTGCCAATTGTGGAACCGCAGGATGAGGCGCAGACTCAAGAGTCTATCAAGCGCTGGAAGAAAGACAATGTTGCTGCACGGTATTTCCTTGTCCCTGACGATTTAGAAATAATACGCTTAGATCTTGAATTACCAAATTTTTCCAGGATTTTCTTTCGCTACTTAGGTTATAGCTTATGGGATCGGTATATCAATTTTATAATAGGAAAAATGCTGGATCAAAACCTCATATCGTCTGTACGTGAGAGTGCGGGTCACCATAAATTTAATAAAGAAATAGAAATATTTTGGAGTCAAACTTCAAAGATACCGGCGATGTTAGATAGCAAATACGATCAAAAAACTGTTGCTGTGATGATTGACACCATAAGATACCTAACTGCAGATTACATTAAATCCGACTTCAACAATAATGTGTTAAAAAGCAAGCTTGAGATATGGTCTGCATCACTTCATCGTCAGCAATATAATTTTAAGTTGTTAATATAGAAAAATAAACTCCTAACTTTTGCCTCTCAATGTTTCAAATTTGGGAAAGCAATTGCTTTTTGTAGTCTAGCCGTTGGATTAGGGACATTATTAATGGAACGTTATGAAATAATTTCCGCAGCTCGAAAATATTTCAAGGCCCAAAATCAGCCAAAAGAATTTATGCCTGGAAAAACTTACATTCCTGCTACAGGAAAAGTTCTAGATGAAAATGATTGCGCGAATCTTATAGACGCGTCACTCGATATGTGGCTGACAGCAGGAAGGTATAGTGATGAATTTGAAGCTTCACTGGCTCAAACATTTGGAAGCAAGTTTTCGAAACTTACCGTATCTGGTTCAGCTGCCAACCTTCTCGCATTCTCCACGCTAACCTCAAGTAAATTGGGAGAAAAAAGAATTTCACCCGGTGATGAAGTAATCACTGTAGCTGCGGGCTTTCCAACAACCGTTGCCCCTATTATACAAAACGGCTGTGTTCCGGTATTTGTAGACATCAATATCGATAATCATAACATAAATGTTCAGGCGTTAGAGGACGCAATCACTACCAAAACTAAGGCTGTGATGGTAGCACATTCTTTAGGGAACCCTTTTGATGCAATTAAAGTGTCTGAGATCTGTAAGAAAAATGGGCTTTTTTTGATCGAGGACTGTTGCGATGCTTTTGGCGCAAAACTAAACGGTCAAGGCGTAGGCACCTTTGGGGACATTGCAACATTGAGCTTTTATCCCGCGCACCACATAACAATGGGTGAAGGTGGTGCTGTCCTTATGAACTCGAGAAAGCTCTCTTTAATTTGTGAAAGTTTCAGAGACTGGGGAAGAGATTGCTTTTGCAAACCTGGCCAAGATAATACTTGCGGAAATAGATTTGGGTGGAGACTGGGGAGCCTTCCTGAGGGGTATGATCACAAATACACCTACAGCCACATCGGATACAACCTAAAGGTGTCTGACATGCAGGCAGCAATTGGCGTTAGCCAGCTAAAAAAAATTTCTCAATTCATCAAGAAAAGGAATTTAAATTTCGAACTTTTGAAATCAAAGTTAGAGATCAGAGGTCTCGACGAGCATTTTTACTTGCCCCAAGCAACTCCAAATTCTGAGCCATCATGGTTTGGGTTTTTACTGACATTGAAAAATTTTGTGCCTGGAGAAAGAACAAGAATCACCCAATTTCTTGAAGAAAAAGGTGTCGGAACACGCCTTTTATTTGGTGGAAACTTAACTAAACAGCCTGCATTTATTGGACAAAATTACCGAGTAAGTGGTAGTCTTGCGAATACCGATAAAATAATGAATGACAGCTTTTGGGTGGGAGTGTGGCCAGGAATAAACGAAGAAATGATAGATTATATGGTAGCTCAAATTGAAGCTTCAGTCTCCTAACATGAAGAGGTAATTTCATTCCTAATTTTCAAAACAGTACCTTCTTACATTCAGTCATCAGAACATAGAAGCCCCAGTTTTCTGGAATAGATTGATGATTATTTGTGAGTCGGTGAAAGAAGGGCGTTTGATTATAATCACCAAGCTTTTATTGAAGTTAAGTTAGATAAATCAACGTTGTTCATTTAGAATTTTGCTCAGATTAGTAAAAATACCCGTTTGAAGGATAATAACTCTTCCGCTAAACCCCTAGAACTTCTGTTAACAAGATTGATATGAAAACCTATATCACCGATTGATTTACAAGCTGCCTTAAATTTTAGTTGGTTTTCTTACTATTAATCCGTTTTCGATAGACAGTGAAAAGATTGGCTGATTTCTTGGATCTTTTCGCAGGAAGTCGGAAATAGTTTTAATTTGCGATGGAACTTGTTTACGAGCGTGTGCGACAGTTACTTAGAAAATTGTTCGGCATCATCAGTAATTTAACAAATACACTTTTATGCATAATTTATGAAAAATTCTTTTGGCCTCGAATTCAAAAACAACTTCTTTCGTTGATCACGTTTACAATTCAACTCAGTTGGAAATCACGTTAAACAACTTTTCAGCCTCCATTTCCAAAACCTCTCGAGAAGAAAATGTTGGTGCAAAGCCCAACTTTCGTATCTCGTCGTTTGTCGAAAAATAATTTGGCTTGACACCAGTCGTATTAAAATCTTTGAGCGTCAGTATATTGTCAATTTTATAACGTAGAGAATACCTTTCAGACATCAGCTCTAGTATTTCAAATTTCGAGATTGGTTCGCAAGAATACAAATCAAAAGCTGCATTGATCCCATCGCATTCAAGCACACATTCAACTGCTTTATAAAATATTTCAGCATTTATATAGTCGCGTCTCACATCTAAATTGTTCGTGCGAAACTCCACACCAAATTTAATACTGCTAAATATTTGTCCAATCAGAGAAGCCTCAAGCTCTGGCAAGCGACCTCTTAGGTAATTGAAAATTCTGAGGTCTACAATGAAGTGATCTTTAAGGTTACGATGTTTAAGCTCAGAGATAAACTTCGCCAGACTATATTGATCCAACACTTTCCCCAATTTTATGGCAGCAGTCTGATCAAAGAGTCGGTCAACTGGTTTTTCAAAATCAGATAGGTAACTAGCTCCACTCGAGAGATAAATGTACTTAGTTTTCGGGTGAGACTTGAGGTAGGAGAGGATTAAGTTATCAAAGGTATCATTGACTCTTAAAATTTCGTCCTGCTTTTGCTTCAGTCTTGACGGATCGCCACACCCGATGAAATTAATGATCACGTCAAAAGTATAGCTCAATGAGAAGGAGTCATAACTTAGAGATCAAACATAATCAGAATATGTATCCTGCCGACTTTGCTTCTCGATGTTCTCCGATCTGTAAAAGAGAAAAAATTCATAACGTGAATTTTCTACGGCAATCGTTACATATTCCCGAGCTATGATGCTGGAAGCGCCGAAAATTGCAATTTTCATTTTGACACCCAAAAAAATTCCAAGAGATCTGTTTGCTTAACTTCTTCTTTGCTTGCGGTAAGTCAAGGCTTAGAACTAATCTTTATTAAATCCAACTTCCTTGAATACGATATCTTGCTCCTCATCATTTACGGTAGATAATAATCTCACAAGATCTATAACTGCCAAGAAATATAGAAGAGCGATTGGTTCAAGCAGTTTTGTTTTAAGTAAGTAGTGTGGGGTGATTAGAATCTGGACTTATCTGAAACATTTCGCATACTTAAAAGGCTTAAGAACATTAATTTACAACATCAATTCTTACTCACCTTCGATATTTACGACTCTCTTGAAATAAAGAAAGTTTATCCAATAATTGCTTCGTCATTAATCATTGCAGCAACAGGGTCTTTCGAATGAATCGATAAAAAATTCAAACCGAACTTAAAAACTTTATATTTTCTTTCCTTAAAGAAGCTCTTCAGTTCGGTCTTATCAGACTTGATATGCTCAACGACCAGTATTGGCTTGTGTCTTTCGATAGTATCTGTAGCACCTGCTAATGCTAATTCCTCCATCCCCTCGATATCTAATTTAATCAAATCAACTCGCTTCAATTGCAGGCTATCAATTGTCATTGTCTTTATCTTTGACGTTTTGCCGTCTGAATATGATAATTTTTGGCCAATGAACTCACTGCTCTCATTCTGAATTAATTCCATACTGCCAAAACTTGAAGCTTGAAAATAATCCGGTTTTGGAATGTCGATTTCAGCCGCTTTGTCTGCTACGGCTGCCAAGATAGCCTTTGCGTTAAAACAATTGTTAATGGCGATGTTACCAGCTAGAGCGTAATAGATCTTCTCTTGGGCCTCGATACTTAGCACGTCACCCCATCCATGCATATGCCTCGCCCACTCTATGCTATGGACCCCGATATTTGCACCACAATCAATTGCAAAAACACCATCTCCAAAACTCTTTCTTCTTGCATCCAGCAACCTCAGAACTGCGTCAACTTCTTGTTGATCAAAAGATTGCTTATTCAAAAGTTGGAATCCAACACCATAACCGCCATTTACGGTCTCACAGTAGTCGAATCTATTGACAATCATCGTGCCATGATTCGTCGGAGCTATTACAAACGCGGTTGGCCTTTCTCGACTCTTGATCATTCTACAGAACTACCTTTTTCAGAGATTTTTCGACAATCCCAATGATGCAAAAATGAAGCCAATTTTCTACCTTAGAGCCAGTGATATAAGATCAAAGTAAGATGAACTGCATTAAAAGTTTCAAAAAATTACCGTCTGATATTTTACAGTTCAAATTTTCATCTATACTCTGACGCCAAGATTTTTTCTACTTAACATCTTTCTGGTATCTCTCGATTTGGCTTGAAATTATATTATATGCTGACCCGTCTTTAGTGGGACGTTGCTCGTATTCATTTACAAGCGTTAAAACGGATATTAAAGGTAGATAGTTCCGCCATCTGAGGTGTTTCTCAGCTTTTCGGGAATCTAAAGTCAAAAAGGAAGCTTCTTGAAAAGCACCCTCAGACACTGAGATGATTGGTTCTTCAACGGCGATCGAGCAGAGTAAATTCAGAAGCTCCTGAACCGTAACACACACCTCAGAACTTGGACCAAAGTTCCAAGCTGACGAAAATGTTTTAGGTTTTTGCCACAATGACTGAGCCAATAATAAGTATCCATGTAAAGGCTCTAGAACATGTTGCCATGGCCTTATTGAGTTTGGACTCCTAATTATTAACTGCTTCTTATCTCTTAGCGCGCGATAAAAATCTGGAACCAGCCGGTCACTAGACACATCACCACCACCCAGAACATTTCCTGCTCTTGCTGTGGCTAAACCAACTCCGCTGCCTTTAAAAAAGGAGTTGTAATATGACTCTGAAATCAGCTCTGAACAGCTTTTGCTATTGCTGTAGGGATCAACCCCTCCTAACTTATCATCCTCAATGAAAGGCCTGGATCGACCAGAGTTTTTGTAAACTTTATCGGTAGTTACGTTTACAACAACCCTAACAGAGTCAGATTGCCTAATAACATCTAACAGATTTACTGTTCCCATTATATTAGTAGAGAAAGTATTAACTGGATCGTCATATCCTGATCTCACCAGAGGCTGGGCCGCAAGATGAAAAACAATGTCCGGCTGT
>Ga0181559_10007111_pt1 | contig 10451 bp, 10 predicted proteins | sample 011ome_21_FD_133752 | JGI IMG/M metagenome (GOLD analysis project Ga0181559, IMG submission 133752) | Coastal salt marsh microbial communities from the Groves Creek Marsh, Skidaway Island, Georgia - 011508AT metaG (megahit assembly) | ecosystem: Environmental > Aquatic > Marine > Intertidal... | reverse complement strand
CCCCGCCGTTATTTCTGTGGCCATCTGGCAAAATCGATCCGACTCGCAATATCGACTGGCCAATAAATAACTTAAAACTGCATCCGGCAAGTACTCGATTTCAACAATGGCTCTGGGTATAGCGATTGGTGGCTACTATCTGTTTCCAAATATCCGTAAGCTGGATAAATTGGCCGATGCCAGTGTCGAGAGTAAGGTCAGCCCCAAGCTTTAACCTCGGGAACCGAGAGCGAACCAAATCTGATTGATCCCTAATACTCCTATATTCCGATTGCAAATTTGCCTACCCTTCCTACAATACCTGCTAACTTGCAACATGCATTTGGGCTCACCATGAAAAAACTATCCGTCGCGATCCTGCCAGCCCTTTTCCTAACGCTCATCGGCTGCATGCCTAACGCAACGGAAGCACCTGTTGCTGGAACGGTGGTATCACCCAAAAATATCATCATGGTTATCGGGGATGGCATGGGCCCGGAGCATACAACCGCTTTTCGATACTTCATGGACGATCCTGACACCCCGGCGGTTGAACAAACCATATTCGATGAGTTGCTTAGCGGGATGTCCTCCACTTACCCCGACGACGACACAGTTGTTACCGATTCAGCTTCCTCTGCAACTGCGCTGGCCAGTGGTGTAAAAACCTATAACGCCGCCATCGGTGTGGACTCACAAAAGCAACCTGTTGAATCTGTGCTGGAAAAAGCAAAGAAAATCGGCATGCAAACTGCCATTGTTGTGACCTCGCAAATAAACCACGCCACACCGGCCAGCTACATTGCCCACAACGAGTCGCGAAACAATTACGATCAAATTGCCGATAACTATCTAAGTAATCAAATCAATGGAATGCCCGTTACCGACCTCATGCTAGGTGGCGGTACTCGCTACTTTATTCGCGAAGACCGAAATCTTGTCCACGAATTCACTGATCTTGGCTACCAATACATCGATGATCTTTCCCAGCTCGAGAGCCTGAATTCATTGCCTGCCCTAGGCCTTTTTGCCCCGGCAGGACTCCCTCATGCTATCGACACCCCCGATACGGCAGATCGCTTAACCCAGATGACCGGCAAGGCTCTTTCCCTGTTATCGATAGATAATCCGAATGGATTTTTTCTACTTGTTGAAGGGAGCCAAATTGATTGGTGTGCGCACGCGAATGACATTGCCTGCGACATGGCCGAGATGAAAGATTTTGCATTTACATTGGAAATGCTTAGAGACTTTGCTGATCAGGACGGCGAAACCCTGATAGTTGCTACCGCAGACCATAATACAGGAGGGTTTAGTATTGGCGGCTACAACGAGTATATGTGGAGGCCCGATCTGGTAAGCCAAATACATGCCTCTGCCGGAAGATTGACAACCCTAATGATGGGCTCAGAAGACATCAGTAGTGTGTGGAATGACTACGTTGACTTCAGCCTGACTTCTGAAGAACTGGATCAGTTAATCGCAGCCAAGGCTATTTCCGGAGATGAGCTTAATGATCAGTTATTGGACATCATTAACCGACGCACTTTTAGTGGCTGGACATCTCTTGGCCACACTGGCGGTGATGTACAGGTATTTTCGTTCGGCACAGGCAGCAACAATTTTGCAGGCCATCTGGATAACACAGATATTGCCAAACAAATATTCAAGTTTCTTGAGCGATGAAAATTGCCAGCCTTGTTGAATAGCTTATAGCGCATCGTGGGAACCTGAGGTCTGATCCCAGTATTAATGCGTATATTCATGAGCATGAATTATGGTTAGCATCTATGAATAATGTTAATCAATATTAAGGAAATCTACGCAAATAATTACAATTTGCAGACCGGAAAACCCTTAATCTAATGCTCATTAAAACCAAGCTACCGGAACTTATTTAAATGAAATCTCCCACGTCCATCGCCGCAATCTTTGCTGCTGTATTAATTGGCGCTGCGATCGGCTATTTTTTCAACTCAGGCACCTCTGAAGGTGAAGCAGCAATCGCTGGCAACAGAGGCGGTTTTGGAGGGGCAACGGCTACTCCGGTTGAAGTTTTTGAAGTCCAGCGTCGAGAGATTTATAACAGCATTGAATCTTTGGGTACACTCACGGCCAACGAATCCCTCACCATAAACGCAAAAGTCACTGAAACTGTTCGACGTCTTCATTTCGACGATGGCGATCTGGTCCAGGAGGGACATATCCTCGCGGAGTTAACCAATGCCGAGCAATCAGCCCAGCTCGCGGAGGCTCAGGCCAATTTGGATGAATCCGAGCGACAACTTAGACGGCTGAATGACATAGGTAGTCAGTTGGCTTCTGTCTCGGCCATTGAGCAGGCTCAGGCCGAGGTGTCTGCCAATAACGCACGTCTTAACGCCATCATTGCTCGCATGGAAGACCGCCTGATTCGTGCCCCTTTTGATGGCCTTCTGGGTTTCCGCATGGTCAGCCCTGGCACATTGCTTACGTCTGGCACGCCGATTACCACGCTGGACGATATCGCACAGCTGAAGCTGGACTTCTCTGTTCCTGAAACATTGATAAGTGGCGTCGATGTTGGTGCTTCCGTAGTGGCCTATAGTGCCGCTTTCCCAAACAGAGAATTCGAGGGCGAAGTGACTGCCATCGATTCCCGCATTGATCCGGTCACTCGCGCTGCCACTGTCAGGGCGATTATTCCCAATCCGGAACTTATTTTGCGCCCTGGAATGTTGATGACCACTGAGGTGCTCACCGACCGTATTGAAGAGCTGGTTATCCCAGAGCAGGCTCTTATCCAGAATGCGGCTGAATCCTATGTTTACGTCGTCGATGAAAACATGAACTCCCAAAAACGCAATATTCAATTTAACCGCCGTTGGCGCGACAACATTGTCGTGGATTCCGGGCTGGAGCCTGGCGAAGCGGTTGTAACTGCCGGGGCCTTCAAGCTCCGACCCAACGCAAAAGTGGAAATTGCCAGGTACGGCTCGGAAAACGCCGAACTCAGCCCGGTATCCAAACCCAACCAAACCGTCTCTACACAAGCGAGTGAATAAATCCTATGTGGCTTTCTGATACGTCGGTAAAACGGCCCGTCTTTGCGACGGTGATTAGTCTGTTACTTATTGCTTTTGGTGCACTCGCCTACCAGAGCCTATCCACCAGAGAATATCCGGATATTACCCCGGCTCGAGTATCAGTAGCGGCAAACTACCCCGGCGCCAGCGCTGCCGTAGTTGAGACCAAAGTAACACAGATTCTGGAAGATGCTATTTCCGGCATTGAAGGGGTAAAAACTATCCGTTCAAGCAGCCGTGATGGCCGCGGCTCTGTAAATATTGAATTCGAGTTAAACCGAGACCTTGACCTCGCAGCCAATGATGTACGCGACAAAATCAGCCGGGTCACCGGGCGGCTTCCAGATGAAATAAGAGATCTCCGTGTTGCCAAATCGGAAAGCGACGCCCGCCCAATCGCTTATTTTTCTGTCACCTCAGATGAAATGAGCAGTGTTGAAATTGCAGACTATGTCGACCGTTACATTCTGGATCAGTTAGCGGCTGTTCCCGGAATTTCTGAAGTAAACATGAACGGGGGCGGAAGGCCAGCTATTCGTTTGAGTATTGATCGTCAGGCACTGGCGGCTCAAAGCCTTACTGTTACCGATATAACAGACGCCCTACGCACAGAGAATGTGGAGCTTCCGGCGGGTACAATTGAGAGCAACCAGCGGCAGTTTCCTGTTCGTATTACTCGCAATTACCAAACGCCTGAAGACTTTAGAAATCTGGTTATTCGTCGTGGTAATGATGGCCATCTGGTTCGGCTTGGTGAAGTCGCCGATATCAGCATAGGACCTACCAGCACGCAGCGTCTTAGTCTGAGTAATGGGATCTTCAACAGCACGACCATCAGTGTATCCAAACAATCTACGGCCAACACCGTCACTGTTCTTGAAGGAGTCAATGACACAGTGGCCCGTATTCAAGCAAGTTTGCCAGATCATATGGGCATGTATTCGGGAGGGGATCCTTCCGAATATATTCGTGCCGCACTGAATAATGTTTATATCACTATTGCCCTAACCATCTTCTTGGTTGGCCTGGTGATTTACCTGTTTCTATGTACTTTTCGTGCGACATTTGTACCCATGGTAACAGTGCCAGTCTGTCTGATTTCGTCATTTATAGCCCTGGCAGCATTCGGTTTCAGTATCAATCTGATTACCCTGCTGGCACTGGTTTTGGCAATTGGACTAGTGGTGGATGACGCTATTGTTGTTCTGGAAAATATCTCACGCCGGGTAAGTCTTGGAGAACCGCCTTTGCTTGCAGCCTACCGTGGCTCCAAGCAGGTCGCTTTTGCGGTAATTACCACCACAATGGTCTTGGTAGCTGTTTTTGTGCCCATTGCCTTCCTGACCGACAACGTGGGCAGGATCTTTTCCGAACTGGCAGTGACAATCGCTGCAGCCGTCATTTTCTCAAGTGTATTGGCTCTTTCACTGACCCCAATGATGTGTTCAAAAATTCTCAGGAAAAAGCCCAGGGATTCTGCTTTTGCCAGAACGATGAATAAAGCTTTTGACAGTTTGTCTAAGGGATACGAACTCGTCGTTGTTTTCATATTGCAAAAAAAATGGATTGCACCTGGCATTCTGATTGGGGCTCTCGGTTTGGGTTATTTTTTCCTTCAGAACATCGAGCAGGAGTACGCGCCCAGTCAGGATCAGGGCAGCATGATGCTTCGAATCAAAGTGGCTGAGGGATCATCCTTGGAAAGTTTGGAAGCCGTTATTAACGAGGTTCACGAACCACTTAATAAATACATTGAAGAGGGCGTAATACAGCGAACAATAATGTTTGCACCGGGCTTTGGTGGACAGGCTAACAGTGCCATAGGCTACGTTAATCTAGTTCCTCCAGCACAAAGAAGTATTAGTACTAACGAACTCATTGACCAACTAATGCCCGTTTGGGCCGAATTAGTCGACGCACAGGTTTTTGCTTTTGCTCCCAACGGGTTATCTCGCGCAGGCGGCAGCCAACCTGTGGAGTTTGTTTTACAGGGAAGTAATTACGAAGAATTATCTCGATGGCGGGACCAGGTGATAAATGCAGCTACTGATTCCGGTATGTTTACCCGTCTGGACAGCGATTTGGATGAGACACAGCAGCAAGTTCAGCTTACCGTGGACAAAAACCGCGCTGCTGAGCTAGGCGTTTCTGTAACATCAATCGGCACCACACTGCAAGCACTGCTCAGCGAGCGAAACGTAAGCACCTATGTTCGTGACGGCGAAGAGTACGATGTTGTTATGCAGGCCAGGGATGACCAGAGAAATACTACCGAGGACCTGCAGAACCTTTACGTCCGGTCGAGTCGAAGTGGTGAGCTTATCCCCCTTTCAAATTTGGTAACGGTACAGAATATCGCAGGCATCGCGGAGTTGAATCGCTTTAACCGTCTGCGTGCTGTCACAATTACCGGCAGTCTGACTCCTGATGTTGCTCTCGGAGAAGCCTTAACTTTTTTGGAAAACTACGTTGATCAAAATTTGCCCGATCACGCGCAATATGACTACCGGGGTGAATCCTTGGAATACAAGGAAGCTTCCGGAAGTATGATTTTTACATTTGGCATGGCTATGCTCATCCTGTTCCTGGTAATGGCAGCCCAGTTCGAGAGTTTTGTGCACCCTTTTATTATTATGTTTACTGTGCCCTTGGGCATCATTGGGGCACTTCTGGGACTCTATGTCACCGGCAGTACGCTTAACATTTTCAGTCAGATCGGCATATTGATGATCATTGGTATCGCGGCTAAAAACGGCATTTTAATTGTCGAATTTATCAATCAAACGCGTGATAAAGGTGTCGAGTTTAGCCTGGCGATTGTTGAAGGTGCAAAAATTCGGTTGCGTCCAGTGCTTATGACAACTCTCTCGACTGTGATGGGCAGCGTACCGCTTATGTTGGCTTTTGGACCCGGCTCAGAAAGCCTGAATGTGCTGGGCATTGTTGTCTTCTTCGGCGTATTTTTCTCGGCGTTTCTCACACTGTTTATCATCCCTGCTTTATACGGAGTCATGGCAAAAAACACCAAGTCTCCCGAAGCCATCAAAAAAGAGCTGGAAGCCCTCGAAGAAAAAATGGCTTAGCTTGCCTGTTCAAGGTTTTTCAATGCCTCAAGCACGTGCCTCTGGGTTACTAATCAAGACACAAATGATCAGTAATCCGGAGGTTTCAATATCCCTCTTTGATATCCAGTACACTTTGGCCTTATCATTGTTGAGTTATCACTTACGATGACCCGGCCCTATCACTGGGATTACAACAATAAATTACGGGCTAAACCCGCTCATTACTCGGAGATTTCATATGATTGAACTCATCTCAATACTGACTCGCTGGCTACACTTGCTTTTCGGTATTACCTGGATAGGTATGCTGTATTACTTCAACTTTGTTCAGGGCGGTTATTTCAAACAGGCAACACCCGAAGCCCTTTCCGATGCAAAGGCCAAGCTGGCCCCAAGTGCCCTCTGGTGGTTTCGCTGGGGTGCCATGTTGACATTTATTACGGGTGTAATCCTTATTGAAGCGCTGATGCGTAATGGCTTGCTCAATGACTACATTGTTCTCGGTGCGCTGATGGGAACCCTGATGTTCCTGAACGTCTGGCTGGTAATCTGGCCTAATCAAAAAATAGCACTGGGCATGGTTGAGGGCGACGGCCCCGCCGCCGCAGGCAAGGCCCTGCTCGCCTCTCGCACCAATACGCTGTTTTCCGGACCTATGGCATTAGGCATGCTCGCCGGACCACATTCAGGGGGATATGGAACGGCTGTAGGTGGTATTGATTTGTGGATCGGCGTTGCCATCATTGCCGCGTTGGAGCTGAACGCCCTGTTCGGGAAGCAAGGTCCAATGACAAGCGTCAAAGGGGTTATCCATTGCAGCCTTGGTCTGACCGCAATCTTTATATTGCTGATGGTTTATCTCTAAATAACCATCTATGTCATATAACCCGTCAAAAAAGCGCCTTCGGGCGCTTTTTTTGTTAAATAGAGCTGTCTACCAGATCTTTTAATTCCCTAAGTACAACGATAAATACAAAAATATCCTGGGTTCCCGCTGACTTAAACGAATTTATCATGTTGATAAATCGTCCGACTTTCATCTGGTTGTCTTGCACCCAACGTTCTATCAGTTCGTGGCCCGTAAGGTCTGGGTGTAGATTATGTATTCCCAGGGTTAACTGCCGTCCCAGGTATTCCAGATCATCAACATTTGATTCACGTGCCAGATCTTGCCACTGACTCTCTGGCTGCCAATCCACCATTTGCTGCATTAACCAATCGAGAGATAACTCCTGGCCTAATTCAAAACGTAAATCCAGCATTTCATCAGGCTGGTTATCACTGGAAAGTGTTTTCCGTGCTATTCATACACCCATTTTAGTGGCTGTTGATGAGTTCAAGACGCCGGAGAATTTTCTGGTTGCATACGATGGTAGCGAGACTGCTGATAAAGCTATTGAGCGCATCGCAGCCAGTCCTCTCCTGAAAGGCATTGAAGGGCATATCGTCATGGTAGGGATAGATAACGAATATAACCGAGAGCGTCTCAATAACGCTGCAAAGTTACTTGTTGATACAGGTCACCAAATCCAGTCGCACTTACTGCAGGGAGAAGTCATCGACGTGCTGGAAAAGTTTCAACAAGAACAAAACATACAGCTGAAGATAATGGGCGCCTATGGACATTCACGAATTAGAGAGTTCTTTCTTGGAAGCAATACGTCGAAAATGATTGGCAGTAGCCCGGTTCCCCTATTACTTCTTCGATAATTGCTGAAGCTCCCCATTCGGCTTAGTCGGATGGGGAGATTTCTAGCCCTCACTCTTCTTTTCTGCGTTTTTGGGACTGTATCTCTCCAGATACTCACTTGCTTCCTCGGTCAAGGGAACCATGCGAATATCTCCTTTACCTAATTTGCGCCCATCCTTGGCCAGGATATTACCGGCACTGATCGGTTCGCCTTTCTCACGATCCACAAAAGCATAGCTGTGAATATCGCAGCCATCTTCCCACTCGAGACACCACTGTAGTAACAATAGCATCAGTGGCATAAGCTCCCAGCCTTTCGCTGTCAGCCTGTATTCCATCCGTCGCCCACCTTCTGCGATTGGCTGTTTATCGATAATTCCTTTTTCAACAAGCTTGCGGAGTCGCTCAGTGAGGATATTCCTGGAAATTTCCAGTGCATCGCAAAGTGCATCAAAACGACGAACCCCTCCAAAAATCATGAGATCCCGAATAATCAACATATTCCAGTGATCTCCAACCACGTCCAACGCATGAGAAATTGGGCATTCAAGTTGCGTATTCTTCTTTGGTGCCAAGACATCCTCCGAAACTATTGATATTTATTTTCAAATATTAGTTGCTTTTTAAAACTTATGCGAGTAATTTATATTTAGTTGCTTTTTGCAACTGTTCTAAATAGAAACTTTTGAAAAGCAGAGGTATATAGCCATGAAAAGCAAACAAATCAAAAACGTTGTTATCGTTGCTGCATTGTTAACTGTCAGCTCATTCGCTATTTCGCAGGAAAGACTAAACGGTCGAGAGGCTGTCGAAGTTTGTAAAAACGAGATTAGCGATACCTACGCTTCGGAACGCGAAATTCGATTTAGTCGTAATACGGCAAGTTCATTAAAGGCAGGTGCTTATAAATTCTGGATGAATGCTACTGAAGACGATAATGGTGTTATTAGCAGCGTGCGTTATCAATGCGAAATCACACGCAATGGGGAGTTGGTCGGACTAACCAGGGAAGCTGGGCGTTGGAATATATAGGAAATAAGGGGCAAGAATTACCTAAAAAAGGATTTGCCCCCCAATTTAATTGACAAGGTGAAGGTGTGTTGTATGCAGAACAATGAAACCTTCGTGCACCAGAAAAGTATCGCTTCCGGAGGGTATAGATGGTTCAGCAGACCAATTTAGATAGGCCGCTTCACCTACCACATCAAATCGAATCAAGCTGTAGCTGGAAGCCAGAAAAGGCAAAGTATCTCGAAGAAATTCTTCATAGAAGGCGGCAATCGCCTCTTGCCCCTGAAAAGGCCCTTTAGGTGTAAGTAAAATAGCGTCCTGGGCATAGAGCGCCAAAATGCTCTCTACTCCCTGTCCTAATGTTTTTAGGTAGTTTCTGACAGCCAATTCAGTATTTTTACCGCGTGCTCCAGTCATTCCTGCCTTTGCCCTTGTTATTCATTTAGAGCATTCCATGCTAACAGTCAGTGATATCAATTCAACTTGCATTCCGCCAAAACCGGAACCAGTGGGCAGGTTTCTGGTATCATCTCGCGCCCCCTAAATAGCCTTGGAAAAGTTGATTTATCGTGACTGAACAGATCTTTCTTTACGGCATACATAACTGCGACACAGTAAAAAAAGCACGTAAATGGCTTGATGTGCATAATCTGGACCATCATTTTATCGATTTTCGCAAAGACGGAACCGACAAACTTAAAATCAAACGCTGGATAGATGCTGTAGGAGTAGAGACCCTACTTAATAAACGCGGAACGACCTGGCGTAAGCTCTCTCCAGAACAGAGACTCTTAGACTCTGAGCAGGCTTTGGTTTCGCTACTGAGCGAGCATCCTACCCTGATCAAACGGCCCGTACTGGAAGTAGGCAGAAAAGTACTTGTCGGATATTCTGAGGCAGACTATTTGGGCATAAAATAGCTATATTTTTCAATTATTTATAAATTTATCTTAACAAAGAGAATTAATATGAAAGAACTCTACGCACTTGGCATTGGAATCGGTACCAAGAACAAAAAAGGCGAATGGCTGGAAGTGTACTACCCTGCCCCTCTCCTCAATGTTAGCGAAGAAATTTCTGCTGCCATCAATGAGCATGTTGGCAGTGGCACGAATGAATTGAATACGGAAAAACTGGACAGTCTGGCTGCTGAACTTAAAGCCGCAGGTGCAGGAGAACAAGCTGCTATCGTCGCCTCATTTATTCATACTGAAGGCGTTCCAGTGGTTTGCGCTCTGGAGTCCGATGAATCACCCGCGGACGTACCCGGCGGTTATTTAAAGCTCCATTTGCTATCTCATCGCCTGGTAAAACCTCACGGGACAAATCTGGACGGACTATTTGGCGTTCTAGCCAATGTGGCCTGGACTAACGAAGGCGCCATTGCCATCGATGAACTGAGTGAGCGGAAACTAATGGCTCGCAACCAGGGACGTCAATTAATCGTCAACTCCATTGATAAATTTCCCCGAATGACAGACTACGTTGTACCTGGCGGAATTCGCATAGGTGACGCATCCCGGGTCAGACTTGGCGCCTATCTAGGCGAGGGAACTACGGTGATGCATGAAGGGTTTGTTAATTTTAACGCAGGCACCGAAGGCCCAAATATGATCGAAGGCCGCATTTCAGCCGGCGTAT
>Ga0181559_10007109_pt1 | contig 10452 bp, 8 predicted proteins | sample 011ome_21_FD_133752 | JGI IMG/M metagenome (GOLD analysis project Ga0181559, IMG submission 133752) | Coastal salt marsh microbial communities from the Groves Creek Marsh, Skidaway Island, Georgia - 011508AT metaG (megahit assembly) | ecosystem: Environmental > Aquatic > Marine > Intertidal zone... | reverse complement strand
ATACTCTTCAACAAATTTCGAAGAGAATTCGAAGTAATGCCCCATGCTCAAATCGTGCTTGACATCTCCTTTTTCTGCCACTACAGCACCATCAATGAAACGGTAACCGCCTACGATTTCTTTTGCTTCTGGGTTCCAAACAATCAGTTGTTGGTAGGGAATAGCACTAAGATCCAATTCATCCAAATCCACAGGCTGACCAGTACCGCCATCTGCCGACGCAAAGGTCAGCTCTCGGAGTCGTCCAATCTCTTGAACCACATTCGGAGCATTGTGTACATCCACGATATATATCTCGTTGCTGAGCTTAGAAGTGTGACGAACAAATCGTTCTGGGGTCAGCTCTGCTTCAAGGAGTTTTACGTCCACAGCAGGACGAATGTAACTTAGGTCTAACATGACGCAAATATACTACCTGTCAGATGGATAATTATGATTTGACGGAAAGTTCGTAGACCTTCTTTTTGACTTCGTAGGCCCATTCTTGAGGCTTCTTGGAGCGGTCAAAGCTTTCAGGTGCTATAGGTTTACCGTAGCGAACCACAATGGTTGTTCCTCCTTGGCGCAATGTTTCATGAGAAAGCAAGAGCATCTCGAGATTCATCTTGATGCCCAAGAACTTTCTCAACTTTGAAATGCGATAGAAGGTATTGGACAATTGACCACTGATGTGCACCGGAACCACTGGCTTTTTATACTTCTTCGCTTTTGCAATGAAGGTTTTCTTCCACTCTAAATCTCGGATAGCTCTATATTTCGTCATTCGACTGACCAAGCCGGCAGGAAATATAAAAAGTGCATGGTCTGCAGCAAATGCCTCGTCGACCGCTTTGATTCCATCTCTTGCGGTAGAACCAAACTTATTGACACCCACGAAGAGCTCTTTCAAGTTCTCAATATTCATCAGCAGATCGTTCACCAGAAATTTGACATCCGTACGGTACTCGTCAATAGCTGACATTACTGCAATCGCGTCCATTCCACCAAGAGGATGGTTGGCAGCAAAAATGACACCGCCCTCGCGCGGAATATTCTCGGCTCCTTGTACTTCGACGTTCACGTTAAATCGACCGCATATCTCTCGGCAGAAGTCAAAGTTTTTTACGTTTTTAAAGTCGGTCATGATGGCGTTTAGAAACGATTCATGAACGATTTTTTCGCTGAGAAATTTGATTAAAAACCCAGGAATGATCTTATAAACGCTCGGATTCTTTTCCTGAATCAGACCGTCAACATCGACAAATTTCTTGGGAGTAGTAGACATAGCAGTTATTCGTAAGGTGAACAGCGAAAGTAGACAAAATCATCTTTTGTAGTTCGCTTCATAGTTCTCAATCCAATCTTCTGGTGTCATTTTTTTTGCCAATTCTTTCAAAAGGCTCCACGGGATATCGTCTAGTCGTTTGAATCGAATACAGCTCTTGCCCATGTCCAATTTGTATTTAGCGTGTTTGGGATATTCCTCCTGCCACCACACGAGCAGTTCTTCAGAGGCATATATCCCCATGTGATAAAGGGCTACGAAATTTTTCTGCGAAGCAATATTGATAAACGGTAAAGGCAGTTTAGGGTCGCAATGGTACCCATTTGGATAGAGACTATGCGGTACGTAAAAACTGGGCATACCATAGTTTAATCCTTGCTCGAATCCTGCGGGTAAATTTGTAGAAAACACATCGAGCAGACGTTCAATAACGACCTGACGTTCATCGGGTAATTGAGATAGGTATTCAGAGATAGATGTTGCGCTAATTTTCATGATCAAAATATTATGGAGTAGAACTGCCTAATTCGCGTAATGCCGGTAATGCCTGTCCATTGAAATCGAATAAGGCTTGATTTTCATACACAGATCCCTGTTGAGATTCTGGACCATCAAATGCAACCAATTCGGCTCCCCAATACAGAAGTCCCGTGCCCAGAGAGTCTGCGATGTGTTTTAGCTCACTTACAAAGTCCTTTTGACCTTCTGGTGTAGGCGGAAATTCAGGGATGATTTGGTCTAGACTACCGATGTGATTATTGGTGAAGTCAGCCCAGTCAAGGGTGAAGGGATACGATGTTTCGACAATATATACGGGACGTTGAAATTTATCTTGGAGTTCCCAACAAACCTTTTCGAACGCTCCTATGTCCTTTGTATGCCAACGAGGATAGAAGCTCAAACCTATGGCATCGTATTCTAAACTGTCTACAGAGGCGAAGAAGGCATGAGTTCCGCTGATGCCTGCAAAATGAATCATAGTAACTACAGAACTATCGGATGATTTAGCACCATGAATTCCTTGTTGAAGAAGTTTTTGGAATCTACCAGTACCATCGCGCTTTCCATGCGGATAAAGGAATCCATGATTAATCTCATTTCCGATTTGTATGAACTTTGGGTGCAGCGCCGTTACGACTTTGTGGGTAAAGAATTCCACCGAATCCAGTAACTGCTCAAAGGTTAAATGCTCCCATTTTTGCGGTGTTTTTTGTGCCCCAGGGTCAGCCCATGTATCCGAGTAATGCATGGTTAGCATCACATCAAGATCTCTCGTGTTGATCTCTTGTACATAGGGTCTGCATTCTTCTAGTGAGGCAGTTCCGCTTGAAGTGTTCCAAATCTTTAGACGGATCGTAGAAATGCCCGCCTCTTTGAGAATATCAAGTGGATGTTGTGCCACAGCATCTTCATTGTAGAATTGAAAACCGGAATCTAAAATCTTTGATAGTTGGCTGAAGTCAACGCCTCGCACAATGCTTTCTTCTCTGGAGTCGGGTGAGGAGTTGTGTTTATGGCAACTAGCAATGCTCAACAGCAGAATGAGTCGAAATAAAACAGAAAAAATACTGCTGTTCAATGAACTGTATCCCATGAAACACTTGTTATGAAAGGAAAGATACAACAAGATGTTTGGACTGTTTAAAAAGAAGTCAGAGAAAGAAAAGTTAGAGGACCAATACGATGCGCTCATCAAAAAGAGCTACGATTTGAGTCATTCCAATAGAGCCGAGAGCGATAAAGTTGCTGCGGAAGCTGAAGAAGTCTTAAATAAAATTAAGAGCCTCGAATCTTAAAAACACACAGTGCTTTTACGCTTGTAAAGGGCGAAGCCATTTTCGTTCGGCGTAAAAAGTGCCGAATGGAAGGAGGGAGGCAATTAAGAATTGGACCGCCCGAACAAATGAAATACGGTATTGGATGGCGAAATCTATGAGTGTGAACACGTAGAGTACAGTGAGAACTCCGTGTGCCATACCCACTACTTTGTTGGGTTCAGGGATGTCAAACCCGTATTTCAGCGGCATGCAAATAAAGAGCAAGATCAGAAAACTAGTTCCTTCAAGGAAAGCGACCCATTTGAATCGAGTAAGAGATTTATTCATCGTTTGAATCTGGCGAAGATTTGACGTTTTGCAAAAATTTGATGGCCTCAGCGTTGAAGATTTCAGGCTGTTCTACATTCACAACGTGTCCACAATTTTCTATCACGTGAAGCAACGCGCTTTGATGGGTGCTCACAATTTTTCGAATGCTGGGAAGGAACATGTGGTCCTCACTGCCCATAATGTACAGTGTAGGCACTTCACTGTCTTTAAATCTGAAATACTTGAGCAAAGGATTTACTTCAGCAACTAAAGTAAACCAACGCTTAAACTCGCGCTGGTAGAGCTTCTTGGCTTCACGAACAAACAAGTTGCGCGCTTCTTTGTGTGTTTTTTTGGGCATGATCACCCAAGCAAAAAACTTGTAGAGAATCATGTAAGGCAATACACTTTTCAATGCAGCACCTGTGCGCATGAGAAGTTGTCCGCGTTTATTGAGTTTCATTACTGCTCCACCCATGATCATACTCAGGGTGCGCTGCGGATGGCGCTCGGTAATTTCACGAATAATAATGGTGCCTAAAGAAATTCCAATCCAATGCGTCCGTTGAATCTTGAGGTGGTCCAACACTTCCAACACTTCGTCACCTATGGTTGAAAAGTTATAGTTCTTTAATTTCTCATAGAGTGGAGCCTTACTTCTACCATGTCCTCTAAGATCGATTAAAAGCACGTTAAACTCCTCTTTGAAAGAGCGCAGCTGCTTATACCATATCGTTGATGATCCACCTGCACCATGTACGAAGGTGACCCACGGTAGGCTTGGATCTTTGATATGTTCACTATAGCTAAGCATTCCACAAAGTAACGGAAATTTTAGCGTGTGGTTCCAGCATTAGTTAGAAAGCAACTCAAACTGTTGAGGCTGAAGACAGAAGGTATTTAAATCTCCATTTCCTTTGTAGAGTCCGCTCTGTTTCTTGTATCCATAAAAGTCATATCCTAGGGGACGAAGCATGTCTTTGATATCTTCGGTGATATCCTCGACAAGTAAGATGGGCTTGTGTTGTTTTATGGTCGAAAAACCTCCCTTAATGACATCTAATTCAAAACCTTCTACATCTATTTTTATAAAGTAAGGATTGAAGTTAAAATGATCTAAAGGTTGAACGATACAGCTGTGTTTTTGGATATTCAACAGTTTATGGTCAAAATTCCACATACCAGTTTCAAGCCAGCTATAGGCATTGTTGTAGCTAAAACTACTAAGTCCGTCGAATGCCCAATTTCGATACTGAGGTGTGTATAGGGTAAATTTTCCGGCTTCTGCACCCAGGCCGATGTTGATCATTTCAACACGCGGATTGTTCTTTATGAATGAACGATTTGCTGTACGTTGATAAATAATTCCATTGGGTTCGAATCCGATAATTTTGGTATTCAGTTTTTTATTCAACATCATACATAAAACCATATCACCTCTATTCGCACCTACATCTAGAAATACTTGACTATCATCTGGAGTAAATTTTTGAATCAATAAAAAGTCATCCTCGGGTGGTTTATTAAAAGTTCTGATGATCCAAGTACGGAGGCCAAAACGTAGTTCCTGTAACCATGGGAACAAGGTTTGGATATTGCGAAACATTTTCTTTATCGTGTTCATCTAGCTAATGTAGGGAACTAAGTTTTATGTACTATTGCTTTTGGGTTTTAAATACTCATAATCACCAAAAGCCCCGTCGAAGCGGGGCTTTTGGTAAGAAGTTTAGTCGGATTATCTAAATACTTTTCCAGTTGAAATAGTGGTGAACCAATCTGTTGATTGAAATCCTCCACTAGCAATCCAAGTGTTGAAATTTGGATAAGCATCAGTAAACAGAATTCGTTCCAGCGCATGTGGGACACTTTGATCTAAATGCATAGCCCACGGGTATCCGTTCCGGTCTGTGTAAGTAATAGAGGTAGCCGGTAATAAGGTGCTATCACCGAAATGAAGGCTTTGCGCCCAATATCGCATCGCATTAGTTCCATCCGTCCAGTCGGTCTCATAGAACATTATTGTTTCTAACAGCGTGATATCGTCTCCAGTACCGATAGAGTCTTGGGCAACACGCGAAGAAGGTTGCTTGTATTTAAGATGAATCTCATTGCGGAGGTTATTTGTGGTCTGTTGGAAAATAAATGGATTCAATTTATCTCCCCAGAAAACATCAGAAGCCCTTGCTCCGTTGATTTCGAAAGAAACGCTTAGCGTTGGGTATTGGTCGGAAAGATTACCATTTACTTCATTATTTACCATTCCGATTCCAGACCAACTGAAGTCTGGAGATAAAACGAATACGGCTTCATTTTCTCCTTCGAATGAACTTTGCTCATCGGAGAAAACTACATTACTAACCATTTGCCCGTCTAATCCATCTATACTCAAAGCAAAACCATTCTCGAGGGTCCCTCCGTCAGCCTTAAGTTGGAAGCTGAATTCCATCTTGTTCGTAATTCCTGTGCCGCTCTTCCAAGCTACTGCCTCGTAGGCAACGACCATATCATTAAAGTCATAATCTCCAAGATACGGGTAAAGATCCTCGAACATCAACTTACCTTGAGTGAGGTAGGTGGTTGCGTAATCTGGGTCATTTGGCGCGATATCGCCCATATCAGGAACTCCATCGTAATCACTGTCTAGTAGCTCGTCTATAATTTCAGTCACACCAGATGTATCGAGTGCTGTGGGAGGATTTGAACTACAGAAAAATAATGCATCGTTAAAGTCCTCGTCACTGGTACCACTGCTGCGGTGAAGATCCTCGAAACCTATAACGAAACGCTGCTCTTGATCATCAAATAATAAAATGTTGTGTTGTAGTTTATCAGGATTGGACTCAGGGTTAAGTGCGGGTATGCTGTAGTAAGTGTTGTTTGTTTTGAAATTGGTCAAATTCGAATTGTAACCGTTCGCGATAAGTGCAAAACCGATATATGTTCCAGCAGGGTAGGATCCTATATAAATTTTATCTCCTGGGAGTAATCCTCCACCAGAATACAATGCAGAGAAATTTTCGAAGGCGGTCCAAATAGTATCAATATCACTAGTTGTGCTCGGGACATTTTGGTCGTCGTAAATAAAAACACCAATCGTATTTTTAAAACCTGCGCCTTCATTTACAAAGGTCATCCAAACATCACCAGCTTCAATGAGATGCAAAGAAGTACTTCCTTCCGCCAATAGTGAAGGGTTATTAATACCGACTGGGTATTGTTCAGGAACTGAATTTGCGATTGAGGTTAGAAAATCATCAGTTAAGGTATCTGGAGCTGCAAGAGTGGGCAATATTTGTCCATCTCTATTGGCATTGTAAACATAGGTACGGTCATCGTACCAATTCGTGTGCCCGCGTGATGTAACTGTCGCCTGTCCAGTTTTAGTACTCGATGTAGAAGCAGTAGAATGTTGGCTACTTTGAACCGTAGTCGGAGCAATTGTAATGTTAAAATCATCATGAAAAATGGGATAGGTTCCAGAGATAGTAGGCATTTGGGAAACAACCTTAAGATCCATCGAGGCCGTATGATTGATTTTAATATGCCAATCTCCATTTGCGTCTGTCCAGCCTGTTTCCAGAAGAACCTTCTTGTCAAATAATTGAATTGGAATTCCCGAAATTGGTCCATCGTATCCTTGAACATGCACTATTCCATTCCATGTGGAATGCTGATTAAAGTCAAAGGCGCGAATCTCATCTTCCGACGCATTGAAGTTGTCTACAGCATTTCTTTCAATAGTATCAGTGGCCTTTTCATCGATGTTCGTGTTGTCACGCTGACATGAAGCAAAAAGAATGGACAATGCGATAGCAAAACTTGGAAAATTCTTCATTACGATTTTAAATCTTATTTAGTAGTGCCTATTAAAGGGAAAGTTGTGCCAAGATTAATAAGTGTTGATAATCAGTATTTTACGTTTTTAGATTTTTCTCAAATCGAGAATCTTCTCAAATCGAGAAGTCGATACGAGAATATTGTAGACGAACGCATTAAAACAGCTGTTGAATGATTTTGTCTATCTTTGAAAGAGTGAAAACATTATCTAAGAACATAGCAAAGCTCGCTGTACTCGTTGCTGCAATAGTGACTATTGCACACAGTTTGGTGCCACATCTACACGATCAAAAGATCGAAGGTATTAGTGCAGAGACCACGCTTGAGGATAATGTGTTCTACCAGATGTTTGCTCTTGATCTCGGAGAGCGACACCTTGAAGAAATTCCCGTACCGTCTTTCAGCTCTTGGATGCCTACTGTTGGAGTTGAGCTAGAGAAGCGATACATGCTCGCAAAGGGGTTCATTCTTCAGGGATACAGTACTCCATTTGTTGCAGCTTTACTTTTCGATAGCTCAGATTTAAGAGGCCCGCCTAGAATTACTGGATAATTTTCTAGTAATCGCCTTTTAATCATAGCTTATGTTAGCAAAAATCATTTCGTACAGTGTACGAAACCCCCTTATTGTACTTATTGGTGCAGCCTTATTAATAGGATCTGGATGGTACTCAATGACCAAAATTCCATTGGATGCCGTTCCAGACATCACCAGCAATCAAGTTCAGATTGTGACTCAAAGTCCCTCGTTAAGCGCGGAGGAAGTCGAACAATTCATTACCTATCCGTTAGAGTTAACGGTTCAGAATTTACCGGGTGTAGAGGAGGTTCGAAGTATCAGTAAATTTGGTTTATCCATCTTAACCGTTGTTTTTGAAGAGGATGTTGAAGATCTTCAAGCGAGACAATTGGTCTCGGAACAATTGGATATTGCCAAGCAGGAAATTCCAACGAGTTTGGGTGTTCCAGAGATGATGCCCATCACCACAGGTCTTGGCGAGATTTATCAATATGTGGTTCGGGTATCGCCGTCAGCAACACAATATTCGGCGACGGAGCTTAGAACCATACAAGATTGGATCATTAAGCGCCAATTAGGAGGTATTCCTGGAATCATTGAAATCTCGAGTTTTGGAGGTTTTGTGAAGCAGTATGAAGTAATTCCAATCCCGAGTGCACTTTCACGGTATGGCGTCTCTTTGGAGGAATTGGGCCGTATGATTCAAGAAAGTAACCATAGTGCAGGTGGGAGTTACTACAGCGCTAACAACCAAAGCTTTTTTGTCCGCGCAGATGGCAGATTGAGTGATATTGCGGAGCTTAAGTCTATGCCTTTACGCCTGGTGCATCACCAAAATCCCGTGCTTCTGAGTGATCTCGCTCGTGTGCAAACGGGGAATGCCGTGCGCTTTGGTGCCATGACTATGGATGGTCTAGGCGAAGTCGTTGGAGGTATAACGTTAATGCTCAAAGGGGAAAATGCTCATGCAACAGTCGCTGAGGTACGTCAGCGAGTAGCGCAGGTACAGAAGAGCTTGCCCGAAGGAGTGTATATAGAGCCTTATCTGGATCGTTCAGCTCTGGTAGACCGTACGACATCAACGGTTGCAAAAAATCTGATCGAGGGTGGTTTGATCGTGATTCTAGTGTTGGTTCTTTTGCTCGGAAATCTACGCGCAGGTTTGATCGTAGCTTCCGTCATTCCACTAGCCATGTTATTTGCGATTACCTTGATGAATTACTTTGGTGTGAGCGCAAACCTAATGTCCTTGGGCGCCATAGATTTTGGCATCGTAGTAGACGGAGCAGTGATTGTGACCGAGCATATTTTAGCAGTTCTTTCATTGCAGCATCTCGGCAAGCGCCTTTCTAGGGACCAATTTCAAAATGTGATTGCCCAAAGCTCCGTGGAGATGATAAAATCTGCGGTCTTTGGAGTGCTCATCATTCTTGTGGTGTTCTTGCCTATCGTCTCTTTAGTCGGTATTGAAGGAAAGATGTTCCGACCTATGGCACAAACCGTGAGCTTTGCACTGATTGGTGCGTTGTTATTATCGATCACCTACGTACCAGCCATGATGGCGTTGTTCATGAAAAAGGAGGGGACTGAGGAGCCAAAATACAGCCGTTATCTAGTGGGGATGTTGGTAAGGAGGTTCGAACCTACATTGCGTTGGTCGTTGAAAAATACTCGTTTGGTCTTGGGACTTACTGCAGTGCTGTTTTTGGTCAGTGTTTGGAAATTCACCACCATGGGAAGTGAGTTTATTCCGAAACTAGATGAAGGCGATTTGGCCGTGCAGCTTCAGCTCCCAACGGGAACTTCGCTTGAAGAGAGTATTGCGACATCGAGTAAAACGGAGAAGATTTTATTAGAATCGTTTCCGCAAATCAAACATGTGGTAAGTAAGATTGGTACTGCAGAGGTACCTACAGATCCCATGAGTATTGAGCAGGCGGACATTATGATTATCATGCAACCCGATTTGCATTTAGGTGGGGAGGAGAAACTCGCACTTATCGAGCAAATGTCACAAACGCTCGCCGATCAAATCCCTTATGCTTCGTTCGAGTTTACGCAGCCTATAGAACTTCGATTCAATGAATTGATTTCAGGGGCGAAAAGTGATATTGCAGTGAAATTATTCGGCGCTGATTTTCAGGTTCTATCAAGTTTTGCAGATCAAATGGTTCCTATCATCGATCAGGTGGAAGGAGCTGTGGATGTGAAGCGTGAACAAACCGATGGATTGAATCAGCGTCAAATAGTATATGATCGGTCGGCAATGGCCAACCTCGGTGTGAGTGTAGCTTCAGCGAATAGGGTAGTCGAAAGTGCCTTTGCGGGTATGCCAGTGAGTACGCTCTATGAGGGAGATCGAAAGTTTGATATCGTTATTCGCTTTGATGGGTCTTTTAGAAAGCAGCCGGATTTGAATTCACTGTTTGTGTCCAATGTGCAAGGTGAATTAGTTGCTATGGGGGCTTTTGCGAAATTGGTGTACCAACAAGGGCCTTCGTTGATTTCAAGGGAAAATGGACAACGTAGGATTGTTGTTGGTGCCAATGTTCGGGGACGAGATATCGCAAGTGTCGTAGCGGATATTCAATCGGGCTTGGACGCCTTGGACCTTCCGGCGGGTTATTTTATTCAATATGGCGGGGATTTCCAGCAGCTACAACATGCCCAAGCGAGGTTGGCGATTGCTGTTCCGGTCTCCTTGCTGGCGATTTTTATTCTTCTGGTGATTACGTTTGGAGATGT
>Ga0181559_10007108_pt1 | contig 10453 bp, 11 predicted proteins | sample 011ome_21_FD_133752 | JGI IMG/M metagenome (GOLD analysis project Ga0181559, IMG submission 133752) | Coastal salt marsh microbial communities from the Groves Creek Marsh, Skidaway Island, Georgia - 011508AT metaG (megahit assembly) | ecosystem: Environmental > Aquatic > Marine > Intertidal... | reverse complement strand
TATTAAAGAATTATGTTATGTATGTGAATTGTGCACATGGAAAAGGGATTAAATTTATTAGAGACGAATTAAAGTTTTTTGCAAAAACTCATGTAAATATTGAAGGCGACCGTAAATTTAAAACCATTGTTCTCTCAAATGCCGATGAACTCACAATAGACGCACAATCTGCTCTTAGACGTTGTATTGAATTATTTAGTCATACTACCCGTTTTTTCATTATTATTGAAAATAAATATAAATTATTAAAACCAATATTATCGCGATTTTGTGAAATATTTGTATATGAACCCAAATTAAAGGATAATATTTTCAATTTTCATACATATAATATTTCAACCACATTTTCAATTAATAAACAAAGACAAAGAAAATTTTTAACCTATTTTGATAAAATATGTAATGAATTCAACAACAGTAATAAAATAACTGCTTGTGACAAGACAACCACCGACTCTATAGTTAGAATATCATCAATTACAAACGATTTGTATGAAAAAGGATATAGCGGATTAGATATTATAACTTATTTAGAAAATAGTAATAAATTTGATATAATTCATAAATACCAAATGATACTTTTATTTAACAAACTTAAAAAGGATTTTAGAAACGAAAAATTATTTATATTATTTATATTAAATTTCATGTTATTACGTTCCGAATGCGATTTAGAAAATATATCATTTATGTAAATATGGATGATTTTTCTGTTAGTAGTTTAACTGAATCAAAGAATGAATGGTGCGCGCGGTTGTTGAACATTTTAACACCTAGCGTCACCCAAGGTGTGAAATCTATTTTTGAGGAAGCAGTTAAATTATGTAAAGATAATAATGAAAATGATAAATACTTAATGACATTTCAAAATTTCCTTACACGTGTTCCCAAATGGAATCAAACAATTATCGATACTGAGAAAGAACGAATTATTGAATCATCTGGTTGTACTTATTTAGAAGATTTGATTACATGTGTGCATATTATTCAATTAAAGGCATTAACGTGTGTTCGTGTTGGTAGCAAACAGAAAAAAATAGATATTAACATTCCATCTGTAAGTGATTTTATTCATAAAATTTATATTTACATTGCCCGAAAGATGTATACGAATATATATTTATTTGAAAAAAATATACAACCACTACAGGTTCAAAAAAATAATCGCGAACTTGAATTAATTGTTAAAGAATGCATTTTGAATACAGTTCGCGATAGTGTTCCAGTAGAACATATATTGCGTTCCTATATGGATGAAACTGAAGAACAGGATGTTCAAGTGAGTGAAGTGGAAGAACCTCTACCTGACGCTGAAGTGCCCCCTACAAAAGAAGAGAATGCTTCAGCAACATCAACGACTATACCAGCGACAAATGAAGCGGCGACAAATGAAGCGGCGACAAATGAAGCGGCAACAAAAGAAACAATAACAAAAGAAACAATTGAAGAATTTAAACAAACCACTGATTTTGGAATGAATAGTGGCGATAATGGCAAATTAACATTTTCTGATGACGACAAAATTATGGATGTTTCTGGAAAAGAAACAGTGGTTACTGTTTCAAAAGATGAAGAAAATTTAGAGAGATTAGAAAAAGAACGTGAATCTTCTGATTTTAATAAAGACAATGACGATGGTGATGACGAAGATGAAAGTGAACGTTTAGTTATTGGTGGAAATGTCAACTTAGACATCATCGATGTAAATGATTTAAGCAAACCAGCAACGGTTGAATTAGCACCACCTGTATTGGATTTTGAGGTGCTGTCCTAAAAAATATTTTATAATTTATTTTAATTTATAAAATAATGCGTTATGAAAATATACAATAATTATTTTCATAAATATATGGAAAAATACATTATACATTCCGGCATTATTGCATTTATTTACCTATTAATGAAATTTGTAGAAATGCGAATGATTAAAAAGGATAAAAAGGAGGTTAAGGAGTTAATTCGTGATACTCTTATTGTTTATTTAAGTTCTATAGTTGGTTTATATATAATAAGCGAATTTATGCCTACCGATTCTGTTATTAAAACAGTAACAAATGTATTTACTGATATGCCTGGTTTTTAATAAAATAGTGTAAAAGTGTAAAACGAAAGATCATTCAGAAACTATAGTAAAACATTTATAAATTCAAAAAATTGAAATGCTTTTTAGAATTTATACTCAGAGTAACCCCTACCAACTAACCGACAAATATAAGTCTGTTATTTGAGTTGTTCAAAATGAACCAGAACCAGAACCAGAACCAGAACCAGAACCAGAACAAAGATAATAAGCCACAGTGTGCCGCCGCCGAGTTTGGATATTGTTCCAAAGATGACGTAAAAGACCGAATCGTGATTTTCATGAACCGAAACATGAAAATCGGACCTGTTCCAGACGAAGAAGTAAATGTAAGTATGTGTGACTTCCACTATAAGTGGTTAGTCACCAAAAACAACGGAGTTGAACCACTTGAGATGCGTGGAAAGTTTGTTGATACCGCCATTGGCGAGGATTTGTTTAATGCGTTTGAACCGTATGATATTGTTAAGAGAAAATCACGTCTCTTCGCTATCTGGTGGAACCCTTCGCAAAAAGACCATATTGTCTTTAATGGCAATGACACAAATCATCCTCCAGCACGATTTGAAAGAGGATGGGAAAAAGCAGGTGTTCTTCACTTTGATGAAGATGTCTACGACAAAGACAATGGGTTTGTCCAATTCCTTGAACCAATTTCCAAGACAGTGTCTGAACACTTGAAGGAGAAACAAATTGAAGGGTTGTTGGATTTCTACATACTACCCAATGACGGTATTCATACACATCCACAAGACCAGATACTGGATGTGGATTGCTGGTGTACTGACATTGAAAACATTGCGCGTTTCTTTGCAAATCCAATTGAATTGCCAAATGCCATTTCCAATTATTTGAATGGTTTTCACTTGGATTTAATCCAAAAAGAAAAGCAGGATGATTATTACGAATGCCTTGAATTCATTTTGTCCGAGGTTAGCAAAGACATTATGAAAATGCCCGGTCTGCGTGATAGAAATAACTACGATTACGCCTTTGTATATGATAAAGATGTTGAGTTAAAAAAACGTGAAAAAGCAATGTTGATTGGCGCGGTTGAAAAATTGATGAATCTGCTGGAAACTAAGGATGTGACCGGCATATATGAGTTGTGGGACTCAACCGTATCCGAACACATTGATTTCGCAAGCGTCTTGTGGATTGTGTACACTTACACGAACCATCATCTCTATTCCGAATACGAAGAACTCGGTAAATACAATGAACAGTTGATAGCATTCTTTGTGGACGAGGGTTTAGGAAAAGATCTCCTGACAATTGCTATTTCAGGCGAACGACAGCGCTGTGTAGACATTCATATGAAGACCTGCTACAATATTTTATACCAAAATATAGATGTTGTAAAAGCGCTTGTCCCTGCTTACATTTCAACAAATGACATTATTCACATTGAAAAAAATGATGCTTACCAAGAAGAAGATAACGTGGTGGAAGTAGTTACAACACCACTTACAGCAATTCAATACTGGCATCATTATGACAACACTTTAATGAATATCAGTGGTGGAGGTGGAGGTATTTATGGTGGTTTTGCTGAAGAACAATTTGAAAAAGATGAACGCATTTTAGAATACTTAGAATCACAACACATTGATAACGAATAAACGAATAAACGAATAAACGAATAAACGAAAAAAACAAAAGAGTGTTTCCAGCACTTTTTTAATGATAAATAGTTATATAAGTTGTATAAGTTAAAAACGAAAGATACTGTTCAAGGTAAGTAATTTACAAAAAATTGAAATGCTTTTCATAGATAAATATGATGCACCACCACAAACAAACGAACAACAAACAAACAAACAACAGCAAAACCCCGATATAAAATGAATTACAATCGCTCTTCAAATCAAGTCGTGCAGGGTCTTTCGTTGATGATCCCGCGCGTCTTTCCCCAATGGGTTGACGAAGAGACGTTCATTGGCATATTTGAACGTCAAAAATTAGGCAGAGTGTATAAAGTAAGTATTATCCACATGAAAAGCGAAAGTCGTCGCAGCAATATCCCGATGTACAAAGCAATTGTCTACTTCAGCGTTTGGTATGACAACATCTCTGCATACAACTTTCAACAACGCATCTTTGCCACTGGCAATGCGAGGGTTATTTACGACGACCCCTGGTATTGGGTTGCTGTGGAAAACAAACATCAACGCCTCAGCAACAATGACAAGCGGATTATGCGAGTGGCCTACCAAAACTACGTGAGCGAACAAAACGTCATTCGCCTAACCAATAATATTCGCGGTATAAAAACCCAATTGAGAGAAGTAAATCGTCAACTCTCGATTAACACCGACGCGATGAGTGAGTTAGGTGACGATAATGATGGGTTATCGGACACCGCAATTCAATGCGCAATGAACGTATTGTATGACGAATAAACGAATAAACGAATAAACGAATAAAGAAGAAGAAAAAATAAAAAGGGTCTTATGACTTTTTTATTTTTAAAATAATAACTTTGATATTTTTTTATGAAATATTGAAATGGGTAAAAAATATAAATATACTACTGACTAATATTGCCCATATAATACCCAATATTCTAGATTTTGTAAAAAGTGATGAAATAAACATAAGAATTGGATAAATAAATGAATACAATACAGAACCCCTAATATATAATTTAATATAAATACAACAATAATAAACGTCGTTTTATTACACATAACAAGGAATACTATCAATATCCATTATTTTGGTATTTTTTTTAATATCCTTCTTTTTTACAATAAATTTTTCAAAATAAGGTTTTTGTAATACATTCATTGGAATATGTTTGCTTACTGTTCGTGCAATCATTTTATACAATTTAAAATCAGGATAACGTTCATCACCGTTTTTCTTATAGAGGATATTACGTCCTTTATCATCTTTAATCCATTCTAACATAATTTGAGTTATTCTTGTTTTGGGTTCGTCAACCAAATAATCATATAACGCACATCCTAAGCGACACAAATCAAAACTATAACTAGGTTCTAATCTCGGTTTTTTATCATTAATATAAGGTTCGCAATTATATTGAGTTGCTGCATCACCATCTTTTGCAAAACTATCACTACATAATATTTGCCCACGAAATTTGTAAATTCCTCTTCCAAAATCTATAATTTTATAAATTTTTCCATAAGTCGGAACTTTATAATAAGTATGATTTATTTTATAATATAGAAATTTTTTATCAGTTTGTGAATACATAATATTATTCGTATGTAAATCATTATGTGTCAAGTGAAATGCATTTTGAAAGGTAATTAAACTCAACAAAATTTGCATTACAATAGAATCCCACATTTCATCGGTAATATCGCCATTATTCATCAAATCATCTAAGGTATTTTCGCAATGTTCAAGAGAGATAACTTGAACTGGAAACGATTTAATTTTGGCAATAAGTTCATCATCATCCCCTTCACTATATTCATCACTATCACTACAGTCTTCATAATCATCGTCGTTTTCATCGTCGTTTTCACTATCACATTCATGACTATCGCAATCATCCTCATTTTCATCACTATCACATTCATTATCGTTAGCATCGCCACTTCCGTCAATATTGTTATTTTCATTAAATGAACCTGATGTATTTGATGTTCTAGAAGAACAAGAACTTGTCTCACTTTGCAGTTTTGTTTTTTCATGTTCATTATTTATTGTTATTTCAACGTCGAATGGTGTTAATTCATAATCACTAATATCTTTCATGATATCATTTTCGCATTTTGTATCTTGTGATACAATAGTATCGATATCATTTAAATCACAAATATCAGATAAATTTAATACAAGAGTATCATTATCTTTGGTATTATTGTTATTTTCTCCTGAACTAACGGATTTATCATTATTGTAATCTATAACGATTTTCTTTCTATAATTCCGTGTATCTGTATTTAAACTATCCACATCAATATGTTCTAATTCATATAGAACCTTATCATTTTTTCTAAAAAAAACAGAATCATTTAGATAATCAATATCATCAATAATATTAATTCTGAAGTCATTCTTTATTGCCAGGAAGGAACCATAAAAATCCAATCCATTTACAAACCCATGCTTATGGTAAAGTTGACTAGTTAAATAGGTAAAAAAACTGTCAATATAAGCAGTATTATTATAGTGATTTACTTTAGAATTACAACTGGATGGGTCTGTTATTGAATTGAGTGATGGCAAATTAAATAAATTTTTATTCTCAATATCATATTTACCAAGTAAATATTTGATAGGGTCTAATAAAGGACTGAATTTTAAATATGTTTTTTTCTTTTCACTCTCTTTAGAATTATCGTTTTTAATAATACAATCAAAAATATTATTCGTTTCCTGTGAAGTAAGTGCATCTAAACTTAATGGATTATTTAGTCCAATATGCTTATAATTGGTTTGATTTAATGAAAAATAGCAATTATAAAGAGGAATATAATTTTGAGGTTTCTCAATACCAAATGAAGGATTTTCCTCTAAACTGTTAAATAATCTATGATTATCATTTTTTCTGTAGTTAAACTCCATTATTACTTGTATTATATATAATTTATTTGTTTTTTAACTCATTACTCTTTTATATATTTATTTTTTATCTATGATGATGCGGTATTTCATTTTCTTTATTTTCTTAAAGCATTTTAAACATTAAATGACATTAGAATTAAAAAAATTTGATATGCGACACATTAGTTTTAAACCCGATGAAAATAAAGGTCCTGTGGTTGTATTAATTGGTCGTCGTGATACTGGTAAAAGTTATTTAGTAAGAGATTTATTATTTCATCACCAAGACATTCCTATAGGAACAGTTATTTCTGGGACTGAAGCAGGTAACGGATTTTACAGTTCGCATGTTCCAAAACTCTTTATTCACGAAGAATATAATTCATCTATCATTGAAAATATTCTTAAACGACAAAAAACGGTTTTAAAACAAGTGAAAAAAGAAATGGAACAATTTCGACGCTGTAATATTGATCCTCGTGCTTTTGTTATTTTAGATGATTGTTTATATGACGCAACTTGGACAAAAGATAAAATGATGCGATTGCTTTTTATGAATGGGCGGCATTGGAAAATTATGCTTATTATTACAATGCAGTATCCACTCGGTATTCCTCCTAATTTACGGACGAATATTGATTATGTATTTATTCTACGCGAACCGTATATTGCCAATCGTAAACGCATTTGGGAAAATTATGCAGGTATGTTTCCAACATTTGAATCTTTTTGTCAAGTGATGGATCAATGTACGGAAAATTTTGAATGTTTAGTCATTAATAATAATTCCAAATCTAATAAACTACACGACCAGATATTCTGGTATAAGGCACAACATCATGCCGATTTCAAGTTAGGATCAAAAGAGTTCTGGGAGTTGTCCAAAGATTTAAATTCTGACGATGAAGATGATGCATACGACCCCAACAGTGCCAAGAAACGCGGGCAGGGTCCAAAAATCAGTGTAAAAAAAACGTCTAAGTGGTAAAAAGACGGTTTACAATTTTTCAAATTATTTATTTTATTTATTTTATTTAGACCTTTACTGTATACCATTCAGGTTTTTCACGTAATTTTTTCCAACTAGCGATTTTCTGTTTTTCTTCAGACATATAGTAATTGCGATACGATTCAACAGGATCATCTGTTTTGTATTGGTCGGGCATTGCAAGTGCAAACGGCGTTAATCCTTCTTTTTCAAAAGAATCATCTGATGGCATATGTTCTCTCAAATACTGAGCAATCAAATAAGATTTAAGTTGTTTTGTCACAGGGTGTCCATATCGGTATTTCCATTCGGCATGCATTTCGTCAACTAAATCCAATGTCCACACATAATTCGCCTTTGATTCACGGCACCAAATAGTTACCGGATGGTTCTTGTGTGCCATTTTATATAATTTTTCATTGCTTTCATCATCGGGTGAAAGAACACGTTTTGCTGAACAAAGCATCTGCACTGCTTCTAATAAAATCTTGCTGATGTGTTTATCCATCATAGATTCAGCAATTTCTTTTTTAATCAACGAGAGAATGAACAAATTCATTTTTGGTGGGATTTCGTTAGCGTTAGAGTATTATATTTTCATATGTAAATAAAGTAATAAAATAAAAAAGCATTTCAATTTTTTATTTTATTTATTTAGTATTTGTTCTCATTTAATCATTTCTAGTCTGAAATATCGTCAAACCATTTATACAGCAGCGTATCTTCGTCCAAATATATTTCTTGTCCTTTTTCGTTTGTCATACATTCACGGTAATGATGAAACTTAAATTCACTTCCTTCATAACTGTCATAGGTTATCTTGACACTCTGCAGAATAACCACACTCGGCACATCATCTGGAATTTCGGCATCATTCAAATAATGCGTATAATAAATGACACCCATTTTTGCCCAACGGTGCGTATCATTTGAATGTGGCGAATTCAATAGTTTAAATCCATCCGGAATTGTTTCGTGCCATCCTTGAACCATACAACCATGATGGTGTTCGGCGCAATACATAAATGTATAATGCATATTTTCAAGCATCATTTTATATGGTTTCTTTGTAGTGATGAGGGTTTATATTGACATTGTTTGAACGAAAAGGATTTCAATTTTTTAAAAATTAATTGAACCTAATAAATAAATAAAAGGTGCTGATAATGCAGATATATGACACCAAGCACTTGCAAATTGGTTTGTAAGTTCTGTTCCATCAAAAATATAGTTTAATTTTTTAATATTGTATTGTTTATGATAAAAGTATAACCAAGTAAATGTATACCAACCTATTATTATTAATTTATATTTCCAACCAATATTTGTTATTGCCGCGATACCTACAGTTAATATGTATATCCATCTATAAAAACCAGAATCAAAACCCCATTCTATATGTTTTATTTTTTTAGAACAATCTATTTTGGGTAATTTATAAGTTAAATAAGAAATAGACAATAAACCAATTAGTATACCTATGATATTTTTATTGATTAAATACAAACCAATACCCTGTGCTAAAGCATGAGACGAAAGACTAAAATAACCAATATATCCTCCTATTTTATTTAATATACCACAACCTGTATCATACCACATTAAGGCCTCTGCTAATTGCATAAAAGAAAATGTAAAAAGTAACGGATAAAAAAATAAATCAAATTTTTTATTTCTTTTAAACATTAAATATGCAGAAGTCCAACCGATAACTAACGCAATTATTGATGATTCTAGATTATAACACATATATTTCCTATATTTACTATATAATTAATTTTTTTGATACATAATACATATTATATATTTTGTTATAATATACAATAATGAACCATTATAATTCACAGCAACTAATTCAGTTTATTATTATGACCTTAGTAGGGATTGCATTTAACCCAATGAATATACTTGCTTTTCGTTTTAGTGATCTCTATTTATCCACAACACTTGTCTACGGCAGTTTTTTAATGGCATCGAATATGATATGGGCACACGAATTAGTTCATTATTTTTCTATGGGACATTTTAATAAATATATCTTTGGTGTTGGTGTAGCATTATCGGTTGCGGTTAGTGTTTTCTTATTACGAACTCAATTCTTAGTAGACGACAATCAATGGTTACGGCGTATGATAAGTCATCATTCAACTGCTTTAACCACTTCACATAAAATCCATAATAAATCCACTAATCCAACCATAAAAAAATTAGCAAAGGATATCATAGAAACACAAGAAAGAGAGATTACGTTAATGAAAACGTTGGTAAACTAAACTAGTAAGTGGCAAGTTTTTATGGTTTATAAATATTACAGTATATTACATCTTTTCAAAAATACCTTCTAATTTCAATAAAACTGGCAATGGAATATAATCAGTAATTGTCGGTGCAAATAATTCAGTAAATTGTTCCGAATGGCAAATCTTTTCTTTATCCACTGTATTGTGTCCGTGCCCAGAAATCACAATCGTTTTCATTGGGTCTAATTGAATCATCGGTTCTGTAAAATCATTTGTAAAACTCGGTTCTTCGCCGTATGCGATCGCATATTCGTGTGAATGGTTTTCCAAATACTCACGTTTATAAGCAAGACAATTGTTAGTAGAATGTCTTTCACCAAATCCTTTAGATTGGAAGAAGGTTTTGGTTAAATAAAAGTAAATGTAAGCACGCGAACAACCGGCAATAAGTGCGTTGGAAGAGGAAGTAGTTAGCATATGAACGGCGTGACTAATACGCGTAGGTGGGTAATAATCATCGTCGTCCATACACACAATAATATCCCCAAGGCATGCATTATTTCCATTGTTGCGCAAATCGCTCAAATAGCGGGGTTGTGATCCCAAAAAGGGATTGTAGGG
>Ga0181559_10007106_pt1 | contig 10455 bp, 10 predicted proteins | sample 011ome_21_FD_133752 | JGI IMG/M metagenome (GOLD analysis project Ga0181559, IMG submission 133752) | Coastal salt marsh microbial communities from the Groves Creek Marsh, Skidaway Island, Georgia - 011508AT metaG (megahit assembly) | ecosystem: Environmental > Aquatic > Marine > Intertidal... | reverse complement strand
GCGGAGCAATTAACGAATCTTGTCGCCAAAGTTTTCGGATTGGGTGATGTCATAATATAATAGGTGGTAGTTTTGCTTACAGATATATTCTAACACACTTTGGGATAAATGTAAATAGAAAAATGCTAAAAAAATGCACTTTTTTCACAATCCCCCGGAATACGGGGGTTTCGAAGACCAGTTTCCTAGTAAATCACGAGAAATGGGTAGTTAATATCCAAAGGGAGTATAATTTACCTACTAAAGAAAAATAAGCGGATTTTCACGATTTTCCTAGTTATAACGTATTGATAACAATGGAGTTACAATTGCGTTATGCGATGGATTTCACATTTGTAAAGTTCTGCCGACGTTCGAATTCAATCTTCCGCTCGAACTTTCCTTCAAGAAGATCTTGCTTGTGGCTAATAACAAATACACGGGTTTCTTCGTCAAGGGTATTCATAATCTTCAAGAGATTGTCAATTCCGTCAATGTCAAGACTTGCATCAAATACTTCATCAAGCAGCAGGAGATTTGTATTGGCCGAATTCTTCATCTTGGCAATCTGTCTCCAAGCAAATAGCAGGGAAAGGTCGATTCGTTGCTTTTCACCTTCTGAAAAGGATGAATAGGAAAACGCATCACGGTGTCGCGACTTGATTGTTTCAGCAAAGTTTTCGTCAAGCTCGAAGCTAACAAAGAAGTCAAGTACTTGAAGATAGCTGTTGATCAGCTTGTTCATCACTGGGAGATATTGCTGAATGATCTTTGTCTTGATTCCTGTATCCTTTAAGAGCTCGGAAAGAACTTCGTTATAATGTCTTTCCTCGATTAGCGCAGACTTATCGTTGCTAATTGTTTCACGTGATTCTCTTAGATCCTCAAGATCAGCCTTTGCGGTTTCCAAATCCTTATCTGAAGAAGCCAAGGTCTTTTGCTTTTTAAGTTCATCAGCCCGTTTATTGAATTGAGCAATCAAAGACTGATTGGTAGTCAACGTATGATTCAGCTGCAGAATCCGATTAAGTTCTTCTTGGCTTTCTTTGAGATCGGCGGTTGCCTTAGCAAGATGACCTTGAAGGGCATCCTTTCCGTCCACGAGTTTAACTCTCCACTTTTTACCTTTCTCAATTTTCTCTTCGCGAAAATCTTCACTTAATCTATGATGGCAGGTTGGGCAAGAACTATTATCAGTATAAAACTTAATGTCAGAATCTACAGTCTGAATGTTTACTCCAATTCCTTTATCGGTATCGCTGATGCTTGCAATTGTCTCATTAAGCTTGTCGACCTTTGCTTGAGCAACGGGGTACTTTTCTTGATACTCTTCAAGCAGCTTCTGATTACTTTCAATGTATACGTCAATCTGCTCTTCAATTTCTTTCAGCTCTTCTTCATATTTCGCATCATTACTTTCGCTAATCTTTACCAATTTGTCAATGTGTTTGTTTTGCATTGCCACCTTAGACTTGACCAGCTCCAGTTCATGTTCGGCTTCAGTTAACTTATCCTTAAGTTTACCGCTCGATTCTTTTAAGACATGATTCATCTTTGAGAAGATACTAATATCAAGCAGATCTTCAATCACTGCCCGTCTTTGATAAGTAGGCAGCTGCATGAATGGAATAAAGTTTGAGCTACCAAGAACAACCACCTGGTGAAAGCTTTTATGGTTAAGCTTGAGAATGTTTGTTTCAAGGAGCTTTTGGTAATCCCGTGAATGAGACTCTTGGTTAATCATCTCACCGTCAACCCAGATCTCAAAGATGTTGGGTTTAATACCACGAACAATCTTATATTCCTTTGTCCCAATACTAAACTCAACCGTTACCTCACACTTCTTTCCGTTGATGCTGTTTACGAGTTGAGGTTTATTAATAGCTCGGTGGGGTTTACCAAAAAGAGCAAAGCTTAATGCATCAAGCATAAGACTCTTACCACTTCCGTTATGGCCGACAATCAAGGTTGACCGCGCATCGGTGAAGTTAATCTTAATTGGGTTTGATCCCACACTAAGAAAGTTGCTATATTTCAGTGTCTTAAAGTTAATCATAGTGCATCCAGGGTTTGAGCCTCAACATAAAGCTCTTGAAGTTTATTTTTAATACGATCTCTGTCAAGGTCGGTTTGAACAGAATCTACATACGTGTTTAGCAGTGTGATTGTATCAGTAAGTTCAAGCGATTCCTCGCCAACATTATCCGAAAGGTATTCATCAAAGTTTTCAACGATCTTCAAATCAAACGGATTGCGGGCGACGATCTCGTCAATATACTTGTCAAAAAGGAATGGATTTTTCTTGTTAACAACAACCACTTTAATATAAGATCCTCTTACTGAATCAAAGTCAATCTTTTTAAGCTCAGCCGCAACATCGTCAGAAGCTGCAACATCGTCATACCGCATTCTGTTGTAAATCGTAATCTTATTTCTAACTGGAGTAAGCTCACGAGTTTTGGTATCAATTACGTGAAAGTATTTAGGATCATCGCAATCGGCCCAAGTAAGTTCATAAGGAGTACCAAGATAGTGGATATTTCCTTTTGCGCTTTTTGTGTGATAGTGGCCGCTCATTACCAACTCGAATCTGGAAAAGATATCCGAGGCCATTCCATGGCTAGAAGCTTGAACTCCTTTCATCATATCAAAACCAGCAAGCTCAAGGTGGCCACCAAGAAACGGTGCCTTTACGCTTTTAATAAAATCAATACACTCTTCGTAATTCTCTTCATTAATCCAAGGGAGCAAACCAATATCCAAGCCATCATAACTAACTACCGTTGGATCCATATGAAGCTTGATTACGTCGTCGTAATGGCTAAGAATCTCTGTTAGGCTGTTTAGATTATTCGTGTTCTTGTAATATGTGTCATGGTTTCCTGGGATCAGGTCCATTACCATACCTTCTTCTCTAAGGCGGTTGATGAACATTTCTCGATTCCGTTGCAACACCTTAAAATTAGCGAAGCGTCGGTGATCAAAGTAATCTCCAAGGTGGAGGATTTGAGTGATACCATTCTCTTTGCAGTAAGGGAAGAAGACCTCTTCATAAAACCTTTCCGCGTAATTTAGAAAGATATCACTACCGTTTTTGACACCAGTATGGGTGTCGGTAATTACAGCTATTTTACTCATCTTTGTTGAAAAATTCGTTCAAAGGGCCTTTGCCAACAGCCTTCTTTGCAGGACGACCTCGCTTCTTTTTCTTTGGTGGCGGTTTATCTTCATCCTGCTCAACCCAGCATTCTTCGTCCCAAAGACCGTTGCGGTGGCGCATTCTTTCAATAATCGTTTCGCCAATAGCGTTAATATCATCAGTACCAAACTCAGCAAAAGCATCAATAGAAGTATTGTCAATGATCCTTTGTTTAATTTCCATTTGCCGCTTTTCCTTTGCAATTCGGCGGAGGAAACAAAAGTAACTGATTTGAGTAAAATAGCTAAATGCGTTTGGAACACCTGTTCTGGTTTTCTTTGTAATGTCAAAATTATTAATCACCTTAACACAGTTCTCTACCGCATCCATGACCATATCTTCACGATAAGTATAGTTTACGAAATTGGGAGAACGAGATAGTCCATTCGCAATTTTATACAGACATAAACCGATATAGTCGGTGAGAGGCCGAGGTTCAATCCCCTCTGCTATGTCTTCTTTTACTCCTCGGACATGCTCTGCAACAGCTTCTCCGAACTCTTTATTATTAACGTAGTCCACAGAGTCCTTCCTCCGTCGTGTACGTTTCTTACTTGGTTCTGGCATAGTACAATTATATCACACTTCAGCGTGAATGTAAATCTAAAAATGCTATTTCTAATTTTCTTGCTTTTTTCCTTTACAAGAATATATGTTTTTGGTATAATAGATCCATGATCGTTAAGGATTCTACTAAGGTAGGATTTAAAATAATCTTATTACCAAAGGTCCCGAAGGGATATACACGCTGGGTTCCAACTAAGATTGGATTATTCTTCAGCATCATATTCTGCTCTCAACGCATCAATTCTATACCTCGTATATTGATCGTAATATTCCTTCTTCAAGGCAAGTCCAGCAATCATCTCTGATTCAATACGGTCATTAAGGATTAATGCCGGAACGTTAAAGCTAAAAGGATAAAGTGGTTCAATGCCGAACGATTCAAAAACAAAGGGATTAAGAAGGGAAAACCCGTCTTCGTCACTATCATAATATTCCCCGACAATACATCTACCAGCAGTTGTCGTAACGGCTCTAATATCAATCTTCGCCAAAAGATTCAAGTATTCTTCGCTCGGAGTCATGTTTGATCTAGTACTATATATCTAAGCTTTTTCTTTTCTTTACAGTTTCATGTCTATCTCAAAGACTTTGAATTTAAAGCCTTCGCGAGTGTAGATCTCGATTCTCTCTTGTGCGTGCTTCATCGTATAGTTCTTTCTTTTCCGCCAAGAAAGGTTATCGGATATATCGTAAATTGTAGTCCCTTGGCCATTATCGCTTTTTCTCAAGCCGCGACCAATTGTTTGAAGAACCCGAATTTGGCTTTTTGTCGGTGCAGCAAAAATAACATTGTGAAGGTTCTTGATGTTAATGCCTGTGCTAAACGTCCCCGCCGAAGCAACAATAACCGCGCCGTCCTCGGACTCAGTGATCTCACGTATTGTTTCTCGTTCTGTCGCGCTAACCTCACCACTAACGTAAAAGATCTTTTTTCCTTCAGGAGCCATCTCCTTTATCGTGTCATAAAGAGGAACGCCGTGTTTCTTAACGAGGTTAAATATAACAAGAGTGTTTCCTTTTTGCGAAAGAGCAAGTTTTGATATGAATTGATTCCGATTCGGATGCTCAACAATCGTGGCAATCTCTGAGTGGTAATCCATCTTGGCCGCTGCCTTGCGCAGGACATCATCGTGTTTTAAGACAATGCATTGGATGTTAAGATCGGCAAGCGTATCGTTATCAATAAGATTCTTTGTGGTAATTACTTTGTGTATTGGGCCAAAGTTTCCAATAAGAACAAGCTCGTTGCATTGGCTTCCATCCAGAGTACCTGTTGTTCCAATTCGGTATCGGGCATTTACCAGATTACCCATGATGGTGTTTAAACTCTTAGCTTTGAAAAGATGCGCCTCGTCTCCAATTACCATACCAAATTGGGTGAACCATCCTTTGCCACACTGGATAGCGCTTTGCCATGTGGTGATAACAACGTCTGCCTCAAAGTTATGCTTTTCTTTTCCAGAATAAATTTGATGGCAAACGGTATCGGCGTCAAAGGTAGAATCGTGCGAGCTATAATCGGCAAAGTCTTTTTTCATCTGCTCGACCAATGAAGTAGTCGGAACAACAATCAGCGATCGATTTTTACTGTGAGCCAAAAAGTAGCGAATCAGCATGTAAATAATAAGACTTTTGCCAGAACCGGTTGGGCTAATAACAAGAGACCTCTGCTGAGTTATTGATCTAATAAATGCTTCAACTTGATAATCACGAGGTTCGATTGTCTTACCCCTGCTACGAATATCAAGTGATTTGGCAAAGTCCAAAAGCTCTTCCTTAGTAGGAATATCATCTGGCTTTAAATTTGGGTCAAGGTTGACTTCATAACCTCGTTCGGATATAAACTGTAAAGACTTGTAAAGCAGGCCATACGGAAGTGTTCTTCTCCGCGCGTCATAAAGACGAATCTTACCGTCCCAGACCTTATTGCGATATGCGGGCATGAACTTATACCCATCTACGAAAAAGGTAAACGCCTCGGCTAAATCCATTAGTGCGCCGCTGTCGTCGCTGTCTAATCGAATAACTGATTCGTTTATCTTTTCTACATTAAACATATTATGTACCGCTTTGGAACCTTCGCCAATCAATTATGTTCTTGATTTGTGTGTGCCTCCACTTGATGTTGTCAAGGATTTCTCTACAAACATCAACGTAAGTTTTCTGATACTCTACCGCCATACTTGCTTCCATAACATCTTTATCAGAATCGTAAAACTGTTGAAGGTCAGTTTTAAGAGGTTTGTTCATCCCATTAAATGGATCATAAGCCCAACCTCGTTTGTCGATTTCTGACTTTTCCATCTTGCCGTTAAACCACAGCCACTTGTCCTTTTTAAGAATGGCGAGGTCTTGTTCCTTTTTCTTCAATCTTAACTTGGCTACAGAGTGCAGTTCAAGATACTTACTGTGAAGGGACGCCCCGCGAATGGTTGTATCATCAAGACTGTGTTCATCAATTTTAGAGTCTTCGCTCCACATCTCCAAAAGGTCTTCAATATTCATAAGCTATAATCTATATATAGCTTCTTTTAATCAATAAACTCAAACTCGTCAAATCTAAAGCTGATATCAAATGTCGCATAAGCAACTTCTACGCTTTGCGCGTCAAAGTCAATAGATCCAATGCCAGTGGGAAATGCATTCGTACATCTTACCTTTCGGCTAACGTTGTTATGGCTTGTTAGCAGATTAATAATAATGTCATCTGTTTGTAGCGTTTCGGTAGTTGTGTTGGTCTTCATCCAATCAAACAATTCATCATATAGTTCCATCTTTTCATCACAAAGAAATGTTATTGAAAGAGGGTCATACGTTAACGTTTCAGATGGAGTAAACCCCGGCTCATTTTTATACGGTGTAGCCACATCTGCATTGGATACCCCAGGAAGAGAAAGTCTTACGGCGAATGTATTGAGTTTTGGATACTCTTGGGTTCCTCCAATAAGAACCTTAAATCCGTTTGTAGGTAATAGGTTGTTGTCAACACTCATGTTTTTATTTATAAAGAAAAAAGGGGGTTACCCTTTCGAGTAACCCCCATGTGGTGTCGTCCTAATCTAAGGTAGTAACGACGGTTAACGATTCAGATTATGAAAGATCGTTAATGCTGCTAACAAGGAAGCGGCGGAAGTAAGGGTTGTTGTTGAGACCTGCGTCACCGCTAGAAGCAGCAGCGGAGGAAACAAGCGGATTGCTTACAAGACCGTAACGAGTCTTGAAACCAATCTTCGGCTGGAACGTGTCTTCAGCAACCGCACGCACCATCGTGAGAGGAACGTAAGGGCAGTAGAAGATACCAGCATCATAAGCGCTTGAACCTTTATAACCAACAGTGAGATAATCACCTGCTTCGTAAGGATCAATATAAACCTTCATGCGGCCGTTGATAACACCTGCGAAGGTATTACCGGTATCGTCCACGTTAAGGTCCGTGCTAAGAGCAGGAGCGTAATCAAGAACACCTGCAGCAGCGAGAGCAGAAGCAACGTTGCTGGAGCAAAGGATGTAGTTACCCTTACCACGGCGTGTTCCCTTAGCAATCTCGTTAGCTTCGATTTCGGCTTGGAAGAGAAGAGACTTGAACTTCTCAACAGCCCAGCGGCCGTCAGCGTCTCCGTCGAGATCGAATGTACCAGGAGTAGCAGCTTCAGGAGCGCCAGCCTTAGCTTCGTGATTAATCCGTCCGATAACCTCACGGTTAATTTCAGCAAGGATCTCAGTAGACAGGATGTTAGCAAGCTCAGCTTCAGCATCAAGGCCGTGAACGGCTTTCAGATCCTGAGCAAGTTCCATTGAGTACTCAGCCTGAAGTTGGCGAGTATTCGCAGTAACAGTTTGCTTTTCGATAGTGAAACCCATGTTAGCGGGCTCAGCAGTTTCACCAGTTGCAGTAGGCATTCCAGTACCAATGGTATTTGGAGAATCACCAGTCTGGCCAGAGAAGTCATCGTCGATAGTATCGAACAGAGCTTCAGCGTCGTTAGTATTAATGAGACCTGTGTTTGGCGACTCATTCTCACCAGCGTAACGAGCCTTCATCGCGAAGATGAGACCAGTAGGACCAGTCATTGGCTGAACACCAGCGATGTCATAAGCAACAAGGCTTGGCATTGCACGGCGAACGAGAGATACCAGAACGGGATCCCACTTAGCAACAGCACCAGTCAGGTTGTTTTCCTCTGAGAGGAAGTTAGCCTGAGCAGCACTTTCGCGTGCAGCGATTTCTTGGTTTTCAAGGAGGACTGCAGTTACCGACTTACGATAGTTGTCGACAAAAGCAGGGGCTTCGGCAGATTCCAAAATTGGCTGCCACTTCTTTTCGAGTTCTTCTGATTTGAACATTTTTTTATATGATGTTATAAGTTATGGTTGGGAAATTTAATTAGGTCGAGCTCTTCTCGAGTCGTCCAAGTGTTTCCAAGTATTTTGCCATTGTATTGTCAACAGGAGCTTCAGAAGTTTCTTCTTCAACATCTGCGCCTTCAACAATGGTTTCAACAGTTTCGTCTTCTGTTTCCAGAGATTCTTCTGTCAGGGTTTCGCCTTCTCCCGTGAAGTAGAACTTCTTGAGGGTTTCCACATTCTTCGTGAATTCCTCGTTATATTCGACTCCTTCCGCAAGCTTAAGAAGCTTGGCAGCTTGGGTTTCAGCAAGATCTTTAGTTGCTTCACCAAGGATCTTCTCACGGCTGAGCTCATCAATGCGATCAGCAAGAGATTCAGCAATGTTATTAGCCTTGGCAAGATCTTCCTTAAGTTGTTCGGTCTGTTCTTCGAGTTCATCAAAGAGATCCACCTTGGACTCAGGAACATCAACGTAGTTTTCGACGAACAAAGCTTTGAGCGAAGTCATGAAGTTTTCGGCAATAGAAGTACGAAGCGAGCTTTCAATAGCAACCTCGTTTTCGTTAATCCATTCCTCAACAGCATAGGTCAGATAAGCGTCAATTTGATTAGTGAGTGTTTCATTAATCGCTTCAACTTCTTCGCTAAGCTTAGCATCATGCTCGGCTTTAAGCTGTTCGGTTACTTCTTCCACCTTGGTGCGAACTTCGGCTTCAAAAATAAGAGCAGCTTTTGCTTTGAACTCAGGAGTTAAACCTTCCTCATCTTCAACAAGACGAGTAAGATCTTCAGAAGTAATCGTGTCTTCGACCACTTCTTCTTCTTCTTCAGCAGCTTCTTCAGCAGCTTCTTCGGTTACCTCTTCAGCAGCTTCTTCAGTTACCTCTTCAGCAGCTTCTTCAGCAGCTTCTTCGGTTACCTCTTCAGCAGCTTCTTCGGTTACCTCTTCAGCAGCGCGTGCTTGACGGCGTTCTTTGAGATAGTCTTCGACAGCATCGTCTTCAATCTCAAGGTCTTCCTTAACTTCTTCTTCTTCTTCTTCTTCGTCCTCATGCGCGCCCTCAGTAGCTTTCGCCTTTTTGGGCTTGGGATCGGCATCTTCTTCGTCTTCATCTTCCTCATCTTCATGAGCGCCTTCATTGGCTTTCGCCTTTTTCAGCTCGGATTCTTCAGAAGTAGTTTTACCACCCTCTGCAATCTCTTCTACGTCTTCAGAGACGGATTCCTCCACCTCTCCTTGTTCAAGAGAAAGCAAGTCGGACTCAACGATATCCTCGATAATATCTTCTTGGTTATCTGTATTTTCCATATTTGTTTTCTATGTTTGTTGGAGAGGGGCATGTTACCCAGTCTCATTATTAGTCATTAATTTCCCATACTACAATCACAACATCCATAATGTAAAAAATTCTTTATGATATTTTCTTCAAGAAATCTGTAAACAGCGTTTCCTGTAGAGAAGTTAGTTTGGCGGTCGTAAGCTTATCCATTTCAGCTTTAGCTTCTTCAGCCGCACGGGAAACAATTTCGTTCCCTTCAAAAAAGTATTCAACGCCTTCCATAATTCCATCTACAAAGGCGGAAGGTGCACTTGGATCTTGAACGATATCAACCGTTGCAAGAATAAAGTCTTCGTTAACAGTTGTTACGCCATTCTTTTGAGATACCGAACCCATGCCTCGTGAACTAACACCAAGTTGGCAACCACCTTCAAGAAGACCTTTTGTAATACTTCCCATTGGCGTGTCAAGAATAAGCGCTTTACCCATTACGTTTGTACCACTCCAATTAAGCTCTGTGATTCGATGTGATACCTTGTCGAGATTAATTGTAGGGCCTTCGGGGTGGTTAAGCTCACCAACTGCTCGACCAGTTTTCACATAGTCTTTGTCATATCGCTTAACAGCAGCTTGCAGTGTAGCCTTTGGATAAACCCTTTTGTTACGGTTTAACTTATCGGCCTGCATAAAGATGCCTTCGATAAATGTTTCCTTTTTACCGTTCTTTTCTTCGGTAATATATTGTAGATCTTCTAAATGTTCGGTAATAAGTTTCATAGTAGGTAGGTGGATTTATCTTTATGCGTCTTCTTCAAGTTCTTCTGTAGATTCAAACATATTGGTCTGAATTACACTTGGAAGAGCATCCCAACGAACGTCAATATATCTGGCGACTTCTTCTGGATTCGAGTATGGAAGCTTCCCGAGCCAGTCGGCTTTTTGGTCTTTATCGGCTTTATCCCACTGAAGCTTTGTGACCAGCTTGCCTTTACGTTTAGCCAGCTTTTGTAAGATTCGTCCGCCGTATTTCTTTTCGTAATTTGAAGCTTCAAAAATCTCTTTAGCGGCTTCTGCTAAGCTGTC
>Ga0181559_10007102_pt1 | contig 10458 bp, 7 predicted proteins | sample 011ome_21_FD_133752 | JGI IMG/M metagenome (GOLD analysis project Ga0181559, IMG submission 133752) | Coastal salt marsh microbial communities from the Groves Creek Marsh, Skidaway Island, Georgia - 011508AT metaG (megahit assembly) | ecosystem: Environmental > Aquatic > Marine > Intertidal zone... | reverse complement strand
TCGCGCTCGGCGCGGAATGGGCGTTGGCGCCCGCGCCGAGCGACGTGTCGTACGCCTGGCTCGCGAGGCTTCTTCTGGCCGAATGAGTTTTTGTTTCGGTGGTGCGCGTGCGGGTAGGTAGTATAGAGTAGGTGGACGCGTGGCGAACGCGCGAGGCGCGACGTTCCGAGGGGGTGGGCGCGGAAAGTTAATTATCAACAACGAACGTGCCAACCGTGGCTTTCGATGAGCCGTCGTTGGCCGACATGATTTTCCTCGAAACGCGCGCGCGAGCAGATCTCTTCGTGACGCCTCCCGTCGTCTCGTCAGATGCGCACAACGCCGCGCGCGACCCTGCCTCGCAGTCGTCCTCGACGTCCGCGATGGGCGCGTCCGCGAGCAAACAGGCGGAAGTGAAGCCGAAGAAGATCTGCTGCGCGTGTCCCATCACCAAGCAGGCCAGGGACGCGTGTCTGCCCGAAAACGACGAGGAGAAGTGCAAGTACCTCATCGACGCGCACTTGCGGTGCTTGAGGGACGAGGGGTTCGACGTGTGAGGTTCGCGGCGGGCGCGTCGGTGCCACGCGCGTAAACGACTGCGGCGAGAGTGTCCGCGCGCGCGGCGAAGGATCGCGCGTGCTTAGTCTGTATGTAACGCGACGCGAAGCGCGCGCGCACACCGCGACGCGTCATCCGAGACGGACGATGAGACGACGACCGCCGGGCGAGACGAACGACTTCGTGATGAAGGACGACGGGTGATGTCAAAACGCCGATTCGCGAACCCGCGGTTCGCGGACGCGTTTCGTTTCGCGCTTCGTTACACACACGTCACCGCAACTCCTCTCCTCGCGCGGCGACGCCGGCGATTTCCCGTTCCATCTCCGCGAGCTCAGCCTCCAGCGCCGCCGCGACCGCCTCGTCGCACACCGCCGGCGTCGCCAGCACGGCGGCGTACTCGCACCGGCTGGGCTCGGTCACCGCGAACAGCCGCTCCGCCGCGCCGCACGTCAGCGAAACCGAAATCGACCGCGACGGGCCGTTCCAGCACCGCTCGCCGTCTCGAAATAAAAAACGAGTCGCGACTCGTTTTTTTTCGTCGTCGCCGCCGTCGACGTCGCTCGCGTCCGTCGCCTCGAGCTCCGCCATGCGCCCGAGCCTCGTGCCGTCCTGCGTGCTCTCCGCGAAAGGACACACGCTGTACGCGTACTTGTCCACCTTCGCGGCGTAGCACTGCCCGAGCATGTGCTGGAACTCGGCGCGCGCGCCGACGAAGCGCGCGAGATCCGCGGCGACGTCGTCCAACTTTTTCTTCGTCTCGTCGCGGCGCGACTCGGCGGCGGTCGCCGCCGCCGCCGCCGTCGACGACGCGGCAGCCGCCTTCGAAAGCCGCGCGCGCGCTGAGCGCGCTTCCGGGGTGTCCACATCGTGTGCGTCGCCCGCGTCGCCCTTCCCGCCGCGGAACCACGACCGGAACGAAAACGAACGCGCGCGCGTCGTCTGTTTTTCGTTCGGCCATCTTTTTTCGTTCGGCGACCCGGGCTCGGGCGCCGTCGGGCCCGCCGGGGACGCCTCCGCCGCGAGATCCGCGGCGTCGTCGTCGACGTCCACCAGGTGAGACACGCCCGAGGCTCCCGGCTGGTTCGCTCGCGACTCCGGGGACGCGCCGTCCGTCTTGATCCACTGCCTCGCGATGCGCTCGCCGCGCTCCTCATCCGTCTCGCCCGCCGCGGGAAGCGCGACCGCGGGATCTGTGACATCAGAAGAAAGAGCATCATCATCCGCGAGACGCGCCTCCATGCTCTCGTCGGCGGCGACGTAGTCCGCGTTTTCGTCCGCATCCTCGAGACCCTCGAGACGATGGATGTCATCGTCCACCGCGGTGTCGTCCGGAGAAGACGCCGGTGACTCGGAAACGACCTCGAACGCCTTCGCCTCTTCCTTGGCGCGTTCGTGTTCGGCGGACGCGGCGTCGGCGGCGGCGCGCGCGGCGTCCGCCGCGGCGCTCGCCGCGGCGGCGTCTCGCGCGAGTCGTTCGCGCTTCTCCATCCAGCGCTTGCGCTCCGCGGGCGCGGCGTTTATCAGGGTGGCTTTCTTCCCGAGTCCGGCTCGGTGGTCGCTCAGCTCGCGCCGCAACGCGTCGCGCCGGGAAGCGCCGGCGCCGGCGCACGTGTTCGCGCACGCCGCGCCGCTTTTTTTCGAAGCGCGCTCGTCGGATCCGTCGCAGCAGTCGCACACGCCGTCGCCCACGCGCGAAGACGGGACGTTCACGGGCTGGTGGCCGCGGTTGCGGCAGTGGAACGAGCCGTTGGAGCACGCGCTCGTGCCCGGCTCGTCCGCGCCGTCCGCGCAGTCGCAGTAGTCGTCGTTGACGCGCGAAAAGGGCAGCGACACCGCGCCGCCGTCGCACACGAACGTCTCGCCCTGGAAGCGAGCCGCGCGCGCGGGATCCACCCCGAGCGGGATGCCTCGGCGAGCCGCGCCCGCCCCGAGATCGGCGCCCCCCGCGGCGACCGCGCCGACGAAACTCAGCGCCGCGAGCGCCGCGAGGGCGAGATCGCGCGTGCGCGTCATCGGCGGTCGGCGATCCGTGAGACCGGGCACGCGCGGCCTCGTGTGGGTGACCCGCGCGTGGCGAGCCGAGATCGGGCGCAGCCACGGCGCGCAAATAAATCGCCGCTTCGCGGTCGCGGCCGGAAGTTTCGCGCGAGTCGCGTCACCATTTTCGCGCGAGTCGCGATCTGCGCGCCCACACCTCGCTGCGTCTGAGGAAGGGAGCGTGCCCGGCCGAAGACAGGGTTCATAAGCATGCTCGCACCAGTTGTGTTGCGCCGCGCGGCCGCGGCGCGCGGCCGCGCGTGCGCGGCCGTGGGAGCCGCGCTCGCGACGCGCCCCGCGGTTGGTCTGGGCTCGGGAGACAACGACGTGTCTTTCTCCCCCGCCGCTTTCGCGGGCGTCGACACGTCACGCATGCCGGCTTTCGCGCCCCGCGACACGCGGGGCTTCCACGCGCACGCATCCGCGTCAGCCGCGCAGGCGGAGCCCGTGGACGTCGCGCCTCCCCCCCCTCCCACCGCGGCGACGCCTCCCCCCTCCACGGGGGCGAGAAGCAAGAATCGCGCGCACACGCTCACCGAGCAATTCGCCGAGGCGCTCCGCGGCACCGACGGCTTGACCCCTTCGAAGACGGTCGAGCTCCTTGACCGATTCATCGTCGGGCAGCAGGATGCGAAGCGCGCGTGCGCGGTGGCACTGCGCAACCGCTGGAGGAGGCACAGGGTTGACCCCAGCCTCCGCGACGAGATCGTGCCGAAGAACATCCTGATGATCGGCCCCACCGGGTGCGGCAAAACCGAGATCGCGCGTCGCCTGGCGAAGATCACCGACTCGCCGTTCGTCAAGGTTGAGGCGACAAAGTTCACGGAGGTGGGCTTCCACGGCCGGGATGTGGACCAGATCATCAAGGACCTGGTGGACAACTCCATGCAGATCACGAAGGGTAAGCTCCGAACGCGGTTCAAAGCCGAGGTTGACGAGATTGTGGAAAACAAAGTCGTCGACTTCATGTGCGGCGAAACCTCGGGGGACGTCACGCGCGACGCCTTCGCGCAGATGTACCGCGAAGGCGCGCTGGACGCGCGCGTCATCGAGCTCGAGCTGCCCGACTCCGGGTCGGACGGCTCGAAGGCGTTCGGGGACGCGCACCAGGGCGGCGCGTCGCACGAGCGCGTGGTGATCCAGCTGGAGAAGCTCATCGCGCCGGGTATGCGCCGCCGCGGCGGCGTGTCGAAGAAGCGCATGACCGTCGCGGAGTGCCGCCCTTTGATCGAGGAGATGGAGTACGATCGGCTCATCAACGGCGACGTGGTGGTGAAGGAAGCGCTGAGCGCGGTGGAGAACGACGGCATCGTGTTCCTGGACGAGATCGACAAGATCGTGTCGTCCTCGGACTACCGGCACGGCGCGGACGCGTCCTCGGAGGGCGTGCAGCGCGATCTGCTCCCCATCATCGAGGGGAGCACCGTGCAGACCAAGCACGGCAACGTCAACACGGATCAGATCCTGTTCATCGCGTCGGGGGCGTTCCACCAGTGCAAGCCCAGCGACATGCTCGCGGAGCTGCAGGGCCGCCTGCCCATCAAGGTGGAGCTCAAGGGCTTGACGCGCGATGACCTGCTGCGCATCTTAACGGAGCCGGAGGCGAACGTGCTCAAGCAGCAGAGAGCGCTGCTCGAGACGGAAGGGGTCGAGCTGGAGTTCGCGCCCGACGCCGTGGCGCACGTCGCGTCCATGGCGGCGGAGGTAAACCGCACCGTGGACAACATCGGCGCGCGCCGGCTGCACACGGTGCTCGAGCGCATCGTGGAGGACATCTCGTTCCACGCCCCGGAGCGCGTCGCCGAGCACAAGGATGCGGGCGGCGAGGGTCTGCTCAAGGTGGTCATCTCCGTCGCGGACGTCGACGCCGCCATTGGCGAGCTCATGCAGAAAACCGACCTCAGCAGGTTCGTGTTGTAGGCGTCGCGAACGCGGTTCGCGATGGATAAAAAAAACAAAAACGCCGCATCTACGTACCGCGGTACGCTTTCGTGTTGTTTGTTCATACGTACCGTGAACCATGAACCACTCGCGACGCCCGTCTCATCCTCATCACAGCGCGGGCCCGACGAGCGTCGCGTCCGTGTCGGCGCGCCGAGTGGGCGGCTCGAAGTCGGCTTTGAACGCGCGCCCGCGGCGCACGCGCATTGCGACGTATCGCGCCTCCGCCTCGTCCGCGTCCGCGCTTCCGCGCGCGTCAATCTCCGCCAGCGTCCGTTTCTGCTTTCGTTCACGCGTCGGGGATCCCGATCCCGATCCCGCAGTCGAAACAGTCGAAACCACGGTCACGACGGTCGCGTTCGCGACGTCGTCGTTCGAATCGTCTCGCGAACCGTTCCGCACGCACGCCGCGCACACGAAGCTCGTGAACCGCTCGACGAGCGACGCGCGTTGGAACGCGCCGGCTCCCGCGCACCGCCGGTGGTACGGCGCCGCGCACGCGTCGCACCGCGCCTTGGACGCGTGCACGCCCGCGCTCTGAGACTCGGGCGCGTCGCCGCACGCGGCGCACGGCTCGACCAAGATGTCCTCCGGGTGCTCGTTCTCGTACGGAAGCAAGAAGCGCTCGTACAAATCCAGAAGCTTGTTCCCGATGTCGGTGTACGTGTGGCGCCGGTAAAAGTTGTGCGTCTGCGCGAAGACGTACCCCATCTTTACGCGACGCTTCGCGGACTCGCGGGTGATGTAGCCGCCGTGCATGCACACCTCCCGGTACAAACCCAGCACGTCGCACGGCTTACCGGTGCGCCGCAGCGCGTTGTCAAGAAAGTCCCACACGCACTCCCAGTCGTCGCCGCGCGCCTCGGCGGCGCGCAGGAAGTCAAACATGAAATCCTCGGGCGCGCACGTCTCCAGCGCGGGCCGCTTCCAGCCCGCGCGCGTCGCCGTGCCCTGGTACGTTTCCTCGGGGAAGGAGGTGGCGGGCCGGGAAGGCGAGGTGGTCGCCGCGGTCGCCGCGCACGTCGCGGGCACGAGAACGGCGTCCGCGGCGTCCGCCGCCGCCTCCGTCTCCGTCGGCTCCGCCTTCGCGGTCCCGCCCGCGGCGACGGGCGGATCGGTTTTGCCGGGGGTCAACGTCGCGGTGACTGCCACGGCGGAGCACGCGAGCTCAACGCGAACGAGACGCGTCCCGGTCGCGTCGGACGCCGCGACATCGGGCATCTCGACGGTTTCGGTCGCGGGCGAGCGCGCTCGCCGGCTTCGCATCGCGTTCTGAACGTGGCTCCTCGGGTCCGAGAAAGCAGCCGAGTTCGAAATCTCGGCGAGGACCGACGGTCGGACAGTCAGGTTGCCGGACGACAACGCCGATTTCGTCCCGCCGCGTCCACCGGCGTCATGGTCTCATGGATGGACCGTGACCGGTCGGCACTGAGTTTTTTGATTGCGTGATCCAACCCGCGGCTTGACCGAGGACTCCCACAACAGCGCGGCCGCACCTGCTCCGCGGCTGCCCGCTCGTTTCCGGCGCATCGCGCGCGCGTTCGGCGTTTCCGCGCCCGCCCTCGGCGTTTCCGGTCCGCGCCCGCGCGATGTCCATGTTCGGCAGCTTCGGCAACCTGTTCGGCGCGAGCGGCCCGCAACTCTGCGCGGACATCGGCGAGCCGTACGCCAAGTCGTTCGGGGGTTGGACGCACCACCGAGGCACGATCAAGGAGGACGGGTCGGCGTGCTCGGTGTTCAAGTTCGTGGGAAACGCGCAAAGCGACCGGCGGGGGATCGAGACCGCGCGCAACGGCGCGAAGCGCTTGAAGCTCACCCGGCACCCTAACGTCGTGCACCTGCGCGAGTCGCTGGAGGTTGAGAAAGGGGACGAGATCACCATCTTCGTCGTGACGGAAGCCGTGCAGCCTTTAGAGGAGCACCTGAAGTCGGTACCGAGTGGGACGCACCAGCGGGACGAGTACTTCGCACTGGGCCTCAGGCAGGTGGCCACCGCGGTGTCCTTTCTCGCCAACGACTGCAAGCTGGTGCACGGCGGCGTGTGCATGGCGACGGTGTTCGTGACGGACCGCCTGGACTGGAAGCTCGGCGGGCTGGACCTGGTATCCGACCTGCAAAACGTGGGCAGAGGCACGATGGGCGACGCGCGGATATGCCACAGCGGGTATCTCATACCGGACCAGTATAAGCCGGAGGAGTACCGGCGGGGGGACTGGGCGAGCGTCCCCGAGGGTCCGCCCTGGGCGGTGGACGCCTGGGGCCTCGGGTGTCTGATCCAGGAGGTGTACCGGGGCGAGCCGCTCGGGCGCACGGACCAGCTCCGGGAGATCGACCACGTGCCGCAAGTGCTGCTGAAGGACTACCAGCGTTTGTTGGGGAGCCAACCTGGGAAGCGGTACAACCCGAAGAAGCTCGTGGAGAACTCGTCTCTGTTCGCGAACAAGCTGGTGGAGACCATCGCGTTTCTGGACACCCTCACGCTGAAGGACTCCATCGAGAAGGAGCAGTTTTTCCGGAACCTGCCCCGCGTCCTCGAGACGCTGGCGAAGGCCCCAGTCGAGCGCAAGATCCTGCCGCAGATCGCCGAGGCGCTGGAGTTCGGGTCCGCGCCCGCGCTCGCGGTGGCGCCCATGCTGCACGCGGCGCGCGACCTGGCGGACGTCGACTTCGCCAAGAAAGTCACGCCGTCTCTCGTGAAGCTCTTCGCCTCCGCGGACAAGGCGCTTCGCGTGGCTCTCTTGGAGCACCTCCCCCTGTTCGTGCGCCACCTGTCGGACAAGATCGTGGAGGAGACGCTGTACGAGCGCGTCGCGACCGGGTTCACGGACGAAGACGCGTTTCTGCGCGAGCTCACGCTGAAGAGCACGTTGCTTTTAGCGCCGAAGCTATCGCAGCGCGCGCACCAGAGCCTCCTGAAACACCTGTCCAAGTTACAGATCGACGAGGAACCGGCGATCCGCGCCAACACCACCATTCTGCTCGGCAACGTCGCCGGGTACCTCGCCGAGGCCACCGCGAAGCGCGTGCTTCTGAACGCCTTCTCGAGAGCGCTGCGGGACGCGTTCCCGCCCGCGCGCACAGCCGGGCTGATGGCGCTCGGAGCCACCACTTCGTACTGCGAGCCGAGCGAAATCGCGACGCGCGTTTTGCCCGCGGTGACCCCGCTCGTCGGCGACGCGGAGAAGGACGTGCGCGACCGCGCGTTCGCCACCGCGGAGACGTTCCTGGACCTCATGAAGAAACACTCGAAGCGGCTCGAGCAGGGCCCTGAGGCGGCCGCCGCCGCGCTCGCCGCCGACAAGGAGCTCGCGCGGCAGAAGGAGCGCGCCGCCGCCGCCGCCGGCGGCGCCGGCGCGGGAAGCCGCGGGAACTTGGGAGCCGCGAACGTGCTTTCGTGGGCGGTGAACGCCGCCGCGAAGCGCATAGGCCGGGGGAGCATGGACATCGCCGGGCCCGGCGGGGGTGGCGGCGGGGGAGGACGCGCGGAGCATGTCGAGGAAGAGGCTGCCGCGCGTGGCGTGGACATGGGCGCAAAGGCGTTTTCTTCGGCGGCGCCGCCGCCGCGTTTGTACGGCGAGGCGTACACGCCCACCGGCACGCCCGGCGCTTCGCCGGCGCCGAGCCCCGCGAAGGGGTTCGAACCGGCGGCCGGAAGTTCGCAGTCTGCGGTCCTGCCCACTCCCCCGGCCGCCGCGAACGATGACGACGGCTGGGGCGATCTGGAAGAGGAGGAGGACGAGGCGGAGAAGGCGGCGCGCGCGCGCCTGTCGTCGAGAGGCGCCGGCGCGAGAAACGCAGGGGTCTCGAAAGCCGCCGCCGCGCCGCCCGTCTCCGCCGGAGGCGACGGCTGGGGCGACGACGACGACTTGTTCGAGGGCGAGCGGGAGGGCGGCTTCGGAAGCGAGCCCTCCGCGAGGCCCTCGGCGCCCGCCGCGGCTCCGAGGCCCGCGGCGCGCGTGGGGGGGCACGTCAGCGTGGGCGGCGCACGAGGAGCGGGCGCCCGCGGCGTCGCGGGGACCCGCGCGAAGCCGGCGCCGATGAAGCTGGGCGCTAAGAAAATTACCGCCGCCGACCTGGACCTCGAGTCCATGCTGAACCAGTGACGGGAGAGCTGTTGAAGTGTACCGGATACGAGGCGGCGTTACGAAGCGCTGCCGTGCGCAATACCCACACATATGGTCGGTTACGTCGTGATTCGCGCGTTCGTGTTGGACGCGTCGGCGCTACGACTCCGTCGCGTCCGGCGGCGAAGACTGGAAGAGCGCTCGCAGCGCCGCCGCCTCCGTCGCCATCTCCGCGGCGCTCCGCGCGACTCGCTCGGCGTCGGGATCGAACCTGCGACCTTCCGACCTCGGAGATTCCTTCTGAGCGGCACGCGCGTCTCCACGCTCGCTCCCGAGCCGCTCGCCCTCCCTCTCCCCGCTCGCCTCGACCTCGCGGTAGATGTCGTCGTTGTCGGCGAAGTCGCCGGCGACGCGAGGCAGCACGTGCACGTGCACGTGCGGCACGGTCTGGCCAGCCTGCGGCCCATCCTGAAGCGCAAAGGTGATGCTCGTCGCGCCGACGCGCCCCTCCAGCGCGTGACCGACGCGCTGCGCGAGGCTCCAAATGTCTGCGGTCTCGTCCGCGGTCAGGTCGTGGAACCGCGGGACCACGCGCTTGGAGACGATCAGGACGTGGCCGGGCACGACGGGCTTCAGGTTCACGAGTCCGACGCTCAAGGAGGTCTCGGCGAAGACTTGCGAGGATGGAATAGCGATGGGGCCGAAGCGCGTGCCGCTGTCCAGAGCCGAGGCACTCGCGGGTCGCGCCATCGCGCGCGCGCCGAAACGCGCCCGGCGCACGAGCCCGGAGGACGCGGCGACGCGGCGCAGCGACCAAGACGCGCGCAGCATGCTGTGTTGACTGCGCGAGGGGAAGGCGAGGTACGGTGTCCGAGCGAAAGCCAGTTTCGTTTTCGTCGTGTTCCTTCAAACACTTCGAGCCACGCGCGGCTGCTGTCATCATGCGGACCTCGGGTTCGGAGCCTTGCTCCGCGCGGGCGCGGTGGTGTGCGCTCCTCGTCGCGCTCCTCGCGATGACGTCGCTCGTGAGCCCGGCGTGCGCGCTCCGACCCGCGCGTCGGTCGAGCGTTCTGCGAAGCCCGCGCGTGCGATTCGGGACCCCCGAGGCGGAAGCGCCCGCGCCGCGTGGGTGCGCGAGGCACGAGACCCAGACCGAGTGCCACGCTCCGTGCGTTTGGTGCACCGCGGCGGCCGTGCCGAGCTCGTGCTTCGGCCCGAAGGAGGCGGCGAAGCTCCCCCCCTCGGTGTTCGTGTGCGACGCGTCGACGTGAAGATGTCATCAATTTGTAGACTACCAAAGAGTCACCGCGCCGATTGCGAGACGCGTCTCGCAATCGCCGCGCTCACGTCCCGCAGCCTCTCGATCACGTCGTCCAGCGCCGCGCCCGAGTCCTCCCCGAGAACCCCGAGCGCGAGCCTGGAGTACTCCTCGCGCGTCGCCTCGAACGACGCGCGCAGCGCCGCGAGCGAAGCGTCGTCCGTCGCCGCCCCGCGCCCGGCCGGACGCGCGGGCGAAGCCGCCGGCGACGGCGCAAGCGAAGCCGCCGGCGAAGAAAAAACGGAGCCGCTCCGGGCCGCCGCGACCGTCGCGCCGCGCCGCTTGGCGGCGGCGCGCGCGCGCTTCAGCGCCTCCATGGACCGCGCGCGCGACACGCCGGAGACGCCGGAGACGCCGGATGCGTCGCTCTTGACGGAGGCGCTCGACCGAGGTGCCGCCGGAGCCGCCGCGACCTCGACGCGGCGGACGAAGGGTTCGGTTTTTGCAAAACGCCTCCGCGCGCCGAGAGGGGGATCCGCGCGCGCTCCGTTTCCGTCTCCGCCAACGGCGTGTTCGGCGCGATGAGAGACGACGGCACGCCGGTGTTTCTCCGCGGCG
>Ga0181559_10007099_pt1 | contig 10459 bp, 8 predicted proteins | sample 011ome_21_FD_133752 | JGI IMG/M metagenome (GOLD analysis project Ga0181559, IMG submission 133752) | Coastal salt marsh microbial communities from the Groves Creek Marsh, Skidaway Island, Georgia - 011508AT metaG (megahit assembly) | ecosystem: Environmental > Aquatic > Marine > Intertidal zone... | reverse complement strand
CCCTGAGCGACGGGGCAGCTGCTCTAGTTCTCGCTTCGCGAGAAATTGTGGATGAGCTTGGGCTGAATGTGCTTGCAGAGATTATTGGATGCGCTGATGCGTCCCTCGCACCGGAAAATTTCATCCTAGCTCCATCCGCTGCTGCACGCCGTGCTCTATCGCGAGCTGGGTTAGATGTTGCTGCCGTCGATCTATGGGAGATCAACGAAGCTTTCTCTGTCGTGCGCCTCTTGAACGAAACAGCTCTCGGACTCATTGAAGGGCAGGCAATGGTAAATCCCCACGGGGGCGCGGTGGCACTTGGACATCCCCTGGGTTGTTCGGGCGCCCGCATCGCCGTCACCCTCATCCACGCCATGGCTACGTATACAAAGAATGTCGGCTGCGCCACGATTTGCAACGGTGGGGGAGGGGGGACGGCAGTCGTTTTTAGGCGGCCCACCATGAACACAATTGAAAAAGGGCGAGAGAAATTACCATAACTTGGAACGTGAGACTCGTTCGAACTGCCCTCCGTCCAGTGTTGCCGTGTTGCCGGGCGAGGCGTAACGATGGCGTCGTCTTTTTCTGCAGCTGTCGAGATTCTATCATGCGGAAGACGTGCGCCTCTTTCGCGTCGAGGAATGCGATGTCGCGGCCGGATCGTGGGAGACGCGGCGGGCCGATTAGATGGGGACGATGGGAATGACGAGAAAATGGACGGTGTTACAAGTCCACAGCGTGCCAATCGATACAGTGAGACACCGCAGCGTGCAGCATGGCGCAAGAAGTACCGACAGCTGCTCCCATTTGTCGAAGTTAAAAAGATGGTTCAGGCCCAGGGTATGAAGAGCGAGGCGGACTGGCTGCGAATGATAAGTGACGGGAGGAAGAACAGGTACTGGCCATCTGATCCCCAGTCCATGTACACAGAGGAATGGGTATCGTGGGAGGACTTTTTGGGAACTCCCCTACCCTTCAAGGAGGCGCGCGAAATCGTGCGCATGTTGCGTCTCGAGAGCCAAGATGCTTGGTGGGCGTGGACGACAACGGGCCCTGGCCGGGACCCGGCATTCCGTATTCCATGCCGCCCGCACGACTTCTATCAAGATGAATGGAATGGATTTGACGATTGGCTTGGAGTTGAGCCGACCCCTCTCGTTTTCGACGAGACTGCGCAGAGGGCGTGGGAAAAGGCTCGGGAGTCAGGCGCTGGTAGCGAGGATGAGGGAGCAGGCGGGGGCGACGGGGGGAGCGGGAATGATTCGGGAGGTGGTCGGGGTCGCTCGTGAAGTACTCGTGAAGAAAATCCACTTTATCATATTCATTGCATTGCAAGTCGCTATTACTCCACAGTTGCAGTACTATTCTTATTGGCGTCTTGTTTAGCTTTGAGATCTCTCACTGCCGCCTTAATAGCGTCCTCGGCGAGCATGGAGCAGTGCAACTTGACGGGGGGGAGATTCAGGTGCTTTGCAATGTCCGCATTCTTAATTGTAAGCACATCGTCAAGGGTGCGACCCTTAACCCACTCCGTCGCCAAGCTCGAGCTCGCAATGGCCGATCCGCACCCAAACGTCTTGAATTTGCTGTCCACGATTCGCCCCGTTTCGTCCACTTTGATCTGCAGCTTCATCACATCGCCACACGCCGGTGCACCCACAATGCCTGTGCCAAGGTCGGACGCCTTGGCGTCCAATCTGCCCACATTTCGCGGATTCTCATAGTGCTCCACCACATTTTTATGATATCCCACCGCTAAGGCCCGCCGCAAAAACCCTGAGCCCCCAGTTGGCGCGAACAACTTCGCCGCTAGCGACATCATACCGCACAGGTACGCACGAGTGTGCCAGCAACGCGAGGATGTCGAGCGCGGGCGTCGCTCATCCAACTGCTTCTCGAGAGTTTGTATCAGCCCATTGTCACTCTGCCCTAAATCATTGAGCCGTTACATTAGTCGAACGCAACACACACCCACGCACAAGTGAGAGGTCGTTGTCCACAATCACCACACACATGCGACGGCTGTCTCACTCGAGGCTCCTTGTCGATGGAGGGATAGCACGGCTGGTTAGATGATGAGGATAGGTTTCCGCCCGTCAAGTTCGTGCGAGAGGAGCAGATATGAATTTCGTCCTGCGCGCAAGAGGCGGGGCGTCTCATTTCGTGTGAATGCCCGGGCCAAGCTTGGCCCGGATGGCCCGCCTGTTACTAGTGAGGGGAGCAAAGTGGTGGTAAAGCAGATGAAAGACTTGCTCAGCATGCAGGATGGCGTAGAGGTAGCTGAGCGGGCGGTGGAATCCAACCTGAGCGAGACACTTCTGACGGGGTTACTCATCGGGGCAACAACAGGTGTAGGTGTTTGCATGTTCGAATGGCTGGAGGAGGCGACAGGCCACGCTCTCTTCCACGATCTGCTGCCCTTGCTGAGCCCGGCGACGGGCGGAGTGGACGAAGCGAAGCTGATGGTAGGGTACAATGCATCGTTACCTCTTCCCACTGGCGATCTCTGGCCGCTTGGACTCTTTCCTTTCGCGGGTGCCCTCTTTGTGTCATTAGTGAGGCTCGTTGTACCGGAGTTTGCACCGCCGAGCAAGGCTATTGCGAGCGAGCCGTCTAAATCGCGTCAGGTGACGCCTGTGAAAGCTGCCGCACGGGCCAGCTGTGCAGCTGTGACTCTCGGATCGGGGAATTCCCTTGGGCCTGAGGGGCCGGTGGTCGAGCTGGGCGCACAGGTGGGTGTGATTGTGGGGCGGGGTCTCGGGTATCGAGGCGGGGATCTTAAGACGATGTTGAGCGTGGGCGCTGCGGCGGGCCTAGCTGCGGGGTTTAACGCTCCAATTTCTGCAATTTTTTTTGCGATAGAAACTTTGCTGAAACGTACGGACGACCGCAACACCCTCCCTGCCCTCCTCCTCGCCTCAGTGACGGCGGGGCTTGTCAAGGACCTCCTCATCGGTCTGCACCCAAAATTTGATCTTCCCGACTTCAGCTTGCATGGAGTAGTAGAGCTACCTTTCCTCACCCTACTCGGCGCTGCCGCTGGGGTTTCCACTGTTGCCTTTCAGAGAATCTTCAAAGCTTGTGGTGACACACTCAACCAGGACAGCACTTCAACTGGCCTTGCGAAGCCTTTTATTGGAAGTGCCGCAGTGGCTGTCGTGTCACTCTTCTTTCCGCAGACGCTGTACTTGGGAGCAGGGCCTGTGAATAGCGTGCTGGCACAGGATCCTTTAGGAGGGAGCTGGGAACATGTTGCTTACTGGCTCGAACTTGCAGGGGCTAAGATGGTTACTACTTCTGTGGCCGCAGCTTCGGGTCTGGTGGGTGGCGTTTTTGCTCCTTGTCTTTTCGTCGGATCTATGATTGGGCGAGCTTTTCACGATGGCGTACTGCTGATTTCTCCGGAAGCGAGCTCCATAATATCTGAGCCGGCCATTTATGGGGTCCTGGGAATGGCCTCCGTGCTTGGACCCTTCGGTGGCATTCCCCTCACGTCTATCCTGCTCGTGTACGAGATCACAAACGACGACAAAGTTCTCGTTCCTGCAGCTTTTGCGGTGGGTATGTCTCTTTTTGCCCAACGAGTAGTCTTGGACACGCTGGAAGGAGAGATTATTGCAGTACCTTCAACGAAGACTGGTCTCCTCGGGCCAACAATTTCTCCTCGCATCATGGACCAATTACAGAGTGAAGGGTTGACGGCGCAGGATCTGTTGTCGAGGAAGTCTGCTGTGCGTGTGCCCTCCTCCATGTCTCTTGTTAAAGTTGGTTCTCTTATGACCAATGTGGGTGCGGAGCTCGTTGTTATTCGCCGAAAAGTTCCAGGAATTAAGGATGCGGACGGACCTGTCGTTGGAGCTGCCAGTCTTAATGAAGTTAGCTCTGCTATCGAAGAACTCAACGCGAGGTTGAAACGAACATACGATGCACTATCTGATGCAGATGGCTCTGTTACGACTTCAAGCCTGTGTACATATCTTCGGTCGCAGGGCGCCAATGTGAGTGAAGATGCCGTGCAAGCTGTAGTGGACACACTGGACCTGGACAAGAATGGTGTCGTTGATTATCGAGAATTTTCTGCTGGAAGTAAGGCACTCGGCGTGGCTGGGACGGCAATGACAGTAGAGGAATCTCTTCTCGCAAGGGGTGCTCTTGTAGTTCCCCGCGACTTACCCATAGCAGATCTGGTTGCCCGTTTTGACTCGACTGGTGCGAGTTGTGCTGCCGTTTCAGCTGGATCGTTGGATGGTACAGGCGACGAGATCGTTTCCGCGGTTGGTGTTGTCGAAGCGTGGTCCATCCGAGAACGCTGTTCAATCGAAAATTTGGAGCGAAATCTCAATTCGCTGACAAGTCCAGGGGGGTCTTGAAAGTAGTGAGAGAGGTTCGCTCAGTAATGAAGGTGAACACGGAACACCTTCAAATCGTGCGAGTTCGGACCGTTGATGGAATGCATTTAAGTAAAAGAGGGGAAAATTAATTATTCATCGTCATTAAACAATTCATCAATGAGTTCTTCCTTGTACTCATCGAAGGTGCCCTTGTATTCATAAATTTGTGGCTTAGAATTCGCATCCACAACCCAAGTTCGGTTCGCAACTTGACGAATCAGTCTCGCATCGTGTGAAACGAGAACAACCCCTCCTTCATACGCATCGAGGGCATCTGCCAGAGAATCAATCGATTCCATGTCTAAATTATTTGTGGGCTCATCAAACACGAGAATGTGAGGTTGCTTCAAGGTGATGGATGCAAAAACGACACGGGCTTTTTGTCCACCGGAAAGCTTGTTAATAGGAACCTCGTGATTTCGACCTTCCAGCCCTACGCGGCCGAGCAAGTTTCGAGCTTCCTGATATTGAATTTCGAGTACTGCAGTGCCTCGTCCGAACATTCTGGTAAGGTATTCCACAGGTGTCTCATCGAATACAAGTTGATCAACAAAATGCTGCGAGTAGCGACCGATACGCAATTTTTGTGCGCGAATGATCTCACCGCCGGTTGGCTCTATATCCCCGCAAATTAGATTCAGGAAGGTTGATTTTCCTGCTCCATTGAGCCCCACAATACTGATACGAGAATCCATATCTATGCCACAATCAATTCTATTGAGAATATCCGGACCCTCAGGGTAGTGGAAATCCACTTCAACAATTTTGAGGATGGGCGGCGTGAGAAGCGTAGGGGTAGGAAAACTGAATTTTACCTCATACTCACGCCGCTTCTGCAACAGCTCTGGCGCACCTTGTGTTGCTTCAAGTGCATCTCCGCCAGCCCGTTCTGCGCGCTTGCGATCAGCCTTGCTCATTTTGTTGCCTTTTGCTGCCTTCTCCTCCCGGTCAGACTTTGTCATATTTCCTTTTTTGGCAGCTCGAATAACTTTCTCCTGCTTTTCGTATGCTCTGTCGTGAGCTCGAGCACGTTCGTCAAACCCTGCACGGAAGGACTCGTAATCCCCACGATAATGGTTGAGTTTCTTCATATCCAGGTGGTAAATGTCCGTCGCAACATTGTTGAGGAACTCGCGATCGTGTGTCACAAGTACAATTGTTGTCCGCTTCAGGCGGAGTAAGTACTCTTCAAGCCAGAGGACTGCGCGGAGGTCCAGGTGGTTTGTGGGTTCATCAAGAAGTAATACATCTGGGGCAAGGAAGAGGGCTTTGGCAAGTGAAACACGCATCTTCCATCCACCGGAAAGAAGCTTTGTCGGTCGCTGCTTAAGTTCTTCTGTAAATGAGAGACCCGTGAGGATGCGTGACGCACGGCTGACAGCTTTATCACTCCCGATTTCCTCCAGCCGCTCATATACCTCCTTCAGGCGCTCGTCGCGAGTTTGACCCTCCTCATTGACAGGAGCCTCGGCATCTTCCTCCGAAATAGCCAGGAGCGTCTCTTCCTCTTTTACTAGATTTGCCCGCTCTGTGTCTGCCTCAATCACGGTGTTCAGAGCAGTTCTATCGTCCCCAAGCACCTCCTGTTCCACGTATAAGATGTCGAGATTAGCTGGTACGGGAAGTGGACAAGGCCTCTTCCCGAGCTGCCGCAGAAATACGCTCTTCCCCCTCCCATTCGGACCCACAACGCCATACCGGTGACCAGCGGTGAGCACAACTGATGCGTTTTCATATAGTGAAATACCTCTCGCAGATATGGAAAATCCAGTGAGTACGATATCCTTTGAGGTCGCCTCTACGGCGCCTTGACCGGTAGAAACGGATATAGCTGCATCAGATGTATCTTCCCTGTGCTGCTGCTCCGCCTCCCTCAGCTTATTAATCGCGGCGGCTTTCTTTGACTCCTTTTTCGACAGCACTTTTTCGACATCCCCCCTCTGCTCCAACTGAACCCTGGCCACTCTCGCATTTAGCTCCTCCTGCATCGCCTTTCTGCGCGCCTCCCTCTCTTTCTCCTTCGAAGACACATTGCTAGAGCCTGCATCGCCCCTCGTAACCCCGCCTCCACCGCCCTCCTCCTCTATGACGTTGCCGTCCTTGTCCACCACCTGGCCATTCGCATTCACAGTCTTTACGGAGAAATCAAGTGAGACTTCCTCTTCGCTCACGTAATCACTCTCGCTCTCATACTCCGGCTCGGGCTCTGGAGCTGTTTTCTTCTTGGTATTTTTCTTACTCCCCACCTGGGCACCCACATTCAACTTTCCCATGGCCCACCACGTCGCCCACTATGGAGTGGGCGAAACTGACGGAACGGATCGTGCATCTTCCGACCTTCGGAAGGAGAAAAAAATTACTCAATTGTACGTACGTTATCCGTATTAGCCTGGTGGTGGTCCTTCGACGAGGGACGGAGCGGGAGCGGGGCCGCTGATGGCAACGACGGCCGCCTTGCGCCCGACGGATTGCGCTAGAGCTGTCGAGCTTACAAGGTTCATGTTAAGGGCCGCCTCCGAGAGATTCGTCACAGCCTTAGCGGTGTCGCGAGCGGCGGCCCCTGCTTCCGAGCCGTAGCGATGATCAATGACATCGCTGGCAGCAACCAAACCTCCACGAATCAAGGTGCGAGACGCTGAGTCAAGTGCCCTATAAAGTTCTCCCACAGCTTCTAGGCCTGCAGCGCCAACAACCTTCGCTGCGCGTACGTATTTTTCATTGCCCTCCGAAATATATTCGCTCCCCATGCTGCTCTGTTTGTATGAACCCCCAATGGAAAAAGCAAGATTATCTGTCATTGCGACCGCCCCAGCCACTACGCCCGCACTAACTTGGATTGCCATACCGGACATCAGTTTACCCTGCGTGACTGCGGCGCGTGTTGATTCACTAATTTTCATTGGCTCCGGAAGTGGCTGGGTATTTTGTCGGAAGTACTGCGTGCCGCTGTGCATTCCACTGTTCGCCATGTCGGCTGAGGCCACCACACCCGTCCCTATGAATTGCGCGCCAGCAAGAAGGGCATCAGCAATTTGCCTTGCTAGAGATTCCTCTTGGCTCATGCCGTCATAGGCGCTAGCTGATTTGGGCGCGCCGTGGCCACCCTTTCCGTCCAGTGTGCGGATCCGGAACTTGGTGTATTGCTCCAGAGCTTCCTCCCAAGCTGTCTCTATTATTACCTCACACTTGTCGGGTAGGGCCACTCGGTAGAAAGTCGGATTGCCCTTCACGGGCAAAATAAATACGTACAATCCCTTACTCATGCGGATGGACACGACTTTCTTGTCCAGCGGCCATTGCGTCGCTCCAACCCTACAAAATGTAATATCTCCCTTTGATGGGCCTGCCCCCTCTACCAAAATCATCTGGAGCTCGCCCTCCGCAAGGAGATCTGCGTCATCATCACCGCCTCCTTTCACGCGATAAACGCGGCATTGTGCAACCTCGAGGAAGACGGTTGCGGACACACTCGCCATGGTGAGAGGGCCCCACTGATGGCACGTAGGGATGCTGGTGCTGGCAGTTCGCCAAAAAAAGAAAAAAGAGGTAGGCCTGACGAAGCTGAATATATGTCATATACTCATATATACAAAGCCCTACATTCATCCGACGAATTCAATTTTGAGAGAGTGCCTCCAGGAGAACATCGAGACCCCGTGCGACACCCATATCGTCGTTGGATCCCGATACAAAGTCTGCCACGAATAAGAGTTGAGGTACTGCATTGCCCATTGCAACGCTGATTCCGGCAAGCTGAAGCATAGTGAGATCATTTTCGCCGTCGCCAAAGGCCATGAGTTGAGATGCGCTCAGGCCCATGTGGTCAAGCAGGCAAGATAGACCGTTCCCTTTCGATCCCCCCGGCGGGAGAATCTCGATCATAGTCGGGTGCGCGGATGTTAGCTCGGTGCCCATGGGCCTCATGCGCTTTTCCCAGTATGGGCGTAATTCTTGCACAACATCATCCGGATCCCCGAGGACAATCATCTTGTTCACTCCGCCGGCAGCACGAGCTTCACGAAGGAGGGAATCCGCATCGTCGAATTGCTCAGGAGTTGGTTCGAAGAAATTATTGTGCAGACCGATGGCATATTTTTGTGCTGCGTCAAGTGAAAACATCCGATCTCCGCAAAAGACTGTCAGAGCAAAGGTGCGGTCCCCTGCAGTAAGTTGTGTGGCGTGATATTCCAGAGCTGATTCGACAGCGGGCCAGGACAAAGTATCGTCCTGTATGATTTCCCCATTCTTCCCCGCGACAACAAGTCCGTTCAAGTAGACTCCTGGCTGGATGTCGAGATTAATTCCAAGCTTGTGTGCAGCCCGAGCAGCACCTACCCTGCCTTTTCCCGTGGCCAGTATAACTTGTATCCCAGCCGCCTGCACCCTTGCGATCGCCTTTGCGGTTTCGTCATCAACGAGGCCGGACGAGTTAAGTAGCGTTCCATCCATGTCTAGCGCAACCACTTTAATAGCTTGGAATGCTGAAGGCGGGGGCCTATGTACTTCTTTGTGTGGTGCTGAAATATTCGACACCGAATGACTGTCCTCTTCTCTCTCGTCGGCCATAGCTACTAGTCCTTCCCCGTTGAATCCCAATACGCTCAGAATAGAAGACTCTGCGCGGCGCATGATCTGTGCGTCCTGCGCTCCAGTCTCATGGTCGAAGCCCATGAGATGTAGAAGGCCATGGACAAGGAGAATACGAAGCTCGTCGACAAGTGTGGTCCCACGCTCTTTTGCCTGCTGCGCGGCGACGGGGACGCAGATGACGATGTCCCCCAGCACACCACCGTCGCCCTCTTGCGGAAATGACAGGACATCTGTAGGGCCCCCCTTACCACGCCACTGCAGGTTCAAGTCGGTCATGACCTTCACATCGCATAGCACAACAGATAACTCAGCCTCGAGCTCCGCCGCCCTAGGAGGACATGGCATGAAAGAAGTTACAGCGGGCTTGCCACCACAACTGCAAAAAGATTCATGACCCATGTGCCCAAAGCATTTGTATTGCACCGCTGCCGTAATAATGCGCCGTACATCATCATCTAGAGCCTCGAGGAAGGTGTCAGCCTCCTCCTCCATTATCCCAGTGCCATTCCCAACTAGGCTCATCGTCACGTCGAGAAGGTTCGCGTCATCTGCTTCCTCAAACAAGGAAGCGCGCCCCGACAATGCATCTCGACAGAGGAGTGGTCGGGGCGCTCGATACCTCTGGCATCTTTGCATCCAACCTGTGACAATGACACCAGAGGAGATGCCCGCACGTGCCGTCCGGCGGAGAGGGGCCACACGGATTTTTGTCGGTGCATATAGATGAAGATTTTGCACAGTCCCTAGAATGGCCATCTTTTGTCGGGGCTGCGACCTCCCCGGTGGAGTGTGTTAAATGTAACTACCTCCCAAAACTGCCCCGAAAATTCTTTAATTCATATCCAGATTCATTTACAGACCTAATAAGAATTATTAATATTATCAATACTGGGCAGGTGCAATGACATCGTCGATCTTAAGGATCATTTTGACGACCTGAGTGGCGAGCTGAAACTGCTGCTGCTTTCCAATTAGCGTTTCGAACACATTCTGTTTCTTCATGTCATATGTCCCAGTCGAATTGGCGTCAATTCCAAGGAAAGGATTACCCTCCTTGAGCTGACGGGATTTGACATTTGTCAGTTCCTGAATCGGATTGAATCCCGAATTCTCCGCTAGTGCCATTGGAGTGGCGTCCAGCGCATCGCTGAAGGCGCGCATGGCGTATTGCTCAACAGTTGCACACTTGTCTGCCGCCTCAGCCACCTTCAGTCCACAAGCAATCTCGACGGACCCGCCGCCGTAAACTATCCTATTATCGCGCACCAGATTACGTACTACGCAGAGAGCGTCGTGGATACTGCGCTTGGTCTCCTCGATGATCATTTTGTTTCCTCCCCGGCAGAAGATTGTGATTGCCTTCGAATTTTTGCAACCCTCGATGACGGTCATGCGGTCCTTACTTGTACCGAACGCAATCTCTCTAACGCTCCCAGCATGGCCGAGTTTCGCATCGGTGAGCTCCTGGAAGCGAGGCACAATACGACCTCCTGTGG
>Ga0181559_10007095_pt1 | contig 10465 bp, 9 predicted proteins | sample 011ome_21_FD_133752 | JGI IMG/M metagenome (GOLD analysis project Ga0181559, IMG submission 133752) | Coastal salt marsh microbial communities from the Groves Creek Marsh, Skidaway Island, Georgia - 011508AT metaG (megahit assembly) | ecosystem: Environmental > Aquatic > Marine > Intertidal zone... | reverse complement strand
GGCGCAACGGCGTAACCCGCACCGAAGCCGATACGTGTCAGCTCGGACTGGGTTGCACCAGCCGGAGACGTGCTGGCGTTGTCCTTCTCGTGGTCGGTGTACCAGGCGCTCACGCCCCACGGACCAGCCTGATAGCCAAGACCAACGCTCCACGTGGAACCGGCATCGGCTCCATTGTTTGCGTTCGCCGTGGTGATACCAGACTCACCGAAGTCGTTGTAATGTGCACCAAGCGTGAAGCCAGCAAAGTCAACCTTGCCGCCAACGTTCCAGATGCTCAGATCTTCGACTGTGCTGCTGCTACCAGATGTGTCTTCGTCGGTGCCTTTCATACCAACGAAGGAGATGCCCACGCCGATTTCGTCGAACTTGCCGACATAGTTGGCGCCGTAGCTGATCACGTTCTCAAAGTCACCGTCATTGTCGAGGTCATTCAGATTCCCCGAGACAACGCCCGTGTCCGGAGTCAGTGAGGCACCAAGCTGGAAGCCACCGATACGCGGCGAGAAGTAGGTCACCTTGGTATCATCGTTGACAATATTGGTGTCCCAGTCAGCGCGCGCCATTGCGGCTTCACCGCCGAACCCGTTCCAGAGGGTAGTGTAGGCACCGAGACCGCCGGCCGGTCCGCCGAAGCCCTTATGGGCGTTCTGCGAGCCGAAACGCATACGGTTGGTCGCGTCGTCCTGATCGCCAAGTTCAAGGCGGCCCCAGGAATCGCTCTCCAGGAAGGCGTATGCTTCGTCAGCAGCCGTACCGTCAGCCGCACCGGCGCTCAGTTCGACCATAACACCATAGGTGATGCCGTTGTCGGCGGTGTTCTGAGCCCTGACGTGAATCTCGCTCTCGTTCACGCCGAAACGATAGCCGCGGCCATTGCCCGCAGAAACGTCTTCGTCATACATCGAGACGGAGAACCAAAGGGTACCGCTGAGGGTGACGCTCATGGCGTCCTTGGAGCCAACCGTACCCGCATTCGCCGGGGCTGCAAGAAGTGCAGCGCCAACGAGGGCCGTGCTGGCAAGAAGTGTCTTTTTCATTGTGTCCAACCTCCAAAATCAGGGACTTACGTCCGCGATATGACCCGTGATGGGCCAGATTTCAGTTCCGTAACGATGGCGCTTTTCGCGAACGCCAGACTGGTGCTATCGAAACCTTGAGCGGATAAAACTCCGATCCTTATGGGTTTGCAACGAAATCTGCGCCCGGGCTGCCGCGATTTTGTGCAGACTGTGGCAAATTCACAACAGTCCATAAGTGGCTGGAAACACAACGCATGTTCATAAAGTGCGCGCATGATGCCACGCTTGCCGGAACAATCTGCGGACAGGAACAGGGATATGGCCAAGAAATCCCGGAAAACCGGGGGTTACAAGCCCACATCCCCGGAAACTCTGCAGGCTTAGTGCGGCGCCAGAACCCGCATACCCACAAGGTCCTGGATGAGTTTGCTGCGCGCTTCGGGCGACATCGCCGGGAAGGACGTGGCGAGCTCCCGGCCCGAGAAAACCTGTTTTTCGACCACCCACTGGACCTGATCGACGATGTTCTCGGGGATGGGAACTTTGCCCTTGGCGCTTTGCAGCAGCGCGCGGCCGGCTTCGCGGGTCACCGTCAGGCTGGAGGCCGTGATCTTGTAACGGTCGTCGGGATCGTCTTCATAGGCATTGTCGGGAAGCTTGAACCCGCCGCGCTGGTATTCGAAGGATTCCCGGAAGGTCCCGATGGCGTTCCAGACCTCGTCGCTGCGTCCGATCTCGCCGATACGGCTGAGCATCGCGTCGATCCAGGCCCGTGCGTCGTTCTCGACTGTCGGAATGTTCCGGCGAAACAGCGGTTCGGCCATGGCGCGCTCGAAAAGCAACGACATGACGTCGAACCCGATGATGTGTGTGACGCCGAAGGACAGGTGGATGCACCCGTCGCTGGAAGCCAGCGCATCGTGGTACTGCCCGCGGGGTATATAAAGAACGTCGCCCGGACGCAGGGTGACCTCCTCTGCCACCTCGCCCCGGTGGGCGGCGTGAAAGTCGTCGTCGAGGGACTTGAATGTCTCGTTCGCGATCGGGTTTTCCAGCCGGCCCTCATAGATGCGCCAGACCTTTTCGCCGGCCACGTGCAGGGCAAAAACCTCGTGGGTGTCGAAATGGGTCGGGAAGGCCTGATGGTCGTTCCACGAGCAGTAAAGGTTGCTCTGGACCTTGCCCCCCAGACGCGTTTCCACGGCGTTGGCCGCCGAGATCAGGCCGGGGGTCAGGGTGTCGATATCGTTGGCCACGATCGACGCGCCGCGCCGCAGCCAGCTTTTGACCTTGTCGGCATCCGGCTGCATGCTTTGCTGGCCGTTCCGGTCGATGGCCGGGCGGCAATATTGGTCGGTGGGCACGTTTTTCGTGTCCATCACCAGCTTCAGGCTGTGGGGGCTCCAGATCGCGGTCATGTTGAGGATCGCGGTCAGCGTGTCCCATGTCATCACATCATCGAGCTTGTCGGGAGCGGCTGCCTGGATGTGCAGCGGCTTCTTGTCATGGAACTCGGCGAAGAACGTGTCCTCGTCCATGGGCGCGATCAGGTCGGCAAATGATTCGATTCGTTTCGTCATGGGCCGTTTATAATACCTTTGCCGCGTCGCGAACATCGCGATGACATCCCCGCCCATCAAACACGAAACAGGTGACACATTTTGTCCGTTGAGCAGGAAATTTCGGAAAACATCGATGCGGTCAGGAACCGGATCTCGGCGGCCGCCGAACGTGCGGAGCGCCCGGCGGACTCGGTCACGCTGGTCGCGATCAGCAAGTTTCAGCCCGATGCGCGGATCTCCGCGGCCCTGGCGGCGGGCCATCGTGTCTTCGGGGAAAACCGCGTCCAGGAAGCCCAGGAGCACTGGACCGAACGGCGCGCGGAGATCGCCGACCTCGAACTGCATCTGGTCGGACCGCTGCAGACCAACAAGACGCGCGATGCGGTGGCGCTGTTCGATGTGATTCAGACGGTGGACCGGCCGAAGCTGGCCGAGCATCTGGCGCGGGCCTTCGGTGCGCTGGGGCTGGTGCGGCGCTGTTTCGTGCAGGTCAACACCGGCGAGGAGCCCCAGAAGGCTGGCGTTTTGCCGGCGGAAGCAGACGATTTTATCGCCGCCTGCCGTGCGCTGGATCTGCCGGTTGAGGGGCTGATGTGTATCCCCCCCGTCGATGAGCCGGTGGCGCCCCATTTCGCGCTGTTGCGCAAGATCGCCCGGTGCAACGACGTGGCGGATCTCAGCATGGGCATGTCGGCGGATTACGAGGCCGCCGTTGAACTGGGCGCGACCCATGTGCGCGTCGGCCGGGGCGTGTTCGGGGCCCGTGAATCCTAGTCGCTGAGCGGCGCGGCGCTGATCTCCAGGCAGCTTTCACCGGTCAGCCGCGGCAGGAGCCTTAGCAGAACGTCCCGTGTGAGCGCCACACAGCCTTCCGTCGGGCCGAAGCCGTCCGCGGCGATGTGAAGAAAAACCGCGCTGCCGTGTCCGGGAACCGGCGGGGCATCGTTGTGGCCGGGGATCACGATCAGGTCATAGACGCCGTCGTCACGATAAAGCGTTTCTGCCGAGGCCGGGTAGGGCAGTTTGACGTGGCGATTGTAATTTGGGTCTTCCGGTGCGTCGCACCAGCCGTCATCGGGTTGTATCCTGGTGAGCGGCAGCTCGGTTTCCGGGGCCCTCAGGCGATCCGCCCGGTACCAGACCCGGCGCAGCGGAAACCGCCCCGCCGGTGTCGCGCCATCGCCTTCCCGTTTGTTCGTGTGGATTCCCGCCGGTCCCAGGCTGCATTCAAAGGATTGTTCGCCGGCTATCAGCAAGCCGTGATGATCACGCCGGGGATACACAAACAGGTCCATGGGAGACTTCTAGACCGATCTGCCGGTTCCTGCATCCACCTTTCCGGGCTGCGGCCTTTCAAAAAAAGCCGGTGCCGGTGCGAAACGGGATCGGTGGGGAAGGTGTTGCGCGCTACCGGATTTGGTCCGGGTTGTCGGCGGTGGCATCCCGATCACTGCTGCTTCGCGCCCGGGCCAGCGCATCATACTTGTCCAGCGCCTCCAGCATGGCGGTTGCGACCCAGGGCTGCGGGCTGGCGGCAGGCACTACCTGGCCATTTTCGCGCGCAGACAGCTCCGCGGCGGCTGTGGTTCGGGCCTCGTTCAGCCAGGGTGTTTCCGTGGCATTGGTAGTGGATTTTTCGTCCTTGGTATTGGTATGACTATTCTGCGCAGCCTCTTGTATTAACGAATTATTAACGTCTCGTGCGAGGTATGGTATGACTCTCGGTCCGGCCCATACAATGGTCTCGGGTGGAGCGGTTTCAGCCGCCGCAACCAGGACATTACCGGCTTCTCCCGGGGTATCTCCCGGGGTTTGCGCGACCAGCTCCGGATCTGCGGTCATTTTCTCGGCCGGTGAAGTTTCGTCGCCGGAGAACATGGCCACGGCATGACCGAGCAAATCGTTGCCGGAGGCCTGTTCCAGCAGCACATTGGCCGATGCGGACGCAAAACCGAGTGGGCCGCCGAACACGGCGCCCCCCACCATGCGCGCCGCGGGCTCTATCTCATCGCCGGTCAGCTCGCGATAGAGGTTCGAGACCAGGGGGATGTGCTGCAGCGGGTTGATGATGTCGAGCAGGGGTCGAGAAAAACGTCCCGGCTTCCGCCTCGGTGGTGTGCGGGGTGTCGGACGCTGAATCCGGATAGGGATTGAACGGTTCCGAAAGCGCAGACTGAACGGACGAAATGGACATGACGCCGGGAAAATTGCAAGCCGGATGCCAGTATTCCGAAGTCAGACCAAATAATACATTGTTTTAAAACAAAGTGTTAAAAGTACGACAATTGCACTACCGGTAGGACCTTGCGCCAGAGGCGGCAATTCGTGCCCGGTGCCCGGGACACGCGTGCCTAGTACATATGACCGGCTCGTTCCTTCTTGGTCGCCAGGTAGAATTCATTGTGCACGTTCGACGGGAAGGAATGCGGGACCCGTTCTTCAACGGCAATGCCCCAGTCCCCGAGTGCCGAAACCTTGTCCGGGTTGTTGGTCATCAGGCGCACCCTGGAGATTCCAAGCTGGCGCAGCATTTCCGCGGCAGGCCGGTACAGGCGTTCATCAGCATCGAAACCGAGTTGCTGGTTGGCATCGATGGTGTCGAAGCCCTTGTCCTGCAGATTGTAGGCGCGCAGCTTGTTGACCAGGCCGATGCCGCGGCCCTCCTGGGCCAGATAGAGGACAATTCCCCCACCCTGTCTGTCGATCTCGGATATGGCGCCGCGCAACTGGTCGCCGCAGTCGCAGCGCAGGCTGCCCAGCAAATCTCCGGTAAAGCACTCGGAATGAAGCCTGACCAGCACCGGTTCGCCCGTATCCGGACGGCCGATCACCAGCGCCAGATGTTCGCGCCCGCCATCGCTGGGCCGGAACGCGACGATCTCAACCTCTTCGCTGACATCCAGCGGCACGCGGGCCTCGCCTACACGTTCAAGGGTGCGGGCCTCGATTTCCTGGTAATTGCGCACATGGTCGAGTTCGACGGTCAGCAGGGCCTGGTTTTCCGCCCAGGCCGAGAGATATTCCAGGCGTTCGTCGGGAACGGCCGCCACCACGGCTGCGGGCAGCAGGCAGGCCAGCTTGAGAAGCTCGATGGCCCCGATTTCCGCCGCCCCGGTCAGGGTGCCCGGATTGATCTCGGAAATCGAGACCGGGGCCGGGGTCTCGCGCGATTGCGGGCTTGCCGGATCGGCCATCATCCGCACGTTTTCGGCGTTGATGCCGCCGGACAGGGAAATCCGCACCGCACCGCTGGTCTGCTTGGTCAGCCCGATAATTTCGGCCCGTTGGCCCGTGAGCAAGAGGCTGGCGGTCGATTTGGACAGGCTGGAAAGCCGCGCCAGATCGGCCGCGGTCGTCCCTTCGGCCGCCTGAACGAGAAGCGCATGGTCGTCGGCGCGCAGCACGATAAGCGCGCCGCGCCGGAGGTCGCTGATGGCCCGCTCGACGGGCTGCAGGGTATTGGGAAGCTGACTCATGGTCACCGGGATTGCGAGCTGGGGATAAGCGGAGAATATGCGCCAAGTGTCGGGATGCGGCAATGGGGCGGTCCGCTCTCCCGATCGTGATCGATTGTGAGCGGGCCTGCAGGCGGGCATCCCTCTTGTTTTGGCGTGCGCCGTCGCCACCTGAAAGATGAACAGTAGGGACCCCCATGGCCAAGCCAATCCGGAACGACGTCATGCTTGCGGAAAACGCAAACGTGGCATGGTATCATTCTGATCCGAAACCTGCCGCCGGGAACGACCGCGATCATCTTGTGGTCCGGCGCGGCGTTCAGGTCAGCGCGTAGCGGGGACCGAGATATGACAGGACAAGCGGCGATGAGTGTTTTGGAATCCAAGGCGGCGAACAGCAAGAAGATCCTGCTGATCGATGATGACGACGCGTTGCGGGATTCGCTCTCGGAACAGCTTCGGCTGCACGAGGAATTCCTGACGACGGAATCCACCACGGCGGCGGATGCGCTCGAAGTCACCAGGGATGAGTATTTCGATGCCATCCTGCTCGATGTCGGCCTGCCCGATATGGATGGCCGCGAGGTCTGCCGTCTGATGCGCCGCAACGGCGTCAAATCCCCGATCATCATGCTGACCGGCCACGACACCGATGCCGATCAGATCCTGGGTCTCGATGCCGGCGCGAATGACTACATCGCCAAGCCGTTTCGCCTGAATGTGCTGCTGGCACGTTTGCGCGCCCAGCTGCGCCAGCACGAGCAGAGCGAAGACGCCGTCTTCACCATCGGGCCGTATTCGTTTCAGCCGGCCCAGAAAATTCTCGTTGATGGTGAGGACCGCAAGGTGCGCCTGACCGAGAAGGAAACCGCGATCCTGAAATATCTCTATCGCGCCGGGGACAAGGTGGTCAGCCGCGACACGCTGCTCGGCGAGGTCTGGGGCTACAATGCGGGCGTGACGACCCACACGCTCGAAACCCATGTCTATCGCCTGCGGCAGAAGATCGAGGCCGACCCCTCCAACGCCTGCATCCTTGTGACGGAGCCCGGCGGTTACAAACTGGTTCCCTGATCGTCTAGAGCATGATCTTGTGAGGTGGAATCGGTTCCGCCACAGATTCGTCCACCGCGTTTCGTCGTTCCCGCGAAGGCGGGAACCCATAAACACGGGCGGCTGCCTTGGTGAAGCAAGGTGTCTATGGATGCCCGACTTCGCGGGCATGACGATCGTTGAGATCAAAGCCGTCATTTTGAGAGCCGCAGGCTCGCGGCAATCCAGAGCGGTCTCCGAAGCAGCAGAGCAGCTGGATTGCGTCGCTTCGCTCACAATGACGTGTTGGGTTCGGCATCGCTGCCGCCTCACCAAGGCTCGTCGTTTCCGCCTGAAACGATCCCGCTCTAGCCCGCGGCGCGTAGTTTCCGCAGCTGTACACCAAAGAGCAGGGTGCCGGCGATCGTGGCCAGCGCAATCACCGCGAAGGCATAGGCGACCACGATCCAGTTTCCGGTCGCCTCGAACACCGCGGCCGCAATCAGCGGACCCATCAGGATTCCCAGATAGCGCCCGGTCAGAACCACGGCGAAGGCATCCGTTCCGGCGCGGTGTCCGCCCAGCAGTGTCGAGGGCAGGGCCCAGAGGGATGTGGGGGTCAGCCCGGCTGCGATCCCCCAGACAATCAGGCTGCCCAGACCGATCACCGGGTTGTCGGCAAAGGGAATCATGGCCCAGCCAAGGGTCTGCAGACTGAGCGCGACGGTCAGCAGCTTGATCACGCTGAGCCCGGTCTTCAGGATCACGCCGCCGAGCAGCGCGAAGATCAGCAGCACGATGACCGGAATCTGATTGGTCAGCACCGCCCCGTCCGCGGTGAACCCGCGCACATCCACCAGATAGACCGGCAGCCAGGTGAAATAACCCATGAACTGGGCCTGCCAAAGAAAGAACAGGACGGCGGCCAGCCACAATGCCCGGTTTTCCGGGCGGGTCATGGGGGCTGGTGCCGCCTCACGTTTTGCAGGCGCGGCCGGATCGGGTTCGGCAGCCGCGCTCTCGCGCGGGACATGCGCCATCCCGGCGACCCGTCCGCGGGCGAGAATGTAGCCGGTCCAGATCGCAACCAGCACGACGGCCAGCGCACCGAACCACCAGGCGGCCTGCCAGGTGCCTTCGGCCACGGCAGGCTGGGCGACGATATTGGCGGTCAGCTGGCCGACGGGAATCCAGGTTGCCTGCGCGGCGATGATGATTGGCAGGTGTTTCGTGCCTGCGCTCATGTTGGCAAAGGCCGGCATGCAGACGGCCAGCACGGCGGCCCCGAACCCTTCGATGGTGCGCGAGATCAACATGACCGTCCCGCTCTCCGGCCAGATCAGGCCGATGGCCGTACCCGTCAGCATCAGGGCAAAGGCACCGAACAGATAGCGTTTGGCACCGTCCCTCCGGATGCCGCGCCCGACCCGCACGCTGACCAGCATGCCCGCGACGGCAAAGATCGACATGAACCCGCCGGCCACGATTGTCTGGCTAATCACCATGTTCGACAACCATGAGAACGAGGATCCGAAGATCGACGTGAGTCCAAAGGTCACGTGTATCTCGTGGTCGTACAAGTCGAACATCACCGGCAGGACCGGCGGCACCTTGAACTGGAAATAGGCGGCCACGAATCCGAGGACGATTCCATAGGACACGCCGGTCCAGTTTGTGTCGGTGTTCTGTGTGGCGGGATTGGACATGAGAGGCTTCCGATCTAGGCGTGCGCGGATCATGTCGTGCCGGGATGCACCGCACAAGTCCCCGGAAATGCCGATAATCTTTGAGAACCGGCTATATCGGACCGGCACTTTCGGTTTGCAGCACGTTCATGCAAACTCCGCTCCGATGGTCCTGAAACCGATACAGCAGGCGCCAAAGAGCGCCGTTTCCTGCGCAATCGCATTCTGCGTGGGTGTGCTCCAGGGTGTGATCCGATGAACGCCGCCGACGGCGTGTCCGTGCGCTTCTGGGGCGTGCGCGGTTCCATTGCCTGCCCGGGACCCGAGACCACGACCTATGGCGGCAACACCTCCTGCGTCGAGGTGCTGTGCGGTGAGCATCGGGTGATCCTGGATGCCGGTACCGGCCTGCGCCCGCTGGGCAATTCCTTCGAGAAGGGCACGCCGGTCGATGCCGATTTGCTGCTCAGCCACACCCATCTCGACCACATCGTGGGGCTTCCGTTCTATGCACCGGCCTATACGCCGGGCAGCAGCATGCGTCTCTGGGCAGGGCATCTCGCGCCCGAACGCCCGCTCGAGGATGTGCTCTGCACCATGATGACCGACCCGCTGTTTCCGATCCCCATGGGGGTGATGGCGGCCGACAAGACCTTCAATAATTTCCGCGCCGGGGAAAGTTTCACCCTGTCCTGCGGTGCGGAGGTGCGGACCTGTCCGCTCAATCATCCCAATGGCGCGACCGGTTACCGGATCGAATATGGCGGCGGGGCGATCTGCTATGTCACCGACACCGAGCACGTCGAGGGCACCCATGATGAAAACATTCTCGGCCTGATCGAGGGTGCGGATGTGTTCATCTACGATGCCACCTACACCGCCGAAGAGTACCCCACCTATCGCGGCTGGGGTCATTCGACATGGCAGGAAGGCGCGGCGCTGGCCGAGATGGCGGGCGTGAAGACCTTTGTCCCCTTCCATCACGACCCCTCCCATGACGACGACTTCATGGCGCAGGTGGAGCGTGAGGCCCGCGACGGTTTTGAAAACACGGTCGTCGCGCGTGAAGGCCTGACGCTGACGGTTTAGCCGGCGCAACCGGGGCATCGATTCTCCTGCAACCCGGTGATCGTGCATTGACGCTCGATCACGCTGCTTTGATAGGTGCGTGTTCTGCGCCATGCCCATATGGTGCTCTGGAAGACATGCGCGCGCCGGTGCGGCGGTCATGAAAGGACGGTCCGGGGGATGTTGTCACGATTTGTTTCGACGGTCAGGGGTGTCGGGTTGCCCGACTAGCCGCATCAGTTCGCGCACGGTGTCGGCGCGCGTCTGGGCCGTGCCGATCTCGTGGATCACCAGCGGTTCGGAAATGATGTCATAGACGGTCATGCGCGGGTTCAGGGAGCCGAAGGGGTCCTGGAACATGAACTGGATGCGGCGCCGGAAATCCTTCAGCTCGCGTCTCTTGAGGCCCAGCACATCGACCGGCTGTCCCTTGTCGAAATAGGTGATTTCGCCGGCGCCGCCCTGCGAGAGGCCCTGAAAATTCATCGAAATGCCGAAATCGGACGTGAAACTGACGAAAACGAGGTGACCCCCGAGGCCTGATCCGGCTACTGTACATACAGCAAGTTTATCCGGGTTGAGGGGCCCGGATATGCAGGGAGGGTTGTACAGATCCATGGCCTTGGCGCTGACCAAAGGCG
>Ga0181559_10007087_pt1 | contig 10469 bp, 8 predicted proteins | sample 011ome_21_FD_133752 | JGI IMG/M metagenome (GOLD analysis project Ga0181559, IMG submission 133752) | Coastal salt marsh microbial communities from the Groves Creek Marsh, Skidaway Island, Georgia - 011508AT metaG (megahit assembly) | ecosystem: Environmental > Aquatic > Marine > Intertidal zone... | reverse complement strand
GCCGGCGCGCAGGTTGCAGCCGTTGACCGTATGGTGGGCCAATTGTTGGAGCATGTTCCAATACATGTGGCGGAAGTTGGAGCGGCAGACCACTTGACCTGACGTCGCGCCGTCGGGGATGATTTCGACTTCGAGCGGGACGTTGTAGTGGCTGTCACCGTCGTACTTCAGGTAATCGAGGACGGCGGGGTCCTGCTGAGGGCCGGACACGCGCAAGTGATCGAGGGCCTCGAGGGTGACAATCCACGGGGAGATGGACGAGCCGAAGTTTTTGCCAAGGAAGGGGCCGAGGGGAACGTATTCCCACTTTTGGATGTCGCGGGCAGACCAATCGTTGAAGAGAACAAGCCCAAAAATGTAGTCCTCCGCCTCGGCCGTCGTGATCCGCTCGCCCATCGGCTTGCCGTCGAACGTGACAAAGGCCATTTCGAGCTCGAAATCAAGCAGGCGGGACGGGCCGAAGACGGGGGGCTGGTCGTCGCTGGGACGAGTTTGGCCCATGGGGCGACGGATGGGCGTGCCACTGACGACGATGCTTGAAGCCCGGCCGTGGTAGCCGACGGGCATGTGCTTCCAGTTGGGGAGCAAGGCGTTGTCCGGGTCGCGAAACATCTTGCCGACGTTGCGTGCGTGGTCCTCGCTCGAATAAAAGTCCGTGTAGTCGCCGACTTCCACCGGCATGTGCATGGTGACGGTCGCGACGGGCACGAGGCAGGAAGCGTGGGCGTCGGTTTGGTCGCGGAGGTCCGGGCAGTCGGCCGCCATGAGGGCTTGGACGCGCTTGCGCAGGGCGACGGTGGTTGGCTTGCCGAGCTTCATCAGGGGGTTGAGCACCGGTGCGGCAAGGACTTCCGCAGACAGCCCGAGGTCGTTCAACAACCCCAGTGCGTGGAAGGCGCTGAGGTCGAGGACCCGATCGCCGAGGCGCATGCCCGGGCGGGCGGAGCGATTGGGCGTCGAGAAGATGCCAAACGGGAGGTTGGCGAGCGGGAAATCGTGGCCCGCAGGCACGTCAATCCACGAGGTCAAGGAAGCGTCGGTCATGGTGCGAAATTAGGGCAGGCGACGGCGAGTGAGGTTGAGAAGCGATTGCCGAACTTTGGGCGAATGGAATTCGACTTGGAAGCGGAAAAGCAGGAGATCCTTCGGAGGTACCGGGGGCTGTTGCGTGCAGCCAAGAATTCCAAGAAGCGCTCGGAACGCAAAGCGATTCGGAAGGCGTTTGACGTGGCGCTCGACGCGCACAAGGACATCCGGCGCAAGAGCGGGGAACCGTACATCTACCACCCCATCGCGGTGGCGCGGGTCGTGGCCGAGGAGATGGGCTTGGGGACGACGAGCATCGTGTGCGCGCTCCTGCACGACACCGTGGAGGACACCTACATGACGCTGGAGGACGTGGAGCGAATGTTTGGGCCCAAGGAGCGGGCCATAGTGGACGGGCTGACGAAGATGAGCGGGGTGTTCGAGCCCGGGACGAGTGCGCAGGCCGAGAACTTCCGGAAGATGTTGCTCACGTTGAGCGACGACGTGCGGGTGATCTTGATCAAGCTCGCGGACCGCTTGGACAACATGCGCACGCTCGACCACATGCGTCCCGACAAGCAGCAGAAAATCGCTTCGGAGACGCTGTACATGTATGCGCCGCTTGCGCATCGTTTGGGCTTGTACAACATCAAAACGGAGCTCGAAGACCTCAGCCTGAAGTACAAGGAACCGGAGGATTACGGGGAGATCAGCGCGCGTTTGCGAAAGACCAAAGCCGTGCGCACGCGCTTCATCAACACGTTCACGGTGCCCATCAAGCAGAGCCTCGACGAAGCCGGGCTGACCTACGAGATGATGGGGCGACCCAAGAGCGTCTTCAGCATTTGGAGCAAGATGCAGACCAAAAAGGTCAGCTTCGAGGAGGTGTACGACGTGTTTGCGATTCGGATCATCCTCGATACAGACGAGGCGAACGAGAAGGCGGACATTTGGCGCACGTACAGCATCGTCACCGACTACTACCAGCCCAACCCGGACCGCTTGCGCGACTGGATCAGCCTGCCCAAGGCGAACGGCTACGAGTCGCTCCACACCACCGTCATGTCCCCCACCGGAAAATGGGTGGAAGTCCAAATCCGAAGCCGCCGCATGGACGACATGGCCGAGCGCGGCCTCGCGGCCCACTGGCGCTACAAGACGGACGGCGGTTCGAACGAAAGCGATCCGTCTCTCAGCCCGCAACAGCGCGCCGAGGCGATTGCCGCCAAAGGGGGCGACAAGATTGACGCGTGGCTGGGGCAGATTCGGGAAATCCTCGAAGGCGGCGAGGCGGACGCGCTGAGTTTCATCGACGAATTCAAGCTCAACCTTTTCGCCGACGAGGTCTACGTCTTCACGCCCAACGGCGAACTGATCACCCTGCCGTCCGGCGCCACGCCGCTCGACTTCGCCTTCCGCATTCACACCAAGGTAGGGTCGCAGTGCATCGGCGCCAAGGTCAACCACAAGCTCGTGCCGCTGAGCGAACCGCTGACGAGCGGCGACCAGGTCGAGATCATCACCTCCCGGAAGCAGTCGCCGAAGGAGGACTGGCTGCAGTACGTGGTGACGGCCAGCGCGCGGTCCAAGATTCGGCACGCCCTCAAGGAAGAAGAGCGCAAGCAAGCGCTGGAGGGCAAGGAGAAGCTTCGGAAATGGCTCCGCAAAGTCGGGGCCGACAGCAACCCCGACAACGTGACGGGCATGCTCCGGAAGTTCAAGGTCGATTCCGAGTACGAACTTCATCACCGCATCGCCACCGGGCGCATCGACCTCGACCGCGTCGGGGGCTTCGCCATGAAGTCAGGCAAACTCGAATGGGAACGCGGCCCCGAGCCGCTGCCTTCCAAGAAGTCACGCTCCACGGACCCCGAAGCGGCAAGCGTGAGCTCGCTGAAACAACAGGCCGGCGACGTCTTGCTCATCGGCGATGCCCAGCAGAAGCTCGACTACGGCCTTGCCGCGTGCTGCAACCCGATTCCAGGCGACGACGTCTTCGGGTTCATCACGGTCAGCGGCGGCATCAAGATCCACCGACGCTCCTGCCCCAACGCCACCAACCTCTTGTCGCGTTACGCCTACCGCGTCATGAAGGCGGACTGGGCGAGCCGGGCTGCGGCGCAGTTTGAGGTCAGCATGGGCTTCACAGGCATCGACGACGTCGGCCTCGTCCACGCCGTCACCAACGTCATCTCCGCCGACATGCGCGTCGACATGCGTGCGGTGAGTTTTGAGTCGCGCGACGGCATTTTCGAGGGCAAAGTCCGGGTGGTTGTGTCCGACACGGACCACCTGCACGCCCTCATCACCAAGCTCGAAGCGGTGCCCGGAGTGCACACGGTGGAGCGGTTGCAGGAGGAGGGTTGATGCGAAAAGCCTTTGCCTTTCTATTTCTGTGGGCCCTCGCTTGGGACGGTGAAGCCCAAACCGTGGAGATCCTCGCGGCGGATCAAATCTCCCGAGACCCCAAGATCACGCAGGCGCAGCGCCTGATCGGCCACGTGAAATTGGGGCACCAAGATGCGGTGCTGACGTGCGATTCGGCCTGGCGGTTTGACGACGGGAAGGTGGAGGTGTTTGGGGACGTGGTCATGAGGCAACCGCCAGCGACCACCATGAACGCGCGGTACGTGGTGATTCAACCCGGCGAGGATTGGGCGCGAGCGGAAGGCGAGGTGGTGATGGTGCATGAAGGAGCACGGCTTGAGGCACCGTCCCTGTCCTACCTGATGAAGGCGCGGCGGGCGCGGTACCGACAAGGCGCGAACATCCAAGACGACGGGTGGACGGTAACGAGCCGAAGCGGGACTTATTGGGCGCCTGAGGAGGTGCTTGAACTTGGCGGGGAGGTGCTGGCGGTTAAGAATGCCGACACGCTGCGAAGCGATTCGCTGCACTGGCGTCGTGCTGAAGAGCGGTACGTCTTTCATGGGCCGACAACTTGGACGAGCCTTGAGGTGGGCTTTTCGTGCAGGCGGGGTGATGTCCGGATGGAGGAGCGTGATCCCACGGGATGGTTGGCCGGCGACGTCGACGTCCAGGATGAAGACGGGACGATTTCGGGGGACAGCTTGAAATGGAGCGACGACGTCAGTGAAGTGTGGGGCGAGGTGGTGATGCGGAGTGCGGACGGCACCGGCGAGGTGCACGGTGCGTACGCGCGGCGCGACGCGGCCGACAGCTTGGAGGTCGTCGTCGGATCGCGAGCGCGCCGCGCGTGGTTGCGCCAAATCGAGGACGGCGACACCCTGCACTTGGCGGCCCGTGAGCTGACGCGACACCGCGACGTGCTGACGGCCACGCGGGAGGTGACGATGGTGCAGGACGAGATGGTGGGGGTCGGGGATTCGTTGGTTTGGGACGAGGGGACGGAGACGATTCGGGTGTGGGGATCGCCGGAGGTGTGGTCTGCGAAGGACCGCATGGCGGGCGATTCGCTGACGTTGTTCATGCGTGACCAGGCGCCGGGGAAGTTGGAGCTGCGCGGGCATGCCGTGGTGCTGGCGCCCGCGAACGACACGCTCGCGCATCGCATTCAGGGACGGGATTTGGACGCGCATTTTGTGGATGGGGAGCTTGTGACGGTCGACGTGGTGGGGAACGGAGAGGTGGTGACGTTTGAGGTGCCGGAAGATGGGCGTGAAGGAAAGGTGAGGATGAACACCGCGATGTGCGCCGAGGTGACGCTGAAGGTGGCCGACCGGAAATTGGCGGGGATTGCCCTGAAGCAGAGTCCTCGTGGGACCATCAAGCCGGTGTCGCAAGGTGAAGACTTGCGGGCGTTTCAGGTGGGCGCCGCGCCGCGATTGGGGCCTTGGGAAACTTCCCAACAGGACCCTCTGCCTGAATGACATGCCCTATCTTCGCGGCTGCATGGCGAAGGACCCCATCAACGACCAAGTGGAAGGGCTTTTCGAAGCCTACCTCGAGCAAAACGGCCACCGGAAAACGCCGGAGCGGTTCGCCATCCTGCATCAGATTTACAGCTACGATGGGCATTTCGACGTGGACACCTTGTACGAGGTGATGAGCCAAGGTCCCTACCGCGTCTCCCGAGCGACGCTGTACAACACCCTTGATTTGCTCCTTGACTGCAACCTCGTGCGACGCCATCAGTTTGGCGATCAAGGGGCGCAGTATGAGAAATGCCACCGGATCAAGCAACACGATCACGTGATCCTTGCCGACACCGGAGAGGTGCTCGAGTTTTGCGACCCGCGCATTCAGCAGATCAAAGCCACCCTCGAGGAGTTGTTTGACATCGAGGTGATGCACCACAGTTTGAACATCTACGCCCGCAAGCGGGCCCAACCCACCCAGGCCGCTGCGCCTGCCACAACCTCTGCGACGCATGAAAGTTGACGTCCTGCTCGGCCTCCAATGGGGCGACGAAGGCAAAGGCAAAATCGTGGACGTGCTCACCCCCGAGTACGACGTGATTGCCCGTTTCCAAGGAGGCCCCAACGCGGGCCACACGTTGGAATTTGACGGCATCAAGCACGTGCTGCACACCATCCCCAGCGGAGTCTTCCGCCCCGACACCTTGAACGTGGTGGGCAACGGCGTGGTCATCGACCCAATCATCTTCAAGAAAGAGATCGACGCGCTGGTGGCGTTGGGGGTGGACGTGGCCGCGAGTTTGGCCATCAGCCGGAAGGCGCACCTCATCCTGCCGACCCACCGCCTGCTCGATGCGGCGTCTGAGGCGGCCAAGGGAAAGGCCAAAATCGGCAGCACCCTCAAAGGCATCGGCCCGACCTACATGGACAAGACCGGGCGCAACGGCCTGCGCGTCGGGGATCTCGAGAGCCCTCATTTTGAAGAGCGTTACCACGCCCTGCGAGACAAGCACAAGGGCATGCTCGCCCAGTTCGACGGCTTCGAATACACCCTCGACGACGCCGAATGGCTCAGCGCGGTCGACTTCCTGCGTACCCTGAAGCTCATCGACTCCGAGCACGAACTCAACGACGCGTTGAAGGCCGGGAAGCGCATTCTCGCGGAAGGGGCGCAGGGCACGATGCTCGACATCGACTTTGGGACCTACCCCTTCGTCACGTCCTCCAACACGATCTCGGCCGGGGCCTGCACGGGCCTGGGCATCGCCCCCAACCGCGTCGGCGAAGTCATCGGCATCTTCAAGGCCTACTGCACGCGCGTCGGATCCGGCCCCTTCCCCACTGAACTTCACGACGAAGTCGGGGAAAAAATGCGGGCGGAAGGTCACGAGTTTGGCGCCACCACGGGACGTCCCCGTCGGTGCGGGTGGCTCGACCTCCCTCAACTGCGTTACGCGGTCGACGTCAACGGCGCGACCCAGCTGAGCATGATGAAGGCCGACGTCCTCGGCTGCTTCGACGAAATCCACGTGTGCACCCACTACATGCACCGCGGCGAGAAAATCGACCACCTCCCCTTCGGCATCGAGCCGGATGAGGTCGAGCCCGTCTACACGACCCTCCCCGGGTGGCCCGGCGACCTGACCGGCATCCGGACCCTCGAGGAAGTGCCCCAAACGCTCCTCGACTACGTCGCCTTCATTGAAAAGGCCGTGGGCGTCCCGGTCACCGTCCTCAGCGTTGGACCCGACCGCGAGCAAACCCTCACCCTCAAAACGGCCCAACCCGTCGGATGATTTATTGGTTCACAGGCCAACCGGGCCATGGAAAAACCACGCTCGCAAAGGCCATGCTCGCCCACCTGGCCTCCGAAGGCGTGGGGGCCTTTCACGTGGACGGCGACGACCTGCGAGCCCTGACCACCAACCACGACTACAGCCCCGAAGGCCGCGAGGAAAACATCCGACGCGCCCAGCTCCTCGCCCAATACCTTCAATCGAAAGGACACAATGTGGTGGTGAGCCTCGTCGCTCCTTACCGAGACATCCGGGAAGAATTGAAGGCCGCCGCAGAAGTGACCGAGATCTACGTGCACACGACCGAGACACGCGGACGGGAGGGCAAACACGCGGACGATTACGAAGCCCCGCTGGCCAACTTCATCGACATCGACACGTCAGGCAAGTCGGTGGAGGAAAGCCTCGCCGAGGTTCTCGACGCCATTTCCCAACGCTCCTGACCATCGGATTCAATTCCCCACTATATTTGTAGGAATATGGACACCAAACAATCTCGCATCCGCCACCTGGCCAAGACCGTCACGTGGCGTCTCGTCGGCACCGTCGACACGATCCTGCTGGGTTGGCTGGTTTCTGGTGACGCCACGATTGGCTTGACCATCGGGGGCCTCGAAATGGTGACCAAAATGGTGCTGTACTACCTTCACGAACGGGCGTGGTTCCGCTACGGCCGCCTTGGACGCGAAGAAAACGACGACACGACGACATGAACGACACGACCTACAACCTCGACCACCTGACGGAACTCGAAGCCGAGTCCATTTACGTGCTGCGTGAAGTTGCGGCGCAATTCGACCGCCCGGCCATTTTGTTCTCAGGAGGCAAGGACAGCATCGTCGTAACGCACCTCGCCGCCAAGGCCTTTGCCCCCGGCCGCATCCCGATGCCGCTCGTCCACATCGACACCGGCCACAACTTTCCCGAGACACTGGAGTTCCGAGACAACCTTGTCGAACGCCTCGGCGCGCGCCTGATCGTCGGCAGCGTTCAAGCGACCATCGACTCCGGAAAAGTCCAAGAAGAGACCGGCGCCAACGCGAGCCGCAACCGCCTCCAAACGACGACCCTCATCGACACCATCGAAGAACACCAGTTCGACGCGTGCATCGGGGGAGCCCGTCGTGACGAGGAAAAGGCCCGCGCCAAGGAGCGCTTCTTCTCCCACCGCGACGACTTCAGCCAGTGGGACCCCAAGAACCAGCGCCCCGAGCTTTGGAACCTCTTCAACGGCATGCACGCGCCCGGCGAGCACTTCCGCGTCTTCCCGCTCAACAACTGGACGGAGCTCGACGTGTGGAACTACATCCTCCGCGAGAACATCGCCCTGCCTTCGCTCTACTACGCGCACGATCGTGTGTGCATTCGCCGCGCAGGCCAAATCCTCGCCCACTCCGACTACCTCAACCTCCGCGAAGGTGAAACGCCCGAGACCATGCATGTCCGTTTCCGGACCCTCGGCGACCTCACGATCACCGGCGCCTTCGAAAGCGACGCCGACACCCTCGAAAAAATCATCGACGAAGTCGCCGCCACCCGAATCACGGAACGCGGCGGCCGCATGGACGACAAGCGCAGCGAAAGCGCGATGGAGGACCGCAAAAAAGAAGGGTATTTCTAACCAGTGACGTTGAACACGCGAAGGCACGAAGCAATGGCAGCAGCAACCACCCCCGACCACAACGGCCTCCTCCGATTCACCACGGCAGGCAGCGTCGACGACGGCAAAAGCACCCTCATTGGGCGCTTGCTTTACGACAGCAAAAGCATTTTTGAGGACCAGCTCGAGGCCGTGGAATCGGCCTCAAGCCAAAAAGGCATCGACGGCACCGACCTCAGCCTCCTCACCGACGGCCTGAAAGCGGAGCGCGAACAGGGCATCACCATCGACGTGGCCTACCGCTACTTCGCCACGCCCAAGCGCAAGTTCATCATCGCCGACACCCCGGGTCACATCCAGTACACCCGGAACATGGTGACCGGCGCCTCCACGGCCGACCTCGCGATCATCCTCATCGACGCACGTCACGGACTCCTCGAGCAAACCCACCGTCACAGCTTCATCGCCTCCCTCTTGGGCCTCCGCCACGTGGTGGTCTGCGTGAACAAGATGGACCTGGTGGACTACAGCGAAGACCGGTTCAACGAAATCGTCGCGGCGTACAAGGATTTCTCCTCCCGCCTGGACATCACGGACATCAAGTTCATTCCGATCAGCGCCCTTCACGGCGACAACGTGGTGGACCGCTCCGACAACACGCCTTGGTACGGCGGAGGCACCCTCCTTCACCACCTTGAAACGGTCCACGTCGGCGCCGACCGCAACCTCCAGGATTGCCGGTTCCCCGTCCAGTATGTCATCCGACCCCAAACCGACGCCCACCGCGACTTCCGCGGCTACGCCGGCCGCATCGCTTCTGGCGTGTTCAAGCCCGGGGACAAAGTCGTTGCCCTGCCCAGCGGCAAGGAAAGCACCGTCGACCAAATCCTCGTGGGCGACACTCCGCTCGAAAAGGCCTTCCCTCCCTTGAGCGTCACCATGACCCTCACGGACGACATCGATCTCAGCCGAGGTGACATGCTCGTTCGCGCCAACAACCAACCCGAGAGCACCCAAGCCCTCGACGCGCGCATTTGCTGGCTCAGCGAAGCGCCGCTCAACACCGCCACGCGCTACGTCCTTCGCCACACCACCCGCGACGTTCAGGCGAAGATCACCGAGGTCCTCTACCGCATCGACATCAACACCCTCCACCGGGTGGAAGAAGATGTCACCATCGGCGTCAACGACATGGCCCGCGTCCGAATCAAAACCGCCTCTCCCCTCCTGACCGACGGCTACAAGGACAACCGCAGCACCGGCTCTTTCATCCTCGTCGACCCCTCCACCCACCTCACCGTGGCGGCCGGGGTAGTTGGGTGACTTTGCACCAAATCTAACCGGCGGGTCTGAATTGGGAGACCGACACAAGAAGACCGCCGACAAAAAAGAGCATCGGGGAACTTGCGCTCATGGGAGCGGTAAGCCAACCCTCCACGGTAAAGGAAAAGACGAAGGGAACCAACCCCACCAAGAGCACGTTTCTCCGAGTCAACCCCAATCGCACAAGCAAGGTGATGAAAAGAATCAGCGTCGCGGGGATGCCGTAGTTCATGGCGAAGGCCAGCCAACTGTTGTGACTCAACCCTTGGTGGTTTTGCATCGCAAAGTAGGAGTAATTCTCACGGAAATAGCGCTCCTCAGCTCCGCCTCCCGATCCGAGCCAAGGGCGTGATTTGATCTGATCGACCGCATGCTCCCAGGCCAAAAGTCGCCCTCCCCCTGCCTCGAGGCTTTCCTCGCGAACCACTTGCTCTGGCAAAAATTCAAGCAACGCGTCTGTCGACACAGAGGTCAACGCCAGGATGCCCGCACCCCAGAGGAGGACCCTCGTCATTTGGGCGAAAAACGTCGAACGAATGCTCTCCAACATCCACCCTCCGAAGGCGAAAAGGGCGGCAAGAAGGGCTCCTCGTGTTCCACTCCAATAATAGAACAGCGCGGTCGCCATCAGCGTCGCCAGAACACGCGGGTTTCTGTGGTTGTTCGAAGCCACCAGACCCAACACAAACAAACCCAGCCACCAATGGCTGAATTCGTTGGGATTGCCAAAAACGCCGCGAAACCGTCCGTTCAAATGACTCAAGTCGTACATCGTAAAACGACCTGCCACGGACACCGCAACGACCACGAGGCCAACGTGCACCAGGGTCGAAAGGCGGCGCGACGTCTCCTCCTGAGTCGCCGTACTTCCCAAGACCAACATGG
>Ga0181559_10007083_pt1 | contig 10471 bp, 6 predicted proteins | sample 011ome_21_FD_133752 | JGI IMG/M metagenome (GOLD analysis project Ga0181559, IMG submission 133752) | Coastal salt marsh microbial communities from the Groves Creek Marsh, Skidaway Island, Georgia - 011508AT metaG (megahit assembly) | ecosystem: Environmental > Aquatic > Marine > Intertidal zone... | reverse complement strand
TGTTCGGTGTGCTTCGAGCGCCTGCGCGGGAAGACGGTCACGGTGCTTCGCTGCGCGCACGCGTTCGACGCCGCGTGCGTCGCGAGGCTGATCCTCGCGTCGCGCGGCGCGCGACGCGCCGGCGCGCGCGCCGCCGCGCACACGCAAGTGCAGTGCCCGCTGTGCCGCGCGCCGACGCGCAGGCGGGACATGTGCACGTTCGCGCACCGCCGGGACGGCCGGGGGGGAGGCGCGGACGAGAACGAGGCGGGACCCGAGGGAAAGGCGGAACCGAGGGAAAGCGACGCCGAAACCGGTCCCTCCTCCGAAGGGTCCGAAGACTTGAGCGCGAAGACTTCCGCGCTCGTGTCCGCCGTGACCAACATCCTTCGCACGCGCCCCGACGACAAGATCGTGGTGTTCGCGCAGTGGCCCGACGCCATCGCCGCGTGCGCGGCGGCGGCGGCGGCGGCGGCGGCGGCGGCGGCGGCGAACGATGTCTTCCGTCCGGGCGACGTCGCGACGCTGCTCGGTGACGCGTCGGCGCGCGCCTTGACGGTGGCGCGATTCCAGTCTCCGAGCGCGGACTCGCCCCGCGTGCTTTTCGTTTCCTACCAGCACCACGCCTCGGGCTTGAACCTGCACGTCGCCAGCCACGTGATCGTGGCGCACCCGTACGCGGCGCCGGTCACGTCGCCGACGGCGCCGGAGCTCGCGTCGCTCGCGGCGGCGGCGGCGTTCGAGCGCCAAGCCGTCGGGCGCGTGCGGCGGTATCCGCAGACGAAGCCGTGCCGCCTGTATCGCCTGTACGCGCGCGGCACGGTGGAGGAGGAGCTCTACGCGGTCTGGGGGTGGATTTAGGTTTGCGTTTTGTAGCTACGTAGTTTTGTGTGTGCGGTAATACGAAAGTAGCGAATAGTAGTCGTCGGACGCGGTGTACCTTTATAAGTTAACTACGCGATGGATGGCTAGAAAGCGCATCCGCGCGCGTCCCGCTCGCGAAAAATCGCGTTCGCTCGTCGTTCGTCGGCGCCGTCACGCCGTCGCGCCTTGTCCCGCGGCTTTGCCGATGTTTTCGATTTGCTTATTGAGCTCGGCAATCTCCACGTTCTTCGCCGCGATCTGCTCGCGGTAGTTCTCCACCTCGCGCTTGGTGTCCGTGAAGTGCTGCTGCACCTGCGCGCTGTTGTTGTTTTCCATGTGCGGGAACACCTCGACGCCGAACTTCTGCAGGCACGTCTTGATCTGGTTCTCCACGTACATCACCTCCGCCTGGAGTTTCGTGCGCATGGAGACGAACTTGGTCGTCTCCGCAGCCTCCTGCGCGCCTTTCTGGATGCTGTTCCACCATTCAGCCATGGTGAAGTCTGTCGTGCCGCGTGACGCGCGAGGGAGAGCGGGGGGTGGGACGACGGTCAGACGCCGCGCGCGCGGGCTTCGCGCTCGTCTCCGTTCGCGAAATCACGACACGACCACCTATCCAGGCCGCGGGGTGCGTCGAACGCGTGCCGTGTCGATCGGCACCGCAGTCTGTCGGTCCGTGGGTACCCCTCGACGCGGACGTGGCGTTCGCGAGAGAGAGGCGCGCGCGATGGGAGAGTGAGGCGCGCCGCTCGACGCACCTTCGGGTCTCGAGAGGACTCGGCGTGTGCCACGTGCGCGGGTCGCTGTGCCCGTCGGGAAAAATCATCACGCGGCCTCCTTCGAAGCTTTCGCCGTCGGTTCGCGTGATCTCCGTTGAGCCTTCGGGCGTCCGCGCGGCCGTTGCCCAAAACCAACGCGGCTGACAAATATCTGGATGGCGAAAAGGGCGGCTTTTTGTTGCTTTTTCGATCGAACCATCGAAGAGGCTTGCCATCGCGCCCGACTCCCCCGCATACCCGCGCGGCGCACCCCACGCGCGCGCGCACTCCCTCGCGACGCCATGGCGCTCGCGCTCTTCGCCGCCGGCGCGTTCCTCGCGCCGCGCTCGCCCCGGTCGATCCGGTCGTCGAAGAAAGACGGAAATCCATTCACGCGCAAAACCGCGCGACCGTCGCGCGGCGAGACCGCCGCCGCGCTCGCGGCGGCGTCCCCGTTCCCGTACGACGCCGGCCTGGACGTGGTGCTGTACGACACCACGCTTCGCGACGGGTCGCAGCAGGTGGGCATCTCGCTCACCTGCGACGACAAGCTGGCCGTGGCGGAGCACCTGGTGGCGCTCGGCGTGGGGTACATCGAGGGCGGGTACCCCGGCTCGAACCCCAAGGACGTCGAGTTCTTCCAGCGCTGGTTCTCCAGCGGGCTCGCCGAACGCGCCGAGGCGAAGAACGTGACCCTCGCGGCGTTCGGCATGACCCGGCGCCGCGGCGTCGCCGCGGAAAACGACGAGGGCTTGCGGGCGCTCGTCGCGTGCCCCGCGCCGTGCGTCTGCGTCGTGGCCAAGGCGTGGGAGGAGCAGTGCGAGAAGGTGCTCGGCGTGGACGCCGCCGAGAACCTGGCGATGGTCGCCGAGTCCGTGGCGTTTCTGAAACAGAACAGCAAAGAGGTCATCGTGGACTGCGAGCACTTCTTCGACGGGCACGCCGCGGGCGCCGCCTTCGCCGTCGCCGTCGCCGTCGCCGCCGCGCGCGCCGGCGCTTCGCACGTCGTGCTCTGCGACACCAACGGCGGCGCGCTGCCGTGGACCTGCGAGGCTGCCACCGCGGAGGTGCTGGAGGCGCTGAGACGGGAGGGCCTGCACGAGCGGTGCCGCGTCGGGACGCACGCGCACAACGACACGGCCCTGGCGGTCGCGAACTCGCTCGCGGGCGTGCGCGGCGGCGCGCGCATGGTGCAGGGGTGCGTCAACGGGTACGGCGAGCGCACCGGGAACGCCGACGTGCTCGCGGTTGCCGGCAACTTGGAGCTCAAGATGGGCCTGCGGTGTTTGCCCGGGGGCGCGGACGCCGTGCGCCGGCTCACGCAGACCGCGCACGCGGTGGCCGGCGCGTGTAAGCAGCCTCTGGACCCGCGGCAGGCGTACGTGGGGAGCAGCGCGTTCGCGCACAAAGGGGGGCTGCACGTCGCCGCTCTGGCGAAGATGCCCATGAGCTACAACCACGTGTTGCCCTCTTTGGTGGGCAACGAGGCGCGCGCGGTGGTGAGCGAGCTGAGCGGCCGCGGGAACATCGTGGCGGCGGCGCGCGAGGCGGGCCGAACCGTCGACCCGACCGTCGCGACGCTCGTGCTCGCGCAGATCAAAGAGCTGGAGGCGCGCGGGTTCGTGCTTGAGGACGCGGGCGCGACGGTGGAGATTCTGTTCCGACGCGCCGACCCTCTGTACCGCGCGCCGTTCAACGTGCTCGAGTTCAACGTCGCCGCGTCCAACTCGTGCTTCGGGGGGTTTGTCGCGAACGACGTGCCGAACGGGAGAGGCTTGGGAGACGCGAGCGACGACGGCGTCGTGTCCTCCTCGCGTCCTCACGTCGGGTACAAGACGGGCTCGGTGGCGGTGAACCAGGCGGTGGTCAAGGTTGAGCTGTTCGAGTACGACGAGTCGCTCGCCGCGGACCACCCCGCGTACGGCGCCGTCCTCGAACGCGCCGCCGAGCTGTGCGTCTCCGAGGGAAACGGCCCGGTGAACGCGCTGGCCAACGCGCTGCGCCTGGCGCTCTCGGACGCGTACCCGCAGCTCGATCGCATCCACCTGCGCGACTACAAGGTGGACCTGCTCTCCACGGAGGGCACCTCGGCGGCGACCACGCGCGTCACCATGGACTTCGCCGACAAGGACAGCGACGCCACCTGGCGCTCCGTGGGCGCGCACGCGTCCATCATCGAGGCTTCCTTCCGCGCGCTCGTGGACGGCATGGAGTTCGGCATCGCGCAGTGCGGGCCGGAGGGGTGCGACGTGTCCGCCCGGCACGACCAGGGGAAGAAGGAGGCGCCCGCCGCGAGGTGATGCGCAACCGTAGGCTATCTATATGTACCGTACGTATGTACGTATTCCTTTCGTCTCATCGTCTCAACGTCTCATTCGTCACATCACCGCGCATTCGCTGCTGTAGGAGGACTTTTTGCTTCGCGGGGGTAACGCACCGCGCCGGGAAGAAGACGCGCCCGAACGCCGCGGCGGCGGCGGCGGCGGCGGCGGTCGCGTCGCCGCCGCCGCCTCGGCGCGCCGCGCGCGCGCCGCGGCTTCTTCGCGCTCGCGTTCCTCCTCGTACTCCGCCTGAAGCGCCACGGCGAGCGCGTGGTCGGCATCCGCCGAGGCTCCGCCGCCGGCGCCGGCGCCGCGCGCCTCGGTGTCGCCCGCGGCTCCCCCCCCCGCGCGCAGGAACGTCGCCGGAATCGCGTCTGGAATCGCGCCGCGCGCCGATCGGTCCCCGTTTCCGCCTCGGCTCTCCGAGGTCTCCGCGGCGGACGCCAGGAGCGCCGCCGCGAGCCGCGCGTCGTCCTCGTCGCCGCGCCGCGCGCCCGCGCTCGGGTCGGCGCGCGGCGCGAAGGGCGCGAACGCGGCGTCGACGAAGGCGCCCTCCTCGGCGGCGTTCGGCTTCGGGCGCTCCGCCGCGCAGAGCGTCTCCCACACGACGTCGGGCTCGCGCAGGTACCCCTGGTCCGTGGCCAGCAGGTACAGCGCGCCGTCCAGCTTGAAGACGGTGGCGAAGTGGTTATTCCGGAAGAAAACCGCGAGCTCGCGCTCTTTGACGGCGTCGCGCGCGTCGCGCAAACCGGCGCGCGTCAGCTGCGACGCCGAGGATTCCAGAAACGCGTCGAGCACGACCCGCTCGCGGCGTCGGGCGTCCCGAGCGGCGGCGTCGGTTTCGGTTTCGGTTTCGGTTTCGGTTTCGTTCGCGCGTCGTTTCTGTTTCTGTTTCTGTTTCTGTGTGTGCTCGACGCCTTCGCGCGGCGAGGAAGAGCTCCCCGTCTCGTCGGACGCCTCCGCGGCCACCTCCGCCACCACCTCGCCGAGCGCCGCCGACACCGCGCGCGACGTCGGGCTGGTCGGCGACGACGGGACGGTTTTCGTATCCGCGTCGTCCAGAGACAACGCCAGCGCCGCGCGCAGCGCCGCGTCCTCCTCGGCGTCGACGTCGTGTTCGACGCGTTCGTCGTTCGGAGCGTTCGGGGCGTTCGGAGCGTTCGTTTGCGTCGCAGACCGCGCGCGTGCTTCGCCCGAAGTCATGATCTCCGCCTCCGCCTCCTCCGCCGTCGCCAGCTCGACGAGCCGCTCCATGAGCTGGTTGTACGAGCGCGCGCCGATGGCGCCGCGCGCGGCGGCGTGCTCGGGCCCGGCCACCCACGCGTGGCACAGCGTCACGTCCAGCAGGTCGAACACCGCGAGCTCGGCCGTGAACTCGAAGTCCAGGGGGTGGCGGAAGCGCACGTTCACGTCCAGCCCGGTGGCGAGCGCGGGTAACACCGCCACGGCGTCGTTCAAGTTTTGCTCCTGGTTCTGGCGGACCATCTCGTCGTCGCTCGCGGACTTGTCGTTGACGTCCAGCAGGCGCGCGGCGAGGAGCGACATGAGCTCGGCGGTGCTCACCTCCGGCCGGTCGGGCGAGCCCTCCAGCGCGATGGCGTTGCGGAGCAGCAGCACGTTGGCGATGGCAAGCAGGGGACACGGGCCGTTCTCGTTCTGACAGATTATGGGTACGTCTTTCCGCCCGAAAAAGCTAACGCGCTTCACCTGGTAGAAGTCCTTGCTGTCATCGCGGGGCGCCATCGCGGGCGCGCTCGGGTGCCGGCCGAGCGCGCGCGGCGGCGAGTCTACCCCGAGAAGCTCTCGGCGCGTGCGCGAGTCGAACCCCGCGCGCTGCGCGATGAAGTGACTCGTTTTCTGCCACGGGGAACATTACCGAAGGTCGCTCTGAAAAATATGTACGACGACGACACGACGTCATCATCACGTCACCAGCCTGTAGAGTCGTCAGCCTCCCCACTTGCCACGCGCGCGCGACACTACGCGCGGGATGTCGACCGCGGCGGTCGTTCCTCGGCATGTGGTGCCGCGCGCGCGCGTCTTCGAAGCGACGCAGCCCGCGTCCAACGCGCGCGGCGTTCGCCACCCCGCCAGCTCCAGGTTGACGTCGCCTTCCGGATATCGTCGTCACGCGCAGCAGCGCGTGCGAAGCCCGACGCACCATCGCGTCCCACGCGCCGTCGGCGACGCACGCGGCGACGGTCGCGAGGCGAAGCCCGCAGTGGCGGTGGTGAAGACCTCGGCGTGTCCCCACTGCCGCCGCGCGGAGGCGGCGCTCAGGGAGGCGGGCATCGCGTTCGTCGAGATCGACGCGTCCGACGCCGACGGCGTCGTTCGCGACGCCGCAACCGCCGTCTCCGGCATGCGCACGGTTCCCCAGGTGTTCGTCGGCGGCGCGTGCGTGGGCGGTGCGGACGAAACGATCGCCGCGATCGAGTCCGGCGAGCTCGCCCGGCGAGTCCAGCGCGCCTCGGCCGACGCGCAGGACGCGACGCCGCCGACGCTCGCCGCCGCCGCGGCGGCGGCGGCGGCGACGGCGGGCGACGGCGCCTTCGACGCCGCGGAGGGCGTCGCGGCGGCTTCTGGTTCCGGCTTCGGCGCGGACGCGGCGTACGCGATTCTGGATGACGCCGCGGAGCGGATGAGCCGCGATCTGCTTCCCGGTGACCGCTGGACGTTCGGGGGGTGGCGTTGCCCGCTCAAACTCGAGCGCCGCGTGGTCGCCGGCGCCGACGTCGCGCGTTGGATCGCGCGCGACGAGCGAACGCGACGCGCCTTCGCCGACGAAGGCGACGAAGGCGACGCGAAAAACGACGACGCGGGAACGATCGCGACGATCGCGTCTCGCATGTGCGAGTTCGGCCTGCTCGCGAGCGCGGACGGCTCGCGCGCGTTGGATGAGCGCGTCGTCCGCGACGAAGACGGCGCGGGTTCGATTCCCTTCCGGCTCGCCGACCACGCGGCGGCGCCGTCGGCGTTTCCGGACGCCGAGCCGCTCGCCGCGCTCAACGCGCGGCGGCGCTTCCGCGGCCCTCCGCGAGACGCGCGCGCGGTGGCCGCGGACCTGCGCGAGCGCATCTTGCGTCTGCACGACGAGTTTCTCAGCGACGACGGCGCGTTCGTGGACTACGAGGGCATGCGTTCGTCGGACGCCTTCCGCGAGTACCGACGCGCGGCGGAGGCGTTGCAGACGGTTTCGCTCAACGCGTTGACGAACGAGGAAAAGACGGCGTTCTTCGTGAACCTGTACAACGCGCTCGTCGTGCACGTCACCGTCGCGGCGGGGCCCCCTCGTTCGGGCGTCCCCGGGTTCTTCGATCGGCTCTCGTACTTCGACCGGCACGCGTACGACGTGGGCGGCGCGGCGTACACCTGCGACGACATCGAGCACGGCTGTCTGCGCGGCAACCGGCCGGGCGCCGCGTCGCTGGGCGCGCTCCTCGGGAAGCCGAGTGTGTCGCGCGGGCCGTTTCGCGACAGCGCTGACCCGCGCCGCGCGAACGCGATCGTACCACCGGACCCACGCGTGCACTTCGCGCTGGTTTGCGGTGCCAAGTCGTGCCCGCCCATCCGGCTGTACGACGCGCGGAACCTCGACGCGCAACTCGCCGCCGCCGCCGCGGCGTTCGTCGAGAGCGAGACGCGCGTCGCGTTCGCCGAGGGGGGGGGGGGCGTCGTCGTGACCACTTCGAAGATCGTGGGCTCGTGGTACAAGTGGGATTTCGGCGGGGACGACAAAGAGCGCGTCGCCGCGCTCGCGGCGTACGCGGGAGAGGAGACGCCTCTCGGCCGGGAACTCGCGCGCGCCGCGGAGACCCCGGGTCTGGCGGTCGCCGTCGGCGACTACGACTGGGACCTCAACGGGAAGGCGTGACGTTTTCGTCACGAAAAAATAATCGTGAACCCATCGCGCATCAATCGGTGATATCGGTGTTTCACCCCCGCTCTTTCTCGCCGGCGTCCATCGCGACGCGCGCCTTGAGCCGCAAGCCGCCGCCGCCGCCGACGCGCCGGCGCTTGTCGGCGTCGCTGGGCCGCTTTTCGGCGTCTGCTTTTTTTTCTTTTAGTGAAGGGGCGTTTTGTTTTTCGCCGCCGGGCCCCGGCGCGCCCTCCCCGCCCGTCGCCGCGCGCGCGTCTTCGCGAACCGAAAAAAAGCCGACGCCGCTGAACCCCGGGTCCTCGTCCGCGCCCATCTCCTCCCCCGCGGCGCGCCGCGCGGCGGCGGCCACGAGCGCCTCGACGCGCGCCGCCGCGTCCGCGGCGTCTCGCTTGAGCTTCCGCACGTTCGCGGGCGGCGCGGCGCGCGGAGGCGTGCCGCCGGCCAGACTCCTTTGCGGGACTCCTTTGGCGTTCGAGACTCCTTTGGCGTGCGGAAGCTCGGCGCCGAAGTGCTGCTCGAGCGCCGACACCGCGGCGCGCGCCGCCTCCGCGCAGCGCCGAGCGGCGTCGAGCGCCTCCGCCTCGCGCGCGGCGACCGCCGCGCCGAACCGCGCGGCGGCGCCCTTCGCGTCCGCCGCGAGTTTGGAGTTTGGAGTTTGGAGCGTTCGCCGCGCGCTTCCCTCGGGTCCGCCCTTCGGGTCCGCCGCGAAGGCGACCACGCGTCGGCAGGGCATCGTGAACGTCAAGGGCGATTCGTCCGCGAGGGCGCGCACCTCGACGGTCAGCGCCGCCCTCGGGCCCTCGGGCGCGGGAGAGACCGGCGAGAGATTTCCGTCGGCGACGCGCTCGACGGCGACGCGGGAGGGTGCCCACGCCGCGCTTCGGTCCAACGCGCCCGGGTGGTTCGCGGCGCGCGTCCCGACGCGGAGCAGCGCGAGCGCCTCGCGCACGGTCAGCGAGACGCCTTGGTCCGACTCGAGGAAGTCGAGCAGGTCGCGCATCGACATCGTGTCCGCGAACGAGCCCTCCGCTTCGTGGCGCAGCACGACGTCCATCGCGTAGAGATCCGCGGAGAGCGTCCACGGCTTGGACGCGTCGTCCTCGACGACGGGCCGGACGGTGACCACGTACTCCCAGGCCTCGGGCGCGACCGCTTCCGTGACAACGTCTCTCGATGCCGCGAGACCGCATTGTCTCCAGCGATACGCGGGAGGGTCCTGGTAAGGATCCGGCCGATGCATGGTGGCTTCCCGCCCGCACGAGTCCGCGCGAGAGGGCCGTGCCTTAGATTGTGGTCGGGCACCCCGCCGTGCCCGCTGGTTTCACGAAAAGGTAACAACCGATTTCCGAGGTTTCCACGACACACGACGTTCCGCCCGACGCCATGGCCTTATCCGGCATCCCCTACGACGACGATAACGTGTTCAAGAAGATCATCGCGGGCACGATACCGTCGTACAAGATCTTCGAGACCGAACACGCCCTGGCGTTCCTTGACGCGTTCCCGATGGCCAAGGGGCACGCGCTGTTAATTCCGAAAGCGGAGGGGTACGCCAGCGTCATCGACATGCCCCCCGAAGTGGCCGCGGAGGTCCTGAAGGAGCTGCCGCGCCTCGCGAAGCACGTCAAGGACGCTACGGGATGCGACGGCGTGAACATCGTGCAGAACAACGGCGCCTCCGCGGGGCAGGTGGTGTTCCACGTGCACTTCCACGTCCTGCCGAGGTGGGAGGGCGACGGCCTGGTGAAGCTCGGCAAGTCCGGCGACATGATCGCCAAGGAGGACGCGCTCGCGCTGCTCGGAGCCATGGGAGTGCAGTAGTGTTCGAAGCGCATCGACGGATGAGACGCGTAACGCGTGCAGTGTACGCATAGACCATGATCGAACGACGTGTTCGCTCGCGTGAAACACACACGTCAAAGAATGGCTAAAGACTACGTACGATATAACGTTCGCGTTCCGAGGGCCCGCCCCGCGCGCGTTCGGTTCGGCTCTTTTTCTTTCGTTCTACGTACGTATACGTACGGCGCGTAGAACGCGTTACGCTAGTACGAACGAACCCGCGCGGCGGCGGCGGCGCGCGCGGCGACGATTTCGGCTTCGCGCCACGCCTCCTCGTCGAACGCCGCGATCTCAGCCTCCGCCTCCGCCGCCGCGGCGTCCGTCGCCGCGTCCACGCCGCCGCAGGCGGAGTACGCGCGGTACGCCAGGTCGCACGCCGAGCGGAGCACCCACAGATCATACGCCGCGTCGGAGACGGGACGTCGCGCGTCGACGACGCGCGACGGGCGGCGCGCACCGCGTAGCGGCGGTGTATTCTCCGCGGATGCATCCGAAGGCGGTTTTCGCGCTATTGGAAGCGGCGACTTTACTTCGGCGCCGTTCACGTCCCGCGCGCGCAGCGCGTTCGCGTTTCGCGCGCCGCCTTCGGGAACGACGCGACGTATAACGTCCTCTCGCGAACTGAAGACGTCGTCTCCGCGCGCGTCGAGCGCGGAGACGGTCTCTTCAGTAAGAAACGGAATCCCGGACGAACACACAAAGCGCGAAGAGTTGTTCTGTGGCGTTTGGAATCCGGCTCTGTTGTCCCCTCGGAAATCGGAAGAGAAAACGTCGTTTTCCTTCGATTCCGCTCTTTCGAGTCTCCGCGCCTCCCGCTCCCGCGCCGC
>Ga0181559_10007075_pt1 | contig 10477 bp, 2 predicted proteins | sample 011ome_21_FD_133752 | JGI IMG/M metagenome (GOLD analysis project Ga0181559, IMG submission 133752) | Coastal salt marsh microbial communities from the Groves Creek Marsh, Skidaway Island, Georgia - 011508AT metaG (megahit assembly) | ecosystem: Environmental > Aquatic > Marine > Intertidal zone... | reverse complement strand
GCGCAAAACGTGCGCCTTTTCCTTTTCCTTCTCCGCGTCTCTTCGCGTCGCGTCGATTCCGGCGTCGGCGCTTTTTCGGTTTCTTTCGGTCGACACGCGATTGGTCAGGAGCTCGCGCGTGTGCTTTGTTGCCTCGGGAGACGCGCACGCGACCGGCGAATCCGGCGAATCCGGCGAATCCGGCGAGCGCTTCTCCGCGGAAAATCCGCTCTGGGGTTTCGGCGAGCCGAAGAAGGGCGCGCCTCGGTTGGTCGCGTCGCCCAACGGCGCGCGTCTCGCGAAAGGCGCGCCTGTTTGCCCGTACGCGAAGACGCCGTCGATGGAGCTCTCGTCGTCGTCAAGTCCCTCTCGCGGTAGTCCCTTTCGCGCGTCCACCGATTCGAGCGCGCCTCGTTCTCCGTGACACGGCTGTGCTTCCGCGTAATCGTCCGGCGCGTGATCGTCGCCGATCACGAGGACGTCGACGCGTTCGCTCGCGCACCCGTCGGCGTCCACCGCCGCGCTGGGTTGGGGCGCGCATCCGCACACGTTTTCGCCGCACACCGGTATTCGTCGCCACACGCACTCCATCGTTTCGTCGTCGGTGAGCGCGTCAGCGCTGGTTTTGAGCAAAACGCGTCCCAACACCCACCGGACGGTGATCGCGCACGGGTGGAACACCAGCCACGAGAAGAGCTCGTAGATTGCAAACACGTACGAGTACGCCGCGAACGTGTTGAGCCCGTCGCCGCAGCCGCCGCCCTCGTCCATGACGTGCACGAACACGATGGACGTCGCCAGGCAGCACGCCGCGAAGGCGAAGCACACCGCGACGTACGAGGCTTGGATCTGCCTCGAGCGCGTCTTGTCCGCCGCGGCCAGCGCGCGCTCGGAGACGCCCACCGCGGAGACGCGCAGCGCGATCCCGAGCACAATCTCAAACACGAAGAGCGCGCCGAAGACCCACACCTGCAGCAGCCAGAAGTCGCCGGTGACCCGCCCGGACTCCAGGTCCACGAGCCCCATGGAGAGCGACGCCGTGCACGCGACGCCCGCGGCGAGGTGCGCGAGACGCGCGCGGAAGGTGATGAAGTTCATGTCCCCAGTGAACAGGCTTAAAACCTCGTGCCTCTCCCGGAAGTACCGGAAGTACGGCGTGAGCTTGCCCTCGCGCCAGTCGATGACGCCGTAGCCGAGCATGCGCCCCATGCAGCACCAAGGGATGACGCGCGCGACGGGCTTCTTCCGCGGGAAGACGCGGTCGGGGGGCGGCCAGACGGTGAGCATGAACACCAGGAGGAGCACCGCAGCCACCACGTACACCAGCCAGTACACCAGCCGCACCACCAGGGGGTCCGCGTGTACGCCCGTGACCACCGGCTCCCAGTTCGTGCCTTCGTGCGCAGCCAGGTCCAGATCCGCGGCGGTGTTGTTGTGCGTGATCTCTTCGTGACCCCCGCCGAACTCGTCGAAACAGTGGTCCAGGAGGCGCCGCCCGGGAAGGCGCGCGCCGCCAGCGCTCACGCCGAAGCCGAACATCGCGGCGGCGCGAAGAGCACCTCGGCGCGCGCGCGCGAGCGGACTGGCCGCCGTCTCGACGTTCTCGGCCAAAACAAAAAATCACCGGGCCCGCCTGTCCGCCAGCTGGAACTGCTGGATTCGAAAACGCGGCTCGTCTCGTGTCTGTCGTGGCTCGTTTTCCCCGCGCCCTGCGTCATGAACAGGGCGTCGGCACAGCCACTCGCACCGATGCTCGCGCGCGCCGCCGTCGGGACGCGGTCGGGCTTCGCCCGGTGCGGTCGCCGCTGCAGACCCGCGCGCGCGGACGGCAAACCGCGTCGGTTCCGCACCGCGCCGGCGGTTTCCGCGAGCACCAGCTTCAGCGATGACATCCGCGGCTACGACCTCACCGCGACGTCGTCGGGATCCGGGACCGCGACGTCCGGGGTGGCGTCGCGCGCCGGTCTCGGGGCGCCCACGGGCGTGACCGTGAGCATCCCGTACCTCACCGCGTTGCTTCTGGATCTGAACGCAGAGGGCCGGAGGATCATCCGCGGGGTGGTGGACAAGGGCGACCTCGGGTTGTTAAACAAAAACGACCGAGACGCGGACCGACAAAACCGACAAAACGCGGGCGCGTCGTACGAATACGACCCAAACGTAGACGCGCAGACGGAGGCTGATCGGCGCGTCGAGGCACACGTGTTACGCGCGCTCGGGGCTTTTTGTCCCGAGCTTCGTGTCGTCGCGGAGGAGTCGTACGAAAACCCGGAGGCGCCAATCCCGGAATCGGACGACTTCGCCGATTTGCCCGGCGACGTCGCGGCGACCATCGCGCCGTTTCCCGCCGCGCCGAACGCCGTCGCGCCGGTCACCGCGGAGGCGCGCCGAGCGCTCGCGGGCGTCACCGAAGCGTCTTCGGTCGTTACCCCCGAAAACAAAAACGCAGAGCAGCCTTTGGACTGGCCTCCGCACTTACTGGAGCCGGTGGACGCGTCGCGGGTGACGGTTTTCGTCGACCCGCTGGACGGCACCAACGAGTTCGCCGCCGGCGCGCGCGAGTGCGTGACGTGTCTGATGGGCGTCGCCGTGGACGGCTCGCCGGTGGTGGGCATCATCGGCCAGCCGTTTTTTTCGTCGCCATCATCGCCATCATCGGACGAGACCGGCGCGGACGGCGAGTCTCCGCCTCCGACCGCCTCCGCCGGCCGCGTCGCGTGGGGCGGGCGCGGGCTCGGCGTGATGGGTCTCGAACCGGACGCGTCGGGAAAATCAAACCGCCGCCGCGGTTCCTCCGCGGTCGGCGACGGCGGCGGGAGGATGGTGTGCGCGGTGAACCGCGCGACGCGGGATGTGCGCGTGGAGCGCGCGATCGAACGCCTGGACCTCGACGCGCGGTTCCGCGTGAGCGCCACGGGGTTCCACTTCCTGACGCTGCTCGAGGGCAAAGCCGACTGCGCCATGCTCCTGCGCGCGGGCACGAAGAAGTGGGACTCGTGCGCCGGCGAGGCGCTCCTCCGCGCGCGCGGCGGCTGCGTCACGGACGCCGCCGGGCGCCTGTACGACTACGGCGACGGCGCGCTGGCGCTCAACCGCGCCGGCCTCATCTCGTCCCGGGACGCGCGGACGCACTTCGCGCTCGTCGACGCCGCGATGGCGTCGGCGAGGGAGACGGCGCGTTTGGACGGATCGAACGACGCGAACGACGCGAACGAAGACGAAACGTCCTTCTCGAATGTCGGGAATCAATTCTATCCCCTGAACGCGCGCGATCGCTCCGTGCGCCCGCCCGCGCTCCCGCGCGCGCCCGCGGGGGGCTGGCAGGCGCTCACGGTGGACGTCGGCGGCTGCCTGCTCACCCCGAAGGCGCGTGTCGTCGAGACGTACGTCCGGCTGGCGCGTTCGTTCGGCCTGGACGCGTCGCGCGCGGACGAAGCGTCGGTGCTGCGCGCGATCCGCGCCGGGTTCGCGGCGCCGATTCCGGCGACGAACCCGCCCGGCGTGCGCTACGTCGGCGACGGCAAGGGTTTTTGGCGCCCGCTGGTGCGCGACGCGCTGCAGGGCGACCTCGCGCGAACCGGGCTGCCCCCTCTGGACGACCGACTCGTGGAGGATGCGTTGGACGCTCTGTACGCGCACTACGAAAACCCCGAGTCGTGGCACGTCGCGCCCGGCGCGGTCGAGTCCCTCCGCGCGCTTCGCGCCGACGGCGTCGCCGTCGCTGTGGTCTCCAACTGGGACTTACGACTTCCCGCGCTGCTGCGCGCGTGCGGCTTCGACGAAAGCGCGCTGGACGCCGTGGTGTGCTCCGCGGAGGTTCTGGCGGACAAACCCGATTCGAAAATCTTCGACGTCGCGCTGGAGCGGCTGCGCGCAAAGACGCGCGCGCGCCTCGACGCGTCGGGCGTCCTGCACGTGGGGGACAGCGCCGTGAACGACGTGGACGGCGCGGCGAGCGCGGGGTTCGGGGGGGCGGTGCTGTGGAACAGCGCGCCCAGGGACGGGTGCGTCTTCGACTTCCAGGAGGTGGCCATGGAGATACTCGCCAGCCGCGGGCGACGACGACAATCGCCGTAGGCCGTACTGTAGGATGGTTTTTTTTTTTCACAGGTCTCGGGATCGTGACCGGTACTTGTAGTTTGCGAGCGCGGACAGTCTCGAATTTGTGAGCACGATTCAAAATCGAAAAAAAGTTGGCACTTCTTCCGCATCGAGTTTCGAGCGCGCTCTGCGGTCCGCGCGCCACAACGCGCCGCGCTTGCACGGCACGTGTGTAGCGCGAGAGGCGCGCTTAGAGTCGAGGCGAGCGAGCGCACGGCGAGCGGCGGGGGTTCCTCGGCGCGCGGGCCTCGGGTGGGCGAACGAACTCGGTTTCGGCTTTCCCCTCGATCGTGCGAACGCGCGCCATGGGTGCCCCGGGCGGCCAGCCCGCGTTCAGCGGGAACACCGGCGGGCGCTCCAAGGGGAACATGTACGGCGAGGCCGGCCGCGGTAAGGGGCATGCGCAGCGGCGCGGTAACGGAGGCGGCGACGGCGACTGGAAGAACCAGAAGAGCCGACTTCAGATGGCGCTCGAGGAGGATGCGCACGAGGCGACTCTCGGGTATGCCAACTTCACCGAGGGCGACGAGAGGCTGGGCTGGCTCATGAACGTCGCGGCGGTACGTACCACCCCCTCGATGGATATCCCGACGAACGATACTCCCGCGTGGCGGTCACGCCTGAAACCGTATTTCTCGCGCGCGCGCGCGCTCGCGACGCGCGATCGCGCCCGCCGTCGACCGACCCGCGCCCCGACCGGAAGCGGGACGCGCGGGACGCAGATCTTGTTTTTCGCGTTTTTGAATTTCTCGGCGAAGGCGCGCGGTTCGACCCGCCGCCGGACGCCGAGCGGGGCGACCCCCGAACGGCGAGTCGCGGGCTGCCGCGTTCGGCTTCGAGACGCACGACTCGAGTCGCCGTGTCCTCCACGCATCGCTCCGCTCGTCCTCCCCGCTCACCTCGCACCCCCTCCCGCTTCCCTCGCGTCCCGAAACGCGCTCGGCACGCGCTCGCCGCGGTTCTTTCTTCCGAATCCCGCGAAACGCGAAACGACGACCCGCAAACGAAAACCGACGCGATCCCGCGATCCGCCGCGATCCGCCGCTCCGCGCGTCTCGTCGTCGTTCGGGTCATCAATCGCAGACCACCGTGCAAGACCCTGAGACGGGAAAGGAGTTCAGCGCGGTGAACTGCTATTTCATGCAGCAGGACGGGCAGACGTTCAAGGCGCAGGTGCGGTACGCGCCGTACTTCCTCCTGGCGACGAAGCCGGAGTGCGAGCACGACGTCGAGGCGTTTCTCCGCCGGCGGTACGAGGGGAAGATCCACGACGTCGAGATGGTGGACAAGGAGGACCTGGACTTGAAGAACCACCTTTCCGGTTTGAAGCAGCGGTACTTGAAAGTCACGTTCGCCACCGTGCAGGACCTGATGGACGTGCGCCGCGAAGTGCTGCCGACGGTGCGGCGGAACGCGCAGAAGAACGAAGCCGCCGAGGCGTACGAGGCGTTGCACGCGATGGAGCTCGAGCGCGGCGGCGCGCCCGGCCGCGCGCACCACCGCGAGACGGAGCGCGGCGGCGACGGCCGCGCGCCGTCGAGAGGCAAGCGCGCGGTGGCCAACTACGCGGACGCCATCGTGGACATCCGCGAGTACGACGTGCCGTACCACATGCGCTGGCTCATCGACACGGACGCGCGGTGCGGGTGGTGGTACGACGTGCGCGCGAGCGCCGGGGACGTGTCGCTGCGGCACCGCGCGGATCTGCTCGCGCGCGGCGAAGTGCGCGTGTGCGCGTTCGACATCGAGACCACGAAGCTGCCGCTGAAGTTCCCGGACGCCGAGTTCGACCAGGTGTTCATGATCTCGTACATGCTGGACGGGCAGGGGTACCTGATCATCAACCGCGAGGTGGTTGGCGCGGACGTGGACGACTTCGAGTACTCGCCCAAGCCCGAGTACCCCGGGCCGTTCATCGTGTGGAACGAACCCGACGAAGCCGCGCTGTTACGCCGGTGGTTCGACCACATGCGCGAAACGCAGCCGTGCGTCTACGTCACGTACAACGGCGACTTCTTCGACTGGCCGTTCGTGGAGACGCGCGCGGAGAAGCAAGGCATGAGCCTGTACGACGAGCTCGGGTTCCGGTGCGACCGCAAGACGGGCGAGTGCCGCTCGCGCTCCGCGCTGCACCTGGACGCGTTCGCGTGGGTGAAGCGCGACTCGTACCTGCCCGCGGGGTCGCACGGCCTGAAGGCGGTGACCAAGGCGAAGCTCAAGTACAACCCGGTGGAGGTGGACCCCGAGGACATGCTCCCCTTTGCGCAGACGCAGCCGCAGACGATGGCGGCGTACTCGGTGTCCGACGCCGTGTCCACGTACTACCTGTACATGAAGTACGTGCACCCGTTCATCTTCTCGCTCGCGACCATCATCCCCATGTCCCCCGACGAGGTGCTGCGCAAGGGCTCGGGGACGCTCTGCGAGGCGCTGCTGATGGTGCAGGCGTACCAGGGGAACATCGTGTGCCCGAACAAGACGCAGTCGGCGGGGGAGAAGCACTACAAAGGGCACCTGCTGGAGAGCGAGACGTACATCGGCGGGCACGTGGAGTGCCTCGAAGCCGGCGTGTTCCGCGCGGACATCCCCACTAAGTTCCGTTTGAACCCCAAGGGGTATCAGAAACTGCTGGACTCGCTGGACGACGACCTGGCGTACGCGCTGCGCACGGAGGGCAAAGGGATGGTCCCGGGCGACTGCGCCAACTACGCCGAGACGCGCGCGACCATCGTCGCCAAGCTGGAGGCGCTCCGCGACGACCCCAACCAGTCGGCGACGCCTCTGATTTACCACCTGGACGTCGCCGCGATGTACCCGAACATCATCCTGACCAACCGGCTGCAGCCTCCCGCGATGGTCACGGAGGACACCTGCGCGGCGTGCGACTACAACCGCCCGGGGAAGACGTGCCTGCGCGAGATGGAGTGGCTCTGGCGCGGCGAGCACTACGCCGCCACGTCGTCGGACTACTCCGCCATCAAGGCGCAGCTCGAGGCGGAGAAGTTCCCGCCGCGCGCGGACGGGTTCGGGGGGGACGGCCCCCGGTACTGGGCGGACCTGAGCCACGAGGAGCAGGCGGCGGCGAAGAAGGCGCGGCTCAAGATGTACTCGCAGAAGGTGTACAAGCGCGTCCTGGACAAGCCCGTGACGCAGGAGCGCGTGGCGGGCGTGTGCCAGCGCGAGAACGGCTTCTACGTGGACACGGTTTTGGGTTTCCGCGACCGCCGGTACGTGTACAAGGGCAAGAACAAGGAGTGGAAGGGCAAGCTGGACGAGGCCAAGGCGCTGGGGAACCCGATCGCGATCCAGGAAGCCAACGACATGGTCACGCTCTTCGACTCGCTGCAGCTCGCGCACAAGTGCATCTTGAACTCGTTCTACGGGTACGTCATGCGCAAGGGCGCGCGCTGGTACTCGATGGAGATGGCGGGCGTCGTGACGTACACCGGCGCGAAGATCATCCAGATGGCCAAGAAGCTGGTGGACGACATCGGGAAGCCCCTGGAGCTGGACACGGACGGAATCTGGTGTTGTCTGCCCGGCTCTTTCCCCGAGGAGTTTTCCCTGACGCCGACGACCGAGTCGGGGTTTAAGAAGAGCCTGAAGATTTCCTACCCGTGCTCGATTCTGAACCGGCTCACCGCGGTGATGTGCACGAACGACCAGTACCAGGTGAAGAGCGACGAGAAAGACGGCGGGTACACCACTAAGAGCGAAATGAGCATCGAGTTTGAGGTGGACGGGCCGTACAAGGCGATGATCCTGCCCGCGTCCAAGGAGGAGGGCAAGCTCATCAAGAAGCGCTACGCCGTCTTCAACTTCGACGGCTCTTTAGAGGAGCTCAAGGGCTTCGAGGTGAAACGCAGAGGCGAGCTCAAGCTCATTAAGATGTTCCAGACGGAGGTGTTCGAGAAGTTTTTAGCGGGGGATACGCTGGAGGGAGTGTACGCGTCCGTGGGCGCCGTCGCGAACAAGTGGCTCGACATGCTGGAGACGAAAGGGCGCGACCTCACGGATGAGGATCTCGTGGAGTACATCTCCGAGGCGACGACGATGTCCAAGTCGCTGGAGGAGTACGGCGACCGCAAGAGCTGCGCCACCACCTGCGCGCGTCGGCTCGGCGCGTTCATCGGCGGGGACGTGATGCAGGACAAGGGCCTGAAGGCGCAGTACATCATCACTTCCAAGCCCGCGGGCGCGCCGACGTCGGCGCGCGCCGTCCCGGTGACCATCTTCCAGGCGGAGCCCGCGGTGGCGCGCGCCTTCCTCAAGGAGTGGACCAAGGAGGCGCCGGCGGGCGACCCCGAGGAGACGCCGGACATGCGGACGCTCGTGGACTGGGACTACTACACCACGCGCCTGAGCTCGGCGGTGCAGAAGATCATCTCCATCCCGGCGGCGCTGCAGCACGTCGCGAACCCCTGCCCCCGGGTGGCGCACCCGGACTGGCTGCACAAGATGGTCCGGGACAAGGACGACACCTTCAAGCAGAAGAAGCTCAAGGATTTGTTCGCCAAGCACGCGCTGGCGGAGGCTGACGCCAACGCCGCGCCGCCGAGAGGAGACGACGGCGAGCAGCACGTCACGCCCGGCAAGCCGCCGCGCGACGCCGCGCTCGCGCCGGACATGGAGGACGCGCACGGCGGGAGCCTCATCGGCCGCACGCCCGGGACGGCGGGGCGGCCGCGCGTGCGCCGCTTCTTCGCCAACGAAGCCGAGGACCGGGCCCCGGGGGCCCCGGGGGCGCCGACGGGCGGCGGCGCGGTGCCGACTACGCCCGAGACGGGCGCGCGCGCCGGCGCCGGCGCGCGCGCGCCCGGCTCGGGCCCCTCGCCCGCGCTCGCGAGCTACCGCGGCGCGCCGGACGCGGTGGCGCTGGCGAAGCGGCGGCTGGAGACACTCGGGGCGGAGCCCGACAAGAAGGAGGACTACGGCGCGTGGCTTTCGTTCCAGAAGGCGAGGTGGGACGTCATCAAGACGAAGCGCAAGCGCAAGCGCGCGGAGGAGGCTGAGTCGCTGGCGCGCGCGTCGGGCGCGACGCCGGGCGCCGGCCGCGCGACGCGCCCGCGCGTGCTCGGCCCGGGAGGGCTGGGCGCGTTCGCGGAGAGCCGCGAGAAGGTTCTGGCGCGGAGCGCGTGGCAGGTGATCGCGCTCGAGCCCGAGGCGGGCGCCGACGGCGCCGCCGAGCCCGGCCGTTTCGCCGCCTGGATCCTGGCGGAGGGCTCCATGCACCGCGTGACGCTCCGCGCGCGCCGCACGCTCGCGGTGGCGACGCGCGCGCCGGACCGCGAGGGCGACCTCGGCGCGGGGGGCAAGCGCCGCATCGCGGCGACGCTCCCGCGCGGCGCGCGCGCCGCGCACGTGTACGAGGTGAGCATGGACGAGCGCGACTTTGTCTCCGGGCTGGAGGCTGCTGATTTGCTCGCCGACCCCAACGTGGTGGGGGTCTTCGAGCGACACGTCCCGCTCGTGGAGTCGGCGATCCAGAAGCTGGGGTGCGTCGCGCTGATGAACGAGGAGACCCGGCTCCGGGCGAGGCAGGACGGCGGGCACGCGCTCCCGGGCGCCGACGGCGAGTACGACGCGCGGACCCTGGACTCGCGCGCCGTCGCCGAGTTTGGGTACCTGCCGCTGGCGCCGCCGAGCGACTCGGTTCTCAACTCGGGGGAGACGCAGAGAGCGCCGTCCGGGGCGACGCGCCACGTGGCGCTGTACCGCGTCGGCACCAGGGACAAGGGCGTGTTCGTGCTGCACACGCCCGGAGCTCCGGATCTTCCGTCGCTGCTCGTGCTCGTGGCACCCGGCGCGCTCGGCGCCAACGGCAAGGTTCGGCGCTCCGCCGCCGAGGTGGGCGCCGCCGCCGCGGCGAAGTTTTTCCAGACGGCCGAGACCCCCGGCGGGTGGTCCGCGGACGCCTCCTCGGACGACGACTCGCGGCGCGCGTCGATGTCCATGTCGGAGGATACCGATGGCGATTTAGAAATCGCGGAGGAGGAGGAGGAGACGCGAGGAGACGCGCGTGTCCCGGCGCGCGCGTGGCGCGTCGAGTACGCGCGCTCGGACGCCGACGCCGGTGCCATCGTCTCGCGCGCGCTGGCGTCGTACCTCGAGCGCCACGCCAGCCCGGCCGTGTGCAGCCTGGAGGACGCGGGCGGGTTTTCCGCGAGCGGCGGGCGAGAGCTTTCGTCCGGCGACGACGAATCGGCTCACGGATTCGACACACGATTCGATGATTTCGATTTCCTCGAGGAAGAACACGAGTGCCCGAGTGCCCGCGCGGGAGCTGCCGCGCGTGATGGCGCGGCAGGGCGGATGACCCGCCTGGTACCCGCGCTGGCGCGGCTTCCCGTGGTGTGCGTCCCCGCCGACCCGGCGGACGCGCGCAAAAGCGCGCCGG
>Ga0181559_10007070_pt1 | contig 10485 bp, 12 predicted proteins | sample 011ome_21_FD_133752 | JGI IMG/M metagenome (GOLD analysis project Ga0181559, IMG submission 133752) | Coastal salt marsh microbial communities from the Groves Creek Marsh, Skidaway Island, Georgia - 011508AT metaG (megahit assembly) | ecosystem: Environmental > Aquatic > Marine > Intertidal... | reverse complement strand
TTCTTAATACAAAGAATGATGATAATTATATAATAGAAAGACCAGTAGTATTGTTACCAAATTTATTAGGGAATATGCAATTCGCACACTGGTTTCCACTTTCTTCGCAAAAGACATTTAAATTGTATAAAAACCGTATTGTTCATCATGTTCCTTTAGATGAATATTTACATGAAACTTATATTAATTTTGTCCTTGAAACTAAAAGACCTGAATACAAGCTTCAGACCGTAAGAGAAGCAGTACAAGATATGGTTACTAGAGAGAGGGAAATGATAGAAGAAGACTACCTGGATGTACCAGAACCCAAGGAAACAATACATTAGTTTAGTATACCTCTGGCCCCTGCCAATACTATATTATTATATCACAAAACTGGGGAAATGTAAACACGCAGGTTAAAACTTTTTTGGTTTACAAATGAATGAAAGTATGATATAATATAACATTATGGAGAAAAAATAAAATGTCAGCTAAAGCAAAAGCAAAACCACATTACGTTAATAATAGAGACTTTTCAGAAGCCGTTATGGACTATGCAGTTAGTGCCCAGAAAGCAAAAGAAAAGGGAACTGAAGTACCTAAGGTTACTGATTATATAGCCAAATGTTTTATAAGAATCGCAGAAGGTTTATCACACAGACCTAATTTTGTTCGATACACTTATAGAGAAGAAATGGTTATGGACGCAGTGGAAAACTGTTTAAGGGCAATAGGTAACTATAATATCGAAGCCTCAACACGGACAGGAAAACCTAACGCATTTTCGTATTTTACACAGATATGTTATTTTGCATTTATCCGTAGGATTACTAAGGAGAAAAAGCAACAGGACATTAAGTTTAGATTCATAGAGAAAATGGGTATTGAGGACTTTGTTGCAATGGGTATGGATAATGCAGGGGCCGAGGAAACAATGGCTTATGTTGATACACTCAGACAAAGAATTAGTACCGTTAGGCAAAAAGATACAGCAATAAAAGAATTTGCCAAAAAGGAAAAGAAAGCTAAAAAATTGGAGTTATTCATGTCATGAAACATTTAAGTGAGAAACAAAGAGTTAGCCAAGTTAGAAGAAACAAGGCTAGGTTCCAAAAGGAATTAAAACGAAAGGAAAAAAGAAAAGCACTTGCCTTACAAGAGGAAAAAATAAAAATCGCATCTCGTAGATTAGGTAAATACCAGAGAAGAATGGTTAAATTAGCCAAATTAAAATATGGTACACAAGGACAAGCTTTATGAAGGTAGCAATTTTAAATGATACCCATTGTGGGGTAAGAAATTCATCTGATATCTTTCTTAAATATCAAGAACGCTTCTACGAGGAAATATTTTTTCCTTATTTAAAGGAACATAATATAACACAAATATTACACTTAGGTGATTACTATGAACACAGAAAATTTGTCAACTTCAAAGCTCTTAATGCTAATCGCAAGCATTTCCTTGAGCCTATGCGTGATTCCGGTATTACTATGGATATTATCCCCGGTAACCATGATGTATACTTCAAAAATACTAACGAGTTGTGCAGTCTCAAAGAATTGCTTGGGTATTTTACAACTAATGTAAACATCATAATGAAACCAACAGTATTGGACTATGATGGTCTTGGAGTTGCTGTGGTACCATGGATTAATAACCAAAATTATAAAGAGTATATGGATTGGATTGCACAATGTAAGGCACCGATACTTGGAGCACATTTGGAATTAAAAGGATTTGAAATGATGGCTGGGATACCTAACCCTCACGGTATGGACCCATCAGATGCATTCTCAAGGTTTGAAATGGTTCTATCTGGTCACTTCCATACGAAATCAAGTAGAGATAATGTTCACTATCTAGGCTCACAAATGGAATTCACTTGGGCAGATGTTGATGACCCAAAATATTTCCATGTGTTGGATACAGAAACAAGAGAGATTACGCCAGTTAGAAATCCCATCACTATGTTTAAAAAGGTAATATATGATGATACAAATACTGACTATAGTAAAATTGATGTGAAACAATTTGAACGCAAGTTCATTAAATTAATTGTTATAAATAAAAATGACCTTTATATGTTCGACCAATTTGTGGATAGATTACAAGGTATTGAAACATATGAACTAAAGATTGCAGAATCTTTTGAAGAGTATCTGGGAGAAAGCGTGGAAGACGAGAAAATATCCCTGGAAGATACTACCACCCTTCTAGATTCATATGTCGATGCAGTGGAAACTGATTTGGACAAAGACCATTTAAAGGTTGAATTGAGGAAACTTTATACGGAGGCACAAAACCTCGAGGTAGTATGATACATTTTAAATCATGTACGTGGCAGAATTTTCTGTCCACTGGTAATGACCCTATTACAATTCAATTGGATAGGACCCCCTCAACACTCATCGTAGGACAAAACGGTGCAGGTAAATCAACTCTATTAGATGCTTTATCATTTGGTCTCTTTGGTAAACCCCATAGAGATATTGGTAAAATGCAATTGGTAAATTCAATTAATGGTAAGAAAACTGTTGTTGAAGTAGAATTTACTATTGGTGACCAAGAGTTTAAAATCGTTCGTGGTATTAAACCAAATAGATTTGAAATATGGCAGAATGGTAATATGACTAATCAAGCTTCTAATATGCGTGATTATCAAAAGTTCCTTGAAACTAACATATTGAAATTAAACCATAAATCATTTCACCAAGTAGTTGTATTAGGAAGTAGTTCTTTTATTCCATTTATGCAATTACCTGCCTGGTCAAGAAGAGCAGTCATAGAGGATTTATTGGATATTAATATATTCTCTAAAATGAATACTCTTTTAAAGGAGCGTAATGCTAAAATTAAAGACCAATTGGTTGATATTAACCATCAAATTGATTTATGTAATACCAAAATTGATTCACAATCAAAATATATTAAGAGTTTAGAAGCTTTAAACCAAGACCAAATTGATGGTAAAAGAGAATCAATTAAAAGCCATAAGGAAGATATTGATAAAATATTTGAGGAATCAAAAGATCTAGGTAAAAACCTATCAGCACTTATTACTGAGGAAGAAAAAAGTAATAAACAACATTTGGAAAAAATGTCTGAAATCAAATCACATGATAATGAATTAAATAATAAAATTAAATCATTGGTACATGATGCTAGATTTTATGAAGATAATGACCAATGTCCATCTTGTGACCAACCAATAACTGAGGAAATCAAAAGTGATAAAATATCTAAAATTAAAAATGACGCTGCTGATGTTCAAAGTGAAATGGAATCTCTTAGAAAGGAGATTAAAACTACTGAGCAAGAAGGCCAAAACATTGCAAATAAACTCAATGAACTTAGACAAAGACAACAAAAAATAAATGGAAACAATGAAAAGATTGCTCTCTTACAAAAGGAAATAGATAAAATCCAAAAAGAGATTAATTCACTTACTACACAAACTGGTGATTCAGGTAAAGCTAAAAAAGAATTATCATCGCTGAGGAAGAGTAAGGAAAAGGCGACCGAACATAAATTAGAATATATTGAAGAAAGAACTTATAATGAAGTTATAGGAGAGATGTTAAAAGATACAGGCATTAAAACGAAAGTTATCAAACAATATCTTCCAGTAATGAATAAGTTAATTAATCAATATTTACAGATTTTGGATTTCTTTGTAGCGTTTCACTTAGATGAAAACTTCAATGAAACCATCAGGTCACGCCATCGTGATTCATTTAACTACGCCTCATTTAGTGAAGGCGAAAAACAAAGAATCGACTTATCATTGTTGTTTACTTGGAGGCAAATAGCCAAACTCAAGAATAGTGCAGCAACAAATCTGCTGATACTCGATGAAACCTTTGATAGTTCTTTGGACCACGATGGTATCGAAAACCTTACCAAGATTCTAACTACATTAGAAGATGGTACCAATGTCTTTATTATATCTCATAAAGGAGAAATACTAGAGAATAAGTTTAGGTCCAAAATAGAGTTCTTTAAACAGAAGAACTTCTCAAAAATTAAATAGCTTATGGGGCTGTAGCTCAGTAGGGAGAGCGGTTGCTTTGCAAGCAATAGGTCGCTGGTTCGATTCCAGTCAGCTCCACCATAAGTTTTGTTACATTTGTGTTACAACTATGTTACAATCTTGTTACTTTTTATAATAACGTGTTTACATTTGCTCTAGTCATGGTATAATAGTACCATAATTTAATGATAAGGAGTGAATTATGATACATAAATTACAACAACTAGGACTCTTAGATTGGGACTTTGTTTCAACTATGGGTGGTCTTTTACTATTAATCACTTTAGGACAAATCGTATAATGAAACATAAATCAACACTAGCAAAACTATTGGCAAAAGAAGATATTACTGTTCAATATGGTAACTATCACACAGCGTGGTTTGACATTAAAGATAGAGTATTAGGTTTACCTCAATGGAAAGATATGGGTAACGATGTTGCTGACCTATTAATTGGTCACGAAGTTGGTCATGCTTTATACACTCCATTCGAAGGTTGGCATGACAGCCCTGAAAAACTAGAGGGTTGCCCTAGGTCATATATTAATGTTATCGAAGACGCAAGGATTGAAAGACACATAAAAGAAAATTATGCTGGTCTTGTTGGTCCTATGTCCAGAGGTTACAAAAAACTATTTGACGATGGATTCTTTGGAGATGATATCCTTAACACAGATTGGGATAATGTTAAACTAATCGATAAAATTAATCTAAAGGCTAAAGTTGGTAATTTACTAGATGTACCTTTTAATTCTGAAGAAATTGTATATTACCAAAGAGCAATGAAAACACAAACCTTTGCTGAGGTATTGGACTTGGTTAGAGATGTCCTTGCATATACTAAAGAAAACCAAGAGGAACTAATTCAAAAACCTGAGCCACAATCTTCAAAAGAGGAAAACCAAAGCGAAGAAAATCAAGAACAAACTGGACCAAGTGGTCATGATGATTATGATAAGGAGAAGTCAAATGACAAACAAGATACTAAAACAGAAGCTTCTAACCAAGAAACAAACACCGAGGAATCAGGAGCTACCGAAAATCAATCTACTGCAGGAGATGCAAGTGATGATGACCAACACCAAGGTAATGTCGAAAATCAAACTCCTATGGAAGAAGATGTTTCTCAAACTGATGAAAACTTCAGAAGAAAAGAACACACACTCTTAGATAGAGACGAAAGAGGTCATCAAATGTGTGTAGGTAATGAATTCAGAAAAGAAATATCTGACAAAATTGTTATATCATACGAAGAGTTGGCTGCTGACAGAAAAGAAAAAACTGATATTGAAAACTATGAACACTGCAGAGATGAGTTCAAAGCATATCTAAAAGAAGTTAAAAGAAATACTAACTATGCCGTAAAAGAGTTTGAAATGAGAAAAGCAGCTTACAGATATACCAGAGCTCAAACTGCAAAAACTGGTTCAATCGATGTCAACAGATTATGGTCATATAAAACCAATGATGATATCTTTTCAAGAGTTACTAAATTGGCTGATTCTAAAAATCATGGCATGATGATGTTAATTGATTACTCTGGTTCAATGTCAAATACTATGGGCCAAGTTATGGACCAATTATTACATTTAGTTGTTTTCTGTAAAACAGTTAATATACCATTTGATGTCTATGGTTTTACTTCAACTAATAAAAATTTAGGTCATGATGGCTGGGGTTATCAAGATGATAATTATGCTGGACCACAAACTAGAGAAAGTGAATTACATCACGGTGGACTAGCAATGCCTCAGATTATAAATTCAAAACTAAAAAAGAATGATTACGAAGATGCATTATTCCACATCTACCTCAGAAAGGTTCTTTGTGGTAGTGAATATTCATATGACGAAAGAATGATTCTTTCCAAGTTTGAGGACTATGGTTCAACTCCATTAAACGAGGCTCTTGTTAAAACTCACAGCCTTATTAAAACATTTAAAAATAAGAATGCAGTTGATAAAATGAACCTGGTTGTTTTATCAGATGGCGATGCAAACAGATGTCAAATTGCAAAATCAAGTAAAGTTAAATATGTTGATAGTGATACTTATGGAAAATGCTTAATTAACATTGATGGTAATAAAGTTGAATTACCTGATCGAGGCAGATGGGGAACCAAAGCTCTTTTAAAAAATATTCAAAAGAGATATGGAGCCAAAACTCTTGGGTTCTTTATTGCTGATGGTTCATCTAATTTCTGGTATAAAATATCAGATGCCAGAGTTGATGGTGAAGGATATGGAATGTATGACAATGAGGACCGTAAGCCATATAACAGACAATATGCAAAACACAAATGTGTTACTTTCCAAGACACTCTTGGATATAATGAGTACTACATTGTTAAAAATGGTAAGTTCTTAAGTACTGAGGACGATGGATTCGATGTTGCAGAAGATGCGACAAAGGGACAAATACAATCACAGTTTAAGAAATACAGTAAGTCTAAGAAAAATAACAAAACTTTACTTACAAATTTTGGAAAGGCCGTGGCCTAATGTTACAGGAGTGTTACATTTGTGTAACATTTTTGTAACTTTTTATGATAGCGTGTTTACATTATACCTAAAATGTAGTATAATGGTACACATAATAAATTGATAAGGAGACTATATTATGCAAAACTTGAAAACTTCAACTACTATATTACTTAAGGACCTGGTATCTAAATATCCGGACCAAGAGCACTTCAGAAAATCTACAATCGTAGATGCTGGTAAAGCTCTTGGATATACTGGTAAGGACTGGGACCCAATTCTAACTAAAGACAACAGAGTTAAAATAGGTACATATGACCTATCGGCTCTTATCGAACCAATCAGAGCTGAGGTTCTGAATTCATCTGTTGTGAATCCAACAATGCCTGCTACTGCAGCGCAGATGCAATCAATTGTTTCCGAAGAGAAAAACTTTGCCTCTGTTGACCCAACATTTATTGCATGGGGTGCTTTCCATGACATCGTTAAAATAATCAAATCAAATATGTTTTACCCTACATATATCTCTGGCTTATCAGGGAATGGTAAAACATTTATGGTAGAACAGGCTTGTGCTAAAGTCAAAAAGGAATTTATCAGAGTTCAAATTAACCCTGAAACTGACGAAGATGATTTGTTAGGTGGTTTCAGATTAATCAATGGAGAAACTGTCTTCGCAAAAGGCCCTGTCCTCAAAGCAATGGAGAACGGTGCAATATTACTTCTGGACGAAATCGATAGAGCGACTAACAAAATTATGTGTCTCCAAGGTATCCTTGAAGGTAAACCTGTCCTTGTTAAAAAGACTGGTGAAATTGTAAAACCTGCTGAAGGGTTCAATGTTATCGCTACTGCCAATACAAAAGGTAAAGGTTCTGAAGATGGTAGATTCACTGCTGCTTCAATCATTGACGAGGCATTCCTTGAAAGGTTTACCATTTCAGTTGACCAACAATTCCCTGGTATGGGTACCGAAAAGAAAATCGTATTGAAACATATGGAAAAGTTCGGTGCAACTGATGATGACTTTGCAGATAAATTGGTTATATGGGCTGACATTATCAGAAAAACATTTTACGATGATGGAGTGGACGAAGTCATTTCAACAAGAAGGCTTTGCCACATTGTTCAAACCTTCTCAATATTTAACAAGAGAGACAAGGCAATTGACCTATGTATCTCAAGGTTTGACGATGATACCAAATCAGCTTTCTTAGATCTTTACACAAAGGTTGACGAAGATGCATTAGGCGATTATTCAGATTCACAGGAATTAGATAATGAAATTGTTTAATAAAAAACAAAAACCAGATTTTAAATTTAACGAGGGAGCTCTGATTGAAGAGCTCCTGAATTATGTGAGTAAAACCTATGATGGTCATTACAGTAAAAACAAATTCCAATCAACGGAATTTATTATTGACTGTGACCATGGAATGGGTTTTGCTTTAGGGAATGTACTAAAATACGCGCAGAGGTATGGCAAAAAACAAGGATACAATAGGGCTGACCTATTGAAAATACTACATTATGCCCTTATCGCATTACATGTACATGACAAAAATGAAAAAGAGGGTTTACAATGACCTCTTTTTATGATATAATAGTAACTATTAATTATGGAGAAAAATATGCAATTATCTGAAGATACACTTGCGCTGTTAACTAACTTTGGAAGTATCAATTCCAATATTGTCCTAAGGCCAGGACAACAACTCAAAACTATATCTGAGGCAAAAAACATTCTGGCTGTGGCTGATATTGTAGAGGATTTTCCAAGCGATATGGGTATATATGACTTAAATGAGTTCTTATCTACTTATTCATTGGTTGATGACGCCACACTAGCGTTCGAAGGTACCTCGGTTCAAATATCAAATAATACCAATAAGGTAAGATTTTATTTTGCAGAACCAAGTATTCTGACAACACCAGATAAAGATATTACCATGCCTGATTGCGAGGTTAATATTACTCTAACAGAGGAAGTATTATCCAAAACTAAAAAGGCCGCATCTGTACTAGGACATCTCGATGTCGCTTTTGTAGGTGATGAAAATGGAATATCTGTAAAGGTATTTGACACTAAAGATTCTAGTGCGAATACTTTTGAAACCGAATTAGGACCAAATACAACTGGTCATAAGTTTTCGTTTGTGATGAACATTTCAAATGTTAAAATCATTGACGGAGAGTACGATGTACAAATATCTTCCAAATTGATTTCCAAGTGGACTAATAAGAACAAACCAGTATCTTATTTTATCGCTTTAGAGAAATCTTCAACATTTGGTGTATAAATACATTGTGAATAATGAAAAGATGCCGAAAGGGTCTTTTTATTTTGTTAACTATCTTTGCAAAGGAGAAACAAAATGGCAGAAGAAGTGAAAAATGAAAACGCTGAGGCAGAAGCACCAGTTCAATTGTCTTTACAAGACATCGCTACTATGGTACAAATAATTGATATTTGTTCTAAAAGGGGTGGATTTGAAGGACCAGAACTGGAAGCAGTCGGTGGGTTAAGAAACAGAACAGTTACTTTCCTCAACGCGGCTTCTAAAAATGGCGAAACACCTGAAGGTCAAGTACCTGAGGTTGATGCTGTTGAAGAAGATTCAGCAGAATAAATTATGGGGAGGCTTCTGCCTCCCTACATTTACATTATAGGATATATTATGGAAACAAATGAAAAAGCCAAATTGCTCGAGGCTTTACAAAAAGGGCAAGTCACAGTAACATTTACAAAAATAGATACAGGCGAAACAAGAATTATGCCCTGTACTCTAAACCCAAAAGTATTAAAAGCAAATGGAGTTGAAACAACAGTTAACTACTCATCTAATTCTATGGAAGCATTCCCGGTTTGGTCACTGGATAAAAATGCATGGAGAAGTTTTAGATTGGATACAGTTGTTGGTTGGGAGGTACTCTAATGCAAGAATTTTTATGGGTTGAAAAATACAGACCACAAACAGTTGCAGATACTATTCTGCCTAGTGCTTTAAAAGAAACATTTACAGAAATACTTAATCACAAGGAACTACCAAATTTATTATTTACGGGGACTGCAGGGATTGGTAAAACGACAGTCGCAAAGGCTGTCTGTAATGAATTAGGATTGGATTATTTGTTAATCAATGGGTCTGAGGAAGGTAACATTGACACACTCAGACACAAAATAAAACAATTCGCGTCGACCGTTTCATTACAGGGTGGATACAAGGTGGTGATTTTAGATGAGGCAGATTATCTAAACCCCCAGTCCACCCAACCTGCTTTAAGAGGATTTATAGAGGAATTCAGTGGCAACTGTAGGTTCATAATGACCTGTAACTTTAAAAACAGAATTATTGAACCATTACATTCCAGATGTTCAGTTGTTGAATTTAATGTCTCTAAAAAAGACCTTGCAGATTTGTGTGGTCAATTTATGAAAAGGGTAACCAATATCCTTACCACAGAACAAATAGAGTACGAAGAGCCTGTTATTGCAGAGCTCATTATGAAACATATGCCAGATTGGAGAAGAGTCCTAAATGAATTACAAAGGTATTCACTCTCTGGTAAAATTGACTCAGGTATTCTGGTAAACATACAAGAAGTATCGCTGAATAATCTAATGTCGGCGATGAAGGACAAAAACTTTAAACAAATGCGACAATGGGTAACCGATAATATTGATGTCGAACCTGCTGCTATGTTCAGAAAGATATATGACAATATGTATGATTATGTGGAACCACAAAGCATTCCACAGCTTGTGCTTATATTGGCTGATTATCAATACAAGAATAGTTTTGTGGCAGACCATGAACTTAATATGGTTGCGTGTTGTACAGAAATTATGGCGGGGGTCAAATTTAAATGAAAAAATTTATGAACTTACCATTCGGAGATGGATTTAAACAGGTTGAAATAACAGATAATTGTACATGGCAAGTTGTAGAGATTCATTATGAAGGCGAAGACAAAGGATATAGAGCAGT
>Ga0181559_10007069_pt1 | contig 10485 bp, 7 predicted proteins | sample 011ome_21_FD_133752 | JGI IMG/M metagenome (GOLD analysis project Ga0181559, IMG submission 133752) | Coastal salt marsh microbial communities from the Groves Creek Marsh, Skidaway Island, Georgia - 011508AT metaG (megahit assembly) | ecosystem: Environmental > Aquatic > Marine > Intertidal zone... | reverse complement strand
TGGATGCGGGCGGCTCGTGCAATGGCGTGGCGTTCAGATTGCCCGCCAGGCGCATGCGCGAGGAATTGTCGGTGGTCTGGGCGCGGGAAATGGCGATCGCGGACAGCTATCATGCTGTTTGGGTCCGTGCGGCGACCGACAAGGGGCCGATCAACGCCGTGACCTTTGCCGTTAATCGCGCCAGTCCACGTTACGCGGGCCGATTGCCAGAACGTGAGCTTGTCACACGTCTCGCCAATGCATCGGGCTATCTGGGCAGTTGCGCAGAGTATCTCGAGAATACCGTGGCACATATGCGTGAATGCGGAATCCGCGATTCACATCTCTTCCGCCTGCATAAACTTGTGCAGGACGAGCACGCACGAAACACCTGAAATCAATATCGCTGGCTGGGGCGGCAGGGATCGAACCTGCGATCACGGGATCAAAACCCGATGCCTTACCGCTTGGCTACGCCCCAATGCTCAGCAGATGTTCTATATCGCGCGTGCGCGCGCAGTTCGCAAGCCGACCCTGGCAGACAATTGCCTAATCGAAGCTTTGATGGATATCGCCATCCTTGCGCAGAAGTCCAAGGTCGGCCGCAACCATCTCCTTGACCAGTTGCGGAAACGGGGTGCTGTGCTCCCAACCAAGAACATTCTTTGCCTTGGTCGGATCCCCCAGCAGAAGGTCAACTTCAGTTGGCCGGAAATACCGCGGATCGATCGCAACGAGTTCGTCACCGGTCGCCGTGTCGACCCCAACTTCATCGACGCCCGAACCACGCCATTCGATAACACGCCCGATTTCGGCAAAGGACAATTCCACGAATTCGCGAACCGCATGGGTTTCGCCCGTGGCGAGAACAAAATCATCCGCAGTGTCCTGCTGCAAGATGCGCCACATGCCCTCAACATAGTCTCGAGCATGCCCCCAATCGCGCTTGGCATCGATGTTGCCCAGAAACAGTTTTGACTGAAACCCGAGCTCTATTGCCGCAACGGCACGGGTGATTTTTCGGGTGACGAATGTCTCACCCCGGATCGGGCTTTCGTGGTTGAACAGGATGCCGTTCGAAGCATGCATGTTGTAGGCCTCACGATAGTTCACCGTGATCCAGTAGGCGTAAATTTTTGCTGCCGCATAAGGACTGCGCGGATAGAAAGGCGTGGTCTCGCTCTGCGGTGTTTCCTGAACCTTGCCATACAATTCAGACGTCGAGGCCTGATAGAACTTCGCCTTGTCTTCCATATTGAGAATACGCATCGCTTCGAGCAAACGAAGGGTTCCAAGCGCATCGGAATTGGCTGTGTATTCCGGTGTTTCAAAACTGACCTGCACATGACTTTGTGCTGCAAGATTGTAAATTTCATTCGGCTGCACCTCCTGAATCAGGCGGATCAGATTGGTGGCATCCGTCATGTCTCCGAAGTGGAGATGGAACTGAATGTTTTTCTCATGTGGGTCGAGATACAGATGGTCCACCCGACCGGTGTTGAATGAGGACGAGCGTCGTTTCACGCCATGAACCTCATACCCCTTGGCGAGCAGAAGCTCTGCCAGATAGGCACCGTCCTGACCTGTCACACCGGTGATGAGAGCGACGTCCTTTGCCATATGGATACTCCAACAATTACAGGGTGTGCGACCATCATGTCGCTCGGTATAAATGTATGATTCGCGGGACTATACTTGTCGAATCAAACTGCGCACAAGGACGCCATACAAATGGACAATCCGCGTATGCCATGGAGCCTGATCGGCATCAGCGACGAAGCACGTAAAGCCGTTCGGATTGCAGCTGCTGAGAATCACCAGACGATTGGCCAATGGCTTAACGATCGCATTCTCCTAGCCGCCACCCAAAACAACTCAGGTACCCCTGCATCACCGGATAACCCCGGTCATACCGGTACGGCCAGTGCGGTCCTGCATCGAATGGATAAAACTCTCTCGGAAGCAGAGCGGTATTCCACCCAGGAAATCGAGTCTTACAGGACTGCCCTCGCGCAAATTTCTCAACGCCTGCATGACTTGGAAGACATTGATAATACTGACTAAATACCAAGCCATACAACTCAGTAGCACACGCCATACTGTGTTTCAAAACACGGTTCGGAAGGTTCCAGAACGGCCAGCGTCAATGCTCTGTGAGGCCTACTCCGGTCTTGGCCGATGCCTAAAACTCTCTACAAGTCCTTGATTCTGTTGTAACGCTGCTCACATTTGATGTTTGCAAACCACAAAAAAAGTGCATGTATACCGCTATGACAGTTTAGTCGGATGATTTTGGCTCGAATATCGGTCCATACAGACATTCACCTGGACACAAACGGTAGTACTAGGCCTTAAAACCCGGTCATACGAAGGCAGACTTTTGGACGTACGGTTTATCTGATGGCGAACACTTCACCCTGGAGCGTTAAGGGCGTAGCACCCGAAGCGCGTGAGGCGGCCAAAATCGCTGCACGTCGTCAGGGCGTGAATGTCGGTCGCTGGCTCACCCAAACGATTCTTGCTGCCGCATCAGAAGAGTTGCGCTCAAAGCGTGGCTCAGAAGATGACCGTCAGGCCGCGCCCGCAGGGGCACCATCATTCACCTTCACCGGTCAGCCGGCAGACGCCAACTCCGCTGCGAATACAGCACAGTCCCCACCCCCGCAGCAGCCCCAACAGCAGCCCCAGCCAGCACAACAACAGCCAGAGCAACAGCCTCAGCCGCCGCAATATAATCCGCAGTACGCGCCGCCACCGCAACAGCCCGCACCGGGCCCTGGTGGCCCGCCGGCACTGACCCCGGAAGCAGTTCTGGCAAGCATACAAAAGCTGGCATCTCGGATCGAAGAATCCGAACAGCGCACGTCAGACATACTCAAGCCAATCGCCGACCGGGTTGGTGATCTGAGCGAACAGATCGAGGAAATTAAAACAAATTCCGGAGGGTCTTCCGCGCCTGTTGAACGTGCGATGATGCGACTCTCTGAACGGCTTGATCGCATGGAAGACCTGGGAAAGGATTCTGGTGCGCGACCAAGCAAGACGTCTTCCAAAAGTGGCGTTATAGGTAAGCTGTTTGGTGGTGACTAATCGTGCAAGATTCAGTTGTTTGCGCGGAGACATTCGGCTTGTTGTCGTGACGCTTTTGAACTCGTGACACGCAGTCAGGAATGACACTCAAGGAATGACTGGACAGACAGATGGCCCGCGGCAAATTGTGGAGCGTCAAAGGAGTCAGCCCCGAAGCGCGCGAAGCTGCGAAGGCGGCGGCACAGAACTCCGACCTGCCAATCGGCGTGTGGATTGACCAGGCGATACTCATGAGCGGCGACGACGAATCCAAAGACGAAACAAACACGGCAGCGCCACCTGACGAGGTCAGCGAACTCGATATCGTGACCATCCTTCAGGCGCTCGAAGTGCGTGTTGGCGACCACGCCGATCGAATTACCGAACAGCTCGGCCCGGTCCGTGATTCGATATCAGAGCTTGGTGCGCGGCTGGAACGGCTCGAGCACAATCAGCGCAATGCGCCAAGCGAACCCAACTCGGAAACACAATCAGACGCATCACCTGCAGAAGCAGAAGAGCCTGTGCAAGACCCAGCGCCCGAGCACGGACCAGTGGATGAGCCGGACACGGCTGAGGCAGTTCATCACCCGATCGACCCGAAACCTGAAGATGTACCCGATGATGCATCCGAAGCACGTTCACGCGCCGCCGAAGCTGGCGCCAAGATCGACCCCGGCAACATCACGGAAGCAGATATTCACGCCGCGGACGCCGCGCTCAAGTCCGAGTTGACGGGATTGTTCGATGATGGAACCCATCGTCAGAACGCTGCCTTGCACACGCCCTCAAGGGACCCCTTCATGCCAATGCGGCCACCCCGCCGATCCAGCAAAGCACCACTTGTGTTCGTTCTGGCCATTCTTCTGGCCGCGGTGGCCGGCGTCGCCGCTGTTGCATGGTTCGAGTTTTTATCACCAGAGATGCGCAAATCCCTGACCACGGGTGTCGAGTCAGCAGTCGATAGCGCGAAATCCCAGCCCCCGGCCCAGCCGACCCGACCGGAAGCAACGTCATCGCCAGAAGCACAGCTTGCTGCACCGGCGCCGGTGGATGCACAGCCTGCTGCACCAAAGCCACCCACGCCAGCATCAGCACCTTCAGTGGTGCCAACGCCGCCGATTCCAGCCCCCCCGCCCGCTCAGACGTTAGCTCCAAAGGGCGACGAACCAAATCCGGAGCTGGACACCACCGGCGCGGCAGACGCCATTGCAAAGAATGCATCCGGCAATGCAGAGCTCGATGCCTTACGTGAGGACGCTTCCACCGGCGTCGCGACTGCACAAAATGAGCTTGGCGTACGCTATCTGGTTGGACGCGGCGTTGCGCAGGATTACGGCGAGGCTGCGTTCTGGCTGCGCAAGGCCGCCGCGCAGGATATGACCAACGCCCAATACAATCTCGGCGTCCTCTATGAATCCGGCCGCGGTGTCGAGCCTGACCCGACTGAGGCACTGATCTGGTTCCACAGTGCTGCTGAAAACGGGCATGGGCGCGCCCAAATGGCTGTTGCCGCAGCCTACGCCTCGGGTCGCGGCATCACACGCAATCCAGATGAAGCCCTGAAGTGGTTGCGCCTGGCGGCAGAATCAAATGTGGCCGAAGCACAGTTCTCTCTGGGCAACGTCCTCGCAACATCGCCTGCATCCCGTGAGAGTCTTGTTGACGCCTATTACTGGTACCAAATCGCCGATGCGAACGGGGTCGCCAAGGCTTCAGAGCGTTCCGAGAAAATTGCCGCGCAACTGACGCCCGAAGAACGTTCTGGCGTCAACGCTCGGGTCTCCCATTTTATTGGTCAGACGATTCCACGCGCCCCCAAATCGTCCACATCGACCCCCGCACCCATGCGCGTCACACCGACAACAACCAATTCTGAAGTCACACCCGCATCCGCGCCTTTCGTTTCGACGGCGGCCAATACGGAAACTGTCAGTCGGGATCAGATCAACGCCATGCAGACATTGCTGAACCAACTGGGTTTCGACACCGGTCGGCCGGACGGCGCAATCGGCAACAAGACCCGGGATGCGATTCGCAATTATCAGCGCGAGTTGGGCCTGCGGGTTGATGGTGAGCCAAGCCTGAACCTGCTGAACCACCTGCGTCAGATTGCTGGTGACCGCTAGACACCGACAGGGGTCATTCAGATAGCCGAGGCAGTTCTGGTGGGACACACCCACCATGCCTGATGCGCTTTGGAAATGACCGCGCCGGCACGCTGGCAGCTTTTGGCATTTGGAAAAATGCCAAAACAGGTCGCACCGCTTCCGCTCATTCGCGCAAGGGTGCAGCCCGGACTTTGCTCCAATGCGCGCAAAACCGATTCAACAACCGGACACAATTCCCGCGCGGCGACAGCAAGATCGTTGCGGCTGGCAGAAATGGTTTCCAGCAATGTCCCGGAGTCCTGCGCGCACACAGAATCAACGAGCCCATCGGTGACCCCGGTTCCACCCGCAAACGCCCCAAACACCTCGGCCGTGGCCAACGCCTCGTTCGGATTGACCAGCAACATGTGAAACGCCGGATCCTGTACAAGCGGGTCGACAACGTCTCCGATACCCGAAATGCAGGCAGCTGCGCCGTTCAGACAAACAGGCACGTCCGCCCCAAGATCTTCGGCAATGCCAATCACACGTGGATCGCGGACATCCAAACCCCATAGCCGGCACAAGCCACGCAGCACGGCGGCGGCATCTGAAGACCCCCCACCCACGCCCGACGCAACAGGAATATTCTTTATCAGGAAGATACGAGCAGTCGGCGCGCGTCCAAATGCCTTTGCCAATTTGGTCGCCGCACGCAAACACAGATCGTCTTCGGGATTATCGGGCAGGTCGCCCGCAAAGGGGCCGCTCCGTTCGAGGGTCAGCGCCGAAGACGGTGAAATGCTGACCTCGTCCCCGAATGCCGTGAACACAACCAGGCTTTCGAGATCGTGAAAGCCGTCATCGCGACGACCAGCAACATGCAGGAAAAGATTCACCTTTGCAGGGGCACGCTCATGCAAAGCAGATTCTTCAGGCCTGGTGTTCACGACGGCCCAAGACGCTAGATGTCACGATTTTTTCCGGGCGGCTGCGGCGTTGGTTCTTTTTTCCCCTCAAGCTTCAAACGAATCTCGGCTTCATCCTCTACGCTCGGCTCCAGGGACAGGGCGCGTATCCACTGAAACCTTGCCTCGTTCTTACGCCCGACGATCCAGTAAGCATCGCCAAGGTGATCATTGATGACCGGATCACCCGGCTCCAGTTCTACAGCACGTTCGAGATGACCCACAGCGGCCGGATAGTCACCCAGCCGATAAAGCACCCAACCGAGTGAATCGGTGATGTAGCCATCCTCGGGCCGTTTGGCGACGGCGGTTTCAATCATGGTCTTGGCGCGTTCGAGCTGGATGCCCAGCTCCACCCAGCTATAACCAAGATAGTTCAGGACAAGAGGCTGATCGGGCTCCAGGTCGAGTGCTTTAAGAAAATCCTTCTCCGCACGGTCCCATATTTTAGCGCGCTCCAGCGCGATACCGCGTGTGTAATACAGCCGCCAGTCCGCATTGCCACCTTCACGCTCATAAGCAAGGTCGTAGGCATCAACAGATTCCGGATAACGCTCTTCGATCCGATATATGTCTGCAAGCGCCTGCACTGCATCGGAGCGATCTGTGCGTTCATCAACCATATCGCGCAGGATCGAAATGGCTTCATCACTCTGTTCCAGACCATGCAGTGCGTCCGCCACGCTTAACCGTGCGTACCAGCTATAGGGTGTCGCTGAATTTATCTGACGATAGATATCAATCGCCAGATCATCGCGGGAACGTCGCTCCAGCAACTGACCGAGAGAGAACAATGCTGTCGGATTGTGCGGCTCCAGCCCAAGGGAAAGTCGAATAAACATCAAAGCTTCCGTCCGCAGCCGCTCGCGATTAAGAAGCCCCGAAATATTGCGAAAGACTTCGGCACCACCTTGCTGAACATCCGCAATGACACGCGTGGGCTCCTGTTGACCCGCAACAATTTTTTGCGCCGGTTCGATAAGCAGAGTCGCCGTATTCTGTTCCGAGAACTTCTTTACAAGAGCCTGCGCCTCCTCGGTGTTTTCCTGCCGCACAAGAAAACGCGCAAAGGAATCCACAAGCTGAAGCGAAGGGCGGTCGCCCGACTTCTCAAGCGCCAGGCGGAACGCTGCGTCAGCGCGTCCGATATCGCCACCGATGTCTGCAATCAACGCCTGATGAAGCCCGGCAATCGCACCGAGCCCCTGCTCGCCGGCCAAGCTGTCTAATTCGAGCAGCGCGTCGTCAGCTCGGTCCTGACCCGCGCGCGCCCATGCCTTGAGCAAAGGCACCAATATCCCATTGACGCCTGCCACCGTGACGCTGGCCGCACGTTCGTAAGCCTCCTCAAAACGCGCCGCACGCATCGCATCGACATACAGCGTGTAGGTCGCGAGCGGATCTCCGGGGTTTGATTCCAGAACGCCCTGCGCCAGATCGGCCGCTTTGTCATAACGCCCGGCACTGATCATCAACAGCTGCGCCCGACGACGAACACTCGCGGAGTCGGGGACTTCCGAAATGATTTGTGAGGTCAGATCCGCAGCGACCAAAAGGTCACCCGTAATCTCTGCATGGCGGGCGGCGAGATAACGCCCGGCTGTTGTCTCACCGAGCGTAAGAGTCAGCCCTGCAAGATCGGCCTGTCGCCCCGGCACGCCTTCGAGGTCTGACGGTGCAGCATGTGCCGGAAGCGACAATCCCCAGGCAAGTGTCGAACCCGATAACACTGCGGCACATAAAACTGTCGTCAGGCTGGTCATGGCACTCATTCGTTCGTTTCCGCGTTCAGGCTCTTCAATCTAGCGATCCAGGCCCGGCACGGCCATCACACGTTGTTGTGACGTTCGAGCGATCCCTGCACCGTCTACATATTGGGATAATTCGGCCCACCGCCACCCTCAGGTGCGACCCAGACGATATTCTGTGTGGGGTCCTTGATATCGCAGGTTTTGCAATGGACGCAGTTCTGCGCATTGATCTGCAGGCGGGGATTCGATCCGTCGTCATCCCGGATAATCTCATAAACCTGTGCCGGGCAGTAGCGTTGCTCGGGCGCATCGTAGTTCTCGAGATTCACCGTGATCGGCACGCTCGCATCCTTGAGCGTCAGGTGTGGCGGCTGATTCTCTTCATGGTTCGTGTTCGAGATGTACACCGATGACAAGCGGTCGAATGTCACCTCACCATCAGGCTTGGGATAATCGATGGGCGCGTGCTTGTCCTTTGTGTCCAGAGCTTCGTGATCGGAATGACCATGTTTGAGTGTCCAAGGCGCCCGCCCCCGCAACAACACCTGATCCAGGCCCGACAGCAGCGTCCCCAACATCAGGCCATATTTGAAGGCCGGTCGAAAATTACGTGCGCGCCAAAGTTCCTGATAAGCCCACGACTCGCGAAACGCCCCAACAAAACCATCCAGCAAAGAAACAGGAGTTTCCCCCTCTGGGCTATTCATGATGGCTGCCGCCGCCGATTCCGCGGCCAACATGCCGGACTTCATTGCCGTATGCGTGCCTTTGATTTTCGGCACATTAAGCGTCCCCGCCTCGCAGCCAATCAAAACACCCCCCGGGAAAGCCAGCTTCGGCAAAGACTGCACGCCACCCTCGTTCAGCGCCCGCGCACCATAGGAAATACGCTTGCCCCCTTCAAAAGTGGGCCGGATTGCAGGGTGGGTCTTAAATCGTTGAAACTCTTCAAACGGCGAGAGATAGGGATTCTTGTAGTCGAGACCGATCACGTAGCCGACAGCCACCTGATTGTCCTCCAGATGGTAGAGGAACGAACCACCATATGTGTCAGAACTGAGCGGCCAACCCGCGCTGTGGACAACCAGACCCTGCTGATGATGATCGGGTGCGACCTGCCAGAGCTCCTTGATTCCGATCCCGTAAGTTTGATCTTCGCTTTCCGTGCGTAAATCAAAATGGTCCATCAGCTGACGCCCCAGTTGGCCCCGGCATCCTTCAGCAAAAAACGTGTATGTCGCATGCAGTTCGATACCCGGTGTGTGATTGGCAGTCGGTTCTCCGTCGGCATCAATTCCCATATCTCCGGTGGCGACACCGCGCACCCGTCCGTCAGAGTCAAACAGCACTTCAGAAGCCGCGAATCCGGGATAAATTTCCACCCCCAGAGCCTCGGCCTGCTCTCCGAGCCAACGGCACAGATTTCCGAGAGAAATGATGTAGTTGCCGTGGTTCTTCAGCGACGGTGGGAGGATCGACGTCGGCACAGAGGTTGCCGTGGATTCGCGGAGAAACAGGAACTTCTCATCACTGACCGCGGTCGTCACGGGCGCATCCATCTCGCGCCAGTCCGGAATCAATTCATCGAGCGCGCGAGTTTCCAGCACGGCGCCGGAAAGAATATGAGCACCGACCTCGGAACCTTTCTCAAGGACACACACGCCGATTTCGCGCTCATTTTCCGCTGCAATCTGCTTCAGGCGAATTGCCGCCGCGAGCCCCGAAGGCCCGGCACCGACTATCACAACATCATACGACATTGACTCGCGTTCGACGGCTTCTTCGCTCATGCTATGAACCTCCTGAGACCGGTAGCATTTCAGTTCAAAAAACCATGCCCAACGCCGAAGCACAACCAGCAGCCGCCAGACCCCATCACTATTTGGGATGCGATGCCGTGCCAGGAAAGTGGAACTGAGATGAACGGGACAGCCGAACGCACAGAAATGATTGCGGCATTGCGCTGGCAGATCGATGCCGGCGCCGATGAAGCAATCCTCAACGAGGCCGTCGACAGATTCGCCGAAGTCGCAAAAACCAAAGCGGATGCAGCTAAAAAGTCTGCCACAGCTGCACAGGAATCGGCGCCGCCCCCGAATCAGGCTGGCGCACCCCCACCAACTCCCGCTGCGACAGCCGCCCGGCCGGTGGCACCGCTGGCAGCGGCCGACACCGTGACCGAAGACGCACGTATTCAAGCCGCCGCGTGCAATGACCTTGCGGCATTACGCACCGCCCTTGAAACCTTTGACGGTTGCCCCCTGAAGACCACCGCCACCAATCTTGTTTTTGGGAAGGGCGCGGTAACACCCGATCTGATGCTGATCGGCGAAGCCCCCGGCCGCGACGAGGACAGACAAGGCGAACCCTTTGTCGGCGAGAGCGGTCGGTTGCTTGAGGGAATGCTCGGATTCGTGAACCTTGATCGCGCTACCAATGTCTACATCACAAACATTCTTCCCTGGCGCCCACCGGGCAACAGACAGCCAACGGCTGCTGAAACAGCGGCATGCCTTCCGTTTCTGGAGCGGCATATTGCACTGGTCGCCCCACGCGCGCTGATGTTCCTGGGTGGCACCTCTGCCAAAATCTTGCTGAATCGCAATGAAGGCATCACCCGTTTGCGCG
>Ga0181559_10007066_pt1 | contig 10486 bp, 10 predicted proteins | sample 011ome_21_FD_133752 | JGI IMG/M metagenome (GOLD analysis project Ga0181559, IMG submission 133752) | Coastal salt marsh microbial communities from the Groves Creek Marsh, Skidaway Island, Georgia - 011508AT metaG (megahit assembly) | ecosystem: Environmental > Aquatic > Marine > Intertidal... | reverse complement strand
CGCGGGCTTTGTTTCCAATGACTGAATTTAACGGAGCCTTATTAAAGGGGTGGATTAAAAGGGGACGGAGGGATTAAAAATAAATCCCTCCGTCCCCTTTTAAGCTGATGACAAAAAAAGCATGCCTTCAACGTTAGAAGGCATGCCACCTTGGGGGGATGGACTGAAGGGGGGGGATCCAGTCCATATCAAGGTTCGGAAGACAATTTTTTGTTGAGCACCGTGCAAGTGCCGCTTCATTCTTGACCAAGTGATTTAACAGTAAACAGACACATGGATTCGAGCCACTATACGCGTTGTATTACCTTGCTAACTTGCTCAGTGTGGAATGCAATTTTCACGCAGAAGGCGTGAACATCAATATCGCGAAGGTTGAGTAGCTTCTCTGCCTGAAAACTGCAGATAGAGAAGCTGCTCACCGGTTAGGCCAAGGCTAATTACAAGGCGCTTAATTCAGGATTGCCATAGCGTTTTACAAATACATTCAGCGGTTGGCTGTTGCAAAGAACCTTCTCTACATATGGTCCTTTTATGGAGAAATACTCAGGTTTCAGTTCCTCAAATTTTTTCGGGGCTGTGACCGCTGCAACACAAAGATTGGTTTCAATAGTATCGTCACCATGATTGAAGCTGTAATTAGCGGCACTCTGTTCGCTTATTATTTTACGCTGCTCTCGGACAAAACTCATTAAAGGTTTGCCGTTACATGCGACCTGGTTTAGTTCGAGCGTATTGATTCCCAGTTTTTTGGCGACATGAAATACGGATTCTTTAGACGTTGCAGCTGAGATACACAGCTCACTTAAATTGGTGCCATCTTCATTGACCAGAGCAATGGTGCCGGCTTGAGTTTCTGTAGCAGCAATTAGTGGCAATAAAGCAACAACGGATGAAGCGATAAGTTTTTTCACAATAATTTCCTCTAATTAAATCATCTTTTGGATGAGTTATGATCAGTAGGTAGTTCCTGATCTTTCGATTTTATTGCAGGCGCCAAATGTCTTTCTAATTCTGAGTAGTGACAGGAAGACAAATCCTCAACGACACTGCGCATAGATATGGAGGATATCCATACCGTAATAGAGCTGAACTACATGCTCGGCTTGAGCAGAGCAACTACAGTGCCAACTTGTGAAAAATCAGGAAAATACAGATTAAAAATGCAGCTTTCGCCCAGGTTTGCTTCATTCTGGTGAGCATTATTGCTGCAGCGCATCATTGCGTGCATGGCATGTGAATCAATTTATGGCATTTCGTCAGGTGTCATGAACCGGATATGTGCACAGGGATTTAAAAAGATTATAGTATTTGTTTAAAAGAGTGGCAGTCTTGTTAGACTGTCCTATAAATTTGTTGCCTATATCTGTCACAGAAAACACTTTGTTACCTCCATATTCTGAAACATCACCCGAACGCGCAATACTGGATCGTACGCCTGGTCCAGTTGTGGAGTTTGGCCGCAATGATTGCGGTATATGCCGGGCGGCTCTACCTCTTATTACTGAAGCCATGACAGGTGTCAATGTACCCCATTACCGCATACAAGACGGCAAAGGTCGTCGTCTAGGACGTAGTTTTGGTATTAAGCTCTGGCCAACTCTGATTATGTTACTGGATGGAGAGGAGGTGGGCCGGATAGTGAGGCCGGCTGCAGTGGATGAGATTGTGCTGAAGTTGCAGATTTTTGAGCCATAATATTAAAGGGGAGGGAGGGATTTATTTTTAATCCCTCCGTCCCCTTTATTATTTTGAGCTCTCAGGGTTTTAGCGGATTGGGTTGCCCGGCAGTGAATGTGTTGGGATTGCCTTCATTGAATATTTTATGCAGGCTGAAGAACCATTCGCCGTCAATTTTTACAAACTCATCTTCCCAGGAACCAAAGCTTAACCACTGGATCTGGCGACGGTCGGCGTTATTCGCATAGTTCATCCAGTAGGTCACCGCTTTTGCGGTATTGCCCTGCACTTCTACTATCTGATTGGTTATAAGATGGCGCACGGTTGATGGCCAATCCTTGCCGTCCGGCGTCTTGGCCGGAACGAAGCCCATGGTTCTAAGATCATAGGTACCGGAAGACATGAACTCGCGGATTGCTTGACGGCCTATGACTTCGCCTCTGGCCCAATCCAGTACACCGTCTTCTGCAAACACGGCGGCATAGCCATCCGCATCGAAATAATCCATGGCCAGCACATAGCGATGCTGCAGATCAATGATGGCGGCACGATCGTCGGCATAACCGTCCGGATATGTTTCAGCAATTGCAGTGATTGATGCCAGCAACATGACACATGTAATGATAATTTTTTTCATGGACTTCCCCCTTTGAAATGACGAATAACTATAGCTACTTTATATTTACTTTACGAATTTTTTCTATTGTTCACGGGAGGTCGGTTAGTTGCGAACCACTTTAATAATAAAGGGGACGGAGGGATTAAAATTAAATCCCTCCGTCCCCTTTATTAAGGGTGAAAAATTTAATCCGGCAATGAGTCGATATAGCGCGCTGCCACTTCATCGTCACAGGCTTCATTGGCCGGGGAGAAATCAATGTCGGGGCGGTGGTCCCACTGCTGCGCCAGAGTGGCGGGCTCGGTAAGATAGGTCGGGTCTTCGACAGTGATCTGATAGCGCAGGCGTGTGCGTTCCTCAGTAAGCGCCAGACGTTCTATTGTGTGCTTGCCCGCACTTGATGGCACGCTGCCACCCAGCCCGGAAGAGTTCGGGGTGTAGGCAACAGTATCAATAACCAGCGTATCACCTTCCCACCAGCCCACGGAGTGGCCGTGATTGCTGGGTTGCAAGTTAGCAGGATGCTCTGTATTCATATGAATGGTGCGAATAACATGATCGCCGGAGTTGTCAAAGTGAATGACGACTTCATCTTCGCTGATGGCAATTTCTCGCATTTCGTCAAGAATCGCTAGAAATGGCACGGGTTCAGCTACGCAGAGGCCATCGTCGATCATTTGTGCTCCGGTAGCGCGTGCTTCCGGTGTCAATGGAAACGCCGCCATGGCTCCGAAACCGGCACCGATCCCCGCTCTTGAGGGAGCCCACCGTCCGCTCAGGGATTGTGCAGGGGTTAGCCTGAGGCTACGATTACTTTCCTTGTAGAAAGGATGTATCTCACCGTCCTGGGTGGTGACGTCCAGTATCCGAACCTGCTTGCCCCAACCCCCGCGATTGGGGTTGGCACGCATAACCACCGGCGTGCCGGGTTTAAGCGCGTCGCGGTTGAGGCCATCAACCAGAGCCTGGGTAATGGCCAGGCCTTCACCTTCTACCAGCGCAGGCTTGCCGTCCGGGCCTGTAGTTGCGACGATCAGGTACATATGTGGATTAACCCAGTCGAAACGGTGCACGGTGCCTTCAACCAGGATTTCCCGAGTCTGGTCAAACATGGCCTGGCTGTGATGCGCCAGTGCCGGTGTGGCGAATTGCACAACCGCGTTAAAGACGAGTATTGTTATGATAAATAATCTCATTCTGAAGCCCCCTCATTATTATTGAAATAAAGAATAAACGGTCAATAGCACTTAGTCCACAATCATATGATTACATTACAGGGCAGCGTTTCTTTCTCATAGTAATCCCCAGCCCGGCAAAAAATTCAATCAGGTAATTCGTGGTCGCAAGGGTCTGCTGAATCCCGGGTTTGAAAACCAATCGCAGGATGCCTGCCATAGGTTTTAACAGCCCACAAAAAAGCCCGCATCTGCGGGCTTTTTTATTTTGATTTTTCTGAATGGGTCTTCAGCTAATCATGACCCGTCTGGGGAACTGTGCGTAGTTTTCCCAGCGTGTGGGTTTCTCAGGCATCTGTTCTGCTGTGGCCTGAACCTGACCGGTCACATCGGTCACCCGTGACACGATGGTGTGCTCACCGGCGCGTGCACCACGCCAGGTGTAATTGAACATTTTCCAGGAATACTTGCTGGAGGCCGGATCAATTTCTGCTTGCTGCCAGGGCCCGTTATCAATCTTGACTTCAACCGAGCGCAGTGGGGTGCCGTCATTCAGCACGAAGCCGGTAATATTATGATCCCGGCCATTGCGGGTTACGCGGATAATGGAAGACTTCAGCTGAATGCGCGTGACCGAGCGTTCTTCCCAGCGTTCTTCGCCGCCTATATCACGTTTGCTGAGTGTCACGTAGTCGCGTCCCATAAAACGACCCATGTAGCGTCTGTCCTGAATATGAATCTGATCCAGCCATTTCACATTGGCGACGCCATACCAGCCGGGGACCACGACACGCAGTGGTGCACCATGATAAAGCGGTAGGGGTTCGCCATTCATTTCATAGGCCAGAATGATATCCGGGTTCAGGGCATCATCAATATGCATGCTGCGTCCAAAGGATTGTTCCACTTCCATGTCCAGATCGCTGCGGGTTTTTTCCATGCCTTTGTCGGCACCATAGAAAACCACCTCCACGCCATCACGTTGCAGACCGGCTTCTTCCAGTAAATCCACCAGACGTACGCCGCCCCAACGGGCATTGCCAATCAGGCCCTGGAACAGACGAGGGCTGTTGCCACCACATTCAAAGCCGGCATCTATTTCAAATTTCTGTCGGCTTTTCAAGTCAGCCAGGGAAAGTTCAAACGGGTTATTAATCAGTCCGCTGATTTTCAGGCGGAAGTCTGCGTCAGCCACTTGTGGCTGGTTGTAATGCTGAATGATGTAGAAATCGTCGTTTGGGGTGTAAAAGCTGTCGATCCTGGAGGTGTCCAGATAATGAATACCGCCGGGTGCAACCGGTGGGACGGTGTAGCCTTCAGGCATGTCAGAGAAGGGAACCAGTTCTTCAGAGGCCCCCATAGCCAGTTGTGACCAGAACGGCATAGTAGCAGTGGCTGCCATTCCCCCGAGAGCAACACCGGTCTTCAACGCTGTTCGGCGCGTGTTGAGTTCCGGCCCCTGATTTTGTTGTTCCTGTTTTGACATTGTTGTTCCCCTCAATAAAACCAAAAGATGTTACGAATGTTTGCCCGATTATTCCCCGCGTCCCGAAATTAGTCAATTTTCAACTCCTAATTCCGGCATTCCTTGAACATCCCCCCTGACTGTCATAGTCTTTGCGCTGTATTTGGCATCAAGCCATTAAGCCTTGGGGGCAGACTTATGCAGTGGATTCAGAAAATATCAGGTTTATTGATTGTCACAGGATTGCTTGCGGGTTGTTCGCAAACAACGCTACCAACTAATCAGCGATCAGGCATGCCATCAGTGAGAAGTGCATCAGGCGAGATTCAGATGGAAGAGCATTTTGTCCCTGTGGTCTCCCGGGTGCCTTCCATGACGGGTTCGGTCTCGCAACTTTATGTCCGCGAGCGTGTTAAAGACAGTGTGCGAACTCAGGAAAATCTGCAAGGCAAGGTGGTGCTTTTTATTCATGGCGCCGGTACCCCGGCGGAGGTTGCTTTTGATGTACCCTACCCGGGATTCAGCTGGATGGCCTACCTGGCCGATAAAGGTATGGATACCTTTGCCATGGACATGACCGGTTATGGCCGTTCCACGCGACCACTGGTGATGAATGACCGCTGTAACCTTTCTCCGGCACAACAGCAGGAATTATTTGGCAATAGCTGTCAGCCCAGTTATGAGTTTGCCATAACCTCCATGGACTCGGACTGGCAGGATATTGATGCCGTCGTTGATTATCTGCGCGACTTGCGTGGTGTTGATAAAGTTCATCTGGTGGGCTGGTCCCAGGGCGGGCCAAGGTCTGGCGGTTATGCGGCGCAGCATCCTGAGAAAGTGGCCAGTATGGTACTGCTGGCGCCGGCTTATCGGGGCGACGTACCGGCAACTATCGATGCAGCGAATTTTAATGGTACCGCCATGACCAAACAGTCCCGGGATGATTTTGTGAACAACTGGAATCGCCAGGTGGGCTGCGAAGACCAGTATGATCAGGCTGTCAGTGATACGGTCTGGTCCGAGATGCTGGCTTCAGATCCTGTCGGCGCCACCTGGGGTACCGGGGTGAGGCGCGCTCCAAGAGCCGTGACTTTTGGTTGGGGAACAGAAGTCGTCGCGAATACACGAACGCCAATATTAATGGTCGCCGGCACCCACGACGGACAGGTGAATACACAATTGGTGAAAAACCTGTATGCCGATTATGGCGCCACTGAGAAAGTCTATCTGGAAATGACCTGTTCTTCCCACAACGCCATGTGGGAGAAGGATGCGCAGTTATTATTCGATGCTACTTATCAGTGGCTCAATACGACTACCTATAATGGGGTGAGTAGTGGCATGTTGATGCAGGAATAGGATGGATAAAAGCTAAAAGCTAAAAGGTAAAAGTGAAAGGTGAACTGGAGGATTAAGCAATGAGTATTGACGGTGGATGTTATTGCGGGAAGGTGCGTTATACGATTGATGAGGACTTTATTTTTAAAGGCGAATGCTGCTGTCGTGAATGCCAGTATATAACTGGTGGGAATCCGAATGTGGTGGTGGGCGTGCCGGAAGCAAGTTTTTCCTATACCCGTGGTGAACCTAAACAGCATTCCCGCAGTGATCTGGATAACCCGGTGACCCGAGAGTTTTGTGCTGAGTGTGGCACACACCTGTTGACCCGATCACCCGGTGCTCCCGGCATTGCCATTGTTAAAGTCGGCGCACTGGATGATCCTTCGCTTTTTGACAAACCGGACCGTATTATCTGGACTTCAGAGAAACAGGCCTTCCATCAGCTTCAGGCTGGAATACCCACCTTTGAACAATTTCCCGTTCACGATTAGTTGAGAAATCGTTTACTGGTTCGAATAAACAAGCGGAGAAAAACTTGAAACACACCATCACCAGTCTTGCCCTGAAAGCCATTGTAATAAATGCCTTCATGATTATGAATGTCTCGGCTGCTGCCCAGGCTGATCCCTATGCCAATCCACCAAGCCCTGCCTTTGCGGGACAAACCTCAGCCAGTGCGCCGGCGATGGTGTCTTCCTACCAGGTTGAAGTGCTGGCGACGGGGCTTGATCGTCCTCGCTCCCTGGTCGCCTTACCCGATGGCAAGCTTCTGGTGGCAGATGGTAAAGGTGAGGTGCGAATTGTCAGTCGCGAAACTGGAATGTCCGAACCACTGACGGGGATGCCGCCGGTTCGCTCAGTGGGTGGTCGAGGCCTGATGGATATCTCGCCTGCCTATGACTTCGACACCTCAAGAATTATCTACATGGCGTTTCCTGCACCGCCCGAAGGGGAAGCGGGAGGTCCTGTGAGTGCGCAGGAAAGAACCCGTATTCAGCAAACCGGTGAGGTTTTTCAGGTCAATAGAATTGCCAAAGCCCGTTTGAAAGAGGACAACAGTGGTTTTGAAAACCTTGAATATATTGCCGGGTTGCCTGGCCGACGTTTGCTTTCTGCACCGGACGGTAGCGTGTATATCACTACGATGGGGGCAGGGGATCTGACGCTGGTACAGAAACTGGATTCCACCGAGGGCAAAATGTTGCGCATTAACGCCGATGGCACCATTCCTGAAGATAACCCGTATTTTGCCCGTTCCCGCGTGCGGCAGGAAATCTACTCCTGGGGGCATCGTGATCCTGATGGCGCGATGATTCATCCAGAGACCGGTGAGCTGTGGACTATTGAGCACGGCCCTATGGGCGGCGATGAGCTTAATAGAATCCTGCCAGGCAGAAATTATGGCTGGCCCAATGTCACCTACGGCAAGAATTATGACGGTACCGAGATTGGCCCTTCGGCGCGAACCGGAGTTGAACAGCCACTGTATTACTGGTTTCCCTCGGTGGCCGTGTCCGGGCTGATGATGTACACGGGCGAGCTATTTCCCCAGTGGCAGGGCGATATCTTCATTGGCACCATGAGCCCACCGAGGGCAAGTTCCTGGTACGTCTGGAAATGGACGGTGAACGTATAGTCAGCGAAGAACACTTGCTGGTTGACCATGACAGGCGGGTCCGGGATATAGTGCAGGGCACAGACGGCGCTTTGTATGTGCTGACAGATTCTGAAGACAATAATGAACTGAATCGTCATTTTCCGGGTGAAGTATTACGTCTGACACCATAGAGCAAACCTGTAGTTGCTCTTTATTAAGCAGCTTAAACAATCGTTATACAACGCTTTCTAAAAACAGGTCTGAAGTTACATGATCGAATATTCTTCCACTACACATTCTTCTGATGTGCCGGATAACTTTATTTATCTCACAGAAGTCATACCCAGGTTATGTTTTGATCTGCGCTATTATTCCGATGATAACTTCATCGGCCAGCCCATTCCTGGTTATCATGCCAATGTGATCATCGTGACACTGCAAGCGGCGATGGCCCTGAAAAAAGTGCAGCAGGATCTGGCTTATTCGAATTTCTCCCTTAAAATTTTTGATGGCTATCGGCCACAAACCGCAGTGGATTATTTTATTCGCTGGGCCAATGATCCGGATGATCAGCGTATGAAGGCGACCTATTATCCCAATATGGACAAGGATGAAATCATTCCGAAAGGCTATATTGTGGAGAAATCCAGTCATTCCCGTGGCAGCACCGTGGATCTGACCATTATGTCCAATGATGATGGGCGCGAACTGGATATGGGAACAGCCTTTGATGTGTTCGATCAGAAATCCTGGCCCAGTGACACTACCGTCACTGTACAACAGCGTGCCAACCGTCAGTTGTTACGTTCGGTAATGAGCAAACATGGCTTTGTCGGTCTGGAAGAAGAGTGGTGGCATTTTACCCTGCGTGATGAGCCTTATCCTGATACCTATTTTGACTTTCCGGTTAAATAAGCCTGAGAAAAAGATTCATTAACGATGATTAATTTTAGTAAAGAAGAAAAAGAAGCGATGGTGTCAAAACTCCAGACCTATTTCAGTAACGAACTGGACCAGGAAATCGGTCAGTTCGATGCAGAATTCCTGCTGGATTTTTTTGCCGGGAAAATCGGCAAGCTTTTTTATAACCGCGGACTCTATGATGCTCAGACTATTCTGGAAAGCCGCATGGATAATATCCAGGAGGCGATCAGTGAGCTGGAAAAGCCGGTTGATTAATTTACTGGCGTTTGGTCTTTAAAGGTAAGTATTAAAGAAGCAAAGTGTCAATTTCTCTAGAAATAGGGACTCTTGCAACTTAGCAACTTAAGTGACATATAAAGTTGCTAAGTTGCAAGCATCCCTTTTAAATAAGCCACAACACTGCCAGGCAACACTTCCAGATTGTAACCTCCTTCCAGAACCGACAGCAGTTTGCCTTCACAATAGTTATTGGCGACAGTTTTTAGTTGTGCGCCCAGCCATTGGTAAGTCTGATCAGTTAACGCCAGTCCGGCCAAGGGGTCTGCCTGGTGTGCATCAAAGCCGGCAGAGACCAGAAGCAGTTCCGGCTGCCAGGTTTCAAGTACCGGGATGATCTGTTCTTCGAAAATAGAAACATAGCTGTTGTGACCTGTACCACCATGCAGGGGCACGTTGAGAATATTATTGTTGCGGTTTTCACTGCTGTCACCACTACCGGGATAAAGCGGGCTCTGGTGGGTGGAGATATAAAAAATACCATCCTGAGCGCGCATGATGTCCTGGGTGCCATTGCCGTGGTGGACATCAAAGTCCACGATGGCGATCCTTTGCAGATTGTATTTCTGTTGTGCGTATAGCGCGGCAATTGCCACCTGGTTGAAAAGACAAAAGCCCATGGCCTGGTGCGCGGTGGCATGATGCCCGGGGGGGCGGGTGGCACAAAATACAGTGGTGGCCCTGGCATCCATCAGGCTATCTACCCCCTGACAGGCCGCGCCCACGGCCCGCAATGCTGCATCCAGAGAACCTGGTGACATATGGGTGTCGGCATCCAGTGAGGCTTGGCCTTCTTTGGGAGACGTCAGTCTGATCTTCTCCAGATGAAATTCATCATGAGCCAGCAGAATTTGTGCGTCAGTCCCCAATGGTGCTTCTCTGAATTCCAGCATTGCGCTGATATCCGAGGCATGCAGGGCTTGCATAATACCGGCCAGGCGCTGGGGATTTTCCGGATGTCCGGCGCCGGGGTCATGCAAGAGGCAGTCACTGTGGGTAATAATGGTTATTGGCATAAAGAAGAGCAATGTTTGGCAATGATTTTCATCATTATGGCATTCACTGTCAGATCCTGAAACCCGCTGTATTGTGTTGAAAAAAAATTGGCATTCTCTTTTTCTGTATGACGCATGGCAATGCCAATAAGTGATTGCGATTAATGGTTCGGCACACTACTATTCAGGGTGTCTTAATTACGTTGTAGTTTGCTATGGAACAACTCCAGGAAGTCGCTTCTTACCAACTTTTTACCATTAATGACCAGGTCTATACCGTAAGTCGACTGGGACTCATTGTGGCCCTGTTGCTGCTGGCGTTCTGGTTATTCAAGATATCCAATAAATTTCTTGCTACACGTCTTGAGCAATCAGAACTACCGCCGGATATGATCCTTTTGCTACAGCGTGTCTATG
>Ga0181559_10007065_pt1 | contig 10486 bp, 5 predicted proteins | sample 011ome_21_FD_133752 | JGI IMG/M metagenome (GOLD analysis project Ga0181559, IMG submission 133752) | Coastal salt marsh microbial communities from the Groves Creek Marsh, Skidaway Island, Georgia - 011508AT metaG (megahit assembly) | ecosystem: Environmental > Aquatic > Marine > Intertidal zone... | reverse complement strand
CGACGATGATTGGATGACGTCGAAGCTCGACAAAAAAAGGGAAGGGACGTACCACAACCTTGCCCGCGCAGGACGAGCACGCGCCCGCGCGGCAAGAGTACGGGAGATCAATGCCAGCTTCCTATTTACGTGCAACACATCGCACCGTCAGTCGCGGCGCCTCGGCGCTCGCGCGCGCAACCACGCGTTCGATCGATCGATCGATCGATCGATCGAGGGTGAGGTAGGTTCTCGACGCTCGACGACGTGGTGCATCCATCGCCATCGCGCGCGACGTGACGTCGCACGCGTCACGATCAACCCCGAAACAAATCATACAAAAAAAACATCGTCGTCGTCACGCACGCGCGACGCACGCGCACGTACCTCAGCCGCGTCGAGAATGTACGTGTCATCCGCGCACTCGATCACGGTTTTCCCATCGGGCCCGTCGAGGGTGACGGAGTACTTGGCCTTGATCGCCGCGCGCGGCGCCGCGGTGCGGCGCGCGACGGTGGACGTGCGCGCGGCGGAGAACGCAGAGGCGGTCACGGCGGTGGAAGAAATCGTAAAGGCAGACATATCGTGTGTACTACGAACGTGCGTGAGGTTGTGTCGCGCGAACGACGACGACGACGACGATGAATGAATGAATGAATCATGAATCATGAATCGCTCCAGTGATGGTCGAGTCCCTATGGTTTCACCAATCACGACCACGGCGCGATCGTTTTACCACACCCCGACTCTGTCGAGGGGTGCACCCCAATCCCTGTGGGCATCACAACCATTGACCAATCACGACCACGCACGAGGGGGACTGCGACGTGATCTCTTCCGCGCCCCTGGTCGTGATTGGTCGTGCGCCACATCAGGGGATGGCTCCCCCGCCTGACGTCATTGTGTGGCGACGACGACGATGACGATGACGATGCTGACGACGACGACGCATGGGGTACGGGTGACGACGCGGGCGAGCACGAGCGCGAAGACGCGAATGATGCGAATGACGACGACGCATGGCGTGAGGTCTCGCGTGGTGTCGCGCGAGGCGACGACGGAGGGCGAGGGCGAGGGCGAGGGCGAGGGCGAGGGCGACAACGCGCGACGACGGGCGGCGGCGGAGGTCAAGGTGGACCCGTTCGGGTTCGGGTCGCGTCGACAAGACGAGCCGGATAAGATTATCCCTGGATTTGACACCGCGGAGGGTGGTAAGGTTGGTCCGCTCGGGACGGCGGCGATTTCGGCGCTGTTGTTTGTGTTGTTTGGGGGGTCGTTTTTCTTTACGAGCGTGCCGCGGAACGCGGTGCTCGAGCTCGCGGCGCGCGAGTTGGCGGATGATCCGAATGCGCCCACGCAATCGTTCCGATAATTTATTTATTTAATGTGATTTAATGTGATGATTTTGGTGTTTTACTGTCGTCGTAGATGACGACTTTTACTGTTTTAGTGCGCGCGCGCGCGCGTCGTGAGATGGTTTTGTAATCACAAAATGCGCGACGACGTTCTTCTACTACGCTATCTATGTACCGCGTTGTATTCTTCATTGTTTTGCGTGACGGTTGGCGCGCATCATGCTTTCATGCCAAGACGTTCGCGCACGACTCTGGTTTCGAAGAAATGCGCGAGCGCCTCAGCCGTGGGTGCGCGATGAGACGCGCGAAGCATGGCGACGGCGCGCGGCGTCAACGCTCGGACGCAGTCGACGTCGTCGAGCGGCGCGGCGTACAACGCGCGCGCTGCGAGACGTTCTCGTGTAGAGAACAATGCGTTCGACGAAAGCATTTCATCGGCGTCGTATTTTTTGTCGTTCGTGCGCGCGTGATCGCTATCAATAACTAAGCACTGCGTCAAATGCTCGAGGAAGCACTCTCGTCTGACGTTGACGTCGGCGAAGACGTCGCGCGACGCGCTCAACGTCTTGAGTAACGCATCTCCTGCGGCAAATTCCAAACGCGTCAATGTGCCGCCACTTGAGTCATTCACCCGTCGCGCCAACTGATAGGCATCGCGAACGATGGCGATGAACGCGTCTTGAGCGGCGCGCGGGACGCCGGGCTCCGCGCTCAACGCGTCGCACGCCTCGACGCACGCCATCGAACGGTTCACTACATCACTCGCGTTCGGTAAATCCAACATCACCTCATCCACGGTCACACCTGCGCGCAATACGTTACACAACGCCTCCCAAGCCGTCACATCGTCGTCTCCACCGTGTACAACGACGATTTTAGCCGCGTCGCGCGCGAGCGCCAACGCCCGAGGAACGACGCTCGGGTCGCTCGAGCGCAGCGCCGTGGCTAAAAATACCCACAGCGACGGTGACAGCGCGTCGTACGCGCTCTTGCGCGCACTAATAACGCGCGTCAATCGTGGAATGACGAGAGTAGAGACGCGCGTGGCGTCGAATTTGACATTTAATGTCGCTTCGACGGCGCCGACGCGAAGGGCGTCCCACGCGCTCGAGCTCAATCCGTCGAGCTCAGAGGAATCTAATACGTCGTTGAATAACGCGTCGAGCGCGCGATCGCTGCGCGCGGTGAGCGCACCGAGCGCGTCGCAAGCTGCGATCCACGCAGTTTTGACCCAAATTGCGTCATCATCGCCGTCGCCGTCGCCGTCGTGTCGTGTCACTAAACGCGCGCGGCAATCCGCAACGAGCCGCGTCAACATCCCGAGCGCGAGCTCGGCGTCGGCGTCGGCTGTCTGGGCACGTTCAGCGAGTTTCAACGCAAACGCCCCGAGTAACCGCACCGCGCGTTCGACGCACGTGAAAGGTAACCCAAGATACTCGTCGTCATCCACAGCGGCGCGTTCTCGAGATACGGCGACCGCCAACGCGTTGGCGAGCGGCTCGGCGCACGCTCGAAACGTATTCGCGACGACGACGATGCCGTCATCGCGCGCCGCGAGCTCCAACACCTCAATCGCCGGCTCCCAACCCGCACCGAGAGTCTCTCCAAACCGCTGTAACGCCTGCGCGACGCACGACGCGACTAAATCGCGCGCTTTTTCTGTCGGCGCGCAACGCATGGCGGATACGAAGGGTCGCACCGCGTCGGCGTGATGCGTCGCCGCGCGCGTCGCTCGCGCCCGCGACAATAACCGGTTCGCCACTTGACGGAGCGAATCCGTGGCGTGCATCACGACTTTCTCATCTGGATGCGTCACGCCTTCGATTAAATGATCGGCGACGACGGACCAGAGCTTACTCCATACCAAGCGCACTCGAGTCATATTCGTCGCCGCGACTTCGGTGAGGCGCAACAACGCGAAGAGCTTTCCTGGCGTCACAGGCGTGCCATCCGCGCGCCAGAGCTCGTCATGCGATACCGCAGCGATGGAGCTGGCGTAAATGATGATTTCGTCCGAGTCTAATCGCGTGCTGAGGGCGAAGACGCGTTCGATGGCTTCGCCGCCCGACGTCGCGAGCCACGACGTCACCGCGACTTCGGCGGGCGTCAACAATCCTTGCGCCGCTGCATCGGAATCTATGCCTACCGATCCCATCGCTGGCGTCGCCGTCGTCGCCAACGTTGGTGCGCGTCGCAACGGCGCACGAATCACCTCCACCGCCTGTCGCGTGTTGAAAGATACGCCCGCGCCGACGACCACCCTGAGCTCCTCGAGCCGCGACACGATTTCGAGCGCGCTCGCCCACGCGTCCACGCCACCGAGCCTCGATTCAGTCGCCACGAGCTCGAGCAAGGTATTCAGCGCCTCTTTGCTTTGCGTCGCGGCGGGTTCGCCCGAAGACTGTCGGCCAAAACCGGGTGCGGCGACGAGGAAATCGCGAATGTCGTCCCGGAGCGTCGGGAGTTGAAGCGAAGAGGCGAGCGCGAGCATGGCGCGCGCGCCTTCGAGCGGCATCGCCGCGCGCGCTTCATCTGGCGCCGCCGCAAATGCGCTGGCGAGTGCAGATAGCATGTATGCACCGGCGGCGTCGAGCATGGGACGCGCCAAGCCTGGTTCAGAGGCGCGGACGAATAACGCGCTCGCGGCGTCGTCGGCGCTCGCGGAATCATCCTTTGTGAATAACGCCTTGGTCGCGCGTAAGAGCTCGGCGGTTTCATCGCTCGCTTCCTTGAGCGTCGAGCGGTGCCGCCACGGTGCGGCAAAATTTAGCGCCTGCGTGAGCGTCGACGATACCTTGGTCTTCGTCGGCGCGGTGGCCGTACCGACGCCATTCATCGAGCCGGCGTGTTGCATTTTAATTTCATTCGCGCTCACGCGCGCGTATATCGCCGCCACGTCTTCATCATCCAGCTCCGACGTCGCATCTGCGGCTTTCGCCATGGAGACGAAATCGCGCTCGCTCATCTTCATCGACGCATCCGTGAGAGGATTGTGCGCATCCGTGTTCAACATGACGACGGCAAAGGCGAGAATGTACGCGGCGTCGCTCGACGGGTACGCGCTCGGATTGCACGCGCAAAATCTCGCGGCAAAGGCTTCCATGAGACGATCGATCTTCTGTGCTTCACCTGGGAGCTTAAATCCACCCAAAAACGTGCGCAAGGCGTCATCGATGGGAATGGATGTAAAGTCAAAGGTGTGCGCATAGGCGCGCATGACGGCGAGCGCGTCGGCGTCGTGCGCGCCAAGGAATTCGCCAATCGCGCCCTGCGTCAGGCGCGAGTTGGGTTTTCGTAAGAGCTCAGCCATGTGAGCGGCGTTTTCGGCGGCGTTGGCGGTGGTGGCGGCATCACCTGTGGCGCGACGCAGGTTTTCAAATGTCGGTTGAGCGTTGAACGCCTCGACGGCTTTCTCTATGGAGACTTTGCGTTGCTTGGCTTTTTGGAATCGAACGGATTCGGATTCGAGGCTTTTGCTCGTCGTCGTCGTCGTCGTCGTCGTCGTCGTCATCGTCGTTGTTGTTCTCGTCGCGTCTATCGGCGCATCTTCATCGTCATCTTTCATGTCGCGCGACGGGGACTCGGGCGTCCCTGCGCTCGAGTCTTCATCCGTAATCGTCACCGTCGCCGCAGCAGCCGCCGCGGCCACCGACCCGATGGGCGACGCGGCTGTCCCACCAGACTTCAACGTTTGCAAAACTTTGCGCGAGACCGCGGGCCTGAGTTCGCCATCAAACCCATCATTCGCGGCGTCGACGAACTCAGAAGAGGACGCTTCGGCGGAGCCGTCGGAGCCGTCGTCGTTTCCTCGCGCGTGCCACGACTGCAACGACCGCAGTATACTAAACAAACACGTCAACACCGCATCTCGCTCGAGCACATCAGACACGCGCGCCGCGCCCGCGAGCGCCATCGCCGTGCGTTCATACAAATTCGCCGCGTGTAAATCACAGTCGTAATTGACAAAGATATCCACCAACGCTTGCGAATCGCTCGCCAATCGCCGCACCAACCGCAACGCCGCCACGCGCATCGCGGTGCTCGCGTCATCGCTCTGTAACGGATGCAACGCCATGATTGGATATAATGCTGCGACTTGTTGTTTATATGCGCCTCGTGCGCGCGTCGCCAACGATCCATACGTCATGCGGGCGATGCTCACTAAAATTCCGACGCTCGCCTCGGCTTCGGCGCCTCGCGGGACTTGTAACAGTGCGTTACGCATGAGCGCGAGCGACAAAGGTTGCCTGAGCTGCACTTGAAAGTATTCAAGCCACGTGGCGGCACGTGGACCGTCCATGAGCTGGCGTAAAATGTCCAACGCCAACGCCTTTGAATGCGCGAGGTAGGCGTCGACGTCGACGGCGCCTTCTCTGGCGGCAATTTTACACAGCGTCAGAAGGAGCATCAGCACGTCGTCGGCGTTTTGTTCCTTATCTGTCGTCATCATAGTCGTCGTTGTCGCACTCGCCGTCGCGCTGTCGTACGCATCATCAAAAGAGCCGGCGTCAAATGCGCGCTTAAACGTCGCGTTGATGATTTGCGTCAACGCCGTCTTGGCCACGCTCCTCGACGCCTCGTCATCCCCAATAATCGCCATATGAAACACCGTGCGCGTGGCATGCATCAGCGCCTCCCCGCGCACAATCAACCCCGCCTGTGGGCTCGCACACGCGCTCAGTAATACCTGTATCACGCCCAATCCAACATCCCGACGCGCGTCGGCGTCGCTCGCGCTCGCGCCCGGTCCGACGCCCGCGGCGCTCTCCACGCACCCACACACTCCCGCGATGAGCTCTGACGCCGCCTCAGCGTCACCAACCGCACGAATACCACATCCTACGCCGTTTTCATCCAACGTGCGCCACGCCACGCACCGCCCGACGATGGCGTTGATGTTCGTAAACGCTCCGACGCACGCGCACGCCCACGCGCGTTGCCTCGCGGTGCCAATCATCATGGCCAACTTGCACGCCTCGCACGCGTCCCGGGCGAGGTCATACGCCGAATACGTGCCGTTTGGTCGTTCAGCGTTCGCCTCGTACGTTTTCAGGGCGTCGAGAAGCGCGCGGTGCGGCGGGTTTGGCGCGAATTGCATGAAGATTGAGATTTCGTGCTTAATCTTGCGCAACAGCGGCGTGGCTATGGATGCGATGGCGTCCGCGGTGAGCGCCAGGGCGGGTGTATGCTCATCAGGCGCGGGTGGCGCGTCGTCGACGGCGACGGACGCCGACGCCGACGTCATCGCGCGCGCGGTTGTGGAGTTTGAGCTGAGATTAAGCAGAGGAAACGCTCTATCGAGCCGTACCGTAGTGATATACAACGAAATGATATACAACGAAATGCTGAATGAATGAAAATACGCGCTCTAAAATGGGATGGCGTCGATTTCGGCGCGACGGGCTTCGACGTCGGTGACGCCCTCGAGCCGCGCGACGTCGGCGTTGAAGTCGTGCGCGACGACAAAGGATGGCACCGCGTCAACGTCGTTTGTGATCAAATCTTCACATGACGCGTCGAGGGTGATTTCATAGATGACATTTTGGGCAAATGTGTTCATGCCTGGTGCTTTTTCGCGATCGACGCCGGTGAGGTAGGCGAAGATTAAGCGTAAAATCGCTTGATGGCTGACGATGAGCACGGGTTCGGTGTACGATTCCATCTCTTGGATGCACGGCTCGATGCGAGAGATTAAATCGAAATAGCTCTCCCCGCGCGGATATCGATAGCCAATTTTATCCATCGAACGCAGATGCGCGGCTTGCGGGTTGTTCAACACGATGTCCTCAGGCGTCATGCCTTCGCAGTCGCCAGCGAAGATTTCGTCAATGTTGCGATAGACGCGCGGCGACATTTGCTCCCAGTCACCGTTTGAAATCTTGGGATGCGGAATATGCGCCGCTGTTTGAATTGTGCGAATGAGTGACGACGTCCATAGGCGCGCGCGCTTTGTTGAAGACGTCTCGCACCACTCGCCCGTGGTTTCGTCCCGACGCATGCCGCAAATTTTCTCGCCGGCGAAGCGCGCGAGAATTTCCGAAAACACCACACCCTTTGCGGTGATTGGCGAGTTTCCGCCTAATCGTCCGGTGGTGTTGTACTCGCTCTCACCGTGACGACACAAGTAAATCTTGTGCGCCGTTGGGTGCGTGGCTGTTAAGAATTGCACGATGCGCTGCGGAAGATAGGCGCGCATGCGATTCGTCATCACGCGCTCGCCGTAATTGTACAATTTGATGTACGACAAGTCATCTTCGCTACCGTCCTCTTGTAAGGTGACGTAGAGCTTGCGGTATTCATCTATTCTACGTCTCCACATCGTCTTTTCGCGTTCGACGTCTTCTGATTTCACCAATCCCTTCTTCACGTCGCGCGCCACGCGTTGGGATAACACCTCATCCTTGAGCGCCTGCTTTGTGAGCGTGGTTTCGATAAAAATCGTCTTCACCTTGCGTGCACCCGAATGCGCGTCACCATCACTTAGTTCCTCGAGCTGTCTCAATATCGTTCGCCGGCGCTCTTTACTCGTACCGCTCCACGTGTCGTAAAACGTCGAGCTCGCGTCGCTCGAATACACCACCGCCACTCGACCCGAATCCACGTGCTTGGCGTTCGCATCCATGGGATCGATCCCATCTCGCTCCAATCGCACGTTAACTCCTTTCGTCTCCGCATCCGACCGCAAAAATCGCCCCAGCTCGTCTAAAACCGCCCCAGATCCGCTCGTCGCGGCGATATCAAACGCCCGACACCGCGCGCCGTGGAAAAACCTCAAATACCGTTTCAATCTCAACGCAATCGTACGCTTCCCGCGCAGCGGTAACCCAACAAAAACCAACACATGACGTTCACCTATATTCCCCGCCAACGCCGCGATCGGTGGCGGTACCGTCGTCGGCGCTGGGTTATGCGATTTCACCCGAAGCAAATCTTCCTGCGACTTTGCGTACAACAAATTCGCATCCTTGGGCTGCTGGTCCATCGAATTCCCGCGCTGTGTCCCGCGCAACGACGCCACGCAATCGGTCAGTCGATGGTCGCGCACGCGGCGTTCGTCGCCATCGTCATCTGGGCGGTCGACACGCACCTCGAACGCGTCGGAAGGCGATGGCGATGACGGTGCGTCAGCCATCGGTCGCGTCGCGCAGTGACGCGTCACCTCAGCGACGGTGGCGAACCAGCGGTCGCGACGACGGACGAACGCGAGATATAGATGCACGACGACGGGTTTCGCGCGCCCGAGGCGCGCATCGTTCGGAGACCGACGACGACGACGACGACGACGACGTGCACACGTCAGATGCCGACGCATCATCATCATCATCATCGCGTCATGTCCGTGACGTCGATGCGCGTCGTGCGATGCGATGCGCGCGCGAAAGAGACGACGACGACGCATTCGAGGCGTCACGCGTTGGCCGGCGTCGCGGCCGTCATCGCGATCGGTCCGCGACGCGCGAGGGCAGAACAACCCGCGTCGTCGTCGTCGTCGTCGTCATCCATTGTGGATGCGTTCGAGGCGCAACTCAGCGCGTTCGATCCGTGGGCGGATGCGCGCCGCGAGCGCGCGCGAGCGCGCGCGATGGCGCGTAAATCTATTGATTCTCGCATCGTTCAAGAGCGAATCGCGAAAGAAAAGGAGGATGAGCGCGCGAGGGCGGTGTACGCGGAGCAAGCGGCGAGACGCAAGACGCGCGCGAGGCTCGAGCGCGAGGACGAGTTGACGCCCGAGGAGATCGATCGCGAGGTTATTCGTGCAGGTGAGGACGCGAGAATTGCCGTTGAGCGTGGTTTACAAGCTGAGGAGATTGAGTTGGCGGCGTATGAGCGTCGACAGGCGGAGTTGCGCGCCACCGCGGAGGCGAGAAACGCCGAGTTTCTGCTCTCGTCGACGACGAGCGGCGTAGACCAAGAAACAGAACCAGCAGCGGTAGCTTTAGCAGAAGAGTAATTGTGTATTGATAATTCAATCATTAGTAGTACTCGTAATAGTAGTAGTGTACACGTCGTCGTCGTCGTCGTCGTCCTTGAGCACCTTTAACAACAACCTATTTATTAGCAGTAAAGAGCTCGTCGAATCCCATCAACCGCGGCACCAAGTAGACAATCAAGTGTCGAATCGCCGCCGATTCGCCGTACGACACCGGCACAGAGTGAAACGATTTCGCGCCACCATCATTCCCCGATGATTTTGACGTCACGGAGACGTTGACGAATAACCCACCAGACCCATCAGGCATGGGTTCGACGACAAACTTTTTATTCGTCGCGCCTCGCGCGCTCGTCCCGGCGCCCGGGTCGTGAAAAAATGAACACCCCGAGTTGGCCGCCATGCGATCCGCCAGCTCTGCCGCCTCCGTCGCGCTAAGCATGAATGATGATTTATTGCCCCAATCGTATTGTCGCGGTGCGGTGGCATTCGCGAGCTCGAAGAGGATGCCTCCAGCGCGCTTCAACACGGAGCGTCCGCCGGCGTCGCGTTCGAATTGCGCCTTGACGCACTTGACTTTCAACGCGCCTTTGGTTTTGTACACGCCGTAATCGACGAAAACACTATTACCACCGCTACTAGTGGTATTGGACGTCGGCGGCGGCGGCGTATTCTGCTGCGGCGGCGGCGCGCCGAGCGGCGGGCGAAGAGGCGGCGGCGACGACCAATTGGATTGCGCGCGCGTCGTCGTCGTCGTCGTCGTCGTCGAGCGCGCTAATAATCGTTTCAAGTGCGCGGCGTTCGCGGGTGTCATCGCTAACACACGCACAGGTCTGAGCATCGTCTTCTGATGTGCCGACAACCCGTTGTCGGCGGCGGCGTCGGAATGTGACGCGTCGTCGCCCGGTCCTCCTTGAAGATGCGCGAAAAACTTCACCCCGGCGAGCTCGCCCGGTATCCGACGCTCGAGCGCGGCGTCGAGAGGATTTGCCACGTTCAACAACGTCACGCGCGTCGTGATGTCGACATCACTGGTCGACGAGGGTTTGACGATTGGACCCGACGACGACGACGGTAACGCCGCGATGGATTCCTTCGCCGCGCGGTCGCGGGTGAGAAATGTCACCGCCGCGCCTTCAAGGTGATGACCACGTTGTTGACGACGACGATGTTGACGCGTCGCGCCGCTCGGACTCGCAATCACCTTTCGTTTCTTCACCGG
>Ga0181559_10007063_pt1 | contig 10493 bp, 12 predicted proteins | sample 011ome_21_FD_133752 | JGI IMG/M metagenome (GOLD analysis project Ga0181559, IMG submission 133752) | Coastal salt marsh microbial communities from the Groves Creek Marsh, Skidaway Island, Georgia - 011508AT metaG (megahit assembly) | ecosystem: Environmental > Aquatic > Marine > Intertidal... | reverse complement strand
CGCCCCTCAACCCCTTCACGCCCCCACGCGAGCCATGGCCGCCGTGTGCGCCGCCCCAATCCTCGCGGCCGCGCGCCGCGCGTCCCCCGCGACGCGCGCGTCCTCCGCCGCGAAGCCGTCCTCCGCGCAGAGCGCGAAGACGCCGGCCGCGACGACTCCGAAAACGATGAACCGTCGATCGGCGCTGCTCGGCGCGCCCGCGCTCCTCGCGGCGCTGTCCACCGCGTCCCCCGCGAAGGCGGTCGCGCCGCCGGAGTACTACGAAGACACCATGGAGATCATTCGGCTGACGACGTCCATCCTGGACGGCTCGGACCTGAGCGAGGCGAACATCGCGGACTGGCAGAAGAAGCGCGACGTGTGGTACAACAACTATCAGGTGCGTTCTAAACAAAAGTTTTTCACCCTTCACACGGTTTCAACATTTGATCGCGTCTTAATTTCAACTGACCGATGAACTATTTTTGTATGGAACGACCCTATCAGCTCCATCACGAGAAGGGCGTCGGGTACGGGTACGCGAACACGTTCAACGCGCAGGCGAAGCTCGGGTTTCAGATCCGCGTCGCCGCGGAGAAGGGCGAGCCGTTCGACCCGGAGCACACGGCGTACAACAAGGACTACCTGATCGAGATCTTGCAGAAGGGGAAGGCGGAGCTGGACAAGATGCACGCCGCGGGGCAGCTTTAAGATTATTTGAGACAATTATTTTAGACGAGACGTAGACGCGTCTCTCTCCGCCCATCCCCCCTTCCGCGTCACCGCTTCCCCCCCCTCTGCCGCGTCTTCACGAGCTTGACCTCGAACACGAGCGGCTCGGACGCGTGAACTTCCACCTGCCGCTTCTGCCCAAACTCCGGCGGCTGCGGCTCGAGCCCTTTGCTGACGTACCCCGCCGCCGGCGGTATCAGCGCGCGGCGTTTCTCCCCCGGTCGCATCCCGGTCAGGAGCTCGTCCAGCCCGGCGATGAGGTTCCCGTCCGGGCCGAGCGTGTACTCCGCGGGGTCGCCGTTCCCGCACCCGACGCCGCAGTCGATCGTGCCGTAGATGAAGTACCCGTTCGCGCGTCGCAGGACGTACTGGAACACCGCGACGTCGCCCGGTTCCGCGGGCTTCCCGTCGCCGTCGTTTATCTGCTCGTACACGACGCCGAGCGGAGATTTCACGTACTTCGCGGGCTCGATGTCCGTCCGCGCGAGCCCGGGGGAGGACCAGTCGCCGCTGTCCGCGCTCGCGGAGGTTGGGCGGAGGAGGGAGGACAGGAGCGCCGCGGAGGCGGGGAGCGACGCGAGCGCGACGCGGCGCGATGTGCGATCGTCGTCGTCCACGTCAGCTGTGGACGACGACGACGACGACGACGACGACGACGACGACGACGACGACGACGACGACGACGACGACGACGACGCGACGCGTCCGCGGCGCGAGCGCGCGGCGGCGGCGCGGCGGGACCCGCGGCCCGCGCGGCCGACGGGGACCGCGACGGGGACCGCCGCGGACGCGAGCGCGACGTGCATCTTCCTTAACCTCGGTCGCGCGGGGTGCGCGGAGAGTGCGCGAGCCGATCGTGTCAAAAATCATCTTGATGAATAAAATTGAGCCGTCTTTCGTTCTCTACGCGAAGACGGCGCCTCGCCCTCTTCCTCCTCCTCACGCGCCCGCGACGCCCTGCCTCTCCAACTTCTCCCCGTGATTGATGATCTGCGACCGCATCGAGTGGTTCGGACGCAGCGTGAAATCCGGCAGCGTCTCCCCCGTCATCGGCGACGTGCTGTGCTCCCTGAGCCACCGCGCGATGGGCCCGCGCTCGTACGTGTGCCCGTCCCACGCGATCACCGGATCGAGCATGATGTCCGTGGTGATGCAGTCGAAGAACTCCTGCGGGATGGCGTGCCCGGCGGCGTTCGCCGCGCGCAAGATGGCGACAGCTTTGACCATCATCTCGCTCGGCTCGGGCGGCTTGCCGTTCGCGTCGGCGTCCACGCTCGCCGTGCGCTGATGATGATGATGATGATGATGATGATGCCCCGGCGTCTGCGGGGTGGAGTTGAAAGGCGTCAAGTGGAGTTGAAAGGCGTCGCGGTCGGGGATTGAAAGCGAGGGAAGGGGGGAGAGAAGCGCCGGGCAAAGTCCTTAAGGATCGGCGTTCACCACGCCGACGCGGTCGTATGGGGACCAGTGTGAGATAGAACGCACCTCGTCCGTCGTCACCGTCGTCGCCGCCGTCGACGACGCCGCGACGGTGGCGTCCGCGAGCGCGTCGTGGGCGGCGTTCACGCCGGGACCCAGCGCGAACTCGAACCCCCCCGGGGGTTTTGGAGGGTGACCCGGCGGCGTCGTCGGCACGTCGGCGGCGGCGGCGGCGGCGGCGGCGTCGTCCGCGCCCACCAGGTCGTCGAGGTTTAACCCGAGCCGCGTCTCCATCGTCGCGTCGTCGTCGTCGTCGTCGAGACCGAGCGCGCCCATGAGCTCGTTCGAGAGGTCCTCCTCGAGCTGCCGCTCCATCTGCAGATCCTCCGCGGTTCTCGTCGGGACGCCGCCGCCGCCGGTCGAGTCGCCGCCGCCGGCGCTGAACGCGGACGGCGTGAACAACCCGGAGCCTAACCCGCCGCCGAACGCGCGGTCGGTCCACGCCGCGCCGCCGTCGAGGCTCACGCGCGTCGTCGTCGCGGAAGCGGACGCGGGCGCGGACGTCCTGCGCGCGACGGGCGGCGCGGCGCCGCCGCCGCCGTACGACGCGGGGGGCGCCGCCGCCGCGCCGACGCCGACGCCGCGGGCGTTCGCCGCCGCGCGCATCGCCGCCGCCGCCGCCGCGACGCGTCGCCGCGGCCCGAGCGGGAGCCCGAGACGTTCCAGGTCCGTCTCCGTGAGCAACACGACGTCGGACATGCTGATGCGTTCGCGCTCGAAGTTGCTCGCGTACGCGTCGAGGCCCAGGGACGCCAGCCACGCGCGCGGGGACGCGGGAGAGGACGCGTTCGCCGCGCCGCCGCGCGCGGACGGGTGCGGCGTCGGCGGAAGCGGCGGGTTCGGAGGCCGCCTCGTCGCGTTTGGAGGCGGCGGGCCTTTCGGCAGCGGCGGGTTCGTCGGCGCCCGCGTCGGCGGCGGCATCGGCTGCGGCTGCGGCTGCGGCTGCGGCTGCGGCTGCCGCGTCGTCGTCGTCGCCGCAGCCGCCGTCGTCGCCGCCTGTCCCGTCGGTTGCTCGAGAAGGCCCGCGATCCCGGCGCCCGAGCCGAGCCACATCCTCGATCCGCCGAGCGGGTCGAACCCGGGGGGCGGGGGCCTGACCGCGACCGCCGCGGGGGCGGACGCCGACGTCGCGTCGCGCGCCACGGCGGACGCGCGCGCCGCCGCGCTCGGCGACGGCGGCGGCGACAGACCCGCGTTCCACGCCGACGCGGGTTGCATAGGTTGCATCGGTCGCATGGGCGGGTCAAAGTCGAGGTTCAACACCCTCGGGTCCGCGGGCTTGGCCTCCGCCGCGACGGGCGCCGGCTTGGTCTTCTCCGTCCTCGCCTCGGTCGCGCTGTCCGACGGAGCGACGAGCAGACGCGGCGGAAGAACCGTCGCCGCGACGGAGGACGGTATCTTCGCGACGTTCCCACCCGCCGCCGCTGCCGCCGCCGTCGCCGGGGGCGCCGGGGGCGGCCTCGGCGCCGGTATCGTCTTCGGCTTCACCGGCGCCGCTTTCGCCGCTTTCGCCGCCGCGGCCGCCGCCGCCGCCGCTTCCGCCGCGGCGATCGCCGCCGCGGCTCTCTCCTCCTCCTTCGCCCTCGCCGCCGCCTCTTTCACCGCCGCCGCCGCCGCCGCCTCCTCCTCCTCTCGCGCCCTTCTCTGCGCCGCCTTCCTCGCCCTCTCCTCCTCGATCAACCGCTGCAGCTCCGCGCGGTCCGCGGCTTCCTCCGCGTCGCGCTCCTCGCGCTCCTCGCGCGTGCGCTGCTTCGCCGCTTTCGCCGCCGCCCGCTTCTCCTCCGCGGTTCGCGACGTCGCCTTCGGTCCGCCGCCATCCGCCTTGGCCGCCGAGCGAAGGTCTTCGGAGGACGCCGGCGCGGCGACGCCTCGCGCTCCGCCTCCGACGCCGCGATCGACGCGCTGCACGATCTTCGGCTTCTTGCTCACGAGCCCGCAGCGCTCGCACTCGTACTTGTGCCCCCCGTGCGGGGACTGACTCGGGAACTCGTGCTCGCAATTCTGGCACACTTTCTTCAGAAGGCTTCCTTTCGCCCGATCGCCGTCTCCGCTCGCGACGCCGCCTCTTTCGCCGCGCGCGAACGCCTCGCGCGCCCACCGCCGCTCGCTCGCATCCTTAAACCACACCGCGCACGCGCACGCGGCGATCGCGGCGAGCGCCGCTCTCGACGCGCGATCCGCGCCCCACTCGCGCTTCAGCGTGAAGACCGCGAAGAAGAAGGACGCGGCCGCGAAGACGACCGCCCATCGAAGGACGAGCGGCTCCGCTCTCTTGAGCGTCGGCCCGTCCGCGGCGAGGAAGACGTCCTCGAAGTAATCTATCGTCGCGCGCACGACGCCTCTCGCCGCGACCGCCATGCCTGCCGCGCGACGGCGCCCCCGACGACGATTCGACGCGATAGGGATTCGGGCGATTCCCGCGCCGCAAACGGTTGCTCAGGAACCAAATCCCTCGTCGAGAGATAGATCTGCGGTTCTCGATTCTCCCGCGCTCGCCGGCCGCCTACCGCCTACCCGCCTACCGACACCGCGCTCGCTAAGTCTAACGGCGACCTCGGGTGTTTCTAAAGACGCGACCGACCGGCGCCTCCTCGCCCGGTCCGCGCCTTCGCTAGTGAGGCGCGCGGGGACGCGCGACGCGATAAGTATCTCACGCATGCCGTGTCGAAAAAAAGCCGGCCGCCAGCCTGTCATCAGTGCTGTCGCGGCCTCGTCGGCCCCCGGGCGCGAAAAAGCGCGCCGGCCGCGTCCTGATGAGAATCGCTCGTCAGTGCCGCGCGCGCGGCGGAACGATGCCTTCCGCGGCGGCGGCGGCGATCGCCGCGACGCCGGCGTATCACGCCCGCCCGTCCCTCCCCGCGCTCGCGGCGCGTCGCGCGCGCGCCTCGGGGACGACGCGAGCGACGCGCGAACGTCGCGAGGCGTCGTCTTCCGACGACGCGTCTTCCGACGAAGCGAGCGCGCGGCGAGGGGCGGGAGACTTGGACGGGATGGACCTGTTCGGAGGCGCCGGGGACCTGTTCGGCGACGCCCCGGGCATCCCGCGCGCGCGACCCGCCCGTTCGAGACCGGCGGCGGCGCCGCCGAGACGCGGGCGAGGAGGAAGAGGCGGAAGAGGACCGCATTGGACGACGACGCAGCGGCGGCGATCGAAAAGCGCGACGCCCTCGTCGGACCGACCTCGGCGACCGCGGCCGTCCACCGACGCCGCGCGCCCGCCTCTGGACGCGGTCGTCGTCGTCGAGGGCGTCAACGACGTCTGGGCGGTCGAAGCCGCGGTCGACCCGATCGACGTCGTCATCATGAAAGGACGGTACGACGCCAAAGCCGGTCACCACGTCGTCCCGCGCGACGTCGCCGCCGCCGTCGCCGCCGCCGCCGCGTCGTCGCCGGTCATCGTCCTCACGGACAGCGACGTCGCGGGCCGGCAGCTCCGCACGCGGCTCGTGATCGAGTGCCCAAACGCGAAGCACGCGTTCATCGCGACGCGCGACTCCACGGCGGCGACGGACACGAAGTGGCACTCCGCGGGCGACGTCGGCGTGGAGCACGCGTCGCCCGCGGCGATTCGAGACGCGTTGCGCGCCGCGCGCGCGCCCGCGTCCGACGGCGGGTCGTCCGGGTGCGCGCGGCGCGTCTTCACGCGGGAGATGTTGACGGGGTGGGGGTTGTGCGGCGGCGGCGACGACGACGGGGCGTGGAAAGCCGTCGGCGGCGTCGCGACGCGGCGGCGGCTTCTCGGGGAGTCGCTGGGCGTCGGCGACTGCGACGCGAAGCAGTTGTTGCGGCAGATGAACTTGTTCTTCACCGAGGCGGAGGTGAAGCGCGCGGTGGCGGCGTTGCCGAGGGAGGGGGAGGCGGTGCCGGCGAAGACGGCGGATCGAGCGGGGAGGAGGAGGGGCGGGGGGAGGGCGGGCGGCGGCGGCGGCGGCGGCGGCGGCGGCGGCGGCGGCGAACGCGCGGGCGCCGGGGCGCCGAGGCGCGGCGTCGGCGACGACGGCGACGACGACGACGACGACGACGACGACGACCTCGCCGCCGCGTTAGGGTTCGACCCGTACGCGTACGTTCCCCCCGGCGAAGCCCCGCCCGGGTTTGAATAGCGCGCGGACCGGACGCGCTCGTAGGTACGAGCAGGCGCGCGATGGATAGAAGCATGAATGAAGACACCGTTAACATTATCGCGCGTTCGTTACACTTTTTTCGCCGCCGCCGCGCGCCGTCCCGCGTCGCCGGAGACCGCTCAGTATCCGGTGATGGAGCCGCCGCGGCCGAGGACCTCTCCGACGCAGAACCACGCGTACACCTCCGCGGTGAAGAGCGCGCCGACGCCAATCTGCGCGCGCGAATCGAGTCGGAAGCGAGAGGGGGAGGGACGTCGGTTCAGACGCCACCCGTCGGTCGATTTCGGGCGTCGTGCGTCGAGGGAAAGCCGGGCTCGGGAAGACGGGCGACGCGCGCGCGATCGAGAGGGAAAAATCCGCGGCGGGCTCCGCGCGCACCTCGGTCATCGGCAGGTCCATGCGACCCTTCCACTTCGACTCCAACACCTTAATCTCCCCCTGCGCCGCCTCGAGCATCGTGGGAAGCCTGCGCGTGCGAATACGACGGGAACCGCGCGCGGTCAGTCTCGCGGATCGACCGATCGCGCGCGAGAGAGAGGCGCGACGAGCCGAAGAGGGAGCGAGGATCGGAGCGCGCTCGAAACGACGCGCGGTCGTCGCGCGCGGATCCATCCCGCGCGTGCCCTCCGAGTCGTCGCGAAGACCCCCCGCGGCGCGCGATCGCGAGTCGCGCGGGAGGGGAGGAGGATCAGACGAAGCGCCCGGCGGCGCGGGCGGGCGAGGCGGGGCGAGGGACGCGCCTCGCGAGGTTGCTGAACACGAGCTGCCTCCCGAGCTTGTCCACCGCGGCGGGATCTTTCACGACGTACTCCGCGTTCTTCGCCATCGTCGCCTTGTAGTACTCGACCGCGGGCGGGATGGCTTTCGTGCGCACGACCTCCACGGCTTTCATCGCGGCGCTGCCGGCCTTCGTGATGTAGGACGCCATCGTGCCCGGCGCGTCGTCGTTCTGCGATGGAGGTGCGAAAAACCGGGCGTCCGCGTCTCTCTCTCCGCCGGTCGCGGTCGTTGAAAAAATATCGCCTCGCCTTCCAAGAGGTCGTGACGAGAGAGTTTGTCATCAAGTCCTGTCAACGATCGCTCGCGGTCCGCACACCCCAACGCGCGACTTTCGCTTCGCACGCCACGCTCACAATGGTCAAGATCGTTGAATCCAAGGAAGAATTCGAGGCGCTCAAGACGGGGGACAAGCCGGTGCGTCTCGCGTCGCAGATCCTCCCCGACGGCGACGCATTTTTTTGACGTCCTCGACGAGGGCGCGCGCCGCGTTCGATGCCGCTTTTCGCGCGCCGCGTCCGGGCCGCGGACCCGCCGCGCGCGATCGCCGCGCGATCGCATCCTCGCGTCGACCCGCGGACGCGCTCGCGTCGTCGCGATCCGCGATCCCAGCGGGTCATTCGCGAGATCGCGCGCGACGCGCGCGCGATCTCGCGCGCGTCGCTCGCCTCGCGTCGCCCTCGAACACGGCTCTCGCTCCTCTCGGCGCGTTCAAACACGCACGCGATGCGAACAAACGCCGCGGACCGATCGAACGATACCCCCGCCTCGCTCACGCCCGTCGTCTCCGTCCGTCCGTCCATTCCATTCATCGCGCCAAACTCGTCGCGCAGGTCCTCGTCGACTTCACCGCGTCCTGGTGCGGCCCGTGCAAGATGATCGCCCCGTTCTTCGAGGAGCTCGCGGCGAAGTACCCCGGCGTCGTCTTCGTCAAGGTTGACGTGGACGACCTCGACGACGTCGCCGCGGAGTGCGGCATCTCCGCGATGCCGACGTTCCAGCTGTACAGCAACGGCGTGAAGGTGCAGGAGCTCACGGGGGCGGATAAGGATAAGCTCGAGGCGCTCGCGAAGTCCGCGGATGACCTGTGAGAAGCGCGATCTCGGCTCGACTCGCGCGACGAGACGAGAAGCGACGCGACTGACGACTTTGATCGATCGATCGATCGATCGGAGAGGCGGAGGAGGAGAGGGTGGCGAGCGGGTCCGCCCGGACCGCGGAGTAGAGTATCCCGAGAAGGGTTCTCGTATTCAACACACAATTCTTCAACTAATCGACTCGACGTCCGTTTCACCACCCCCCGCCGCCTCGCCCTCGCTGCCCTCCCTGATGCCAGTGCTGCCCTCCCCGTCCCCGCTGCATATCGTGTATGAGCCCGGAGAGATCCGGCAACCGCGGAACCCCCGGGTGCTGCTGATACGGGACGAACATCGGCTGCATCATCATCGTGGGTTGATGTTGATTGTGATGTTGTTGGTGGTGGTACTGCTGCTGCTGCTGCTGCTGCTGCTGCTGCTGATGCTGATGCTGATGCAACGCGTACATCGTGCCGCGCGGAACGCCAGCAGCAGTGTAGATCGCTCGCTGAAGCGCGTAGTTCGGCTGCTGCTGCTGCGCCCACCCGTGTCCGTACGCCCGCCCGCCGCGCCCGCCGCCGCGCCCGCCGTTCCACGAATCTCCTCGCCCGCGCCCGCCGCCGTTCTGTCGCTTCGCCTCGCGGTTGGAAACGCCGCCGCCGCCGCCGTCTCCGTTCCCCCCCGTCGCCCCCGTCCTCGCGTGCTCCGGCGGCGCCTTCCGCTTCCCCGCCGCGCTTCTTTTCGGCAGCCGCGTGAACTCGTGCGCCTGCACGCCGAGCTTCATCAGCGCCTCGATCGCGCCCGCGGCAGCCTTCTGCTTCGCCTCCTTCTTGTTGCTCGCGCTCGCGGACGCGGACGCGACCAGAGGCGCGTCGTCGCCCTCGCCGTCGAGCACGTCGACGGCGCAGCGAAACGCGCGCGCCGCCGCCGCCGCCGCCGCCGCGTCCTCGGCGACGTCTTCCTCCTCCGTCTTCGCGCCTTCGCCCGCGTCGACGTCCTCCGACTTCGCCTTCGTCGTCGCTTTCGTCGAGGGTTTCTTCTTCTTCTTCGTCTTCGCGTCGTCGTCGTCTTCCTCCGCGGTGGGGTCGATCGTCTCCGTCCATCGCAGGACGTGCGGCCGCTCGCGCGCGCCGTGCTTGGCGCTTCGCTGGCAGTGCTCGTACAACATCATCGACGGCGTCCTGTTCTGCAGCTTGGTCGAGACGTCGTTCACCGCCGCCGCGAGCATCGCGCGGACGTTCGCGTACTGCTCCTCGGGGAGAAGGTAGTTCATCGGGTCCATCGCCGCGGAGGGCGCGGAGGAGGTACCTTTCGGCGTCTGCCCGACGTGCCCGCGCGGCGATCTCTCCCCGCCCGCATCCTTCGTCGTCGTCGTCTTTTCGTCCGTCGTCGCGGCGTCCTCCGTCCGCGGCTCCGCGTCGTTCGTCGCGTCGTGCGCGCCCGCGCCCTCGCCGTGGACTTGGACGTCCGCCTCCGCGTCCGTCTCCGCGAGGGGGGCGTCCGTCGTCGGTTTCGCGCGCTTCGGAGGCATCGCGCCGCGCGCGTTGGATCTGACCGGAGTTCAGTCGTTACCAGGGATTCCGATCAAAAGCGGCCCGTTGTGAGTTTCAAACCACTCCCCGATCGATCCAGCCGGTCAAACTGACCCCCTTCCTCTCAACTGACCGATCTGACCGACGGCCGAAACGCCGGGTCCCGCGGGCGGAATTTCTAGGGCAGGACGCGACCGGGCCGTTCGTTCACTCTCCGCGGCGCGCGCGGGGCGTCATGATTCACTTCGCGCTGCTGTTCAGCCGGCAAGGCAAGGTCCGGCTGTCGAAGTACTACAAGCCGTACAGCCAGAAAGAGCGCGCGAAGCTCGTGAAGGAGGTCACGTCGCAGATCCTCTCGCGCCCGTCCAAGCTGTGCAACGTCGTCGAGCATCGAAACCTGAAGCTCATCTATAAGAGGTACGCGTCGCTGTACTTCACGCTCGCGGTGGACGACGAGGAGAACGAGCTCATCGTCCTGGAGATGATCCAGCACTACGTCGAGATCTTAGATCGGTACTTCGGAAACGTGTGCGAGCTGGACCTCATCTTTAACTTTCACAAGGCGTACTACCTCCTGGACGAGGTGTTCGTCGCGGGAGAGCTCCAGGAGACGAGCAAGAAGCTCATCGCGCGGTTAGTGAGCGAGCAGGACGCGCTCGTGGAGGCGGCGAAGATGGGGACGGTGGAGCAGGACGGGACGCCGCTGCAGTATCCGTGACGGGATCGGGACGGGGGACGGAGGGAGTAGCGCGTAGCAGGGGGGAACGGCGGAGCGGGGGCGAGACGTTTAACGT
>Ga0181559_10007051_pt1 | contig 10503 bp, 6 predicted proteins | sample 011ome_21_FD_133752 | JGI IMG/M metagenome (GOLD analysis project Ga0181559, IMG submission 133752) | Coastal salt marsh microbial communities from the Groves Creek Marsh, Skidaway Island, Georgia - 011508AT metaG (megahit assembly) | ecosystem: Environmental > Aquatic > Marine > Intertidal zone... | reverse complement strand
TCGTCTCGTCGCGCCGGACGACGAGACGAACCACGCGAGCGTCATCGCGAAGAACGCGTTGTCCGTGCTCCAGCTCGACCACAGACGCGTGGCTCTGATGAAGTACACGTTCCACGAGCCCCAGTCGTCGAACGGCCGAAACGCTCGGTCGTCGAAGTTGGGGACGAAGCACCGGTGCCACGCTTTCGTCACCGCGTCCGTCCCGCCGGCGTCCAGGAGGGCGACGGTCAGGCCTCGGGCGCACTTCGCCTCCACCGCGGCGGCGACGTGGTGCAGCGCGAAGGAAACGACGAGCGCGGCGACCAGGATGTATCGCATGTGCGACCACCACGCGGACGCGCTCTTCTTCAGCGAGCTCTTCTCGCTCTTGAACATGGCATCCGGCGACGCGGGCGCGAGCGGGGGCTCGCTCTGCGCGTGGCGCTTCGGGGGGGATCTCGCGTTGGATTCCAAACGCGTGATCGCGGGGTCGCCCCACGCCAGTCGGCGGCAGGGCGCGCACGCGGCGGACGCCGCGGAGAACATGTCCAGGTGACGCGAGAGCGCCCGAGACGAAGCGCACCTCGACGCGCGGCGAGCGGCGACGTGCGCGCGCGAGTGTGCCTCACTCTCGGTCGACGGAAAAGGAAAATACCGAGAAAAACACGAATCGTCGCGGACAAGTTCTTGAGACGCGGAGCGGCGCTGCCGAATTCGGCCGAGCTTTCTTTCAGTCTTCGACGAGCAGACTGGCGGACTCCCGAGCGGAGAGCGTAGTTACCGGTAGTACACTACGTACGGCGTTTTCGTACGGCGTTATCAAAGCTTCTTCTCTCGCCTCTCTCGACCCCGCTCACATCCGCGTGGCGCGCCTTCTCCCCGTCGCGAGCCCCGCGGACGCGGGACCCTTTTTCCGCGCGAACGCGCCCGCGGCGGCGTCGCCGCCCCGGGCCCCGCCGCCGCGTTCCGCCCAAGGCTTCAGAATTCGCGCCGGCGACGGCGGCGACGAAAACGCCTTTTTTTTCGAAGCGCTCGCCGGCGACGCGTCTTCGCCGCCGAGCGCGTCCAGGTCGTTCGCGACGCTGGGGCTCCGCTTCGCGCGCCACTTCTTCTTGGCGCCGCGCTGGTGCGCCATGCCCGCGGTGAAGTCCACGCCGACCCACATGAAGCCCACCATGCACACCTTCATGATCGCCAGGACGCCCGCCAGGCACGTCGCCCAGACAAACGCCAGCGCCAGACACGAAAGCCGCCTCCGCGAGGTCACGCGAACGCTCGCTCGGCTGCCGTCTCCCGTCCGCCCTCGAGCGCCCATCTCGAGCGCCTCAGCCAGGACTTCGGTGACGGTCACGCCGTCCCTGGATTTCGCGCGCGCCGCCGCGCGCACGCGCTCGGGGTCCGCCAGGAGCGGCGCCGTGCGGTCCATCGCCGCCGCGACGCTCTTCTCGCCGTCCGCGGCGTCGAAGCGAAGAAGCGCGCCGCGGTCCTCCGTCTCGCGGTCGATCTGGTCGTTGAACCCCTGCGCGTCCTGGAGCAGCGCCGGCGTCCCGCAGTGCGCCGCCTCGTACGGCACGTTCCCGAACGTCTCGAACGCGCTCGCGCTCACCACCCAGTCCGCGGCGCGGTACGCCACCGCGAGGCGGTCGCGCGGGCGCATGCCCGGCAGAACCACCACGCGCGGGGGGTCGTGCCACTGCTCCACCACCTCGCGCATGGGCCCGTCCCCTATGAACGCCAGCGTCACCCCAGCGGGGCGGCACTGCTTCAGCAAGTGCAGCCTCTTCTCCGCGCTCCAGCGCCCGACGTACGCGAGCAGCGGTCGGTCGACCGCGCCCGCGCACATCTCGCGGCGCGCCTCCGCCACCTCCGCCTCGGTCGCGTCGCGCGACGCGCGCGCCACCGCGTCCACCGGCAGCGGCCGGTAGTGCTTCCTGACCCAGCGTATGCCTCGCGCGCGCAGCTGCTTGGCGAAGCCCTGTGAGGTGGTGACGCACACGGTCGCGAGCCGTCCCGCGCAGCCCTGCAGGAACGCCGCGGACGACGGCAGGAGGTTGATCCCGTCGAGCTGCGCGATGTCGGTGTGGATCGAGTACACCAGCGGCACGCCCGCGCCCGCGCACAGCAACGCCAAAGGGACGTTCGAGAAGAGGTCCGTCATGATCACCGCGCGCACGTTTTTAGGGTTTTTTGTTTCTGTCGTGTCGTTTGAGTTTGTGAGTTCGTCTTGTCGCGTCAACCGGGACCAGATCTTCCACACGAACCCCGCGCCGGGCGAATCCGTCAGCGTGCCCGGGAAGTTCGCGAGGCGGTATCGCGGGATCTTCGTGTTCGGGTCCTGGCTGTCCACCGTCCAAAGCTCGACCGCGTACCCACCGCGCTCCAGCTCGCGCGCGTACTCGCGCCAGCGCGCGGCGACCCCGCCCGCGCCGTTGATGTCCGTCACCGAAGGCACGAGGAGCATGACGACGCCGGGTTCGTTCTCCGGGGAGAGGCTCGCCGCCGCGTCGGCGCACGCGCCCGCTCGATCGGACGCCATCGAGTTGGGCGTCGTGGGCGAGGAGGTCGCGGACCCGACCCGCCGCCGCGACACGGGCGAGGACGGCACGTCCCAGGACCCCGAAGACGTCGTCGAGGGGACCGCGACGTTGCGCAGGCTGGGGGACATGACGGGTCCCGAGCGCCTCCGCCGGATCGACGGGTCCGCGGACGGTGGACGGTTCGACGGGACGTTCGAAACGCGCGTGCCGAACGTCGCGGGTTCGGCTCGCGCCCACCTCCCTCTCGGTCGCCCTCGCGTGTCCTCGAGGGTTCCGAGGGGAATACGCGGGGTCCGCACGGCGATCTCTCCTCCGGTTCCGAGGGGGGTCACGCCCCGAAGGCTCCGACCGCGTCGCGTGTCGTGTAGCGTGTGATCGGGTGAGAGTCGTTGTCTGTCGTCAAAAAGTACGGCGCGACATCGATCGTCCATTGCGCATCGCCACCGAAGTTCATCATCATCATCATCTGACTGTTTGCCTGTGGAAAGACACCCCGACCCGGCACGCTCCCGCACTGTCACGCGCGCAAAGCCTCAGCTCCGCACGCGCATCGTCGCCATGACGATCATCCAGTACTTCGCGGCCCTCCTGGCTATGGGGGCCCTGCTGGCGTACTTCGTGCGTGCCCGCATCGAACGCGCGCGCCGCGACGCGCCTCCTCTCGCGCTCATTTTCCGTTCACTCGACGCGGCGTGGAGAGTCGCTCCCGCCAGCCGACCGACGTTCGTTCGAGCCCCGCGTGACCGCGCCCGCACGCGCTGACGCGTCGTCCTCGCATGCCCCTCGCCGCGACCGCAGGCCCAACGCATGTACAAGATCGGCCTGACCCTGATGGTGCGCGCGCGACCCGAGCCGATCACCCCTCGCCCGAGTCTGTCCATCCGGGACGACGCGAGATCGCGGACGCTCTCTGCCAGTCTGGCGAAAACGGAGACTTCATCAGTCTGGATTTTCCGCGAAACGTTTCACGTTTCACTAAAAAAAACGCCGCTCGAGAACGACGCGCTTCTTCTCGCTTCTTCTCGCGTCTTCGCGCCTCTTTCTCTCTCTCTCGCCACGTCCGTCCGCCGCTTCTGACGCAAAGCACCCCCCCCGACGAAAACGAAAACACGCGGCGTTTCCAAAAAACGAAGGCTACGTCCCCCACTCCCTACGGCGCGCGCTTCGCGTCTGGGATTTTGCGTTCGTTCGCTTACGACGAAGCCGGCTTTTTCTCCGCCGACGGCGCCTCCGCGGAGATCGCGGAGAAACGCCGCCTCGGTTTCAACGCGCTCGCGGAGTCGTTCGAGAAGCAGTTCCCGAAGACGCTGCGAGCCGCGGAGACGTTCTTAAACGGTATCAGCGATCTGCGGTTCACGGACACCAACCGCGTGCCGTTTCCGTTTCAAAAGTTGGTGCGCGAGCGGCTCAACGTCGCGTCGCTGGCCGTCGCGTCCGAGGGCCCCAGCGTCGTGGACCTGGACGGCAACAAGACGCTGGACGTCTCCGGGTCGTACGGCGTGAACGTGTGCGGCTACGACAACTACAAGCGCTGGATGGAGGAGGGCTGGGAGGCGACGAAAAACCTCGGGCCGGTGCTCGGCCCGCTGCACCCAATCGTGGGCGAGAACCTCGCGATGATCAAAGCCGTCTCCAAGCTGGACGAGGTTTCGTTCCACATGTCCGGCACGGAGGCGATCATGTGCGCGGTGCGGCTCGCGGCGTTCAACAAGCGCCGCAAGCTGGTGGTGTGCTTCGCGGGCGCGTACCACGGCTGGTGGGACGGCGTGCAGCCCGGCCCCGGGAACGAGCGGAAAATCACCGACGTGCTGCCGCTCAAGGACATGTCCCCCGCGTCGCTCGCCGCCATCAAGGCGCGCGCGGGCGAGATCGCCTGCGTCGTCGTCAACCCGCTGCAGGGTTTCAACCCCAACTCGCCGCCGCCGAACGACCTGGTGCTGATGACCTCCGCGATCCGCAAAGCCGCGTCGAACGAAACGATGGACCACTACGCGGTTTGGCTCAAGACGCTGCGCGCGCTTTGCACGGAGTGCGACGTGCCCCTCGTGTTCGACGAGGTGTACACCGGGTTCCGCATGGCGCCCGGCGGCGCGCAGGAGTACTACGGCGTCAACGCCGACATGGTGGTGTACGGCAAGACGCTCGGCGGAGGCATGCCCGTGGGCGTGGTGTGCGGCAAGAAGGAGCTGATGCGCCGCTTCGACCCCGAGCACCCGCTGCGCGTCTCCTACGTCATCGGCACGTTCTCGGCGCTTCCGCTCACGATGGGCTCGATGAACGCGTTTCTCAAGTGGGCGACGAGCGCGAACGCGCGCGAGACGTACGATCGCGTCGGGTCCGAATTCGACGCCTGGATCAAAGGCACGAACGTCGAGTTGAAGAAGGCGAACCTTCCCATCTCCGTGCACAACCTCACCACTGTCTGGACCATCATCTTCGACCAGCCCGGGCGGTACCACTGGATGCTCCAGTACTACCTTCGCGCCGAGGGCATCGCGCTCTCGTGGGTCGGCACCGGGCGGCTGCTCGTTTCCCTGGACTTTCAGGAGACGGACTTCGCGACGTGCCGCGCGTCTTTGCTGCGCGCGGCGAAGCGCATGAAGGACGACGGGTGGTGGAACCTCGGCACCGCCGAGCGCCCCATCACCGCCGCCAGCATCTCGCAGGGCATGGGCAAAGAGATGGCGTACCACACGGTTATGAAAACCGTGCGCGAGGGTTTGCTGGCTGAGATTTTGTGTCTCCCCGAGCAGGACGGCCCGCGCGCGCCCGTCGCGACCCCCCCCGAAACTCTGCGGGAGTTTTACGAGGAGGTGATGCGCCGCAAGCACGACGACCACAAGGCGTCGCACAGCAACTGCGTGAACCAGTTCATGCACCTCATCTCCTCCACCATCTTCATCTTCAACTACTACACCATCTGGGGCGACTGCACGACGACGATGGTGCTCGGGCTCTTTTCTTTGTTTTTGCGGCAGAGCGGGCACGCCATCTTCGAGCCCCCGTGCCACGACGAGGAGGAGCTCCTGTTGGGGTTCAACACCCGGAGCAAGTGCTTCGTCGTCGCGGGGTACACGCTCGCGCCCATTCTCACGCTCCTGCAGCTCTCCGGGTCGGTCAACTTCGTGCAGGCACTCGAGCCCGTCGCGCGCTCGTGGCTGCTCGTCACCCTCTTCTTCGTGCTGGGGCACACCGGTTTGCTGTGGATGCAGTACGGGTTCAAGATCGCCATGGTGTGGCTGGTGAAGCTCATCACCGACCCGTTCACCGACGTCGCCGCGTACTACCCCAGCGCGCTGAACGTGTGGAGCTCGCCGGACTGGAAGACCGCGGGCTGGGACACCTTCCAGGCGCACCTCCGCGGCGACCCCAAGGCGAGCGGCGAGAAGAAGGCGCAGTGATGCTTGTTATGATGCGCTAACGCTCTACGCGATACACAATCGATCGCCTCATTTGAGCTCCTACTGACTCGTTACTCTAGGCGTTCGTTGGGAACGCGTTGAAGAAGTGGTACACCTCGTCCGCGTCTCGCACGCCCACCGGCGTGCCGCACGCGTCGCACAGCGCGCGGAAGTACGGTCCGTCGCCGCTTTCGAGGTCGGGCGCGTTTTTTCCATTCGACGACGCCGGCCGATACGCCACGGACTCGTCCACGCGCACGTTTCGCACGAACATCGCGCGCCACTGGTCGTCCCTCGCCGCGTGCTTCTGGCAGTCGATGGTGACGATCTCCAGGCAGCACGGGCAACTCAAGATGGCGTCGCTCTGCCTCCCCCCCCGCGTCGCTCGGACCCACTTCTCGTCCTCATCGTCAGCCTCCGCCGAGAAGAGGGGGTCGTCGTCGAACGCGGCACGCGCGCTCGGTCGACGCGCGACCGCGCCCTCGTCGGAGCTCGCGTCGCTCTCCGAGTCCGAGTCCGAGCGCCAGTGCGCGGAGGCGGACGGGCCGGCGAATTCGCCCGGAACCAAACGACTCGCGCCGCCGCGAGACGCCGTGTCCTCCATCGCGCGCGCGGTCTGATCTGACGCGAACGAGGCGCGCGTGCCACCGCGAGAGACGGACAGAAACGCGAATGCATTATTAATATCGGACGCTCCTCGCTCTACCCTCTACGCGCCGCTTTGAACGACCCCCGAGTGCGTTCGAGCGGAGCTTTGCCACACCGCAGATACGAGTACTCCCCACATCAGCACCTTCGCGGCCGTGAACGGCTCGAGCCCCGGGAACACCGCGGGCCCGACGAACGTCGCCACCGTCGCCGTCTGCGCGAGCGCGCGGATGAAAACGTCGACGACGACGCTCGAAAACGCGTTTTCGGTTTTCCGAATCCGCACTCTTCGGCGCGCTCTTCGTCGCTCGTTTCTCGTGCATTCGCGCATTCGTTCCTCCGCCACCAGACTCGCGGCGGTGATCGCGCCCCACAGGAGCCACTTAGGGGAGAACCCGTGGAACACCGTGGAGAACGCGACTGAGACTAAAACGCCGCCGTACCCGCCGCGCATAGGCGCGTACGCGCGCGCCAAGTAAAACATAAAAAACGAGGCGTGGAAACGTCGCCAAAACGTCCCGGGCGACGTCGACGCGCTCGGCCAAAACTCCGGGGTGTCGTTCGGGACGATGTCAAGCGCGAGCGCGTTGATGTCGCTCAGGAATTCGTCGGAGTCGGAGTCAGATATCGAGGATGTCGAGGATGTCGATTCGTCGTTCGAATCGTCGTCGCGACGTCCACCGAAACGCGACGCGGCGTCGAAGAACGCCGCGTCGTCGGAACCGACGGCGTCGTCGAACGCCGCCGCCACCGCCCGCGGCACGCCGAACACCGCGTGCGACGTGACCCACGACACCGTGGCGAACGCCACCGTCTGCGCGAACTCGGCGAAGCCGAAGCCGAGACAAAGCTCCGAACGCGAACGTGTCGCGCGCGTCTGACCTTGAGACCTTCGCGAAAAGAACGTCCGCGTCGGCGCGTACCCGCGCGCGTACATCGCGTCCACGACCAAGCACCACGCCGCGAGAGGCGCCAGCGACTTGGCGAGCCGACAAAGCCGTCGCGTAAACACGACGCCGAAAGATGGTCCAATCCTTTTTTTTTGGTTCGTCTTCGTCTTCGCGCCTTTCTTCGCGACGATTAGCTCATTATCAATGATCGCGCGTTTCCGCTTTTCGTAGGCGGCGTGCGGCACGAGCGGGCCGCACTGGCACGTCGCCGGGTGCGCGGCGAACGCGAACGCGTCCGCAAAGGCGTCCGACTCGACGGACGCGCGCTTGTCGATTCTGTCCAGCGCGCGGTCCAGCGCGCGCACGGCGACGTATCGAGCCGCGCGCGTCGGCGTGAACGTCGACCCCGCCAGCGCGCCGTTTGTGAGGAATCGTAGAAATACGCTTTTAATCCCGCCGGCGTTCCTTTCGTTTCGCGATACGACACTACGCGTAAAAGCGCCTTCGCCTCTTATTAGGCGTGGACGGTCCGTCCACGCTTCGGACGCGTTCAGGAGACAGAGCTCGAAGACGCACAGCGCCCACGCGAGCGCGACGCGTGTTTTTCGCGACGGTTCGTGGTCATGCTCACGCGAGGTCATGCTCGCGTGTTTTTGTTTTTCGCGATCGTTCCGCGCGACGAGACGCGCGAGTGCCTTCTCGAGTAGAAACCGCGCGCCGACGTGCGCGAGCGAACGCGCGAGCCCGAACAGGCCGTGGGTCAGAAACGCGTTCGTCGACGCCGCGAAAAACGCGACGACGCTTTCGACGCTTTCGATACGCGCCGCCCGGTTCAATACGCCCGAACGAGTTCTAAACGCGCGTGCGTTTAGAACGGCTCGAAACGCACGCGCCGCGAGCCAGACGACGACGCCGATCGCCACCTGCGCGGGCGCGACGCGCGCGCGCCACTCGAAGAAACGCGCGTGCGCGGCGCGCTCCGACTCGGGAAAAAACGCCGCGGGGTTTTTCCCCGAAAAACGCCGCGCGCTTTTCGACGCGCGCGTCTGGTCGAGGCCCAACGCGAGCACGAGCGCCAGAAGGACGAGCGCGCGAATCAGTACCGCAAAGATGACATCGCGGCGTTTACGAGGCGTCGCTTTTATCCCGGATACCGGAGACGACACTTCTGGCTCCGCCTCCGCCGGCTCTTCCGCCTCCGCCGGCTCCGCCTTCGGCTCGGCTGGGCGCGCCGACTCCGGCTCTGCGGCTTCGGGCGCGCGGTCCGCCGCGGGCTCCGCCACCGCGAGCCGGAACAGCGCCTTTGCGAGTCGCCTGGGCGTCGGCGCATCCACCAGCACGAGCGTCGGCGGAAGCGCGACGCCGAGCTCAAACTCGAGGCGCGCGGTGAGGCGCACCGCGGCGAACGAATCCAGCGACCCGGACTCGATCAGCTTCGTCGTCGCCGCGACGCGCGAGAACGTCGACGTCGACACGAAACGCGTCAGACACGTCTCCATGCGCTTTACGCACGCGCGGTCGCCTTTTTCCCGCGCCAACGCGCGCAGGGTTTCCCGGGTACACGTAATACCGCCAACGCGCGTCGCGTCGTCTGTCGCGACGTCTGTGACGCGGAAAACGTCGCCGAAGTCGCCGGCGTCGTCCGCGCCGTCCTCGTCGTCTGGTGACGACAAAAAAAACGCATCCGCGCCTCGCGCGCGTACGTTCACCCGCGCGCCGCGCGAACGGAAAAACCCGTCCAGAAACAGCCGACGCGTCTCGTCGCGGCGTTTCTTGCCGCTGCTCGTTTTCGGAACCGCCCCGGCGCGAACCAACACCACGTCGCGCCTACGAACGCGCAAGCCGTGGACGGACAACACGACGCGCCGAACGTCATCGAGCAGCGCGGCGACGTCGGCGGGTCGGCGTAGCCGACGGGAAGACGCGAATTCGTCCCGGACCTCGGCCACCACCCCGACGCGCGTCGCGGGTTCCAGTCGCTGGTTCCAGGATTGCTCACTCGAGAACGTATCGTCGCGCGGCTCCACGAACGCGAACGCCGCGACGCCGCCGCGGCGGAACACGCCGGGCTTCGCGTCGAGGATCACGCGTTCGATATCCTCCGGGGAGTACGCGCGTCCGTTGACTTTGAAACGGTCGCGCACGCGCCCGACCACGAACACCTCGCCCGTGACGCCGTCGATAAACCCCGAGTCGCCGGTGCGGAGGTACCCGGTCTTTTTCGTCTTTTTCGTCGTACGGGGTTCGATCGCGAGGCGCTTCCCGTACGTCGTCGCGGCGTCGCCGCCCTCGCCGCCGTCGCCTCTGAGAAACAAATCTCGCCCGAACGCGCCGCCCTTCGTGAACCCGTCGGCGGTGACGTACCCGAACGCCACGGAACCGCCGCGCACCCATATCTCGCCGACGCGTCCGTCCGGGAGCTCTGCGCGCGTCTCGGGGCACACCACGCGCACGTCCGGGTCGAGCGCGTTTTTTCGCGAACCGGCGTCGCGAACCGAGCCGCAACTCGAGACGAGAACCGAGTTCTTGTCAAGTCCTATGTGTGTGTCTGTTCGCGTCTTCGCGTCTTCGCCACATGTGCTCGCCAAATGTGTTTCGTCGGCTGCTCTCTCATCAGAGACGTGTGTCTCAGACGCCAAAAGACAATACGCGCCTTCCGTCTCCAGCGCGCTCCGATGGACGCGCGCGACGCGCACCGGGCCGTCGCACACGTACACCACGCTCTCGGCGAGGCCGTACCCGGCGCGCATCGCGTCCGGGCGCCAGCCGTGCCTCGCGAACGTCTGCGCGAAGAGCGCGTGCGTGTCCGGCTGCGCGCGCTCGGAGGCGTTCAAGCACGAGCGCATGAGGGAGAGGTTCAACGCGTCGCCCTCCGACGTGAGCGCGGAGCAGGTGGCGCCGAAGCGCATGGCGCACAGTCTGTACGCGAAGTCGGGGCCTTGCGTCATTGTCGCGCCGTAGTCGCTGGCGACGCGCATCCACGACGCGGGGTCGCGCGCGAACGCGACGGGTGAGTAAAACACGCCGGTCGCGCGTTTCGCCGTATTC
>Ga0181559_10007047_pt1 | contig 10508 bp, 7 predicted proteins | sample 011ome_21_FD_133752 | JGI IMG/M metagenome (GOLD analysis project Ga0181559, IMG submission 133752) | Coastal salt marsh microbial communities from the Groves Creek Marsh, Skidaway Island, Georgia - 011508AT metaG (megahit assembly) | ecosystem: Environmental > Aquatic > Marine > Intertidal zone... | reverse complement strand
GGGGGACACCTCCTCTTTTTGGCACACGATATGCAATGCAGTTCACCAAACCACGTTCACCATGCCCATCAACAACTCCTACTACCCGCATGGACAGGCATCATTGAAGATGTTGGTCCTTATCTCTGCATTTCTATTGGCCCTCCCTCAAGCGCAAAGCCAAGAATGGAGCCTCGAACCTCGTTGCGGTAAACACCGAGGCCGACCCTGTCAACAAGGTGCATTCGAGCTCACCTTGGGACCCGCCTTCATTCACTTGGCGGATGAACCATCGAACGCTCGACCCCAGGCAAGCATCGCCTGTTTCAGTCGTCAAAGAGGCCCCTTCAAAAGAGGGGTGAAGTTGGGGTTGGTCGGACTGGGAAGCGAAAGATCCGAGGCGGAAGCGCTCGAAGGACACGTCATTCGGCAGCGGCAAATGCTCCCTGAATTCAGTGGAATCATTCGATTTGAACCTTTCAGAGGTGGCCTTAGGCCGTTCGTGGAAGGTGAAGCCGGTGTATCCGCCTCCGTCTTGGATGAAAGCACATTCAATGCCGAGGGAGAACGTCAGAACCACAGCGTAACCGGCTTCGACCCCGGTCTTCATGTGGGCTGGGGAGCGGGAGCCCGCTTGAAAATGGGCAAGTCCTCCCTTCTCATTTTCCGCTATGGAACGCGGATCGGTTCGCCTCTGGACATCATCGATGAGGGTATCCAGGACGCGACAACAGATATCCAGAGGGAGGAAGTGTCCCTGGGATTGAGCCTGGCCTTTTGACCCTTTACGCGGCCCGCATGGCTTCCACGGGATCCATTCGGGCCGCCTGAAGGGCCGGAGCCAATCCGGCGATGATGCCGCTCACCACCGCAATGCCGAGGCCGAGCAGGAAACGATCGGGGCCCAACACCAGGGCAAACCCTTCCGAAAGGGCATTCACGGCGAGTACCAGCAAGCCAACGGCCAACAAAGCGAGGATGGCGCCGATGAGACACAAGGCCACGGCCTCGGTCAGAAACTGGGCCAGAACGAAACTCCGCTTTGCACCCAGGGCCTTCTGGACTCCGATCAAGGGGGTCCGTTCCTTGACCGACACGAACATGATGTTGGCCACCGAGAAGCAACCGATCAGAATGGCGAAGGCGCCGATGAACCAGACGCCATATTCCACACGGCCGAAAAGGACATCAATGAAGGCGGTCAACATCTCGACCTCGTTCACCGCGAAGTCATTCTCATCCCTCGGGTGCAGCCTCCGCAGCGGACGATAAGCCGCAATGACCTCCCCCCGCAGCGTCTCCAGTTCTACCCCTTCCTTGGCTCGGATCAAAATGCTCGCCTTGAGCGCCTTGAAATTCAAGAGCTGCTGCCCGAAAGTCACCGGAATGATGACCAAATCGTCTGAGCCTTCGCCCACAATGGAAGTTCCTTCCTGCGCAATCACCCCGATGATGCGCAGCTTGCGCCCGTCCAGGGTGCAGGACTTCCCGAGGGGATCCTCACCCGGAAAGAGCCGGTTCACAATGTCCTGGCCAATCAACGCTACGGGCGAGGCGGTCTGCATTTCCCGTGGAGAGAAGAAACGCCCCTGCTCAATGTCCAGTTCAATGGCGTCCAAATAATCCAGCGTGACTGCGCCCAGACGGGCTCCCTGGAAATTGCTGCTTCCACGTTCCAGGTTGGCCATATTGCCGGTCTGAAAAGCCACCGTCCGGGCGGAAGGAAGTCGCTCCCTGAGCCATTCCGCATCTTGGAGCGTCGGATCTTTCCTGACTGCATACTTCCACCACGGGTAGTCCGATGAAAACGTCCAAGGCATCTTCTCCACGAACAACACATCGCTCCGCACCGAGCTGAAGATGCCTTTCAGGTTCTTTTCCAAGGAGTCGGATACCGCAAAGACGGCGGTAATCATGAAAATGCCGATCATCACCCCCAGTAAAGACAGGAGGGTCCTCAGCTTGTTGGTGACCAAAGCCTGCCAGGCCTGGATGAAACTCTCTGCAAATAACCTGCGGGTCATATGTTCCAAAACTACGGGTCCAGCGGTTTGAGCAGGACCTTGACGTAGGCTAATTTCGCCGCTTCCCCGACCCCAAACAGCCATGGAACGCCCCATCCGCCGCGCCCTCATTTCCGTCTTCCACAAAGAAGGCCTTGCCCCCATCGTCGACCGCCTTCATGCCCATGGCGTGGAGATTCTATCTACTGGTGGAACGCAACGCGCCATCGAGGCTTTGGGCGCACCCGTCACCCCTGTGGAATCGGTCACCCACACGGCCGAAATGCTGGGGGGAAGGGTAAAGACATTGCATCCTATGGTTTTCGGAGGCATCCTGGCCCGGAGGGACTTCGAACCGGACGACGTGGATGTCGCCGACCATGGCATCGGGCCCATCGATTTGGTCATTGTGGACCTCTACCCTTTCGAGGAAACGCTGGCTTCAGGTGCGGAAGAAGATGAGATCATCGAGAAAATCGACATTGGAGGCATCGCATTGATTCGCGCAGCAGCCAAGAATTTCCGCGATGTGGTGTGCATTCCCTCGCGCGGTCAATACGCAGACCTCGTGGCAGCCCTGGGCGATGGAATGACCACGGATTTGGATTTCCGTCGACGCATGGCCGGTGCTGCGTTCGGTGTCTCTTCAGGATACGATGCAGCGATTGGCCAATGGGTGCGCGAAGGGGGAAATGCAGATGTTCTTTCCGTCCTCGAATCGACCCGAACGCCTTTGCGATATGGGGAGAATCCCCACCAACCGGGGGCTTTCTTTGGCGATTTGGAGGGCCTGTTCACACAGCACAACGGAAAGGCCCTCAGCTATAACAACTTGCTCGACGTCGATGCAGCGGTCCAGTTGATGTCCGAATTCAAGGACGATGAACCTACTGTGGCCATACTCAAGCACAACAATGCTTGCGGCCTCGCCACCCGCCCGTCCTTGGCAACGGCTTATGCTGACGCCCTGGCAGGCGATCCGGTTTCAGCCTTTGGAGGCGTCGTTATCGCCAATCGGCCCATGGATCTCGAAACGGCTGAAGCGCTGCATTCCCTGTTCTGTGAAGTCGTCATCGCGCCCTCCTTTTCGGGAGAAGCCTTGGCCGTACTCAGCGGAAAGAAAAACCGCATTCTGCTCGAGCAGCGCCGCTGGCCAGAAACCGACCGGTTGGTCCGCAGTGCGCTTGGCGGCTACCTGGCCCAGCAACCCGACGCACAAGTGGAAGGCCCTGCTGACTTCACTTGTGCCACCCAGGTCGAGCCGACTTCAGCACAGATGAAAGACCTTGCATTTGCACTGAAACTGGCGAAACACACGCGGTCCAACACCATCGTATTGGCCAAGGATAGCCAATTGCTTGCCAGCGGAACGGGTCAGACTTCCCGCGTCGACGCTTTGAATCAGGCCGTGGACAAGGCAGGGCGGATGGGCTTCGGGCTCAAGGGCGCCGTGATGGCCAGCGATGCCTTCTTTCCTTTTCCGGACTGTGTTGAAATCGCTCACAATGCCGGGATTGTAGCAGTGGTACAACCCGGTGGATCCATAAAGGATGCAGAAAGTGTGACCTTCTGCGACGCTCATGGAATGGCCATGGTCATGACGGGTGTGCGGCACTTCAGGCATTGATTCCGCACCGCGGTTTCACTTTTTGGGCTTATCCACCATCCAACGTGTTGATTCTTCCGCAACACGAGGTGTTCTGAGTCCGTTATTCCACCAATTTTGGTAGCAATGGGCTTGTTCAATTTCTTCATGCAGGAGATCGCTATCGATCTTGGAACCGCCAACACGGTCATCTACTACGAGGACCAAGTGGTTGTGGACGAACCGTCCATCGTTGCCAAGGATCGGGCGTCAAACAGGACCGTGGCCATAGGGCGGCAAGCCCAGCAAATGCACGGAAAAACGCACGAAAACATCAAGACCGTGCGACCTCTGAAAGACGGCGTGATTGCCGATTTCCAAAGTGCGGAGGACATGATCAAGGGCATGATCCGCATGATCCAACGCCGGAGAAGCCTGTTCAATCCTACCCTGCGCATGGTGATTTGCATCCCTTCCGGTATCACGGAGGTGGAGAAACGGGCGGTAAAGGACAGCGCGGAGCACGCAGGCGCCAAGGAGGTTTTCTTGATCCACGAGCCCATGGCGGCGGCCATCGGTATCGGTATCGACGTCGAGGAACCTATGGGCAACATGATCATCGACATCGGCGGTGGAACTTCCGAGATTGCCGTGATTGCGCTGGGTGGCATCGTCACCGATAAGAACATCCGGGTCGCTGGTGACGAGTTCACCCAGGACATCGAAGAGTACATGCGACGCCAGCACAACATTCTTGTAGGCGAGCGCACAGCGGAACAGATCAAAATCGAGGTGGGAAGCGCCCTGACGGAGCTCGATGAGCCGCCCGAGGACTATGCCGTTCGCGGCCGTGACCTCATGACGGGCATTCCAAAGGAAATCCTCGTGAGCTATGCGGAGATCGCCATGGCGTTGGACAAGTCGATCAGCAAGATTGAGGAGGCCATCTTGAGCTGCTTGGAGAATACGCCCCCGGAGCTGTCGGCGGACATCTACAAGACCGGTATCTACCTCGCGGGCGGAGGCGCCTTGCTTCGCGGCTTGGACAAGCGAATCAGCTCCAAGACCCGCCTCCCCGTTCACGTGGCGGAAGAGCCGCTGAGGGCTGTGGCGCGGGGAACGGCCATTGCACTGAAAAACGTCGAGAATTTCGCCTTCCTGATGCGCGAGTGAGGCCGGCCTGCCCATGCGGAACCTCTGGCTGCTCCTCCAACGAAACGCGTTTGCTCTCGCCTTCATCGCTTTGATGTCGGTTTCCCTTTCCGTGCTCTTCCGCAACAGCGGGGCTGCAAGGTCCAGTTGGTACCGGCAGACCGGGAGTGTAGCGTCGCGGGTGGAACAGCAGCGAAGCCAGTGGTCCAATTACCTGCACCTCTCAGAGCAGAATACCGAACTCGCGAGGGAAAATGCCCTGCTCCGTTCCCGTCTACTGTCCATGGAAATTACAGGCGATTGGCAAGTAGATTCCTTGCGCGGTTGGGAAGTACGGGAGGGGTCTCTCATCAAGGGACCGGACGGTACACCCCACTCTTTTGCCCTCGCCTCACCGGGTGAAGACGGGGCCATCTCACCTGGAATGGGGGTACTCGCCTCCGGCTCCGCATACGGAACCGTGGAGGATGTCGGTGAGGCACATTGCCGCATCCTTACCCTATTGCACGCCGCGGCTCGATGGAGTTGCCGCATCGGAAGAAATGGTCCCTTGGCTTCGCTAACCTGGAATGGAAAAGACATGGAAAGGCTCGTGCTCGAGGATGTACCCAGACACGTGAGCGCCGAAGCCGGAGATACCATCTTCACCTCCGGATACGACCTGCGATTCCCCCCGGGTGTCCCGATGGGATTTGTATTGTCTACGGACAGGCCTTCAGGTTCGGATTTTGTTTCATTCGAAGTGGAGCCCGCCGCTAATTTCCTCACCACAAGGCACATTGACATCATTGTAAGCCGATCGGACTCCGAACGGGTCGAACTCACCTTGCCCGAGGAATTTCCATGACGGTGTTGCGCATCATACTCCTTGTGGTTTTGCAAGCCTTGCTTCTGCGAGATGTTGCTCCATTGGGAGAATGGACAAGGCCGCAGTGGGCCCTCTGGGCATTGCTGCTCATTCCGCCGCAATCCGGACCTTTTGGCAAGCTGCTCGCAGGATTCGCCATGGGGTTGGGGTTGGACATCGCGATGGGAACCTACGGACAGCACATGGTGGCGGGGACATTGCTCGGCGGATTATTGCCGACCCTCCATCGGGTGCTCGCTCCGAGGGAAGGCTATGAGGTTACGGACCGTCCCATCCTTCGGGACATGGGCTCTCCTTGGATGATGGCCTACCTGTTCCTGTCTGCCTTGGTGTACCATTTGACGCTGTTGGTGGTTTCTCAATGGTATTGGCATTTGATACCCAGTGCCTTTCTTCCTGCCCTAACCAGTGCCATATTCACCGCCTTGTGCTGTCTGATCCTCCACCTGATGGTCTACGCACCCGCGCGCAGAAAATCCGGTAACTGATGGATCCGCGATTCCGCACCGTGGTTCTGATGATCCTGTTCTTCACGGGGGCCTTCATACTCAGGCTCACGGGACTTCAATTGATGCAACCCGAGTGGAAGGACAAGGCGCTTTCACTGACCAGCGATAGACAGTCCATCCCCCCTAGCCGAGGACTGATGTACGACCGAAACGGAGCCTTGCTCGTGGGTTCGCGCGCCGTGCATGATTTAATGGTGTTGCCGCGAATGTTGCCCGCGAATGTGGATTCCAGCCTAGATGCGGTTGCAGTTTGGGCCGGTATGTCAGGCGATGCACTTGCCAAGGCCATCGACAAGGCCGAGAAATACAGCCGATACAAGACGTCGACCATCCGAAAGGGAATCGAAGCAGAAGAGTATGCAAGAATGGCCGCCACCTTGCTGGATTACCCGGGATTCTCCTTCCGAACGCGGCCCTTGCGTCATCACCTGCATGGGACGGCGGCACACCTTATCGGCGAATATGCCGAGGCCACGGCATCTGACCTAGAATTGGACCCCTTCTACAAGTTGGGAGACCATTTGGGCAAGACCGGCATTGAAAAGGTCTACGAATTGGAGTTAAGGGGGGTCAAAGGGAGGACTTCCGTGGCCGTGGATGCGCGAAACCGGGTCCGCAACGCCGACCTCTCGGTTCCGGAGAACCGTCCCGCTGAATCCGGATTGGATCTCACCCTCACCGTGGACAGGGAATTGCAGATTCTCGCCGAGCGCCTGATGGAAGGAAAGAAGGGGAGCGTCGTGGCCATTGAACCCGCCAGCGGTGAAGTTCTGGCCTTGGTGTCCGCACCTCATTTCGACCCCAACATACTCGTAGGAGCGAAAAGAGGCGACTATTACGGACAGTTGGTCAAAGACCCAGAAAAGCCCCTGTTCAATCGGGCCATCAAAGCCACGTACCGACCCGGTTCAATCTGGAAAATGGTGCAGGGACTCATTGCGATGCAGCAAGAGCAAATCGGCCCGTGGACAAGGTTCGATTGTGATCGGACCATCATTGGATGCCACGGACCGCATTCCCGAGACAACCTTAAGGAAGCCATTGTGCACAGTTGCAATCCGTATTTCTATCGGGTCATGCAGCGCGTCGTGAACACGGCGGAGGGGGACTCCCGGTTCGAGCGCGCTGCCAACGGGCTTGATCTGTGGAGAGAAAAAGTGCTGTCCTTCGGTTTCGGCACCTCACTCGGTGGGCGACTGCCGGGAACATCCACGGGCAACATACCCAGCAGCTCGGATTACGACCGGGTATATGGAGCACGCCGTTGGGATTTCGGCACCATCTATTCGATCGCCATAGGCGAAGGCGAGCTCCTGACCACGCCGCTCCAGATGGCGAACCTGGCCGCCACCCTTGCCAACAGAGGCTGGTACCGTCTGCCGCATTTTATTCGATCGGTGGCTGACCGGGGTAAACCCTCCGGTCTCGGTATCCGGCAGGAAAGCGGGGTAGATTCCGTGCACTTCGAAACCGTCATTCGGGCCATGCGCAAGGTGGTGGAAGACCCTTCAGGTACGGGCCGTCGCGCCCGCATCAAGGACATTGCCGTGTGTGGTAAAACCGGAACCGTGCAGGACGAGCCGCGCAAGGACCATTCCGTCTTCATCGCCTTTGCCCCCGAAGAGAACCCACAGATTGCCTTGAGCGTCTACGTGGAGAATTCGGGCTTCGGAGGGGAATGGGCCGCGCCCATCGCCGCGCTTCTGATCGAGCAGTACCTGACGGACACCATCGCCAACACCCGCCGGCTCAACCGGATACTTCAAGCAGACCTCTCCGATTCCTATCCGAAACCCAAACCCGCGGTGACCCCTCCACCTGCGCCTGCTGCACGGGTTCCGGACACTGCCGAACGTCCATGACCCGCAATTCGGACATACGACGCAACATCGATGGCATGACCATCCTACTTTTCCTGTTGCTCGCCGTGATGGGTTGGATCAACTTGATTTCGGCGGCCATGGGTCCAGATGGTGCCGTCGAATGGGGGCTGAATACCCTACACGGAAAACAGGGTCTGTGGCTGCTGTTCAGTCTGGTTTTGGGCTTTCTCGTCTTGCAGGTTGAAGGCACTTTCTTCGTGCGAACGGCATGGCTCAATTACGGCGTGACGCTGTTGCTCTGCGCTTTGGTTCTGGTCATTGGAAAAAAGGTCGGGGGTGCCCGTTCCTGGTTTGGATTCGGCAGCTTTGGAATTCAGCCCTCCGAATTCGCCAAGATGGGCGCATCCATGGCGCTGGCTTGGTATTGCGCGCAGGAAGGGGGGCTGAAGGCCTTGGGCCAACAGATTCGAGCGGCCGTCATCGTAGGCATTCCCGCGTGCTTGATTCTCCTTCAACCCGATGCGGGAACTGTATTGGTCTTTCTGGGATTTGTTTTTGCCATGTACCGAGAGGGACTCAGCGGTGCTGTCCTCATCGTCGGTTTTGCCGCCGTGGTCATGGCGGTATTGACCATTTTATCCGGTGCCGGCGACTTGACCTATCCTTTCATCGGAGAAGCCAATGGCATTTACCGCTTCTGGATGCTGTTCGTGGTATTGGGTGCAGCGGGCATTGCCATCATACGCAATGCCACTCTTCCCCGTTACCGCCCTCGGGTGACCACCAGGGCCATCGCCGCTGCCTTGGCCGCCCTCCTCTTCTCTGTGGCCATGCACCTTGCATTGGAGGAAGTACTGCGCCCCCACCAAAGGGAACGCATCCAAGTTCTGTTCGGCCACGTCGAAGACAACCCAGATGCCGACTACAACATCCGCCAGGCGAAAGCCGCCATTGGATCTGGAGGCTGGACCGGAATGGGCTGGCGCGAGGGGCCCATGACGGGATACGGCTTCGTACCCGAACAAGAAACTGACTTCATTTTTTGTGTTTGGTCCGAAGAACACGGCTGGTTCGGCTCCGTGTTCTTCGTCATTCTGTTTGCCGGTTTCATACTGCGCATCCTCTTTCTCGCTGAGCGACAACGGAGTGCTTTCACCCGGGTTTATGCCTACGGAGTGGGGGGCATCCTTTTCATGCATATGCTCATCAACATTGGCATGGTCCTGGGTCTTGCTCCCGTCATTGGTATCCCCTTGCCTTTCATGAGCTATGGAGGGTCGAGTTTCATGGCTTTCGCGTTGATGATCTCCATTCTCTTGCGCCTGGACGCAGAACGATTCAGCGTCCTGCGCTGAAGCCGTTCCATCTGGGAAGGAGCGCCTTGAGGCGTCAGAGGCCCAATAACACCTCCATCGGGTCTTTCGAACCGAAGAGCATGCGCTCGGGATTCTCCAGCATTTCCTTGACAGCCACCAAGAAGCTCACGCTTTCCTTGCCATCGATAATGCGGTGGTCGTAGCTCAGGGCCACGTACATGATGGGGCGGATTTCCACCTGACCGTTGATGGCCACCGGGCGCTCAACGATGTTGTGCATCCCGAGGATGGCGCTCTGCGGTGGGTTGATGATGGGCGTGGACAGCATGGAGCCGAATACGCCGCCATTGGTGATGGTGAAGGTGCCACCGGTCATCTCGTCCACAGTGATCTCGCCATCGCGGGCGCGGATGGCAAGCCGCTTGATCTCCGCCTCGATCTGGTCGAGGGACATGCTCTCAGCATTGCGCACCACGGGTACCATGAGCCCCTTGGGTGAGCTCACGGCGATACCGATGTCGGCGTAGTCGTGCATCACCATCTCCTTGCCATCGATCATGGCGTTGACCGCTGGGTAGAGCTCCAGGGCAGAGGTCACGGCCTTGGTGAAGAAGCCCATGAAGCCGAGGCCGACCCCGTGGGTCTCCTTGAACTTGTCCTTGTACTTCTTGCGAAGGTCCATGATGGGTTTCATGTCCACCTCGTTGAAGGTGGTCAGCATGGCCGTCTCATTCTTAACACCCACGAGGCGTTCCGCCACCTTGCGGCGGAGCATGCTCATCTTTTCGCGGCGCGTATCGCGGCTGCCGGACCAACCGGCGCCGGGCAGGTTGGGCTGCGGAACGCCTGCTGCCAATGCGGCGAGGACGTCCTGCTTGAGCACCCGTCCACCGGGTCCCGATCCGGACACTTGGCCCGCCTTCAGGCCGGCCTCGTCCATGAGCTTGCGCGCTGCGGGTGAAGGGTGGCCCGCGGCGTGACCTGCCTCAGCAGGCGCAGGCGCTGCCTTGGGCGCCGCAGGAGCAGGCGCAGGGGCAGGGGCAGGTTGGGGGGCTGCTGCAGGGGCAGGCGCCGGAGCTGCAGCCGGTGGTGCGGCGTCCGCTGGGGCCTCTGCGTCGGTGTCGATCAGACACACCACAGCGCCCACGGCCACGGCATCCCCCTCCTCGGCCTTCAACGTGATGGTACCCGCTGCCTCAGCAGGCAACTCGAGGGTCGCCTTGTCACTGTCCACTTCGGCGATGGCCTGGTCCTTGAAAACGTAGTCGCCGTC
>Ga0181559_10007045_pt1 | contig 10509 bp, 10 predicted proteins | sample 011ome_21_FD_133752 | JGI IMG/M metagenome (GOLD analysis project Ga0181559, IMG submission 133752) | Coastal salt marsh microbial communities from the Groves Creek Marsh, Skidaway Island, Georgia - 011508AT metaG (megahit assembly) | ecosystem: Environmental > Aquatic > Marine > Intertidal... | reverse complement strand
CCGTTTTAGAAGCTGGCCACAAAACATTTGGCGAAAACCGAGTGCAAGAGGCATTCGGCAAATGGCCAGATTTTCAACAAACCTTCGGGAAATTGGATTTACATTTAATCGGCCCTTTACAAACGAATAAGGCGCGACAAGCCGTAGAACTATTTGGAACAATCCATTCTCTGGATCGCCCGAAACTGGCGGCCACATTGGCACGCCTTGCCCAAGAACGAAGCGCATCGCCTGATATTTTCATTCAGGTAAATACGGGTGAAGAGCCGCAAAAAGCGGGTATCCTACCATCTGATGTGGATTCTTTCGTTGCTGACTGCCTTAGGCTAGACCTACCTATTAAGGGATTGATGTGCATTCCGCCTGTCGAAGAAGAAGCAAGTTTGCATTTCGCCTTATTGGCAAAGATGGCCTCACGTAACGGCTTGGCTGGATTGTCTATGGGCATGTCTGACGATTTCGAAAAGGCCATACAATTCGGCGCAACGCATATTCGTGTCGGCTCCGCTATTTTCGGAGCGCGGGTGCCAGCGGTGGAATAATCAGCCGTGTTTTATATCTAATGTGTTGCGCAACCCATAATAAATTCGCATGGCTAAGACCAATACATCCGGCAGTTGAGGCGTGTGGACGGCGCCATGCGTGGATGAAAATGGCAGATCCTGCACCCTTCTGCGGATAGGGCCAATTCCAATCGGTTAAAATCACCAGATCATACATTGGATCTGCGCGGCGCATTTTTTCGTGCGAATAGGAGTGCGGAGCACGCACCATCATATTATAGTCAACGTCGCGCACATCGTCTGACCATAAATCATTTGGCTTAATCGGGATGGCCCAATCCGTTGGGCACGCCATTCGGTCAGCACGGTACAGCATTCCAATAATCCTATGGGTCCCAACAGGCGTGGCGCCATCCCCTTCACGCTTATGTTGGGTCAGGCCACCGCGACCAATGGAACATGGCAGCATGCGGTTCCACATGCGCAACCCACGCGGCGTTAACACCATATCCATTACAATAGATGGCCTGATTTCGCCGCTTTGGTTGCAAGGTAGGCACTGTTTTCCGCCCCTTCGCCAACCCTGAGCGGCACGCGTTCGACAACCTTGATCCCCTGTTTTTCCATCATTTTGATTTTCTTTGGGTTATTTGTCATCAGGCGGATTTGCTCAATCCCCATTCCGCGCAGCAGTGCCGCACCGATGCGAAAATCGCGTTCATCATCCTCAAAACCCAGACGATGGTTGGCCTCAACCGTATCAAACCCTTTGTCTTGCAGCGCATAGGCGCGCATTTTATTTGTTAATCCTATGCCGCGCCCCTCTTGGCTTAAATAGAGCAAAATGCCCTGACCTTCAGCTCCCATGTGTGAGAGAGCGCTGTGCAATTGTGGACCGCAATCGCATTTCAAGCTGCCCAAAACGTCGCCTGTAAAGCAGGCAGAATGCAGGCGCACCAGCACTGGTTTTGTGCGATCTGGACGGCCAATTTCCATAGCATAATGTTCCTGATCTGCCGTTGGCGGGCGGAACACGTGTAGGCGCCCTTGATCACTGTTTTGCGTCGGCAGGCGCGCGGCAATCATATCTGAGAAGTGCGGACGCGACCGAACCAATTTGTCAATATCTGCTGAATGAAGCAGACTCAGCGCGTTATTATTTGCAAATTCTAAAGGGTGTTGGATTTCCGTTAGGATCGCCGCCGGCAAAAGTTCTGCCGATTTTGATAGGGCGAGTGCGGTATTTTCCTGACCAATTGCCGTTTTGCGCAGAACCTGAAACGGGCCTAAAGGGCCAGCCGACAAATCACGCGATGGATCAGCGATGGATTTGACCCATCGCAGGTCACGGTCAGTAGAAATCGAAATCTGTGCAAAATCACCGTCGTAACATGCGATCTTAAGCGTTTCGGCGCGGCGGGCAGTGATAACCAATCGCAGGTCATTGAAATGTTCCCGCAGCGCTTCAAATCGCGATTGGTCAATGACTTCTGCGGAATAAATAAGACTGGCCGAAGTCCCCACAATGACGACGGGTGCACCCATGCGCAGATCAGCACGCGCGCGGGCAAGTTGTTGTTTAATGTCTAGTCCAAAGGTGCTCATGTTCTTGGTGTAGCTCTAAATTTGGGCAAGGGGAACGGGTGAATGTTTCATTTCATAGACGAAATGTTTCAAAAATCATGCTTTTTCGACACATTGGTGTGAAATCAGGGGCGGTGATCTTGTGGAACATAAACTGCACCGCCATGTTTCATTCATCAGGAGATTATGATGGCACATTTAAAAAATATCTTACTTGTTGATGATGACGATGATTTACGCGAAGCATTGGCCGAGCAGTTGATTTTATTGGACGAGTTTGAAGTTTCTGAAGCTGCAAATGGCCAAGATGCACAAGTACATGCAAAAGGCGCGGATTATGATTTGATTATGTTGGACGTCGGCCTGCCTGACACTGATGGTCGCGAGCTGTGCAAATGGATGCGAAAGCAGGGTGTGAAGTCGCCAATCATTATGCTGACGGGGCATGATACGGATTCGGACACCATCCTTGGGTTGGATGCAGGTGCTAATGATTATGTGACCAAACCATTTAAGTTTCCAGTTTTGTTGGCACGTATGCGTGCCCAACTAAGACAGCACGAACAATCGGAGGATGCAACATTTGCAATCGGTCCATATGTTTTTAAGCCAAGCGCCAAGGTGTTGATGACTGAGGATGGTAAAAAGGTACGTTTAACGGAAAAAGAGACTAACATATTGAAATTCCTGCACCGTTCAAGCGAAGGTGTGGTCCCAAGAGAGCAATTGTTGCATGAAGTTTGGGGCTATAATGCAGGTGTGACAACGCATACGTTAGAGACGCACATTTATCGTTTGCGCCAGAAAATTGAACCAGATCCGTCACAAGCGCGCCTTCTTGTAACCGAACCTGGTGGTTATAAAATAGTCTCATCATGATAGATTGCGTTAACGAAACGTATAACTTTATTGTGTTGACGTTATCTCAATTGTAAGACGAGACGAACCCCGTGTATGTCCGGGAATAGATATGCTCCTCCCTATTGGACTGGTCCGAGCGTTTCTTGGGTGTTTTATAGATCCAATTGCCGCGGTCCAGGCCCATCGCAATGATATCTTAAGGATTTTATCTTCCGTGGCTGTTCAATGATAAGCAACCGCAACCGATAAGATTCCACAGAGTATTAGGCAATTTTTGCTGTATTTCGATTTTCTCATCTAAACTTACACGAAACTTTTCCGACAATCGCTCCCAATCCTTGGCAGTCGAGATGCGCTTGTTGGCAAAGGGTCCAACAGCCCTTTTATCTGGGGTAAAGTGTAGCCAGATTTTGTCATGCTATGTTAAAAATGCCTCGCCACATCTGCGCGCGTTCAAACCGACGATGCCAACCCTCGTTTCGATATGATCCGCACATGCATGCGAATTATGGACCTAGACACTGATTTTATTTTTATGACGGCACGGAGCTAGAAATTGAGTGTGTCTCAAGTAACAGCTGATTGCATTCGGCATCGCGTTTATCATATGTCTGTATATCAACTACAAACAGGAGCGCGGCGTGACATTTACCCTTGCCACATGGAACATCAATTCGGTTCGATTGCGTAAAAATCTAGTTATGGATCTGATGCGGGATGAGGAGCCTGATGTTTTGTGTTTGCAAGAATGCAAATCTCCCGTTGATAAAATGCCAACGGATGATTTTGCTGAACTAGGATATCCGCATTATGTTGCAAATGGGCAAAAGGGTTACAACGGCGTTGCGATTTTCTCCAAAATACCTATTGCCGAGGTAGAGCGTTATGAATTCGCAGGACTAGACCATGCGCGCCATATCGCAGGACAGTTGGAAAATGGTGTGACAATTCACAATTTTTATGTCCCTGCGGGTGGAGATGAACCCAACCGAGAAAAAAATATCAAGTTTGGCCAAAAGCTCGATTACTTAACAGATATGCGGGATCACTTTTCCACGGATACGCCAACTAAGGCAATCCTTGTCGGGGATCTGAATATTGCACCGCGAGAAGATGATGTTTGGGACCACAAAAAAATGCTAAAAGTGGTGAGCCACACACCCATCGAAGTTGACCATTTAACCGAGGTGCAAAAGGCAGGTAATTGGGTAGATGTAACCCGACAGGACATCGCAGATGGTTTGTTGTATTCGTGGTGGTCTTATCGTGCCAAAGATTGGGATGCTGCGGATAAAGGCCGCCGCCTTGATCACATCTGGGCGACCTCCGATATTTCTGACGCAGCACATTCAAGTCGGATCTTGCGACACGTACGCGGTTGGGACCAGCCCAGTGATCACGCCCCAGTTTTTGCCAGTTTTGATCTTTGATTTTCTGAATTAAACCTCCATATAGGGTGCAACACTTAGATACGAGGCCATGCCGATGTTAGAATTAGGAAATTCAACACCTCCAGTAGACGATTTGATTCAGGATGTAAGCGAAGCAAACTTTATGGAAGCGGTTGTAGACGCAAGTCAAACAATGCCCATAATTGTTGATTTCTGGGCCCCTTGGTGTGGACCATGCAAAACGCTTGGCCCCGCGCTGGAGGCCGCGGTTAAAGAGGCCAAAGGTGCCGTTAAAATGGCCAAGGTAAACGTTGATGAAAATCAAATGATCGCGGGTCAAATGCGTGTCCAGTCGATCCCAACAGTCTATGCATTTTATCAGGGGCAGCCGATAGATGGTTTCCAAGGCGCATTGCCTGGATCAGAAATCAAAGCCTTTGTTGATCGTGTGATCGAGGCTGCAGGCGGTTCCGCTGATGGCGGGCTATCGGATGCTATAGAAGCGGCAGAGCAGATGTTGGCAGAAGGTGCCGCAGCAGATGCGGCTGAGACATTCACGGCGATTTTGGGTGAAGATGGAATGAGCGCGCCCGCCTATAGCGGTTTGGCCCGCGCATATGTGGCATTGGGCGATTTGGATCAGGCTGAGGCTGTTTTGAACGGCGCGCCTGTGGAAATTTCCAATGCGCCAGAGATTGATGCAGCACATGCGCAGCTGGCGTTGGCACGTCAAGCGCAAGATGCTGGACCATTGGGTGAATTACTGGCGGCGGTTGAAGCGGATGAAAACAACCATCAAGCGCGCTTTGATTATGCCCAAGCCTTGCATGCCGCAGGTCAGGTTGAAGCGGCAGTTGAACAATTGTTGCAACTATTCCGACGTGATCGTGACTGGAATGATGGCGCCGCAAAAGAGCAGCTGTTTACAATTTTCGATGCGTTGAAGGCGAATGATCCAATCGTCCTGAATGGACGGCGTAAGCTAAGCTCTATGATATTTGCTTAAACGAAATAACGACCTACGTTTAAAGCATGGCTTTTTCATTTGATCTTCCCGAAAGCATTCCGGTTTTTCCGCTTCCAAAGGCGGTATTGCTGCCGCGTTCACGGTTGCCACTGCATATTTTCGAACCACGCTATCTCAGCATGATCGAAGATGCGATGAAAACCCCAGGGCGATTGATCGGGATGATCCAGCCCGCAGGTGAAGATCGATTGCATACTATTGGTTGTGCTGGTCGGTTAACGCAGTTTTCAGAAACAGACGATGGCCGCTACATGATCACCCTAACGGGCGTATCGCGATATCGTTTGCAGGACGAGATTGAAGGTTTCACACCGTATCGTAAATTTAATGTGGTCTGGGATGGTTTTGATGCGGACCGCAAGCAGGCGGAAAGCGATAAGAATTTGAACCGTGAGGCTTTGTTTGAATTGTTGCAACGCTATTTCGAAGGGCGCGGACTATCTACTGATTGGGATGCGATGAAAGAGGCCGAAGATGAATTGTTGATCAATTCATTGTCGATGCTTTTGGATTTAGAAGCCGAAGACAAGCAGGCCTTGCTTGAGGCGCCTTCGCTGATCACGCGGCGTGAAACACTTATCACATTGATAGAATACAGCCTGCGTAGTGGGGGAGAGGAGATTGTCCAATGACGGAAATACCTCAATTTGACCGCCGTATGCTTGAGGCATTGATTTGCCCAACAACGCACACGACACTGGAATACGATAGTGATCGTCAAGAATTGGTTTCGAAAAAGGCGAAATTAGCCTTTCCCATTCGTGATGGCATTCCGATTATGCTGGTGGATCAGGCGCGTTCGATTGACGACGCGGCCTAGCGCATCAAATACGGCAAGTCACTTGTTCCGATACCTGCAGCCTCTCGGATAAAACTTCTGCGGAGTTTCGGCATCTGATTGATAAGCCCCAGACCAAGTGCACGTCCCGCACGCAGCAGCGCATTTGAGTTTGAGAAGAGTTTGTTAAACCCATCTGTCGCCAGCGCTAATAAGTTTACATCAAACCGTCGCCACTCTTGATACCGCTCCAAAACATCAATGGCCCCGATGTTTTCACCGCGTTTGTGGGCATCTTGCAGCACATGGCAGAGTGCGGCGATATCCTTTAACCCGGCGTTTAATCCTTGACCTGCAATGGGATGGATCCCATGTGCCGCATCGCCAATCAGTGCAACCCTAGGTTTGACGAATTTTTCTGCGATGCTGAGGCTTAGGGGGTATTTATATCGTTTTCCTGCCAGTTTGATATCACCCAAAAAATCACCAAAACGTGGACGCAGAACCGATAAATAGGCAGCATCATCCAATTGCATAATATCCTTTGCACGTTCGTGTGTTTCACTCCAAACGATTGAAGATCGATTTTTTGTCAGTGGTAGTATGGCCAACGGGCCTTGTGGCATAAAATATTGATAGGCGGTCGCATTATGAGAGTTTTCATGCTCAATAGCGCATACCAATGCGCTTTGCCCATAGTCCCACCCTTTGCGACAGATACCTGCACGGGTTGCAGTTGTACTTTGACGTCCATCTGCTGCAATCAAAAGTTTACCAGTGTATTCTTGGCCAGCATCTGTGATCACACTTACGAATTCTGAGGTGCATTGGTGCGACTGAATTTTTACATTGGGATAGTAGTCGACCTGATTATTTTCATCGACGGCTCTTTGGAGTGCGGGGCGCAGATACCTATCCTGTACCATGTGACCCATTGGGCCTTCTTCGATTTCATTATGATCAAAATGCAAAAAGAAGGGTGAGGGTCCATCTGGCAACTGCCCTTCACAAACCTTGATGTCCAGCATCGGTTGCGCGTATTCTTCCAATGTATCCCAAAGACCCAGTGACCGCATCATACGAACAGAGGTCAATGACAGAGCGTAGGAACGTCCATCAAACCCTGCTTCTAGCTGATCGGTCATTTTATGCGCGTCAAAAAGGGCTACGTTTAATCCAAACTGCGCTGCGCCAAGCGCCATTGTCGTACCATTTAGCCCAGCGCCAATGATCAGGATATCATAGGTTTTTTTCATACTTCGACATATGCATCTGTCAGGGACATTGTCCAGTGTTGCGATTGTCGCTAGGCTACCAAAAAGATACATGAATGGGTGGATTGATGACTGATATTTTGCAGTTGACGGCAACGGAACTTGGCAATGCTATTGATAAAGGTGATTTAGGCCCTGTTGAAATCACCAAGACATATCTGGATGCCATTACCGCACATCCCCTGTCCCCCCGCATTTATTCCGAACTGACTCAAGATCGCGCAATGGCCGAAGCTAAAGATGCCGAAGAGCGGGCGCGGCTGAGGCTACGGCGATCGTCATTGGATGGTGTGCCGATTAGTTGGAAAGATTTATACGACACCGCAGGGATCAAAACAGAAGCTGGATCTTTATTACTCGAGGGCCGTGTGCCGTCTGAAGATGCGCTGGTTTTGAAAAATGCAACGGCAATGGGTGCGGTGTGCTTGGGTAAAACGCACATGTCCGAATTGGCGTTTTCTGGGCTGGGGCTAAATCCCAGGACCGCTACATCGCCTTGTATCCATGATAAAAATGCGGTTTCTGGCGGGTCATCCTCGGGTGCTGCGGCCTCGGTTGCGTATGGATTGGCACCTGTTGCTATTGGATCAGATACTGGTGGATCGGTGCGTATTCCATCGGTTTGGAACGATTTAGTCGGACTAAAAACAACATCAGGGCGACTAAGTTTAAAGGGCGTCGTGCCGTTGTGCGCACGTTTTGACACGGTTGGCCCACTGGCAAAAACTGTGGCTGATGCCGCGCATGTGTTGGCTGTACTAGAGGGGCGTAAGGCGATCGATATGACGCCCTCTACATTGAAAGGACGTCGGCTTGCGATTTTGAAAACTGTGGCGATGTCCGATCTGCGTGATGGTCCACAAACTGCATTTGAAAGGTCTGTTACAAAATTTACTGAGGCGGGTGCAGAGATCATTGAAATCGAAGTTCCCGAAGTCGAACAATCATTTTCACATGCGGCAATTCTGTTTGCCGCCGAGGCCTATGGCACGTGGGGTGCGGAGATAGAAGCAAATCCAGATCTGATGTTTGGCCCGATTTTAGAACGATTCCGTGGTGGAGCGGACTTCAAAGCAGCAGATTTTGTTGCTGCATGGCAAGATTTAGAGCGTTTGCGGTTAGCGTATTTATCAAAAACTGCTGGTTTTGATGCCGTTATTTTGCCAACTGCACCCAGCACCCCGCCGAATATCGAGCGTTTGTTGTGCGATGATGACTATTATCTCACTGAAAACTTGATGGCCTTGCGCAATACGCGCATTGGCAATCTTATGGGGTTGTGCGCTCTGACACTCCCAACGGGCATCCCGAGTTGTGGTGTGATGTTGATGGGACACCCCATGCAAGAAGAACGATTGCTACGCCTTGGATTAGTCGCCGAAGAGGCATTGGGTTAAACGCATGTGAGGGATTTTCGTCACATAACTAATGATGACGCTGCTTTTTCTGGACGAAAGCGCCGTGATCCGCTATCTTCATGAAAAACGGGACAAAGATCCCGACACATGAGGCAGATTTGAATGGAGTTCCCTGAGCGGTTTTCGAACCTTCCGGACTATGCGTTCCCGCGTTTGCGCGCTTTGTTGGATCATAATCCTGCAGGCGGCGATGTTGTGCATATGACGATTGGCGAACCAAAGCATGCCTTTCCTACTTGGGTCAATGATATCTTATGCGATGCATTGAGCAGTTTGAATTCTTATCCCGCCAATGATGGAACGCCCGAGCTGCGCAATGCCATCGCCGATTGGGTGAAACGGCGTTTCGCGGTTGGGATTGATGCGGACACTCAGGTTCTCGCGTTAAATGGAACGCGCGAAGGTTTGTATAACGCGGCAATGGCGTTATTGCCCGAACATAAAAATGGAAAAACGCCGATCGTTCTAATCCCTAACCCATTTTATCAGGTATATATGATCGCCTCGATCTCAGTCGGAGCAGAGCAGGTATTTGTTCCAGCTGATGCGGAAAATGGATTTTTGCCAGATTACGCATCCCTACCTGCAGAAACGCTTAATCGAACTGTCGCGGCGTATATTTGCTCCCCATCAAACCCACAGGGTGCAATCGCATCACGTGCGTATTTGGAAACATTGATTGGTTTGGCGGAAAAATACGATTTCCGCATTTTTGCAGACGAATGTTACAGCGAAATATACAGGGGTGATGCGCCTGTCGGTGCGCTGCAGGTTGCGCATGAAATGGGCGCAGACCCTGAACGCGTTGTGATTTTCCATTCGTTATCCAAGCGCTCGAATCTACCAGGGATGCGTTCAGGGTTTGCCGCGGGTGGGTCAAAAACCATTGCGCATATGAAACGCTTGCGTGCCTATTCGGGTGCCCCGTTGCCGGGGCCGCTGCAGGCAGTGTCCGCAAGAGTTTGGCAGGATGAGGCGCATGTCGAGGAAAACCGTGCGCTTTATGCAGAAAAATTCGATGCCGCGGATCAAATATTTGCAGGGATAGACACCTATCATTCACCCGAGGCAGGCTTTTTCCTTTGGCTAAACGTGGGGGATGGCGAAAGCGCTGCGCTGCGCTTATGGCAGGAAACTGGCGTACGTGTGTTACCAGGACGGTATCTATCCAAAGAAACAGAGCATGGGGCGCCCGGCGCCCCGTATATTCGGGTGGCATTGGTCGCTCCAAAAGAAGAAGCAGAGCGCGGACTAATCCACCTGCGCGACTGCCTTTATAAGTAACGAGGTCAGATATGGCATATCATCAGGCACGTGGTCGTGATCCACTTATTGATAGCTCAGTTCAGGAAACTCTTGAACGCAGGGGTGTTGAACTTTTGGGGATTGCGATGATGATTATTGGCGTTCTCGCTGCATTGATCATTTATAGCTATTCGCCATCTGACCCGGGTCTATTTTCTGCCTCAGAAGCGCCAGTTCAAAACCTGCTGGGGATTACAGGTGCCACAATTGCATCCCCCGTATTTCTGATTTTGGGCTGGGGCAGTTGGTCGCTTGTCGCGCTCTTCTTGGTGTGGCGTGCACGCATGACCCTTGATAAGGGGGCTGAACGTGCGACCAGTCGTGTAATTTTCGCGCCCGTTGGCATTGCATTGGGTGCGATCTACGCT
>Ga0181559_10007042_pt1 | contig 10513 bp, 5 predicted proteins | sample 011ome_21_FD_133752 | JGI IMG/M metagenome (GOLD analysis project Ga0181559, IMG submission 133752) | Coastal salt marsh microbial communities from the Groves Creek Marsh, Skidaway Island, Georgia - 011508AT metaG (megahit assembly) | ecosystem: Environmental > Aquatic > Marine > Intertidal zone... | reverse complement strand
CGCGACTCGACTGTCGGTTCGTTTTCGTGTGTCTCCCGGTTCTTTTTTCTCCGTCGCCGCGCTCGACGCTCGCGCGCTCGCGGCGGGGCGGGGAGGCCTCCCCTCGGCGCGATCCGGTTTCGAGCCCGGCGTGAACGCCCGCGTCGATCCGCGTCGATCCGCGATCCGACCACATTCGGAGTGTGACGTTTGTCCGAGAACGGACGTGAGAACGGTCTGCGGTAAGTCGGAATCGTTCTTCTCGATCTCGTCCGAATCGTTCTTCAAACGACGCCGCTCGCGCCGGCGCGCCCCCCGGACGGCGTCGCGCTCTCGGCGACGCTCGCCCCGCTTCCCGCGCTTCCCGCTCTGGCGCCAGCCCACATCCTTGTCGGCATCCTTTCCTTTGTCGGCGTCCACCACCGCGCGTATCATGTCGCGGCTCGCGTCGCTGGGGCGCGCGGCGACGCGCCCCACGTCCCACGAGATGCTCGTTTTCTGCTGACTCGCGAGAGCCTCGCGCGAGCCGCGCTCGGCGAGAAACTTTTCCTGGTCGCCCACGCGAACGAGCAGATTCTTAAAATCCGCCGCGCACGCCTCGAGCAGGCTGGTCGTGCCCTCGATCTCGGGCGCGCCGCACTCCATCTCGCACAGAAGATACACCTCGTCCACCGCGCGCACCACGTTCCCGAGCAGCAAACGCCACACGCGCTCGCGCTCGGTCGCGAGACGGACGCCCCCCGGACGGTTCTCGAAAACGTCGGTCCCAGCTCGAGTAGCACACGCGCCGGCGTTCTCGACCGCCTCGTCCACCGCGTCGTCCTCGCGCGCGCTCGCCGCGTCGTTCGCGGCGAGCATGTCGAGCTTACGCCTCGTGGGCGTGCGCGCCTGCTTCGGGGGAGGCTCCGCCGCCGCCGAGAACAAGGCGCCTCCCTTCGCCATGCCGGGATCTCGGTCTACGCGCGTTCTCGGCGGAGACGATTCGGCAACGAAGCTCGCGCGACGCGCGCGCGTCTCCGGTGGCCGCTCGACGCGTCGACGCGTCGACGCGTCGACACGCGCGGCGGGTGACTCGCGCGCTCGAGCTCGCCCGCGTCGCGTGCGCGAGCGCTTGTGCGTGCGGGCGCGCCTCGCGCCACTTCCAAAGCGCGCCTCGTTGACTATTTGGAAAGGTGCCGATATTTTGAACCAAATCGATCGCGGACCACTCGCACCGCGGCTGGAACCTGATCGTAGCTACGAAAGTGCATCCGAGAAAACCGCCCCGCGTCAGCGCAGCATTGCGCCGAGTCGCGCTGGTTCGACGCGGCCCTGGCCATACTGGAGCGCGCGCGAGGGTCGGCTCTCGCGCACCGTCGCCGTCGCGGCGCGCGGTAGAGCGCAGGCCGCGCACGCCGGGTGTGGTTCGTGGGGCGCTCGCCCTACGCGCGTCCCGGGTCGAACGCGTTCGATTCGGGCCACGGCGCCGAAGTGGTCGTTGGGCGTACCCCGCGCGGGATCGCGATTTCGGCCCTTGTCCCGCGATCGGCCGGACCTCTCACGGCGTCTCTTTCGGTTCGCTAATCGCGCGCGCGACGTGACGCGCGCGTCTCTCGGCGCGCGCGATGGGCATCTTCGTGCCCGTGGTGGTGGACGCCGACCACTGGGACGCGGAGACGACGTCCAGGCGCGTGGTGTTCATCCGGGTCGGGCGATTGTGCCGGCGCGTGCACTGGACCACCGGGACGATGCGCGACCTGCAGGTGCTGGTGTGCCGCGAGTTCGGCGCGCCGGAGGACCTCGTGTACGTGCGCGCCAAGCAGAACGACTCCAACCCGTTCATCCTGTTCCACAGCGAGAGCGGAAAGGGCCACGTCGACGCGGCGCCGCTCGTCTGGCCCGACGCGGATCTGCGCAACGGATCCGTGGTGTCCGTGCGCGACCCGCTGTGGCAAGCCGTGCTCGCGCTGTGCGCGGGCGAGGGCGACGCCGCGCGCTCACGGAGGAGCACCAAACGCGCGGACCAGAACCTGCCGCCGCTGACGCCCATGGCCGCGCCCTTCTCGAAAGCCGCGAAACGTATGAGCAATGAGGCGGAGAGCGCCGCGACGGAGGAAAAAGAACGCGCGCGTCCTTCGAGCGCCGCGTCTGACTCGGAAACTGGGCAGTCTGCCGGAGTTGACGACGTTTCCGAGAGCGACTTTTCCGCTGGGTCTTCGCGTGGCGTTCAGGATGCGAAGCGAAGCGTTGGAACGAACGCGGAAAGCACGGGGGGGCTCGCGCGGTACTTGATGCCCTTCTCGGGCGCGCTCTCCGCCGTGCAAAGCGGACCCACTCACCGGCGCGTGCACGTCGCGCGCGGCGACATGCCGCGGCACCTGGCGAAGACTCTCGCGCAGCGCGCGAGCGTTTTGTCCAACCTGGACGACCTCACCGCGCGCGAGCGCGTTGATGTGTTGCTGAACGACCCGGGGTCGAGCCCCGCGGCGGCGACGATCGGCGCCGCGATGATCACGCTCATTCTCGTGTCTACGGTGACGTTTTGCGTCGAGACGTTACCGTGGTTCTACGACCCCGAACCGTCCTTCGATTCTGGTCCGTTTTTAGCGATCGAGGCGTCGTGCATCGCGGCGTTCACGGCTGAGCTCTCGCTGCGTTTCTGGGCGACGAACGACCGTGACGGGTTCTTCAAACGGGGCATGAACGTCGTGGATTTCGTGGCCATCGTGCCGTTCTACGTCGATCTGCTCGCGCGGAACGCGTCCTTCCCGGGGTTGTCCGTCCTTCGCGTGCTTCGCCTGGCGCGGGTGTTCCGTCTGCTTCGCGTCAGCAAAACCGCCGTCGACCTGCTCGGGCGGACGATGAGCCGCAGCGCGCGGCCGCTGTACATCCTGGGGTTCCTGCTCACCATGGCCCTGATCACCTTCGCCGCGGTGCTGTACTTCGCGGAGAGAGGCGAGTACGACGCGACGCGCGGGCTGTGGATGCGCACGACGGGGTTCGAGTGCGACGTCCCGTGCGACGCTCGGACGCGAGACTTCACTCCGGCGTTTTTGGCGTGCGGCGACAGTGCGGCGATCGCCGACGCGGGAACCGTGGTGAGCGCGTACTTCGACCGGCACGTGCCCTCGGCTTTGTCCGTCGGCGAGACGTGCGAGCGCGTGACGGAGCAGAGCCCGTTCCAGAGCATCCCGCACGCCGTCTGGTGGGCGGTGGCGACCATGGGCACGGTGGGCTACGGCGACATCGCGCCGCGCACGCTGGCGGGCTGGATCATGGCGAGCGTGGCGCAGATGATGGGCATCCTCGTCATCGCGCTCCCCGTCACCGTCATCGGCAGCAACTTCTCCGCCATCTACTCCAGCATCGGCACCAGCCAGAGCCTCTGCGCGAAGGAGCACGAGCCCTCGGCGGCGGCCAAGCCTAGGCGCCTGCACGCGAGCGGGAGCGGCGCCACCGCCGCCAAGCTCACCGACGGCGGGATGGTCGGGCCGCTGCAGCACGAGTGGGACCTCGACGTCGCGTTCGACGAGCTGCTGCCGTGCGCGGCGCCGGCGCTCGTCGCGAACGGAAACGACGGCGCGAACGACCGCCTGGGCGGCGACGCGCGCGACTTGCGACGAGCGTCGCTTCGAGGGCAGCTCGGTCCCGCCAACAGCTGGACGATGACGCGGCGCGCGCTCACGCCGGAACAGCAGATGGAGGCGTTCCTCAAGGGCGAGGACCTGCACGAGAACCCGCGCGCGGCGGGGTCGTCGCCGACGCCGGCGGACCCCGGTGTCGGCGCCGAGCGCGACGGAAGCCGCGAGAACGAAAAGTCCCGCCTGGGCGTGCGCGACCTGAGCGCGGCGCTGCGAGAGGCGAAGGACGAAAAAGACAAAAAAGATTCCGTTCCCGATCGGCCCCGGTTCGAGCCCCCGAAGGTTTCGCGCAAGTCGGGGCGCGCGCGCAGAGCGGCGCTGTGCGCGCTCGCGGAGGCGTTTTTGGCGGACTGCGTGCGCAACCCGGAGGTGCGCGACAAGTTTGCGGCGACGCGGCAGCGCGATTCGCTCAAAAAGGGAGACTCGCTGTTCATAAAAAACGCCGGCGACGCGGGGCGCGGCGCGCGGACAAACGGTCCCGGACCCAAATCGAGAGCGTCCGTTGACAGGAGCGCGGGCGAGACGGACGTTTCGTCTGTGGCGACGAGCAGGCAAAAGAGTCTGCGTGCGCCGAAAACGCCGCAGCCGAGTTTCGCGATGCCGAGGACGGAGAAGGAGGACGAGTGATGAGAGAAGAGGGCGCGACGACGATCGATCGAATCAATCGAATCAATCGAAACCGAACGCTCCGCCCGTGCCTTCCCGCAGCGCGCGTTTCTCATCTTGGACCCAGTCCCGCTCCGGCCGTTCCGAACGCGCGTACGCGCGTTTCTGTGCCGTACCGAGCGTACGCGAGGCTTTTTCGTCATCACGTAGCGCCTGGCGCGTTTCCCGCTCGCGCCGGCGTCGCGTCGCCACTTCCGCCTCGCGTCGCTCCCGGTCCGCGGCGCGCGCGTTTCGTTTCGCCTCGGCCGCCTCGATGGAACTCGCGCACGCCCGCTCCAAGCCCGCGTTCGTCGCCTCGTGAAGCTCTTCCCCCGTCATCGTATCGCGACCGGCGGCTCGCGAGCCTCGCGACCAGCCCCAGGCGCCCTCGCCGCCGCCGGTGTCCTTTATCCCCTCCAGCGTCGGGGCGGTCTTCATCCCGTGCTTGCGGAGTGCCTCGTAGTCGATCTTCGCCTCGGTCGGATTCGCGGGCGCGGTCTTCGCGGCCGCCTCCGACGGCGCCGCGTCGTCGGAATCGGCGTCGCTGTCGCTGCCGCTGGGCAGGGCCCCGAGGGGGTCCATCCCCTTCGCCATGCGGGCGGCCATGGGGGCGACGAACGCGCGGCTCGAACTGAAGGACGGACGAACACGCGCGTTTTCCTCATCCATCATCGGTCGACGTAAAGACCCGCGGCGCTCCGAGGACCGAGCCCTCGCGTCTGTCTGTTTCACTTCTCTGTACATATTTCATCAGTCTATCGCTCTGCGCTCTTTTCATCGACGTTTCATCGACGACGTCACCTCACACGGCGGCTTTAGGGTTTAGTGCTTCGTCGCGGCGTTCCCCTGCATGATGCCCATGCGGATGGACGCGGCGGCGTCGGCGACGGCGCCCGGCCCCGAGGGGACGAAGATGGTGGAGTTGTTCCCGTGCGTGCCCATGTCCTTCATGGTGTCGAAGTACTGCGTCATCATCATCATCTCCATGACATCCTTCGAGTTGACGTCGCCGATGTCCTGCTGGAAGTGCATCACGGACTCGCGCAAGCCGTTGATGATGGCTTGCCGTTGCCTGGCGATGCCCGTACCGGCGAGGAACTTCGCCTCGGCGTCAGCCTCGGCGGCTTTCACCACCATGATCTTCTCCGCCTCGGCTTTGTCCTGCGCGGCGACGCGCAGGCGCTGCGCGGCGTTGATCTCGTTCATGGCGACCTTCACCTTCTGGTCGGGCGCGATGTCCGTGACGAGCGTCTGGATGATGGCGTACCCGAACTCCGTCATCGCCTTCTCCAGCATGGACTTCACCTCCATCGCGATCTCCTCCTTGGTGGTGAACACGTCGTCCAGGTTGATCCGCGGCACGGTGGACCGAACGACGTCGAAGATGTACGACCGGATCTGTTCCCGTTGGTCGGTGAGCTTGTAGAACGCGTCGTACATGCGGCTCGGGTCCTTCAGCACCATGTACTGCGTAGAGACGATGATCGTGACAAACACGTTGTCCTTCGTCTTGGTCTCGACGGCGACGTCGAGCGACTGGATGCGCGTCGAAAGCGCGCCGGCGATCTCGTGCCCGAGACAAGGCACCAGGCAGTGGCACCCCGGCTCGGCGAACTTCAGGAACTTACCCCACGCCTGGATCACCTGGACGGTGCCCTGGGGGACGCAGGTCCAGCACACGCAAGACATGGTAGCTCTGGCGCGTCGGTTTGTTTGTTTGGGCTTTTCGGCGAGAAGTGAACGAGGAAAAAAAAGTTTCGAGATATTTCGGGACGTGGAAGACCGGCGCGAGGAGACCGATCGAAATTGACCGCGAGGAGACCGTGGCGACGAACGGACGGACGCGGGAGTCGCGCGCGGGGAAGGACGGGGCGAGGGTCAGCCGCGGGTCCGACGAACGTAAACGGGGACGCGGGCGCGAACGCGCATCCGAGCGCGCGTGGTCTTCGCCGCGGGCGCGCGCGCGTCCGACGTGTCCGCGAGGGGAATTCGTGACGTCGACGAGGTAGTTGACACGAAGATTCCTATGTTCGGGCTGACGAGAGCGATACGCGCGCGGCGTGGGGCGTGCGGCGACGCGCGATGCGGCGTCGAGTCGGGCGAACGCGTACCTCGAGTGACGAGGTTGCTTGGCAACTGGGGTGTTCGTGCGGTGCGCGCGAGACAGTGAGTAACGAGCGGTCTCTCATTTTCGTGAAACGACGCAATCAACGTGCCAAGTGGTGCTTTTGTCGATCAAATTATTCAATATCATGTCAACAACGCTGTACGCTGACACAGTTGCTGAAAAACACGATTTTCGGGTTTTCCGCGCTCCGCTCGGGACGCCGCTGGCGGCGGGCGCGTCTCCGCGACTATAGGTCACCACCCCTTTCGTCATGCATGCGATCGGATTTTAATCCAGAAATACAGGCGCCATGACGAGCGTGATCGTGGCGAGCATCTTGATCAGGACGTGTATGCTCGGCCCCGCGGTGTCTTTGAACGGGTCCCCGACGGTGTCCCCGGTGACCGCCGCTTTGTGCGCCTCCGAGTTTTTCCCGCCGTGCGCGCCCGTCTCTATAAACTTCTTGGCGTTGTCCCACGCGCCGCCCGCGGTGTTCAGGAACAGCGCCATCAGGATGCCCGCGACGGTGGCAAACATGAGCATGCCCGCGACGGCCTTCGCGCCGAGCAGCTCCTGCCCGGTCGCGGCGCCGACCGCCCGGAACGCCACGCCGATCACCACCGGCCCGAACACCGCCAATAAACCGGGCTTGAGCATCTCCCGCAGCGCGCTCTCGGCGACGATGGCCACGCACCGCGAGTAGTCGGGCTTGCACTCGCGCGTCATGATGCCCGGCTTCTCCGCGAACTGCCGCCGCACCTCCACGACCACCTCCTGTGCGGATCGCCCGACCGCCGCGCAGGCGAAGGACGTGAACAGGTACACGAGCATCGAACCCAGGAGACCGCCGACGAACACCTCCGGGACGGCGATGTCCACCGTTTGAAACGGCTTCCCCGTGAACGCCTCCACCTCATCCATGAACGCGCTGAATAGTAAGAAGGACGCGAGCGCCGCGCTCCCGATGGCGTACCCCTTCGTGGTGGCTTTGGTCGTGTTCCCGACGGCGTCCAGCGCGTCCGTCACGTCGCGCACGCTCTCGGGCTGGTCGGACATCTCAACGATGCCGCCCGCGTTGTCCGCGATGGGTCCGAACACGTCCATCGTCAGCACGTACGCCGCCGTGCTCAGCATGCCCATCGTCGCCACCGCCGTGCCGAACAAGCCGCCGATCGCGTCGCCGGTCGCCGCGTCGACTAAGCCCGCGGTTTGCCCGCGCCAGTACGCGGCGACGACGGCGACGGAGATCACAAGCACGGGCGCGGCGACGCTCTCCATGCCGACGGCGACGCCCGCGATGATGTTCGTGCCGTGTCCGGTGGCGGACGCCGCCGCTATTACCCGCACGGGCGGGTACTTGTAGTCCGTGTAGTAGCGCGCGATGAACACGAAGGCGTACGCCGCCGCCGCGCCGATGACGCCGCACTGGAAGAAACAGAACCACGCGCCGGGCGCCGTCGCCGACGCCAACATGAATCGCGCGGCGACGAAAAAGCACGCCATCGACAAGCCGAGCGCCACGTGGTACCCCCCCTTCAGAACTTCGTACGGGTCTTCGGCGTTCCCGTTTCCGTCGTTTCCGTTTCCGCGCGGCGGCGCGCTCGCGGATACCGACAGGATCCCGAACGCGGTGACGACGCAATCCAGCGCGTGCACGACGAGCGGAAACGCGACGAAGCCCGAGGCGACGCTCGCCGGCAAGCCGGCTCTGCGCGCCATGGATCCGCCCAGGATCATGGCGGAGATGACCTCCGCCGCGATGCTCTCGAAGAGGTCCGCGCCTCGCGCCGAGCAGTCCCCGACGTTGTCCCCGACGAGGTCCGCGATCACCGCGGGGTTCCGCGGGTCGTCTTCCGGGATGCCCGCCTCGACTTTGCCCACGAGGTCCGCCCCGACGTCCGCGGCTTTCGTGTAGATGCCGCCGCCCAGCTGCGCGAAGAGCGCGACGAAGGACGCGCCGAACCCGTACCCGACCAGCATCAACGGGATGTCGTGGATGGACGCGCCGTCCGTTTGTGAATTCCCCGTTTGTGAATTCCCCGAAGAAGAGACCCCGTAGAGCCACGCGAAGACCGCGTAGAGGGACGCGACGCCGGCGGTGGCGGAGGCGACGACGAGGATGGCGGCGAAGCCCCCCGCTCGGAGCGCCACGAGCAGCGCCTCGCGCGACGAGCGCCGCGCGGCGCCGGCGACGCGCACGTTCGCGCGCACGCTCACCCACATGCCCACGTACCCGGAGAGCGCGGAGCACCCCGCGCCCAGCACGAACGCGACGGTAGTGAGGCACGCGAACGAGCCGCGCGTGACCCCCGCGGCGACCTGCGCGTCGGTGAGTCTTCGGAAGGAGTAGACGAGGAAGATGGCGCCCGCCGCGCCGAAAGCGAGCCGCCCGATGAGGCCGTACTGCACCCGGAAGAACCCGTCCGCGCCCTGTCTTATCGCGTCCGAGATGTCGCGCATCTCCGGCGAGCCCTCGTCCTTGTCTAGCACCCACGTCGCGAGAAACGCGGCGAACGCGAACGAGCCCGCGCACGCGAGCAGCACGAACGTCACCGCGAAGGAGACGCGGAGGCTGACGAGGAGCGTCGCGCCGAAAACCGCCGCCGAGACCGTCGCCGCGTTGGACTTGTTCGACCCGAACAGGTTCCGCTTGAGCAGGAGCGCGAGGCGCTCGACGTGCGCGCCGAACGCCTGCTGCGCGCCCGCGCCGGACCCAGCGCCGGAACCGAGACCGAGCGTGCCCAGGAGCGCGGCGCCGGACACGCTCGCCATCGGGTTCGGCGCGTGCTTGTTCCCCGCGTAGTTCTTCGCGCTGTACCCGGGGGAGTTTCCCCCCTCCACGTCCAGCAGGGAAATGCCGGTCTGGCTGCTGGACGCGCCGCTCTCGCGGCTGCGGATGTCCCGCATCGGACCGCGAGCTCGTCACGGGCGGGACGCGCGGAGGTCTGGGGTGGGCGATGGACAATCCGAGAGGGCGCAGGCGAAGAATTATTTCGTCGTCGTCTGTCGAGTGTTCTCGTTGTGCGCAACGGAAACGCCACGGTGCGTTTGGTTGATGAGGGCTGCGACGCCGTCGTCCGGCGTGCGCCCGCCTATCCGTGCTCCTACTTCATCGCTACTAGGGCTAAGCGGCACAAACCAGGTGGCGCGTGCGACATCTCACTCGGCGTCAAGGCTGCAAGGCGCGTATCGCCCTCGACGCGTCCGCCGCTCCCTTCGCGGCGGAGCGCTCGCCCCCCGGCATTCGTCTCGCGACCCGGGCGTAGCGGTGCTCCATCCGCTCGATCGCCGCCCTCTGGCTGCTCCGCAGCGTGCTCGCGCAGTGGCGCACGCGCACGGCGACGGACCGGCCCTTAACCTCTCGCAAGAGCGTCATCGAGGCCCACACGTTACGATACACGTCGCGCCCGCACCGCACGACCGCCAGACCCGCGGTCGGGTTCCAGTACTTCACTGCCGTGCTCCCCAGGGCCGCGCCCGCGCCGACGTCGCCGAAGTTCAGAGCCATCTCCTTGCGTATGACGCCCACCAGCGCGGTCTCCGTCATCGAGTCGTCCACGCGCCCGTCGTGCCAGTCAAACTCCGCGAGGAGGTACCGGTTCTTGAACCGAACCATCTCGCGATGGACGCGACGACAGCCGCGCGCGGGCGGTGATGAAGACGCGACTTCCGTCTGCCGACAAAGAAAAGTCGCCCCCCCCGACGGGACTCTCCGAGTCAGCATCCCAAGCTGGCGCTGGCGTTACGATAAGAGCCGCGTCGGATCGCGACGTGTGTCATACCACCCATGGCGTCGCTCGCTCCTTCCTCCGGGGCGTTCCTCAGCCCCGGCTCTCGCGCACTGCGCCGCGCCCCCGCGCGTCGGCGATTCGCCCCCCGCGCGTCCTTCCGCGCGCGCGCGGCGGCGGACGGCCGCGTCTCGCTGTTCGTCAAGGTGTCGGTGAAACCCGGCCAACTCGACGCGTACAAGGAGACCATCGAGGCACACATCGTGAACTGCTTCGCGAACGACCGGTGCATGTACTTCGACTACGGCGTCTCAACCGAGGAGCCCGACGTGGTGCACCTTTACGAGACGTACGAGGACCAGGCTGCGCTGGACGAGCACAAATCCTCCGCGCACCTCACGGAGTACCTCTCCAAGGCGGAGGCGTTCGTCGTG
>Ga0181559_10007041_pt1 | contig 10514 bp, 12 predicted proteins | sample 011ome_21_FD_133752 | JGI IMG/M metagenome (GOLD analysis project Ga0181559, IMG submission 133752) | Coastal salt marsh microbial communities from the Groves Creek Marsh, Skidaway Island, Georgia - 011508AT metaG (megahit assembly) | ecosystem: Environmental > Aquatic > Marine > Intertidal... | reverse complement strand
TCGCGGAATCGTTCGAGCGCATTCACCGCTCGAACCTGGTGGGTATGGGCGTTATTCCCTTTGAATTCACCGGCGGTGATACCCGCAAATCCTTGGGGCTGACAGGGGCAGAAACCGTCAGCATCGAGGGGCTGGACAGCGTGACGCCGCTGCAGGTGCTACAGGCCACCATCACCTATCCCGATGGCACCACCAAGGTAATCGATGTGAAGTGCCGCATCGATACCGCACCCGAGATCGAATATATCGAAAACGGCGGCGTGCTGCATTACGTGCTGCGCAACTTGGCCAAAGCTTCGTAAGCGGCCAAAACCAGACAATAAAAAAGGCGCCTCAGGGCGCCTTTTTTCGTGCCTTGCAAAGGCCGACGCTGGCGTTATTTCGCCTGCGCCGCCTGAATTGCGGGCAGCAATGTTTCGGAAATGGTGCGCTGGGTAATGGGGCCTGCATGGCGCATGATAATATTGCCGTTGCCATCCACCACATAGGTTTCAGGCACGCCATATACGCCCCAGTTTATGGCCATACGCCCCTCGGTATCGGCACCAAGCCCGACAAATGGGTTGCCCAGCTCGGCCAGAAATTTCAGCGCCGCTTCGGGTTTGTCTTTGTAATTCACCCCCAAAATCGGAATGCCGGCCTGCGCCATTTGTTCCAAATTAGGGTGTTCAACGCGGCATGGCGCGCACCAGCTGGCCCAAAAGTTTACCAGTTTCACCTGTCCATCGCGCAGGCTGGCATCCTCAAAGGGGGGCGTATCGCCCAAGGGCTGCAGCTGCACGGCGGGCGCGGGTTTGCCCGCCAGCGCGGTGGGCAGCGCGTCTGGGTCGTCGCGCATCATGGCCAGACCAAGCATCGGCGGCAGCCCGGCAAAAATGACCGGCGGGGCCATGATCAAAGGGCTGAGCTTAGCCATTTCGGCGCACCCGCTGTTCGGTTTCGGCCAATTCGCGGCGCACTTTGCGCGCCCGCAACACCGATATGCCTACCAACAGCACCAGCAAAGTGATCGACACCGCATAAGACGACAAAACCGCCTGCGCGTATTTCCCCAAATCTGGCATCATTGCAACCGCTCCCGCGCCACCAGCGCGCGCATGCGGCGCGCGCGAATTTCCGTTTGCGTGCGCAAAAACACCAGCGCCACAAACAACAACACAAACCCCGCAATCGACATCAGCAGCGGGTGGTAAAACACATCAGCCACGTTTTCCTCTTTGTCCAACGACAGCGAGGCGCCCTGATGCAGGCCTTGGTTCCAAAAATTCACCGCATAGCGGCTAAGCACCGCAAAGACCGAACCGACAATACATAAAACCGAGGTCAGATCGGCGGCGGTATCGTCGTTTTCGATCGCCGACCACAGCGCCATATAGCCCAAATAAAACAGAAAGAGGATCAAGAACGAGGTCAACCGCGGGTCCCACGCCCACCATGTGCCCCACATCGGCTGGCCCCAAATGGCGCCCGTTGCCAGCGCAATAACCGTCATCATCGCACCCACAGGGGCCGCAGCCCGCGCCGCCAAAGCCGACACATGATGGCGCCGCACGATCCAGATCAACGAGGCAACCAGCATCATCATCCACGCGTTGATCGCCATCAAAGCAGAGGGCACATGCAGGTAAATGATCTTCACGGTCGAGCCTTGCTTGTAATCATCAGGCGTAAAGAAAAACCCCCAGACCAAGCCCACCACCAAGCACAGCAACGCCAAGGCGCTGAACCAAGGCAGCAGCCTATCGGTGGTTTCGATAAATTTCTTGGGGTTCGCATATTCCCAGATCGACGCCATAAATTCCCTCCAGAACATGCCGGGCGGCATGATGTTTCCGTCCCCTCAGCGCAGGTTCACCCTTAGTACCGCAGCCGATGCAAAAGGCAAAAGCGCGATGGTGCCGCAGGTGATACCCGCCAACATCAGCAGGGGCGTTGCCATATCCATACCCACAGCCCCCCGGCGTGCCACCTCGGCGCCGAAAATCAATGTAGGCACATAAAGCGGTAAAACCAGAAGCGACAGCAACAAACCGCCGCGCTTTAACCCAACGGTCAGCGCCGCGCCAAACGTGCCGATCACCGACAATGCCGGCGTGCCCAAGGCCAGCGACCAAATCAGCGGCCATATGCCAGATACCGGCAGGTTCAACAGCACCCCCAGCACAGGCGCGGCCAGCACCAAGGGCAGGCCAGTGGTCAGCCAATGCGCCAGCGCCTTTACACTGGCCACCCCCTCCATCGGCAGGGGGCTGGTGGCCAGCAAATCAAGGCTGCCATCTTCCCAATCCAGCGCAAAAATTCGGTCCAGCGACAAAAGGCAGGCCAGCAGCGCCCCCACCCATAAAATGCCCGGCGCAATCACCGAAAGCTGCCCCATCTCGGGGCCAACGCCAAAGGGCACCAACACAACCACGATCAGAAAAAACGACAACCCAAGCCCAAAACCCCCGCCAGCGCGGGTGCCCAGTTTCAAATCGCGGATCAGTAAAGCAATCACAAGAAGGCCCCATCAAAATCGTCTGGGCTGGGGGGGCGGGCGCGAAAGGGGGCCACATCCAGCACCTGCGCTTCGGCCAAGCCCAAATCGATATGCGTGGCCAAAAGCGCCATGCCCCCTTGGGCCAGATGCGCCCGAACGGCACTGGCAAACATGGCCACCGCATCCACATCTAACGATACGGTGGGTTCGTCTAACACCCACACAGGGCGCCCCGTAACCACCATACGCGCCAGCCCTAACCGCCGCTTTTGCCCGGCCGATAAATTGCCCGCAGCGCGGGCCGCCAAGGGCTGCAGGTTGAAGGCCGCTAAAGCCGCCTCTACCCTTTGGGTGCCAAAAACGCGCGCCCAAAATTCCAGGTTTTCCCGCACGCTTAGCGTGGCTTTGATGCCATCGGCATGGCCGGCATAGGCCATGGCTTCGCGGTCCAGCCCGATATGGCCCGCCAAGGGCGGCTGCAACCCGGCTAAGGTGCGCAACAGCGTGGTTTTGCCCGCCCCATTGGGCCCCCGCAAAACCAGCGCCGCACCAGCAGACAGCTGAAAACCGACGCCTTCCAGCACCGGCACACCCCCACGGGCCACAGCAAGATCGCGGACAATTAATTCCATGGCACTGGGCTTAACCCATGTTCGCGCGGTGGAAAAGCACGATATCGGGCAGCCTTGGTGACATCTGCGTATGCCCGCGCGCGCCTAGCGAAAATCATCGGGCCGCAGCCCATAGCGGGCCAATTTATCGTAAAATGTTTTGCGCGGCAGCTTCAGCCGCTCGGCCGCCAAGGCCGCGCGCCCCTCGGCCCGGCTGAGCGCCGCGATCAAGAGCGAGCGTTCAACCCGCGCCATTTGATCGGCCAAGCCCAGATCGGTATCGGCGCGGTCTTGCTCGACCGACAGCCCAAGGGCAAAGCGCATGGCCGCGCTCATCAGCGCCCGGGCATTGCCAGGCCAATCGCGCGCCATAAGCCCGGCGATCACCTGCGGCGTGATTTCGGGCGCCCGAAGCCCCGCCTGCTCGCAGGCTTGCGCCACATAATGGCGAAACAGCACGGGAATATCTTCGGGCCGTTCGGCCAAGGCGGGAATGCGCACGCGCATCACATCGAGGCGATAAAAAAGGTCGGGCATGACCCGGCCATCGGCTACCGCCTGTTCCAAATCGGTGCTGGCCCCGGCAATCAGCCGGGTTGGCAGGCCCGTTTCCAGCCGATCAAGCACGTGAAATTGGGTTTCAGGTGGCAGATTGGCCAATTCATCCAAAAACAGCGCCCCACCGGCGGCATGCAGGCAGGCATCTGCAAATGTTTCCGGGTCAAGCCCGGCGGCGGCGCGTTTCACGAACGGGCCCTTGGCATAGGCCGAACACAGATGCACCACCTCGGCCACTTTCGAAATGCCGCTACCGGGCGGGCCACACACCAAAACTTCGGCTTGGGTTTGGGCCACCATACGCACCCGTGCGCGCAGGGCATCGGCCTGTGCGGAGGTGCCAAAAAGCAAGCGCGCCGCAGGATCGCCCGCTTCAAGCTGGGCCTTCAACAGCCGATTTTCCAATACCAATGCCCGGGTTTTCAACGCCCGCTCGACCTCGGCCAGCAGGTCGGCGGGTGGGCATGGTTTTTCCAAAAACCCAAAAGCGCCCTGCCCCATGGCGCGCACCACCATGGGAATGTCGCCCTCGCCGGTCAGCAAGATCACCGGCAATTCGGAATCGATGCCATGCGCAAAGCCCAACAAATGAAACCCATCGCGCCCCGGCATGCGGATATCTGACAAGATAACCCCTTCAAAACTGGCGCATATATGATCTTTGGCCTCGATGAAACTGCCCGCGGAAATGGGCTGCAGATTGGCCAATTCCAGCGTTTGAACCAAGGCCGCACGCACGGCTGCATCATCATCAACCACCAAAACCTTGTGCAGGCTCATGCCGCTTTTTCCTCGTTCCATGGCTCTAACTCTACGGTAAATTCTGCCCCGTCAGGGCCGTTGGCGCCACGGATTTTTCCCCCAAAGCTTTGCACCAAACCATAAGAGATCGACAGCCCCAGCCCCATGCCCTGCGCAGCGCCCACGGCCTTGGTGGTGTAGAAGGGATCAAAGATTTTGTCGGGCTCTTCGATACCCGGGCCCGTATCGGCGATACGCAACCGCACGGGGCTGCCATCCACAACCGATATGGTAATGCGCCGCAGCGTGGCATCGGCCATGGCATCGGCGGCATTGCCCAGCAAATTCACCAGCACTTGGCCCAGCCGCACCTCACCCCCGCGCACCCATATAGGCCCCGAGGGGCGATGCCAATTGACCAAGATCGCGTCTTGGCGCAGGCGTGGCGCCAACAAATCCAGCGCGGTTTCCACCACCGCCACAATATCCACCCGGCCCATCGGTTCGGCCTCGTTGCGCGCAAAGGCACGCAGGTTTTTGATGATCCGCGCCGCCCGCGCCGCCAAGGCCGAAATACGGCCCAAATTTTCAGCAGCCAATTCGGGCTTGCCCCGCTCTAACACCGTCGCACCATTTTCGGCATATTGCTGGATGGCCATCAAAGGCTGGTTCAATTCATGGCTGATGCCCGCGCTCATTTGCCCAAGCGCCGTAAGTTTGCCGGCCTGCACCAAATCGCTTTGCGCCTTTTTCAGCGCCGCTTCGGCGGCGATCCTTTCGGCCACCTCGCGCAACAGCTGCGCATTGGTTTCGCTCAGTTCTGCCGTGCGTTCGGCCACCCGCCCCTCGAGCCGGGCATTGGCCTGCGCCAAAACGCGCCGCCGCCCGGTCAACCAAAAAAGCAACACCCCAAAGGCCACCAAAAGTGCCGCCAATGCCGCAGCTTGCAACGCCGCCAACCGCCACGCCGGGCTGACATCGACCAAGGCCTGCGCCACCATCCCAATCACCGGCAAATCGCGTTGCAAATGCAGCGCATGGCCCGGCACATAGGGCGACCAGTTTTCCACCCAAATATTATGAGGGCCCACTTGGCGCAGTTCGAAATCTAGCGTGCTGTCATGGTGCGGGCGCAGCCCCTGCCCCTCTTGGCGCCAAAACAACAGCTCGGAGCGGTTCGAGATAAACACCTCGCCGCTGCGGTCGGTGAAAAACACCACCGGGCGCCCGCCGCGCCATTCGGCCTCGACCCGGTCAATATTGGCCACAACAACCAACGCCCCAGACACCGCGCCACTGGCGTCAAAGCGCGGCGCGGCAAAGTAATAGGCGCGCAAGGCGGCATCGGCAATCACCCCATGTGCCTCGCCCAAGGCGCCCTGCAGGGCCCGTTGAAAATAGCGCGTCTGCGCCACATCCGGCCCAATAATCCCATTGGCGCTGGCCAGCACCCGCCCTTGGCGATTGACCAACATCATATCCAGCGCAGCGGTTTTATCGGCCGCCGCCTGCAACAAGGCCTTCGCCCCCTGGCCCATCAACGCCGGGTGATCGGCCATCAAAACCGCCAGCTGCTGGTAAAGCTGTAATTGGCCTGTCAGGCGATCAGCGGCCAATGACAAATCGGCCTCGCCGCGCTGGGCCAGTTGGTCAAGCGCGCGCAAATACCCATAGTTCCATACCGCGGCGGCGGCCCCTGCCACCACAACAAGATAAAGCGTAAAAGCCGCGCGAGGAAAAAACCGATCTGCCCGCATGCGCGCATTCTGCCTGTTTTTCAGCGCCTTGGCCAGCGCCCGTTCTCGTTTTACAGCGGCAATTCCGTGGTGGATTTGATTTCCTCCATCGACAACAGCGCCGTGACATTGTGCACTTTGACCTCGGAAATCAGCGCTTGGTAAAAGGCATCATAAGCCCGGGCATTGGCCACCCGCACCTTGAGAATATAATCGATATCACCGGCCAGACGGTGCGCCTCCATCACCTCGGGGCGGTTTTGCAGCGCGTGTAAGAACCGCGCCTGCCAGTCTGCCTCGTGTTCCGATGTGCGGATCAGCACGAAAAAACACGCATCAAACCCCAGCTTTTCGGCGTCCAAAATCACCGTCTGCGCCCCCATGACGCCCGCCTCGCGCATTTTGCGAATCCGGTTCCAAACAGGCGTTTTCGACGAGCCCACTTTGCGGGCAATTTCATCCAAAGACTGGCCAGCATCGCGCTGCATCTCGCGCAGAATTTTCCTATCCGTCGCGTCCAAACGAACCGGCATTTTCGCAACCTCTTGTTTTGCAGAACCACGTTGCCCACACGGGGGTATTGCAGAATATAGTTCCTTAATTATCGGGGTATCTGGCGCAATACCAGAACAATTTCCTATTATAGCGGCATAATTATCGCCAAAAGGTGCCCCATGTCCCAGCCCAAACAGCCCCCAGCCCCCCCAGTTTGCCCCGCATGTGCTAACAGCAAACCACCTGTTGCGCGGCCATGTGGTGTATCTATGCGCAGGCGGCACATGGGGCCCAGCATTGGCAGAGGCGCGGGTGTTCACCGATGCCACGCAGGCCGATGCCGCCCTTAGCCGCGCGCAGGCGCAGCCCAATCTGTTGGTGGGCGCCTATCTGGCACCGGTTCAGCCCGGCCCCACAGGCCCCCGCGCCCTGCATTTTCGCGAAGCCTTTCGCGCCACTGGGCCCTCGGCCCGCGCGCGTGGCCTGCGCCCCCACCCCTAAGGAGCACAGCATGTACAGCTATTCCCAGTTTGACCGCGCTTTTTTGGCCGCCCGCAATGCCCAGTTTCGCGCGCAAGTGGCCCGGCGCATTTCTGGCGCGCTGAGTGAAGACGAATTCAAGCCCCTGCGCCTGATGAACGGGGTCTATCTGCAGCTGCACGCCTATATGCTGCGCGTGGCCATCCCCTATGGCACGCTGAACAGCGCGCAGATGCGCATGCTGGCCCATCTGGCCCAACGTTGGGACCGGGGCTATGGCCATTTCACCACGCGCCAGAACATTCAGTTCAACTGGCCCGCGCTGCAAGACATCCCTGATATGCTGGATGCCTTGGCCACAGTGGGCCTGCATGCCATCCAAACCAGTGGCAACACCATTCGCAATATCACCGCCGATCATTTTGCCGGTGCCAGCGCCGATGAAATCGCCGATCCGCGCCCCGTGGCCGAGCTGATCCGCCAATGGTCGACCGACCACCCCGAATTTCAGTTTTTGCCGCGCAAATTCAAAATAGCCATCACCGGCAGCCCCACCGACCGCGCGGTAACGCGCGCCCATGATATTGGCCTGCGGATGGTGCTGGAAAACGGCCAGCCCGGTTTCGAGGTGGTGGTGGGCGGCGGCCTGGGGCGCACGCCAGTGCTGGGCAAAGTGCTACGCCCGTTTTTGCCCCAAGCAGACCTGTTGCCCTATCTCGAGGCGATCGTGGCGGTCTACAACCAGCTGGGACGGCGCGACAACAAATACAAAGCCCGCATCAAGATTACCGTCAATGAAACCGGGCTAGACACCATTCGCGCCCTGACCGAGGCCGAATTTGCCCTGCGCCGCCGCCAATTTAGCGGGGTGGATCAGCAGGCCTTGGCCCAGATTGCCGCGCAATTTGCCCCGCCCACCTTTGCCCAGAAATCCACCGCCCCCTATGACCGCGCCTATCAAAGCGATCCGCTGTTTCGCGCATGGGCCGATACCAACCTGCACCCCCACCGCGCGCCAGATTATGCCATCGTCACCATCAGCCTGAAGGCACATGGGCAAACCCCGGGTGATGCAACCGCGCTGCAAATGCAGGCCATGGCAGATTTGGCACAGCGCTATGGCCATGACGAGCTGCGCATCAGCCACGAACAAAACGTCATATTGCCCCATGTGCACCGGGGCGATCTGCCCGCGCTGCACGCAAAATTGCGCGCCCATGGGCTGGCCACGGCCAATGTTGGGTTGCTGTCCGACATCATCGCCTGCCCCGGCATGGATTATTGCGCGCTGGCCACCGCCCGCTCGATCCCGGTGGCCCAGGACATTGCGCTGCATTTCCAAAAACTGGGGCTGGAACACGGGATCGGCACGCTGAAAATCAAGATCTCGGGCTGCATCAATGCCTGCGGGCACCATCATGTGGGCCATATCGGCATTTTGGGTCTCGATCGGGCGGGGGTGGAAAACTATCAAATCACCCTTGGCGGCGATGGCAGCGAAACCACCAGTTTGGGCGACAGGGCCGGCCCCGGCTTTGCCGCAGAGGCGCTTATTCCCGCGCTAGAGCGGCTGCTGCGCGCCTATCTGGCGCTGCGCCGCGATGCAGACGAGCCATTTTTGGCCGCCTACCGGCGGCTGGGCGCGGCCCCCCTTCAAAGAGGCGCTTTATGGCGCTGATTCCACGTCAGAAAAGGGGCAGGCCAATGCCGCTTGAGGCCCCGTTTCCCCCAGCATCGGCGCGGGTGGCCGCGCTGAATGCGCGCTATCGCCATCATGCGGCCATCGCCGTTTTGCGCCACGCGCTGCAAGACCCGAAGTTGGGGCCGCCGGCGATGGTCAGCTCGTTTGGTGCCGAAAGCGCGGTATTGCTGCACATGCTGGCCCAGATCGACCGCAGCCTGCCCGTGCTGTTTATCGACACCGAATTGCTGTTTCCCGAAATGCTGGACTATCAACTGCAGCTGACCCAGCATCTGGGCCTGACAGCGGTTCAGCGTCTGCGCCCAGCCGCCGCACAGCTGGCGCAGACAGACCCAAAGGGCACGCTGCATCAAACCGACAGCGATGCCTGTTGCGCGCTGCGCAAAACCCAGCCGCTGCAGGCCGCCTTGGCCCCCTTTGATGCATGGATCACCGGGCGCAAACGTTTTCAGGGCCAAACACGGGCCGATTTGCAGTTTTTCGAAACCGATGCCGCGGGGCGTATCAAGATTAACCCGCTGGCCCATTGGGCCCCCGAAGACGTGGCCGAATACCGCCGCAATAACCGCCTGCCGCCGCACCCTTTGGTGGCGCGCGGCTACCCCTCGATCGGGTGCGCGCCCTGCACCAGCCCCGTAGCCCAAGGCGAAGACCCGCGCGCCGGGCGCTGGCGTGGCCAAGGCAAAACCGAATGCGGCACCCATATCATCAATGGCAATTTTCAACGAAAAGGCGCCGCAGAATGAGCGACACAATCATCGTAACCGACGCAGGCTTTGGCCCCGATCCATGGGCCGGGCGGCGGGTTGCCAGCTTGGCCGAGGTAACAGCAGAACATAGCGCGGTTCTGCTGCCGCCCGATACCCCAGCCGATACGCTGCGCCCGCTTTTGGCGACGCTGCATTTGGTGGTTATCCCCTTTGACAGCTTTGCCGATGGGCGCGGCTTTGGGCTGGCACGCCGGCTGCGGCTTTTGGGCTATCGCGGGCGGCTGCGTGCGCGTGGGCATGTGCTGGCCGATCAATACGCCATGGCGCGGCGCGCAGGTTTTGACGAGGTTGAAATCACCGCCGCGCTTGCCGCGCGCCAAGGGCAAGAGCAGTGGCTGTTTCGCGCCAACTGGCAGGCGCATGACTATCAAGCGCGTTTGCGCGGCCAGCCTTTGGCAAATATGATCTAGATCATTGTTATGCAAACAATATCAGTATAACCTGTCGCCAATGATACGACCAACGGAAAAAGCCCAGTGACCGAAACCAGCCCTGCTGTCAAAACCCCCACCCTGCCCGATTCACAGACAGTCACCGCAGTGACGCATTGGACAGACCGTTTGTTCTCGTTCCGCGTCACCCGCCCGGCCAGCTTGCGCTTCCGCTCGGGCGAGTTCGTGATGATCGGCTTGATGGGCGACAATGGCAAGCCGCTTTTGCGCGCCTATTCCATCGCCTCGCCCAGCTGGGATGAAGAGTTGGAATTTTATTCGATCAAGGTGCAAGATGGCCCGCTGACCTCGCGTTTGCAGCATATCCAGCCGGGCGACGAGATTATTCTGCGCCCCAAACCTGTGGGCACATTGGTGCATGATGCGCTGTTGCCCGGACGGCGCATTTGGTTTTTTGCCACAGGAACCGGAATTGCCCCGTTTGCTTCATTGGTTCGCGAACCGCAAACCTATGAAGATTATGATCAAATCATTCTCACCCATACGTGCC
>Ga0181559_10007033_pt1 | contig 10521 bp, 5 predicted proteins | sample 011ome_21_FD_133752 | JGI IMG/M metagenome (GOLD analysis project Ga0181559, IMG submission 133752) | Coastal salt marsh microbial communities from the Groves Creek Marsh, Skidaway Island, Georgia - 011508AT metaG (megahit assembly) | ecosystem: Environmental > Aquatic > Marine > Intertidal zone... | reverse complement strand
TCGCGGCACGCACGCAGAACGTCGCACGAAAAAGCACTCTCGCGAAAACGTCCGCGTGACTCCAGATCGAGGGTTTGGATAAAGTGTAAAAAGCGCCGCGCCGCTCGCGCTTTCGCACCGAACGTCACCTTTTCCGCGTACCCTTTCGGAGATTTGGAGGACGCGCGAATCGATCGATCTTCGACGCGACGCCGGGAGACGCCTCGATCGCCCCCGATCGCCACTGTCACCCTCGCGTGCTCTCGGCCAGGACGAGAAGCACCGGAAGCGTCGTTCGCGCCGCGAGTCCCACCGACACGACCCGAGCGCGTGTCTCGAACGCTCCCGGGGTTCGGCCGGAAAAGCTTCGATCGCGCCTCACCCAGCGCTGCGGCGGGACACGCTCGCTGCTACCCTCGTTCCCGAGTCGAGGGCGTGACCATGTCCGCCTCCGCCTCGGCCCTCGCGGGCGCCGCCCCGGTGGCTCGCGCGCCGCGCGCGCCTCGCGCGGTGCCCGCGGCCGCGTCCGCCGCGGGCGCCGCGGCGACGCCGCTCTCCTCGCGCGCCGCCGCGCGCGGCTCCGCGATCCGCACGTCTCGTGCCGCCGCCGGTCGCGCTCGGTTTTCCGCGTCTCGCGCGCCCGCGTCGCCGCGCGCGGCCATCTCGGACCCGCCCGCGGAGAACGCGGACGTGGACGCCGAATCCGGCTTGGGCAAGATCCTGCGCTCGAACACGGGTAAGCTGGACAAGATCCTGTGCGCGAACCGCGGCGAGATCGCCGTGCGCGTGTTCCGCGCGGGCACGGAGCTCGGCATGCGCACGGTGGCCATCTTCTCCGAGGCGGATCGCCTCGCCACGCACCGGTACAAGGCGGACGAGTCGTACTGCGTGAACCCCGGGGAGACGCCGGTTGGGGCGTACCTCGGGTTCGAGGGCATCATCGAGACCGCCAAGGCGAACGGCGTGCAGGCGATCCACCCCGGGTACGGCTTCCTGTCCGAGAACGCGTCGTTCGCGCGCCGGTGCGAGGAGGAGGGCATCACCTTCATCGGCCCGCGCTCGGAGACCATCACGCAGATGGGCGACAAGGTGATCGCCAAAGCCCTGGCGAAGGAGTGCGGTTTGCCCCTCGTCCCGGGCACGGAGGACTCCACCAACTCGCTGGAAGAGGCGCAGGAGTTCGCGGAGGAGTTCGGCATGCCCATCATGCTCAAAGCCGCCTTCGGCGGCGGCGGCCGCGGCATGCGCGTCGTGCGCACGATGAGCGAGCTGCCCGAGGCGTTCACGCGCGCCTCGTCCGAGGCGCTCGCGGCGTTCGGGGACGGGCGCATGTTCCTTGAGCGGTACGTCGAGGCGCCGCGGCACATCGAGGTGCAGATCCTGGCGGACGGCGAGGGCAACGTCGTGCACCTCGCCGAGCGCGACTGCTCGGTGCAGCGCCGGCACCAGAAGGTGGTCGAGCTCGCGCCGGCGGCGTACCTGGACGACGCGCTGCGCCAGACGCTGCACGACGACGCCGTGCGCTTGGCGAAGCACATCAACTACCGCAACGCCGGCACGGTGGAGTTCATGGTGGACAAGCAGGGCCGCCATTACTTCCTCGAGGTGAACCCGCGCATCCAGGTGGAGCACACCGTTACGGAGGAGGTGACCGGGATCGACCTCGTGCAGTCGCAGATCCTCATCGCCGGCGGCGCGACCCTCGCGGACATCGGCATCCACTCGCAGGACGACATCGTCGTGCAGGGCTTCGCCATGCAGTGCCGCATCACCACGGAGGACCCGCAGATGAACTTCGCGCCCGATTTTGGCAAGGTTGAGGTGTACCGGCCGCCGGGCGGCATGGGCGTGCGCCTGGACGGCGAGGTTGTGGTCGGGTCGCGCGTGTCGCCCAACTACGACTCGCTGCTGGTCAAGCTGACGTGCAAGGAGAAGAACTTCAACGCGGTGATCCAGAAGATGTACCGCTCGCTCTCGGAGTTCCGCGTGCGCGGCGTGAAGACCAACATCCCGTTCCTGCTCAACGTTTTACGCGCGGACACCTTCATCTCCGGCCAGTTCGCCACCGACTTCATCGACACCACGCCCTCGCTGTTCGAGCTCGAGGTGGGCACGGACGACATGACCAAGCTGCTCACCTACCTCGGCGAGGTGGCGGTGAACGGTGCCAAGCACCCCGGCGCGGTGGGGCCCGCGCCCACGGTCGAGGAGCCGGTGCCCCCCCGGCCCGAGCTCGCCCAGCCGCCGCGCGGGTTGAAGCAGGTGCTGGACGAGGAGGGCCCGGCGGGGTTCGCCAAGGCGGTTCGCGGGCACGAAGGTTTGCTGCTCATGGACACGACGTGGCGCGACGCGCACCAGAGCGCGCTCGCGACGCGCATGCGCACGCGCGACCTCTTGGCGTCCGCGCCTGCGACCGCGGAGGCGCTCGCGTCCGCGTACTCGCTGGAGATGTGGGGCGGCGCGACGTTTGACGTCTCGCTGCGGTTCCTGCACGAGTGCCCGTGGCAGCGCCTGGAGCAGCTGCGGGAGGCTGTGCCGAACGTGCCCTTCCAGATGCTGCTGCGCGGCGCGAACGCCGTGGGGTACACCTCCTACGCGGACAACGTGGTGAACGCGTTCGTGCAGGAGGCGCGCTCGGCGGGCGTGGACGTGTTCCGCGTCTTCGACTCGCTCAACTACATCGACAACCTGAAGTTTGGCATCGACTCGGTGCGCGCCGCCGACGGCGTCGTCGAGGCGACGGTGTGCTACACCGGCGACGTCTCGAACCCGAGCAAGCAGAAGTACACGCTGGATTACTACGTGGACCTCACCGAGCAGCTCGTCGCGCACGGCATCGACGTGCTGGCGATCAAGGACATGGCGGGTCTGCTCAAGCCGCGCGCCGCGACGATGCTCGTCGGCGCGCTGCGCGAGAAGTTCCCCGATTTGCCCATCCACGTGCACACGCACGACACCGCCGGCACGGGCGTCGCGTCGATGTTAGCGTGCGCGGAGGCGGGCGCGGACGTCGTGGACGTGTGCACGGACGCGCTCGCTGGCTTGACGAGCCAACCCTCGATCGGCGCGCTGATCGGGTCGACGCAGGGCACGGCGCACGACACCGGTTTGGACATGGAAAAGATCCTCAAGCTGAACACGTTCTGGGAGCAGACGCGCGGGCTGTACTCGCCGTTCGAGAGCGGCATCAAAGCCGGCTCGGCGGATGTGTACGTGCACGAGATGCCCGGCGGGCAGTACACCAACCTCAAGTTCCAGGCGTTCTCCAACGGGTTAGGCAGCGAGTGGGACAAGATCAAGGCGGCGTACGCCACCGCGAACGAGGTTCTGGGGGACATCGTCAAGGTGACGCCGTCCTCCAAGGTGGTGGGCGACCTCGCGCAGTTCTTAGTGGCGAACAACCTCGACGCGACTTCGGTGGTGGAGCAGGCGGAGACGCTCTCCTTCCCGACGAGCGTCGTGGAGTATTTCCAGGGGTACATCGGCCAGCCCGCGGGAGGCTTCCCGGAGCCGCTGCGCACGCGAGTGTTGAAGGGCAAAGAGCAGGGGTACGCGACTCGGCCCGGCTCGGAAATCCCGGACGAGGATTTGTTGGCGCTGCAGAAGTCCGTCGCGTTGAAACACGCGCGGCGAGACGTGTCGTGGCGAGACACGCTGTCGGCGGCGATGTACCCCGCGGTGTTCGACGACTACGTGCGCAAGCTGAACCTGCACGGCCCGCTGACGCGCCTGCCCACGAAGGCTTTCCTCGTCGGCCTCGATATCGACGAGGAGTGCGAGATCGAGCTGAGGGCGGGCGTGCGCGCGAGCGTCAAGCTGAAGGCGATCGGCGAGCTCCTGCCCAACGGCAACCGCGAGGTGTTCTTCGAGATGAACGGAATTCCGCGCGTCGTCGAGATTGAGGACAAGACGGAGGAGGGGAACACCAAGAAGACGCGCCTGGCGGCGCGCGAGCGCAGCGACCCCGCGGACATGGGGTCCGTCGGTGCGCCCATGGCTGGCAACGTGGTGGAGGTGCTCGTGAAGGAGGGCCAGGAGGTCAAGGCGGGCGCGCCGCTGGTGGTGCTCAGCGCGATGAAGATGGAAACCACGGTGAGCGCGCCGTGCGAGGGGCCCATCAAGCACATCGGCGTCCTCGCCGGCGACCAGTGCTCGGCGGGAGATTTGCTCGTCGCCATCGAAGCCGCGACGGAGTGACGCGAACGCGCGCGTGAGATGAACGTACCGTACGCGTGTTCTACGTGTTGGAAGAAGGCCGCCGTATATCCCGCTCGCCTTTGGAACGAACGGAAGCGGGCGCGGCTCACGAAAAAAAGAAAAGTCGCGAGTGTTGTTCGTTTCGGCGCCATCTCAATCACACGGTGTCATCCATCTCTCACGCGCTCGGGCCTTCGGGCCTCTCCTCTCTCGCGCTCACGCCTCCGGAGGCGGTGGACACGATTCCTTCGGATGTTTACTGTCGTAATGCATTTTTAGTTGGTGGTGGTTGATCATGTTCGCCTTGCATATGGGGCAACTCGCTTTCAGCGCCGCCCCCCGCAGCTTCAAGTCAGATTTCGCTTGTTTCTGGCTATCCTTCTTGGCGAGGCTCTTGGCCTGCGCCAGGGCCTTGGCGTTTCCGCGAACCATTGGGGCACAGCAAGAGGATACCGAGACGATGAGCGACCCGGTGGTCGGCGGTGGTCCGCGGGCGGCGTGTGCGGCTCGCGAGCGACGCGCGTGCGAATGCCGGAGCAAAGACGCCAACTGGACGGGCGTGGAACTGGATATGCCAGATCGCGAAAAGCTGCGCAGCCTTCGCATCAAGCTGAGAGGAAGCTCCGACGAGGTTCCAACAAAACACGACATGTTTCGCGGAAACGTCGCGAGGAGGAGACGAGACGAGACTATCTGTAGCTAGACCACCTTGTCATCGAACGTGTCTCTACGCACGCGATCTACGCGGCCTACGCGGCTCGCCGGCTCGAACGTCACGGCGACGCTCGTGTGTCTGTCGATCGTGTTTCACATCGGGCAACCACCTTCAGTCACTTATTGTTTCTGGCCGCTGCAGCCTGAGCTCTGGCCGCGAAGCTCCCAGCGGCAACCCCACCTCCTTTGGCTCTGGCTTGGTTGCTCTGGATCCTGGCCGCAGCCTGTGTAGTCATGGGTGTGGACTTGGCACCACCACCTCCGCTCTGATTTCCTTCGCTTTTTCCTGTGTGCGCCTGCTTCGAAGCGCTCTCCGTCGGTTTCTTTGTTGAACGGTCTTGTACGTGTTTCACAAGACTAACAGCGGCAGCACTCTGCGCGACGGTGGATATGAGAGCTCCTGTGCAGATGGGACACGGCATCTGCATCGCAGTTGCTCGGATTCGAACGAGTGGCGTGCGCGGCAGGTTGTGCCTCGTGGTGAGGTTACGGGCGTGGATGACTGGATTTGCCAGATCGCGAAAAGCTGCGCAGCCTTCGATTTTGGCTGAGACCCTGAGAGGAAGCTCCGACGAGGTTCCAACAAAACACGACATGGCGGCGGCGGCAGCGTCGGGGTGTCACACCCGCGCGCACGCCCGAGAGGTGCCGCGGGTCGGTGTATGCGACCCGCGCGTCGCGTGCTTCACCGACTCACCGCGTCCTTCGACCGCGCGGTCGCCCGCGACGCCGCGTTCGCGTCCCTCGCGCGTGCAGCCGCGTCCCCGCACATTCGCCCCCGGTCTCGCGCGCGCATGACGGCGCAGGCGACAGGCGCTGCCGCGGAGACCGCCGGCGCGGCGAACGACTCCGAGGCGAACGGTGTTCACGCGGGCGCGAATCCCCCCTCCTGTGGGTCCACGGACAAAGGGGACGGCGCCGCAGGTCCTGGAACGAGCGCCGTCCCCGTGCCCCCCGTACCCGCGACGGCGGCGAACAAGCTCGAGGCTTGGGACTTTTGGCGCGCCATGGGTTCGCCCAAGTTCCACGTCGCGCCGATGGTGGACCAGAGCGAGCTCGCGTTCCGCGAGCTGTGCCGCCGGTACGGCGCGACGTGCGCGTACACGCCCATGGTGCACGCGCGTCTTTTCGTGGAGAGCCCCAAGTACCGGGAGGAAATCTTCACCACGCACGCGGGCGACCGGCCTCTGCTCGTGCAGTTTTGCGCCAACGACCCCGACACGCTCCTGGCGGCGGCGAAGCTGGTGGCACCGCGCTGCGACGGCGTGGACATAAACTTCGGGTGCCCGCAGAGGATCGCCAAGAAGGGCAACTACGGCGCGTTCCTCATGGACGACTGGGACACCGTGCGCGACCTGATTAAAAAACTGCACGAGGAGCTGCCCGTGCCGGTGACGGCGAAGATTCGCGTCTACGACGACCTCGAGACGTCGCTGAAGTTTGCCAAGATGGTGGAGGCGGCGGGCGCGCAGCTGGTGGCCGTGCACGGCCGCACGAGAGAACAAAAACGGGCCGCGGACGTGCGCGCGAACTGGGCGTTCATCCGGGAAATCAAAAAGCAGCTCAAAGTGCCGGTGCTCGCGAACGGCGACATCCGGAGCCTGGAGGAGGCGCGCGCGTGTTTGGCGGCGACTGGGGCGGACGGCGTGCTCTCCGCCGACCCGCTGCTGGAGAACCCGTCGCTGTTTTCCGATCCCCCGCTCGCGCCGCCCGCGGACGCGCGACAGCCGCTGCCGGTCGCGGGCGACACCAACGCGCGGCTGCTCCTGGAGTACCTGGAGCTGACGAAGCAGTACGAGACGCCGCCGCGCATGATCAAAGGGCACGTGCACAAGATGGTCGGCCACTGGCTGGCCGAGTTCACCGACCTGCGCGAGTGGCTGAACCACCAAGGCGGCGCGCCGAAGACCGCGGACGTGCTCGTGCCGTGGGTGAACGAGCTGATTGGAAGAATCAACCTCGTGTTTCGGAAAGAGGGGAGGACGCTGCCGATTCCGAAAAAAAGCCCCCGCGCGATTGCCCGGGAACAAGCCGAGGAGGCCAAGGCGGCGGCGGTGGCGGAGCAGGCGCGGGAAGACGCCGCGTTCGAAGGTTCGTTTTTTCGCGTCGCCGACGCTTTTCGCGACTGCGCACGCCCGCGTGTTTTCGCGCGGACGCTCGTTCGGCGGGTGATGACACACTCAGATAGGGACATCCGACATTCTGGATGAGGAGGACATCTGGAACGGGGCATGGAGACATGTCCCGCCGTCTGACGTCAACGAGCCGAAAGCGAAGGTTTTTTTTTTTTTTGGTTTTTCCCTTCACCGCCGCGACGCCGATTTTCTCCATCCTCTCGACTGACGCGTGCATCGCTCGCGTGCCCGTTTCCTCACAGAGATCAACACGAAGCGACAGAAGCTCGACCAGCCCGCCGCCGAAGCGCCGGCGACTGCGGCGAACTAGAACCTTAGCGAGAAGAGCTCTTGAAATCACGGGAGCGGTCTTACGATGTCAGTTTGTTTTTTGGCGAGGAAATTCTTTGCTATCCTAGCTATTCCGACTCGTACACGCGCGCTTCGTCTCGTCAGAGCCTCGCGCGCGCCGCAGCCCGCACTCGGCGCGCACATCGCCGCTGGCCATGCGCCCGTTCACGCACGGGTTCGTCGGGCGCACCGCCACCGCCGTCGACGGCGACGTGGTTTGGGCTTCTGCGACGCACGACGGAGCCTCGGCAGACACCAAAACGGCGCTCGAGCGAACGTCGCTGGAGGTCATAGCGAAGCACTCCGCGGACCTCGCGGGGCTGTACGAGATGGCTTTGCCGGATGTTCAGCGCGTGGTGACGCTCGTCAAGACCCCCGCGTACCTTCCCCGGGCGCACCCGCTGTACGACGCGACCCCTTTGCCGAGCGAGCCCGAGGGGAGCCTCACCACGACCGGCTCGTCGGACCGTCCGAGGCCGAACGCGCCGGGCGCGGCCCCGCGCGTCGTCTTCGGCGTCGTCGTCGCGACCCCCGAGGCCGGCGGTCCGAGCGCCGAGGAATGCGCCGCGTGGCTCGACGCGCTGGCGAACGCGTTCGAGCACGCGTACGGCGGCGTCGCGGACGTGCTCGCGCGCGAGAGAACGCTCGATCTCGCCGGATTCGGAAGGCGCGTGCGCGCCGCCGCCGCCGACTTCGCTCCCGCGGGCGCCGCGGACTCCGCGGCGGCGTTGGCGGCGACGCGCGCGAAGATGGACGAGGTCCGAATCACGATGGTGGACAACATCGCGCGCGTCGTGGAGCGCGGGGAGAGGCTGGACGACGTGCTCGCGAAATCTGACGGGCTGCGCACCACCGCGGACGGGTTCCGGCGCACGGCGACGAGGCTGAAGAAAAAGCTCTTCTGGGCGAATTGCAAGACGCTCCTCGCCGCCGTGGTTTTCGGCGCGGCGCTTCTGGCGCTGATTTTTTTCGCCGCGTGCGGAGGCGTCGCGTGCGTCCGGCGATAGAGAAACAAACAGTCTCTGTTCAGACGATGCGAATCGCACACGTGTTCGCGAACGACGTAAACGACGAACGACGTAAACGACGAACCGTCACACATAACACATCACGAGCGTTTCCGCGTGCCTCGCCTGCCCGTCTGGCCCACCTTGGACTCGCGCTTGGAGAGAACGCGCTGCGTCTTGGCGAGCAGCTCGGCGCGCGTCAGCGGCCGGTCGTCGATCTCCTCCTCGCTCTCGGAGCCGTCGCCGGCGTCCGCCGCTGTGGACGGAGGCACGATCGTGACGGACGGCCCGAACCGGCTCGGCGAGAACGGACCAGTGGTGCCCATCAGCTTTTTCGCCGCGTCCGGGCCCTCGTCCTCCGCCGCCGCCGCCGCGTACGTCGCAATCACTTCATTCGCGCGCTGCTCGACGATGCCCAGGTACGAGAGCATGTTCTGGTCCGTAACGCCCTGGTCCCCGAAGAGCTCCCGGTTGGACTCGGTGTCGCACCCCAGCTTGTCGTACGCGGACTTGATCCCCGCCCGAAGCGCGTCGAGCGTCGCGCTCGTGCTCTCCAGCCGCTCCTCCACCTGTTTCGTGTTCGCGTCCACGCGCTCGATGCGCGCCTCGAGCTCCTTCACCCGCCGCTTGCGCTGCGCGTCGGCGACGCTGTCGGCGCCTTCGAACTTGTCAATCTCCCCCCGCAGCTCCGACGCGCTATCCTCCAGCTTCTCCGTCTCCTGGTTCAGCTCGTTCACGAAGTTGAACAGCGAGAAGTTCTGGTCCTCCGCGGCGATGAACGACGTGACGAGGTCGTCGATGTCCGTCATGCCCGTCGCGGACTGGATCTGCCGAAACGCCTCCTCGTACGCCACGATGGCTTTCGCGCCCGCGTCAACCGCCCAGTTACCTTTGATGCCCTTCTTGCGCAGCTTCGCCTCGAGCTCGTCGTCGCCGCCGGGGAAATCCACGCCGAGCTCCGCCGCGCGCAGACGATTGCGCATCTCCGCCTCCTTCATCTTCCGGTCGTGGTCCAGGATGCGGCTCAGCTCGCGCCACTCCTGGTCGAACGCGACGGATTCGCGATCGCCCTGCGCGCGCAGCGCAGCAATTTCGTTGTGCGCCTGGTCGCGCGCCTCGTACGCGATGTTGGAGATCTCGATGACGTCGCTCATCTCGCGCTTCTTTGCCGCGAGGTCGCGCTCCATGTTCTTGTACACCTGGTCGAATTTCACGCGCTCCATGCGCAGCACGTCAATCTCGGCGCGCATGTTCTTGTTCCGCGCCAGCGCCTCGTTGAACTGCGTCAGCGTCTTGTCCAGCTTGCTCTCCAGCACGCGCACCTGCTTCTCGATCTGCTGGTCGCTCTCCTTGGCGGCGTCCGCGCCGCCCAGCGCGCGCCGCTGCTCGACGATCTTCGCGTCGGAAAGCGCGAGGTGCTGGTCGAGCTCCTCCACGCGACGACGTTCCATCTCGATCTTGCGCGTGTACAAGTCGGCGAAATCCCCGAGGCGCATGATCTCCGCTTGCGCGTGCGGACCCGGCGCGCTGTTCTGGTCCTCACGCTGCGCCTCGAGCTCGGTCTTGAGCTGGCTGTTGTCGAACTTGAGCTTGTCGATGGTCTGGCGCTGGCGCCGGATGTGATGCTGCGCGTCCTCCGTGTAGCTCTTGCGGTTGCCCTCCATGATCTTGTACTTGCGCTGCAAATCCAGGAGAGCCACCTCGGCGTCGGACTGCGCGCGGCCGTCGCGGGTCGCGGGCGGGAGCGGGGGGAGGGAAGTCGAGGTCAGCAGGGGAGCGCGCGCGAGCGTGTGATTCGACGCGGCTACACCGGACCGGCCGGTCGATCGGGACGCGCGACGCCGCGCGTCTCCGTCGCCGCCGCGTCGGCTTCTCGGCGGTCTCGACGCGCGGGCGTTCGCTCAACGGGGCGAAATTCGACGCTCCGCCGTGCGCGCGGGGGATGCGGGACGACGGGCGAGCACGGCACGCACCGGTGCGCTCATGTTCGCGGCGAGTGCGCCCACGCGCGAGTGTCTCGCTCCCGGCTCTGACGTTCGCGGCCGTCTCCGTCGAAGCAAGGGGGTCGTGCCCTTCGTTCTGGAGGCGCGCGCGCGCCAACGCGCTCGTGATGATGCTCCCGATTTGGCTTTTTCGTTTTTCGTATGGAGAGTAGTCTG
>Ga0181559_10007028_pt1 | contig 10528 bp, 10 predicted proteins | sample 011ome_21_FD_133752 | JGI IMG/M metagenome (GOLD analysis project Ga0181559, IMG submission 133752) | Coastal salt marsh microbial communities from the Groves Creek Marsh, Skidaway Island, Georgia - 011508AT metaG (megahit assembly) | ecosystem: Environmental > Aquatic > Marine > Intertidal... | reverse complement strand
CCTCTTCCGTTAAAAGCCTCTGTTAAAAATAATATTGCACTCAGCTTGTCGGTATTACCCACCGCCCGCCATTCCCTTCAAAACGCAGCCTGCTTGACTCTGCAGAGGGTTTACTGCTTCGAGCCGGGCACTTCAGCCTACCACCAGATTGTCTCGGTGTATCAACTCGTCTTCACCGCCATATCCTAGCAGGGCTTCTATCTTTGAACTTGGTTGACCGCATATTGCTGCCGCTTCCTGCGCACTGTAATTAACCAGCCCTCGAGCCACATCAAGCCCCTGCTCATCAACACAGGCGACCATACTCCCTCGCGTGAAAGAGCCTTCCACTGATTTAACCCCTACCGGTAGGAGGCTGCGGCCAGATTTTCTAAGCACTTCAACCGCGCCCTTATCCAGTACCAGACGGCCGCTGGTGGTCAAACCCGCGAGCCATTGCTTGCGCGCGACCATGACACCGTTTTGACTCCGCAGCAGGGTACCGCGATACCGACCTTTGGCAAGGTCCGCTATCACCCCCGGGCTTCTACCAGGCGCGACAATGGTATTAGCGCCACTGCGCGCCGCGGTTCGGGCTGCGCGCAACTTGGTCACCATACCGCCTCGACCCAGCTTGCCTCCCTCGCCGGCCATTCCATCAAGCCTAGGGTCGCCAGCCGCTGCTTCAGCAATCAATTGGGCATTTGGATTCTGGCGTGGGTCCGACTCGAAAAAGCCATCCTGATCAGTGAGTAGCAGCAATGTATGTGCCTCGATCAGGTTGGCAACCAAGGCGGCTAACGTGTCGTTGTCACCAAATCGAATCTCGTCGGTCACGACCGTGTCATTTTCATTAACCACCGGAATGACACCCAAGGCGAGAAGACTTCTCAGCGTACTTCGGGCGTTGATATAGCGCTCTCGAGACCGCAGATCATCATGGGTCAGCAAAATCTGGGCTGTGTGCAGCTTGTGCCGCTTGAACTCCGACTCGTAGGCTTGAATGAGCCCCATTTGGCCGACAGCAGCGGCGGCTTGCAGAAGATGTAGTGCGCGCGGACGGGTATGAATGCCTAGCCGTTTCATGCCTTCAGCGACGGCGCCGGAAGACACCAGCACCACTTGAATGCCAGACCGGTAGACCGCGACTATATCATCGACCCATGCTCCGACCAGCTTTAGGTCCAAGCCCTCACCATTTGATGTGAGCAGGGAACTGCCGACTTTGATAACCCAGGTCTGCCCTGGCTGATAGGCATGAGTTGTCATGGTTTACCGCTAGCGCTCATAGTGGACGATCACACCGTGATTGTCGTCATCGTCATCAAAATCGTCGTCATCCGAATCTAAAGACCCATCGCGGTCGAAATCATAATCATCCTCTGACTGCTCGTCGATACTCTCATCCTCAAAGTCATCGTCAAGGTCTTCATCAAGGTCCTCATCAAGATCCTCATCAAAGTCATCGTCAATGTCGTCAGCCAAATCATCGTCGAAATCGTCTTCGAAACCGAAATCGTCATCTTCGTTCTGAGCGTTAAGCTTGGCCTGCTGACGTTGAGTACGGCGAGTCTCTCGCAGAGACACAGAATAATTATGGGTCTCGTTGACGATTCGCGCCTCTTGCTCCGCATACGCCTCTTCCAATGCGGTATCAGCTCGCTCTTGGGCACGCAGATCTGCCAGGTAGGCATAAACTGCTCCCATCAATTCGTTGACGCCCTGATTCGATACTGCTGATATCATGAAGACGGGAATGCTCAAATCCAGCTGACCGAGGATCCTCTCAGCGCGAATCTTCGCCTCTTCGGGACTCAAGGTGTCCAGTTTGGTCAGCACCAACCAACGATCCTTGTGGGCGATACCCTCGCTATAGTTGGCAAGCTCGCGCTCAATGACTCGAAAGTTTTCTACAGGGTCGCTGTTGTCGAGCGGCGCTATGTCCAGCAGGTGCAGCAGCACTCGAGTTCGAGCCAGATGCTTAAGAAACTGCACACCCAGACCCGCGCCGTCTGCGGCACCCTCAATCAGCCCAGGAATATCAGCGATGACAAAGCTCTCGTCTTCACCCAGGCGCACGACGCCAAGGTTAGGCACCAGCGTTGTGAACGGGTAGTCGGCAATCTTCGGGCGGGCCGCAGAGACGACACTGATCAAAGTCGATTTCCCTGCATTCGGCAGGCCGAGCAGACCCACGTCAGCGATCAGGCGCAGCTCCAGGCGCAGATTGCGAATTTCCCCCGGCTGTCCCTTGGAGGTTTGTCGGGGCGCACGATTGGTGCTGGACTTGAATCGCGCGTTACCCAAACCGTGGAACCCAGCTTGCGCCACCAGCATGACCTCATCAGCACGACTGATATCCCCCAGGTATTCACCCGTATCATCGTCAAAAACACTGGTACCCAAGGGCACTCGCAGATAGACATCTTCGCCCTTAGCGCCTTTTCGGTCTGATCCCTTGCCATGCTCACCCTTGGGAGCTTTACAACGAGGCTTGAATCGATAATCAACCAGCGTGTTGAGTGCCGCATCGCCCTTTAAATAAACCGATCCGCCATCACCACCATCACCACCATCAGGACCACCATGGGCGATATATTTTTCTCGACGAAAGCTCAGACAGCCGTCGCCGCCCTTGCCTGCCTCGACCTTGATACTCGCTTCATCTACAAATTTCATGTTGAGTCCCTAAATTCCGGTTGAGTCTCTCACTCAAGGCGCCCGGGGTCTAGACCCGTGGCGAGGGCAAAAAAAAGCCCCGTCGTTGACAGGGCTTATCTTTCCATCAGTCAATGTTAAGCCTCTGCCACCACATTGACATACTTACGCTGGTTTGGTCCCTTGACAGTAAAAGTCACGACACCATCAGCCTTGGCAAACAAAGTATGATCTTTACCACAGCCGACGTTCAAACCTGCGTGAACCCTGGTGCCGCGCTGCCGAATGATAATGTTGCCAGCGCCAGCTACCTGGCCGCCAAAAATTTTGACCCCCAGACGTTTGCTTTCCGAATCGCGGCCGTTGCGTGTACTACCACCTGCTTTTTTGTGAGCCATTGTCTAGCCTCCAGTGATTTCGGTAATCTTGACTTCAGTAAACCACTGACGGTGGCCGCCCTGACGTCGGTAATGCTTACGGCGACGCATCTTGAGGATGGTGACCTTCTTGCCGCGACCATGCGATACCACTTCCGCCGTAACCTTGCCGCCAGCGACATAAGGCATGCCAACAGTGACTTTTGCCTCATTGCCAATCAGCATGACCTCGTCGAAATTGACCGTACCACCCGCTTCCACGTTCAGCTTTTCCAGCTTAAGCACTTCACCGGGTTCGACACGATGCTGCTTACCGCCACTTTTAATTACAGCGTACATGATAATTCACTCTATCTATTTGAAGTTTGGAACCCAAAACAATCCCTTCGCCGCATGTCACACTGGATTGCTAATAGGTCCCGATTCAGGGTGCGCAATTCTACGGTAAGATACCACGGCAAGCAAGCGCCCAGTCAGGTCTTTTATCTCAGCCGCCGTCCCTTGACACCTGCAGCGCCCCCACCTAGCATTCCACTCCTTAACGGCGCAGTTGCGTCCTGATTGAGCCTTACATGAACTATCCCTTCTACACTGTCGTGGCTTCTGACTTCGCTGCCGTCGATCGGTTGATTACCGCTAGTCTGGCCTCCAATGTGCCGCTAGTGGAAGAGATTTCTGCTTACCTGATCCAGGCCGGCGGCAAGCGCCTGCGCCCACTGCTGGTATTACTGGCCGCTAATGCCTGCGGTTATCAATCAGACAAGCATATTCAACTGGCTGCTATTATTGAGTTCTTACACACAGCCATGCTCCTGCATGACGACGTGGTCGATGACTCAAGCCTGCGGCGTGGCCGCAAGACCGTCAACGCCACCTGGGGCAATCCTGCCAGCGTGCTGGTCGGCGATTTTCTTCATTCCCGCGCCTTTGAAATGATGGTGGGCGTGGGCGATATGCGCGTGATGGACATTTTGTCGAGGGCAACCAATACCATCGCCGAAGGAGAGGTGCAGCAGCTGGGCAATATTCGCAACCCCGACACGACAGAGGCAAACTACCTGCAAGTGATTAGCCGCAAGACCGCCATGCTGTTTGAGGCTGCCTCACACTCAGGTTCGGTCATAGCCGGCGCCAATACGGCTCAGGAAGAGGCACTGAGAGGCTACGGTCTGCACCTGGGACTGGCCTTTCAGCTCATTGACGACATTCTTGATTATGAAGGCACGACCGCAGACCTTGGCAAGAACGTCGGCGATGACTTCGCTGAAGGCAAGGTAACTCTGCCACTGATTATCGCCATGCAAAACGGTGATGGCCAGCAACGCGCGTTTATTCGCAACGCGATCCTCAAGGGTGACGTCGCAGATCTGGACCAATTACTGACAACGGTAAAAATCACCGGTGGTCTAGCCTACACCAATGATATGGCCCACGCCGAGATCAAAAAAGCCGTTGATTGCCTGGCACACCTGCCGCCATCAGACTATACCGAGGCTATGCAAACCTTGGCTGAGTTTTCGGTAGCCCGCAGCTACTAAGCGCACAGCCAACCGTAAGAATTCTCTCGTCCTCGCCACATTCATCTTTCCGTTGTCGCAAGCTGTGACTTTATTCTGGAACTGGTTTACCATTTCTACTCAGTCGGGATGTGGCTCAGCCTGGTAGAGCACTGCCTTCGGGAGGCAGGGGTCGAAGGTTCAAATCCTTCCATCCCGACCATATAAACTTGGGGTCAGAGCCAAGTGCCGGTGTCGGCTTACGACGATTAAGGGCTTTATCAGGCATAAATGCCAGCGCTTAACCTAAAACCGGCTAGCCCCTCGCACGGCACTCTCAGTGCAACCCTGCGCGCGCGGCACTCCCTAACGGGACACTTTCGAGGAACTGCTTCAGATGCGTTTGGCAAGCCAGTCCAGGTGTGGACAGCGCATCAGTGAATACTTGCGGTTAGCGAAGAACGAGTCGAAGCGCACCCAAGCTTAACGGCCAGCATCCGCTACTCTCTGTCTACCGGCGTCATTCAAAGGGTCAGGCACTGCCTCGCTTGGGGACTCATCCTTGGGGCAGAAGATTTCAGCCGTCAGTTAGAAGCACTACGAAATAGACGCTGGCACTTGGCTCTGACCCCTGAAAAGGGCAACATAATGACCAGTTGATAGCGCAGATCGAACAAACCTCTGCGTGGCATAGAAACGGTGGGCCCACATAGGCAAGATACAACTCACCCCTTTATGCCTTCATATGAGAAAACGACATATTGATTCTGGAAGAGCATCGATGACATTTGATGAAACAGTAGAAACGCAATTTATACAACCTATTCGGATTCTTCTGGAGGCGTTCGCCAAAGAGGGGGCTGCCGCAGAACATGCATACTTCAGCGGCGTTCTGAATCTCGTCAAGGATAATACCAGCGAGGCGCAAATGCTGGCGGCGATCATTGAATTGTCACGCTGCGCGTTTCTCGGCTTTAATTATAGTCCGGCGACACAAAGTCAGATCAATGATTTGTTGGATTACTGGATCGACATAGCCCACACCATGTCCGCCGATACAGAGCCCCACTAAAATTGACGGGATCAGCGCCAAGTGCCAGGATCGACTACCGATCTTTAATTGTTCGAAGTTGAATATAGATTTGTTCGAAATTGAATCTAGTCGCTCTAAGTTAAATTACCAATTGTTGAGGTGTTAGGGGGTTGTTAATGATCAGAATTCTGCTTCTTTCCTGTTTTTTCTTGTCACTCGTTGGTTGTGCCGCACCATCAACGGTCAGGGTTCAGGTCGATGCTGAGGCCATGGCTGGTGAGGCTGCGATTCAAAAGCAGTTAGCCTTTGACAAGCAATCTGAATACTCAGATCGGCTCAATAACATTTCTAGTGTGATTCTGCGGTCGGCTGCACCCATGTGCCCTGAAGATCAGGGCAAAACCATGTCAATTGACGCGGCCGACAAAAAGATGTTTGGCAAAGATTGGGAGACAGAGGCTAACGTGAAATTCGGTGTTGGCGACCAATTTGTCATCACTTGGGTTTCACCAACCGGCGGCGGCGCTGAAGCAGATCTTCAAGTGGGCGACAGGATTCTTGCCGTTAACGGCACTGACTACGGAAGCGCGAAAAAAGAGAGAAATCAATTTCTGAATAGTCTTCGCGCTATCACAGAAACGACTTCAGATTTCGCCACTCTCATAGTGGATCGATCGGGAGAGAAGCGCAGTGTCTCTGTACCACTGAAGCAGCAATGTAATTTCGACGTCAGACTAGACCCGTCTGATATCGTTAATGCCTACGCTGATGGGAAAAATATCATTATCACCCGTGGGATGATGAGATTCGCCACCAAAGATGAGCAATTAGCATTGGTCATCTCCCATGAATTGGGCCATAACGTCATGAATCATATGGATAAAAAAATGACGAACTACGCCTTGGGTTCAATTCTGGATATTGCCGCAGCGGCTTATGGCGTGAACACTCAGGGGTTGTTCGGCAATGCGGCAGCCCAAACCTATTCTCAAGACTTCGAAGCCGAAGCTGACTACGTAAGCCTCTATTACCTGAAGGCGGCAAATCTTCCTGTTGAATCAGTCGCCAATTTTTGGAGAGAAATGGCGGCCGAGCACCCAGGTTCAATAAAGTCTAATCATGCCGCCAGCCACCCTGCTACTTCCGAGCGCTTTTTGGCGATTGAAAAGACAGTCGCTGAAATTCGACTAAAGGCAGACAGCGGCCAGAATCTGACGCCCAACTTCCTTCCAAAGTAACTTCGCGGGTTATGCTCAGCAGGTTTTGCTGATCTGCAGAAAGCGTGAACACCTTTCGCAATGGCGATCCCAAGACTTACCTAAACCAGCACAGACTGGTCATAATCCATACAGAATTGATGCGCACCTTCGTTGAATTTAGGTTTGCTGACGAGATGGATTGAAAAGTTAGCTGTCAACTACCGCCACTTATATGCACTGATTTCCATTGCATGGCATTTAAGATGCGGCGCTCGACCGATGGATGGGTATAGAAAAACAATTCCTGCAAGGGGTGAGGTCTTGGATCCCGATACGCTGCGGTCTTCACCAAGGCACCTGCCAGCGCATCCGGCAAGCCCACCTGCTCTAAGGAGTAGTTATCGGCGGCCAATTCTTGAGCCCGACCCAAACTGTTAGTCACGGGCTCCAGCAGCAAGCCAAACAGCGAAACCATAAACATTAAGACTGGCAGCCCGAGCGGGTTTTCGATCGGCGAGTCTAGCTTGAAAAAGCGTGCAAATGTTGCAAACCAACGCGCGCTGCTATAGAAAAATATGATAGCCAGCACCGCGGACAATAGCACAGCAAAGCCTATATGGCCTTGATCATAGTGCCCAATCTCATGGGCCGTCACAGCTTTTACCTCGTCCAACGTGGCGCTGCTAAGGGCCACATCCGATATTGCAATTCGAGCTGAAGCACCAAACCCAGAGACATTTGCGGTAAAATTATTTGACTGTCGTGAACCATCAAAGATAAATATCCGTTCCATGGGTATCTCTGCTTGCGCTGCCAATTTGCGCAGTTCGTTTTGCACCTGGCCGGCCGGTAAAGGCTGATACTGATTAAACAAAGGCTCAAGCACGAAAGGTGATACGAGCAGCAGCCCAGATAGAACCAATGCTGTGACTAAACCCGACCAGGCCCACCAGAGTTTGCCGACACGCCGCATCAACTCATAGACCAACGTCATGAATACCGCACCTAGCAATACCGATATAAGGATGCCAAGCAATGTCTGCCCTAGAAAGTCTGGGAATGCCTGACTCGTGCGGTGATAGACCAGCTCTCGCCACCAGCCCGCATAAATTGTCAGCGGCAACGCAATCAAGGCGGCGCCGAGGAAGTAGCTGCCAGTCATTAGCAAAATTCTGAGCGTTCGCGCTCGCTGATCCAGTCGTTGGTTGAGTCGACCTAAAAAATTTGAGCGAACAAACAACCAGGTGCTCAGACCGGCAACCACTAGATTTGCAAGGAGCAACCAGTGGTTACCGACCGTATAGGCCGCCGCTTCAGCGAGCAGGTCTGTACCCAGAGCATCAATATAAGCAGCGGTTTGAGCTTCAGCTTCGGTTGACATAGATGAACTCGCGGGCATTCTGTTAAAAGAGATGGCAGAAACTTACCGGTTGGCGTCTAGACAAACAGCTGACTCCCGACCATCAAGGTGCCCACCAAAGCTACCGCATAGGCGAGCGGTCGAATCCAGGGCCAGCCCAAGACATAAATCATGGCATGCGCAAGGCGCGCACCAAAAAACAGTTGAGCCCCCAGCACCGTAGTTTCATTGGTCACGCCAATGACATGGGCGACCAGAACGATGGGCGTAAACACCAGGAGGTTTTCGATCATATTTGATCGAAGGCGGGTCATTCTTGCATGCAAAACACTCGGCTCTGGCAGGTTATCTCGCGGACCCGCTTGGGCCGCCACACCATTGGCCAGAACGCCCACGGCACCCTGTGCCAGCAATATCACCAGCAGCAAACCCACACTGTAGACCAACATTAATAATTCGACGCTCATAGTAACCCTCTGTTTTTACTATTGAATAGGATGGCACTTATCCTAACGTTACCTGTTATTAGAAGCTCATTATTAGCAGCTTGTTCTTCGGTAATGATTATTGGGTCTTTATCTAGTAGCACCCCGCCAGCAGCTTACTGGTGATTCAGCGCATTTTCTAGCGTTGTCGCTGATCAACGCTGAGCGCGCGAATAGCCTGAAATTCAGAGCTGGATCGCCATTGTGGCCAGCGTCTTGAGCTGCCTAGGTCTTTGATAATTTGGTGATAGAGCTCAACATCCTGCGCTGCTCCGCGCAAGTCCCAGTTCGGGCTCCAGGCATCACAGGTCTGGTGATAACATTGGCCCACATAGTCTCGAATCCATTGGTCCCCGGCGGCTCGACCACCCTCGATCAAGTCGACCCCCCCCGCGATAGCCATGAGTAACAGCACAGGCACACCTTGGCGCGCCAGAGGAAAATGGTCAGCTCGAAAAAAGAGTCCATTCTCTGGCAGACTCTCGGGTGTCAGTACTCGACCTTGCGCCGCCGCTGCTCGCCTTAGGTCATCTTCGAGATCACTCTGCCCCTCGCCGATCAGAATCACATCTCTCGCCGGACCAGCCGTTTGCAGAATGTCGAGAGTGAAATTCGCGACCGTTGTCGCCAACGGATAAATCGGTGCACTTGCGTAGGTAGAGGAACCTAACAAACCACTTTCTTCCGCTGTCCAGACGGCGAAGACAACACTACGGGCCATTGGCGTCGATGCCTTGAGCACACGAGCCAGTTCAATGACGCCCGCAGTTCCCAACGCATCATCGTTCGCGCCCGGTCGAACCGTGCGACCCAGGTCGTCTGGCTGACCCTGGCCGTAGGCGTCCCAGTGCGACGAGACCATGATGGTTTCCTGCGGATAAGTCGTACCAGGTAACAGCGCCAACAGGTTACGGCTCTCGATACGCTCCACAGTCACCATCAAGTCCGCATTAAAGCTGATGTTCTGTAGCTCAAATGCCTTAAAACCCCGACTTCTCGCCAATCTCGCCTGCTCACTCAAATCCAATCCGGCACTGGCAAACATGCGCTCGGCCGCATCCCCATGAAGCCAGCCCTGCAGCGCCAACGGGGCCAATGCAGCAACCCCGGGAACGATCGAATAGTTTTCTCCTGGGGAAGATGCAGCCACACTCCAGCCGTAACCAGCACCTTGGGTTTCATGAATGACCAGCGCCGCCAGAGCACCGCGACGAGTCGCTTCTTCAAACTTGTAGGTCCAACGACCGTAATAGGTCATTCGCTTGCCGCCAAAGCGGCCCGCAACCGGCTCATTGGTCGTCGCCGCGAAGTCAGGATCGTTAACCAGAAAAACGGCGACCTTACCCGCCAGATCTATCTCGCCGAAGTCGTCCCAGTCTCGTTCTGGCGCACTGACACCAAAGCCAACAAAGACGATGGGGGCTGAGTTGATTTGAACCCGCTCAACAGCCAGCGCTGAGCTCACCTCCACGTCAATGGCCTGTACCAGCGGCTGCTCTAGGTCGCCAGCCTGTATTGACAGCCTGGATGCGCCTTGTATTTGCGTGTGGTTCAGTGGCACTGGTTGGGTCCAGCTGCCATCTTCACCGCCAGGTTCAAGTCCCAGCGCAGTAAACTGTGTGATGAGATAAGCGATCGTCTTCGCCTCACCAGGACCGCCCGGCGCTCGCCCAGCAAACTCATCAGAGGCGAGTACCTTAACAACCTCACTCATGCGCCCAGTTTCAATCTGCGCCGCCGAGGCACTGGTGAGCGCCCAGACGAGCCAGAGACCCGTCAGGGTTGACACGACGCTCAATTTATTACGCATTAGATACACTCACTTGGCACATTCGACCGCATGGATTGATTCTGCAGAGTATACACAGACGGACTCCGCAGATTCACTGTTAGAAAGACTCGACACTTCTTGGTGCATTGCCAATGACTTTGACCCTGATG
>Ga0181559_10007024_pt1 | contig 10531 bp, 5 predicted proteins | sample 011ome_21_FD_133752 | JGI IMG/M metagenome (GOLD analysis project Ga0181559, IMG submission 133752) | Coastal salt marsh microbial communities from the Groves Creek Marsh, Skidaway Island, Georgia - 011508AT metaG (megahit assembly) | ecosystem: Environmental > Aquatic > Marine > Intertidal zone... | reverse complement strand
CAGCGAACGAAGACATGTATATATATACGTATGTATTATATAATCTCGATAAAAACGATGATGATAATGATAATGATCTCAGATGATGCGTTCTTCCAAAAAACGCAAAGGCGTCTTCGTGGTCGCAAAGAGAGCGAGAGAAAGAGAGAGCGAGAGAAAGTGCGCGCGTTCTCAAGTCTCTCTGGAAAAAGGAAGATACTCTTACGAAATAAGGGGTAGGGGATTTTTACAAATTTAGGGTTTAAGGCGTGAGAAAGAAAAGAAGAGAAAAAGAGAAGGAAACGCAATAACAAAGAAACATGCAGACGAGCGATAACGACGCGGACGTGGAAACAGAGAGCGTCTTCTTCGCGGCGGACGACGACGCCGAAGGAGAAGAAGAAGAAGAAGAGTTCTACCACCATCAAAACCACGAAGAACACGCGCAACAAAGAAATCATTTTCGCGGAAACGACGAATCGAAGAAGAATTTCTTTTCTAAAAACAAGACGACGAATGCGACGATGATGATGATTACCGACCGAGCGTTGAAACCGAGAACGGGACGGATGAAAACCAGAGCCGCGGCGGCGGCGGGAGCGGGAGCGGGAGGAGGAGGAAGGAAAACGAGCGGGAGGAAGAAAAATACGGTCGCGTCGCGGTCGCACGCGCGTTTAGGGGTGTCCCCAGTCAGAGGAAGAAGGATAGGGGATTTGTGCGCAACGACGACGACGACATCAGCTGCGGAGAATAATAGTACGAACAACAACGCAGCGATGCTGCTCTCGCTGTCGAGAAAGAAAGAGAAGAAGAAACGGACGATACAGCAACGGCGGGAGAGGACGAGTAAACATAGGTATAGTCTCGGAGTGGCTTTCTCGGACGGAGGGGGAGGTACGGATGACGATAGTATCGTCGATCGCGATGTGAGAAACGGCAACGCAGGAAGAGTGGTTACGGGCGACGCGACGACGGCGATGGAGCGCGAGGATGCCAAGAGGAGACAGTTGCTTTATAAACGGCTGGATAGATTGAAACAGTTGCCGTCGCAGAGCCAGTTTGCAAAAACACAAATTGCGTTGGTGAATAAATGTTTGGAGATGTTGATGAAAGTGACGGTGCGAACGAACGAAGAGGAAGACGAGCTGGCAAAGTTGTTGAGTAGCGTAAAAATTTGAGAAGAGATAGCGAGTATAGATTCAATAGATATAGCCATTGTAGTAGATAGATTCGAGAAGATATCGGTATTATATGCGTCGTGACTACACCGAGTATCTCTTTACCGCATCGGAGAGAATTTTTTTCTTGCGCATGCGGTATAAAATCGCCTGTCGCATTTTCCAGTTCCCTTCCCCTTTCTCTTTCAGCAAGCCTTGGTCTTGGTTGTACGTCGTTTCCATCTCTTGTAATCTGTATTCGCACGCCATTTTCAACGCTAAAGCGGCTTTTTTTTCCGTTTGCCCGCCGCCTAATCTAAACCCGTCGCAGGATTCGCCCGCGTTTTTCCATTCCGATTCCGTGGCGTACAGACAGCGCAACGCCCATAACAAGTTCGGTTCCGCGGTGCCGTCGCTGACGAACGCGCCTCGCCACGCGGAATCTTCCAATGTTAACTCTTCCAGAGACCCTTCAGGAATAAAGCGCAAGGCTTCGATGCGTTTCGGATTCTTTTCCATATTTTCCTTGAGCGTCGGATCATTTTGCATCAAGTACGGGAGCAACCCTTCGAATTGGTACGTGTCCGCCACGTTTTGATCATCTACGAATCCGTAACGCAAAAGTAACTCGTCGTTTGGCATCAACCCGTAACTAATCAAAACTTCTTCGCCCTTCTTATAATTCTTCGGTGACTTCAACGCGAACTCCGAATTCGTAAACTCAAATTCCGTTTTCAACATCGTTCGATGATTGAAAGCGTCGATCAATGGCATCAACACGTACGCCGTGTCCATCTTCACGTCGTTCTCCTTCGTCGAATCGAAAACAACCAAAGCTAACAATGCAAATACACACAACCATTTCAACTCAGTCGTCTGGGCGGTCAAAAACGACGCGAAAACTGTACCAACCGACAAAGCTCTCGGCAACAACTTTCTCTGCATCGCAGCTTGGTCGGCAAGTTTCCCGGAAAACACTCGCGACCGCACCACGTCCAACGCCCAGATAACTTCCTCCTCCGCAGTCGTCTTCAAGCCATCTCGCGCGTAATTCTGAATCAACTCGCAAGCCTTCTCGTTTTCCATCCTCTGCTCTTTCGCAAACTTCTCTCCCACGGAATATTGTAATTCTCTCACTTCTCCCTCCGTCCACGTGCCTAAATTCTCAAACGATTTCGGGAGCTGCTCGATGTACTCGTAAAATTTTGATTGACGTCCCAAGGATTTTTCGTACAAGAGCACCAGCGCCACTCGCAACGCCCATCGTTCGTCTCCTGCTTTCGCCCATAGCTCGTTCGAAATGTACTCCTCGTGTGGATTTTCCTGGCCTTCGATGACGAGCATGCACGCCGCTCGCGGGAGTCGCACTAAATCGTCCTCGCTTCTGATATCCGCCGTGGCTTTTACGCCTCTGTACAAATCGTTCCCATCTTCCCCACCGCCGCCGACGTACGCGACTTCCACATTTGGCGCGATAATGTTGTTCATCGCGCGCCAGCTGGCGTAGTCGTTTTGAAGGCGCCTCCACGCGTCTTTAATTTCGTCCCCGTCCGCGTTGACGGCGTTGACGACGTTATTTCTTCTTCTCGTTCGATTATGATGATGACTATGATTATGATGATGATGATGATGATGATGATGATGGTAACGACGACAACGATAGGTCTTCGTGGTAGGACTCGTGTTGTTGGTGTTAGCGTATGACGTCGAGGCGCGCGCGTTCGGGACGACGACGCAACATCGCGTCGCGAGGTGGAACATCATCACGCGAATTGAGTTGCAACTTTTTTGTAAGGTTTTTCAGCTTTTGGCTGCTGCGCCTCCCCGGTTGGCTTTTGCTTCAACCGCGCGCAAAAAAGCTCGTCGTCTCTTCGAGAAACGTTAGTAAATACAAATACAACGCGCGCTTTGACTTTGCTTATTAATTACAAATGCTCTTCTTTTCTATCTCACTCGCTCGCTTTATTTCCAAGCTTTAATAACACCGTCTCGACTCGCCGATAAGAGCATTCGACCACCCCTAAACGCGTCGCCTGCGGACGAGGAAGAGGAGGAATAGGACGGAACCGTCGCCAACGCCGTAATGGCGTCGTGGTGTCCCTCGTTTTTGCTCGCGATGGAGCTCTCCCGAGCGGCCGCGTTGGTGCCGTGGTTGTTGTCGTTACCACTACCAGAAAAGCCGCGTCTGTGTCTTCCCGAGGAGGATGCCGACGATGAGTGGTACGGGGAGGTTTCTTGCTGAATGCGAATGAACGTGGGACGTTGTTTCGCTTCGCCGACGCGGACCAGACGCGGGGTTGATTCAAGACGACTTTCCACGTATCGATGTCGGCCAGAACCATGACGAGGCGGACCAGAGAGAATGCGTGACTTCGAGGTATCTCCGGGAAACCACACGCGTATGGTACAATCAGAACCGCCCGAGATTAGCGCACCAGACGGTAATGAGAGGAGTGATCGGAAACTCTCATTGTCGACGATCGGTTCGTCGTTGTCGTCGTTCATATCGTCTTCGTCACTCTCATCATCAACGTTTTCGTCGTCCTCGGCGGAGATTTTCTCATTTTCTTCCCTTCCTCTGCTTGTCGTCGTCGCAATAATGTCGGTATCATTCGACTTCGAGCGTAAAAATGGGTCGCTTAAGCGCCAATCAGAATCGAGTTTCCGTAAACTCGTGCCAGATGCCAAAACGTTCGGTCGGGCTCTGCTCGCCGCTTCCAACTCAACGCCGCTTAAATCAGAGTCCAAAGTTCGTAAAACTTCTCTGCACTCGCCAGTAGATACATCCCACAAGGCAATCTCGTTTCTTTTGTGCGAACACCATACCAGAGGTTTCATCATTTTTATGGCGTCAGAGGACGGTGGTAAAAACGCCCGAACGCTCATGCATGAAATCGAGTCGGAGAATGTGCGCAACTTCCGATGTTGTTGCGAGGACGCAGATGATGAGTTTCTTGCATTTGTTGGGGTGGGAGCTTTCCATCGAGTAACAGATGTCATAAATCTCGAGTCGATGAGCTCAACTTCACCCGTCGAGGTCGATAAAACAAACCATGGCGAGGTCGAGAAGCCTTCTTCGTTGACATTCAGACTGTTCACGAACGGAACAGAGCTGAAATCAGACGTTAAAACTTCTCCGTTTGCATTCGCAAGAGAAGTAATCACGCCTCTTTTAGGATGCCAAGGCAAGGAGACGATCGCGCTTCTCCCGACGCCTTGGTTGGATTGCCGTAAATCCCAAACTTTACATCCACCGCGTTGCGTTGCAAAGGCAACAACGTTCGGCGAAATCGCCAGAGTCGAAACGACTGCACCTTCGGAAATATCATATGTGTGTATTTCAGCTGCGCCAGTATATTTTTCAGCTGCACCGGTGTATATTCTTTTTCTGCCATCTGGCCCGTCTTCTCCAGTGCTCTTCGATGTTTTCATCGCTTTCACATATTCTACACGCCACACGTGAACTGAACCACAGTCGGAGCCCGAGCAGACTCTATTTTCAGATAAAACGCACGCACTTTTAATTTTACCGCTCTGAGAAGCATAAGTTAGACGTGAACGAAACGATACATCTCGTTCCAATCGTCTGGAATCCCATATCTTACAAGACCCGTCATCAGAGCACGATACAAAAAACGGCACGTTCGAATTAGTAGGTGCCGTAGCGAGATGATTCACAGCACCTCTGTGTTCTTTCAAGTGTGCCAAGAGCACGCCACGTGGTAACCAAGATGCAGAAGAGGAAATACTCCTTCCCGCAGCGGCATTCTCGGTGACAGATTTGGAAGCGACAGGGGGTTTGTCAAAACTATCGCTTGTTTGCGTGACGTCTACCACAGGAATGGATTTATCCGACACAACAAGCGGTTTACGGAATGTTGAGAGGATTGCAGACGCAGAGCTGTGTTTTGATGCTACTGTGGGTTTTCCTGAGGTAGTAGCTACTCCCTCGCGAGAAGAAACATTCCGGGCGTTTTTCCTCCGGCGTGCCTCTAACGTTGCCAGAATGTAAGGTACTAGAGGCTGCACCGACTCCTCAATCGCTAGAGATTCTAGTATGACCGTGTTTGCAAAGTTATTCCAATCATCCGCAGAAACAAAGTTACTCTGTAACAAAGAAGCAACGGCTCGGTCATACGACTCGCACAATGGTGGATCTCTCAAAGCGGCACGTATACTTTGAGCGTCTTGAAACGCATCCGGGCACGTTACCCACACCGACAAGGAATCGCTGCTTTTATTATGTTCAGTCGAAGATAAAAGGGAAGGCGACGAAAATGACGCCATTGCTCCTCTCTGGAATGGCTCAACTATTGGTGCAAGAAGTGCAAAAGAATCGACTGGTCCAAGTTTCTTTGCAGCGGATGCGAAGAAGTCAATCGCCGCATCTCGTATGGATTGGATCGGATGACACATCAATGGCGCAGCTTTCGAGCACGCGCTAACAATGACTGACGTCTGCAAATCGAGTGAAAGAGTGCGTGTGATTGGAGCCTCAGCATCCATATTTTCATCATGTTCAACATCATCAGAGACGATGTTGTGGAGACATTTCAAAGCTGAGTGAACCACGTCATCGTTTATGTCTGTCAAGCACCTCTCAGCGCAGGGGACGACGAACGATTCTGTGACGGATGCACCACACTCCATTGCAACATCTGAAATATTCGACAAGAACGCACGTTTCGTTCGCCAATCAGACGCATTCAAGCACGTAACCAAGAGCGGTAATAAGAAACTTGTCGTCTCTTTTCGGCCAAAAAACTTTGCAATTTCCCCTATATTTTCCAACAAAGCCAGCGTGGCGTTTGGATGCGTATTCAAGCTCGAGAAAATCTCCAGTATAATTTGTCGCGCTTCATTTCTGTGAGCTTGGATAGATGTGTCGAAAGAGTCACTCAACGGTGTTTTTTTCCCGCCCAAAGAAATGTTTGCGTTAGCACTTTCGTCGAAATCACCACCGTTAGCGATAATATTTTGGTTGATTGAATTATTTTCATTGTTGTCCACATCATCGAAATCGTTATACGCAGACGAGCCTGCTCCTCCCATATCATCCGAATAAATCGTTCCAGATTTTGCCGTCGTTAGCTTTGTGAAAGCTTCAGCTAAGTTCGCTTGGTCTTCATCGATAACTTCTTTACATCCGAGGGCTGAACGCTGTGCAGAGAACCGAAATGCGTTTTGACAAAAGCGCGAGAGCGATTCAGCTAGCACAACTTTCGCATATTCGTTTTGATTTTCGCTGCCTTGTGCAGCGCCAGACGGTTGAGCTGCGAGCTGGCGCAAAGCAGGCCAGACGTAGTCTTGAAATAACTTTGAATCTGACTTCTGCAAATCGTGCGCTCGAGAAAGCGTCGCGTCTAAAGTCCGGATTGCCGCAGCTTTCACTCGAGACGTCGATGGTGCGCTGCAAATGCTGTTCACAACAACGACTGTGTCACTATCGTCGTCGTTTTCAGAGTCTTTCTCCTTGATCGTTTCGGCGCATCGTGGGACGATGAGATCGATTCTTGTCTGATCATCGCAATATTTGCCAATGTACTTTTCGAGCAAATAAAACCCGACTACTCGCGCACTCTGGACATCGCATGCGCGTATAGCTAAACAGACGTATTGAGCAAGAATGCGCATACCAGGAGAACCGCCTTTCACTTTCGATGACGGAAGTCTCTCCTCTACTTTACGAATCTTCTTGACGAGGTCGGGAACTTCTTTCTTCAAATATTCAATCGTTACGTCTGAACTGGAATTGGCGTTAATGATGTCACTTCCCATCGCGTGCAACGCGTCGAAATACTCCGGAAAAAAAGCTGAAGCTACGCAAGAGTTGAATATTTCCTCCGCAGACGGTCTTTCGTACGGAGCACGATTGATCATAGCCAAAATTAAGTTCAAAATTTCATCTCGCGCTTTTTCATCGTTTGGAACTGATTTCAAGAGATCATTTGCGATGAAAAGATCTGGTTCGTACCCTTCGTTTTTGTTTCTGTACGCGAGCGCTTGCGCTAAATCAAAAGTCGCCGTACCATCCGTGAACAATTCACCGATTACGCAACCTAAAGCAAACACATCCATCTCTCTCGTGATCGTATATTCATTACTGAACTCATCGTCCTCTACTCCATCTCCTCGCGCGCTATTCTGCATTCTCTTTTCCTTCTCCTTCTCCAACTCCTGAAGATTACTATTGCTATCGTTATTAATATTAATACTACTCGCGCTACTGTCTACAAACCTTTCCGGTGCTAGATAACACCTTCTCCTCCCTCCAGCGTCAAAGTAAAAAGTAAAATCGGCTGGATTATCCGCCGGAACCGACTTTGGTTTAAAACTCGCAAAATCCGACAAAAATACCCAATTCGTCGATGTCATCAGCACGTTCTCGCACTTGACGTCACCGTGCGTGACGTTTCTCTCGTGTGTAAACTTCATCGCGTGCAATAATTGATAACAAATCCATTTCTTTTCCACAAACGACAAAAACGGCCGTTGATTTAACCGATCGTACAGAGTCGAGAACGAATACTGTCGCATCAAATACACGGCTCTCTCCGTTTCCAACGCCTTCTGAAACGGCCACACGTGCACGATATCTTCCGAGTTTGGGTACTTCAACAGGGTTTTACCAATATCTCTCACTCGCTTCTCGTGTTTTTGCAAATCTGGAACCTGTCCTCGCTTCACGTACACTTTAACCACCACATCCCCTACGTTAAATTTGGTCTTCTTGTTCTCGACGTTTGATTTTTCTTGTTCTTCGTTTCCTTCTTCGACTGCTGATACCGACGACGTTTCGCACCGATGGGTCTTAAAAAACCGTCCACCGCCCAGAGCATCTTTATATTTCAACTCCGGGACGTCCGTTTGCACTAAATCCGACACCTGTTTTTATCGTTATCGAGAAGAATGCCCACGAGAGAAAAACTCGCGTTAGTTACGCAACAAATTCGATCCCCCAAAAGTCGCGCGAATGCTACTACTGCTATGAAGCAACGCCGCGTTCAAATCTCAACGTCGGAAGAAACAAAACAAATGCGAGAAAAAAGCGAGAGCTCGCGCGAGGATACACGCGTGAGTTTACCTGCACTCTCGGCGCGTTCGTGGAGAGTTGATTCCCCATGGAGACAAAAAAAATGAAGTGTGAGCACGAAATTGAAGAAAGAAGATGCGACTCTTTATTAACGATTAACCATCATAAACTGCATCAATAATGTCAGCATATGAAAATCCGACAGCCTGAAGAAAAAAAAAAAGAAGCGTTTGTGTATTACCGAGATGGGATGTCTGCACAAGCAGAAGGTGAATATGCAGAAGCATTACAAAACTATGCGCAAGCAATGCGTTTAGAAGTTGATCCATATGATCGTAGTTTTATTTTTTATAACATTGGATTAATCCATACAAGTAATGGAGAACACACAAAAGCTCTTGAATATTATTATCAGGCGCTTGATCGAAACCCATCACTTCCTCAAGCTTTAAATAATATTGCAGTTATTTACCATTATCGTGGTGAGCAAGCGCTTGAAGCTGGAAATATTCCAGATTCAGAAACATTATTTGAAAAAGCTGCTGAATATTGGAAAGAAGCCATTCGTTTAGCACCGCTAAACTATAGTGAAGCACAAAACTGGTTACAAACGACAGGGCGATAATTTTAGAAACGATTTTCCTATTTCTTTTCCGTTTACGCCCAAAGTTCAGTAAAATAGGGATAATGAACGCCTTAGTGGTGGAATGGTAGACACGCTAGCCTTAGGAGCTAGTGCTTTACGGCGTGGAGGTTCGAGTCCTCTCTAAGGCAACGAAAATACGTTCATTATTCTGACATCTTTGGTGTCTGCCTCTTTCATTTGGAAATTTTTATTGACATACCGAAGTGATTCATTATAAAATCCTTCATAGGAACGGAATGTATTATACAGCCGATACCAATATATGCCCCCATCGTCTAGAGGCCTAGGACATTTCCCTTTCACGGAAGTAACAGGGATTCGAATTCCCTTGGGGGTATTTTTTCACATTACAAAAATCTAACAACAAAAACAAACGTAGTAATCCTCTCGGGTCTATCTGAGGAATAATTGTGCTTTTTCCTCTTTTTATCTATACTCCTGGTACTCTTAGTCTGATTTACTCAACTAAGACATTAAATCCAACTCTGAAATTACTGTAATTAATGTGCTATTCAAGACATACTACTTACAATAAATATAGTCACTTCAGTCAGGCAAATGCTACTTGGCTATTCAAAAAGGAGTTACATTCTCGTCGGCCAGCGCTGCTGCCAACCGAGAGAAATTTAATTTTAAAAAATAAAAAACGAATTCAACATTCTTCTGAGCTTAACTCGCCTTATTAAACAAAAAAGGGCATATCAAGTTCAAAGAACTCGTAAAATCAAATACTATATATCGAATTATGCCTATTGGAGTGCCCAAAGTGGCTTACCGTTTACCAGGAGAAGCAAGTCCACAATGGATTGATTTATATAACCGCTTATATCGTGAACGTGTACTTTTTTTAGGGTCAGTTCTCGATGACGAACTTGCAAACCAACTCAATGGTATTATGTTGTATTTAAGTGCTGAAGATCCATCTCGTCCACATTTTATTTACATTAACTCACCTGGAGGATCAGTAACAGCAGGCCTTTCAACTTTTGATATTATGAACTATGTAAGTGCGCCCGTTCAAACCATTGGTATTGGATTTGCCGCTTCTATGGCTTCATTCATCTTAGCAGGTGGAGAAAAAGGGAACCGATTAGCTCTCCCACATGCCCGAATTATGATTCACCAGCCACAAGGTGGGTATGAAGGGCAAGCAAGTGACATTGGAACAGAAACACGAGAAATTTTACGTTTACGTGATCTCTTAGGTGCACTTTATGCAAATTTAACAGGGCAACCACTTCAGAAAATTGCTTTAGACCTTGATCGTGATAATTACTTATCATCACACCAGGCTCGTGCATATGGGTTAGTTGACTCGGTGGCACAAGCGCATAATGGAGCAGAGACACTTGGTCCAGATATTCCAGGCGCACCCCCAAAAGCGACAGTAGGAGCACCTGCGTAAATAATAAGCTTTTGTAGTCTCTCTATTTCTAACCGGTTGCTAAATCGTTTCGACAGAGAGGCTATATTTTCTGTTTTGGAAAAGCTGATGGACTTGTTCCGAAATAAAGCAAACCTTCTTGTTAAGCAATTTTAGCTAAGGTTCGTTTCTTAAATGGACAAAAACAAAAATATCTGTACACTATTGAATAATAATTATTATAGCGAGACGGTTTTATGGCTGTACCAAAGCGACGACAATCAAATTCACAATCAAAAATGCGCACAATGCATTGGCGACGTAAAGCCCTTGATGCAGCGCGTGTGGCACTT
>Ga0181559_10007006_pt1 | contig 10552 bp, 8 predicted proteins | sample 011ome_21_FD_133752 | JGI IMG/M metagenome (GOLD analysis project Ga0181559, IMG submission 133752) | Coastal salt marsh microbial communities from the Groves Creek Marsh, Skidaway Island, Georgia - 011508AT metaG (megahit assembly) | ecosystem: Environmental > Aquatic > Marine > Intertidal zone... | reverse complement strand
CCGGCGGTATATGGGAATTCCCCTGGAAAATTCTCTTGCCAACGCCAGCGTAAAACATCTCCCCATGCCTCATATCGCGGAGAAACCACTTTAGGAATGGCAGTATGACTTAAACTTTCGGTATGTGTTTGAATATTGATAACCTTATCACGAACTTTAAAACTGTATACCTCGTCTTTATATTGTTGACGTTCTGCGGCCCAATTTTCAATGAGTTTACGGCTTTCCGGCAATAGTGTTTCGTTTAAGGAATCGTATTGGGTTTGTAGTGCCTCAATTAACGTTGAATCTCCATCATTTTCTTTTAAATGGTTTAAGGTCTCATGAATACTATATAACCTTTGAGCAATTCGTTGCTGATTGCGACCGCGTTCATCATACTGACGATTATTTTCTGATATTTCAGACAAATATCGATTTCGAGATGGTGGTATAATGAAAATTTTCTCACTTAAATCGCTACCTATAGACCATTGACTGGCAAATTTGCTACCCGTTCTTGAATCTACCGTATCCATGATACAACGGTATAAGCTATTCATCCCAGGATCGTTGAACTGACTCGCTATGGTTCCAAAAACTGGCATTTCATCGGTATCCTTGTCGAATAATTTATGATTCCTTTGAAACTGTTTGCGAACATCTCTTAAAGCGTCCATGGCGCCTCTTTTGTCGAATTTATTCAATGCTACAACATCAGCGTAATCCAACATATCGATTTTCTCCAACTGAGTAGCTGCCCCATATTCCGGAGTCATTACGTACAAACTGGCATCACAATGTTCGGTTATTTGAGTATCACTTTGACCAATTCCACTGGTTTCTACGATTATCAAATCATACCCTGCAACTTTTAAAATGTCTACGGCATCATCCACATGAGAACTCATAGCCAAATTGGCTTGCCTTGTAGCCATTGAACGCATATAAACACGAGGATTGTGAATGGAATTCATTCGAATTCTATCACCTAACAATGCCCCACCTGTTTTTCTTTTCGAGGGATCTATGGAAATGATAGCCAAAGTTTTATCCGAAGTATCCAAAAGAAAACGTCTAACCAATTCATCAATCAAACTACTCTTACCTGCTCCACCCGTTCCTGTAATACCTAATACTGGAGTTTTAATGTTAGCGGCCTTTTCTCTTATTGAGGTTAACGTGGCTGCATGTACTTCCGGGAAATTCTCAGCAGCGCTGATCAATCGTGCAACATCTTTATCATTGCCAACAGACAACTTCTTATCTTCTCCGTTTAAAGAATCACCCTGCACATAATCACTTTGACGCACCAAATCGTTGATCATTCCCTGTAAACCCAGCTCACGACCGTCGTCAGGACTATAAATACGTGCAATACCATAATCCATCAATTCTTTGATTTCCTCGGGAAGTATTACCCCTCCACCACCACCAAATATTTTAATATGGCCCGCACCACGCTCCTGAAGTAAATCATACATGTATTTGAAGTATTCAATATGTCCACCTTGATAGCTGGTCATGGCAATAGCGTTGGCATCTTCTTGTATGGCCGTTTCTACTACTTCTTGTACGCTTCTATCATGTCCCAAATGGATGACTTCACAACCTGTACTTTGAATAATACGGCGCATCACATTTATAGCTGCATCGTGGCCGTCAAACAAGCTAGCGGCCGTTACAATACGAACTTTATGGGTGGGTACATAGACTTCTTGTTCTACCATGCCGCAAATTTAACTCAAAACAAGCAGTTATCATTTAAAAGCCGAGTAACAATAAGGAAATCCATTCCAAAGACCCATATGAAATTCGTTAAGTAACCAATATCATTTCGACTCTTTTGGTTTTTTTGGGGGATACAGAGTTAAAATGTGTCTTAGTTATTGTAGTACTTTTTTGCACTTATTGATATGAAAACGCAAGGAATCCGATATCTAAAAATTGCACACAACTCAATATTGGTGTTGTTGCTTGGTGTTGGGTTTCTTGCCTCTTGTGAAACATCACCCAATCCAAGGGCACAATCCTTCATCGATAAACAAAACATTATTTATGAAGCTGAAAAAAGAACGGAATCAATAGTTTGGGAAATTGATTTGGAACAGAATTCAATCGAAATGGCCAACTACGGACTTGATCCGTTATTTATCCCAGAATCGCTATTCAACAATACTGAATCCAACCCAATAAATCCTCTAAAAACAGAATGTCGAAATACCCAATTTTCAAATTCGGAGTTTGAAAATGTATCCGGTTACTTAGATGCCTTTGAAAACCGTCAAATTGAAATAATTGATCTCGCTAACTCCTTAAAGCAAAATTGTGTTGACAGTTTAATTGCCTACAAAACGAGTCTTAATCAACGTTTGAACGCTGGCAATTTAACTCAAATCCAATATGACCTTTTGTTGACAAAAGCCGAGGAAACATTTATTCAAGATTTACGTCATAGATATAACGAAAGTAAAATATTAACAACATCGGCTTCAAATTTAAAAGTAGTACTTAATGAAATTGAAGAAGTGTTGTCAGAAAAATCTTGGGGCCGATTTATGGCTCGTTTAAAGGAAAAGTAACTCATGTGGTTATTTTGGTTTAGTTTGGTAAAAGAAAGGTCCGTAATTCGGACCTTTCTTTTTTGTAAATTGCACCATGCATTCGGGCCATTTCTTGAAACAATCGTTATTTAACGATTTCCATATAGATACAGAACCAATAATCAGCCCCAAATCTCAATTGTATTTTATTGGATCTTGTTTCAGCCAAGAAATTTCTCAACGATTTCACGAACGATACCTGCTAACAGAGCACAACCCTTTTGGCACCTTATTTACTCCACAATCTATTAGAAAGGCACTTGAAATCATCTCAGGCACAAAGCCTGTGGAACTTACAAAATTCAATGAAGAATGGCACTTCCTTGATGGTGCATATAGATTCCATGGGACCCATTCAGAAAAGTTAAAAAGCCAAATAGACCAAATAGCATTACAAAGCCGTGCTTTTTTGAAGCAAAGTAATTTCTTATTTATAACTCTGGGAACCTCGATATACTACGAATGGATTCATAACTCTCGTTCTGTTGCCAATTGCCATAAAATTCCACAGAATAATTTCCTAAAAAAACAATTTACAACCGAGGAGATCAAAACGGATTTAAACGCAATTGACACGTTAATTTTTGAAAACTTCCCTCAAATACAAATAGTATACACAGTAAGTCCAGTGCGTCATTTGAGAGACGGGATTCGAGAGAACTCGGTGAGCAAATCAATACTGCATGCCGCTTTACACGAACATTTAAGCTCCAATCGAGCTCGTTATTTCCCCTCTTATGAAATTTTCAATGATGAACTTAGAGATTTGCGTTTTTTCAAAACCGATTTGATGCATCCAAACGATTGGGCAACGGATTATATCTTTACTCGTTTTCTTGAAACTTATGGCACCACAGAATTAATAGAATTCGTAGATCGCGCCGACAAATTAAGAAAAATTGAACTCCATAAAAAACATAATTCGGCAATTCAAGTTGAAACCAACTGGAATTGGGAAGAGAACAGAAACAACTTGTTGAACGATTAGAGCGTTATTCCTTTTCAGGCAGCTGTGCTTCAATTATAGCATCTACTTTTTCGCTGGTTCTCACAAAAAGAGGTTCTACCGTTGTTAACTTTTCCGTCACTTCAAGCGTAAGTTTCAAATTAGTAGCCAATCTGCCTTTTAATAAATTTCGCTCTGATTTAAAACCTTCAATATCGTTGTCGTAATTCCCATTCTTCAATTGCTTTTCCAATCCTTTTATTGAATAGAAGATATCTTCTGCTGTTAATACAGACTGTTTGTATTTTGTACCCAGGCTTTTATAAACCCTGTATACGCCATTGTATTTATCAAAAGTGATTTTATCTTCTTCGCTCAAGGATTTTTCATTTAAAAACTGAGCTTTGATCAATTGTTTTTCCATCTCTGACTTGCGTTCAACAAATTCATCCATTTTGAATTTGAACTGCATGCGTACCATTTGGAGCTCATTCCAAAGACTATCAACCGACTCTAACATCAACGTACGCGTGTTTTTTTCGGGTGATGGATTGTTGCAACTCGAAAAAAGCCCAATAAAAGTAAGTAGCAGAAGACCTAAAAGCGGTGATTTTTGCCTTGATTTGTATAAGCGTAAATGCATCGTAGTACAAACTTACAAAAAGCACGACGATTTCGGTTTCTAAGAGCCGTTTTTTGGTTGGGGTTAACCGCTTTTGGTGGACCGCAGATGCATCTCCCCTATTTCAAAAAAAATCTTGTGGAACGCTTAAGGTTTCTAACTCAAGATGAACTCGTTGAAATAAACGCATTCTGCAGCGCATTACCGGGTCCTACTACAACTCAAACGATTACCACAATTGGACTCAAACTTGGGGGAAATCGCTTAGCAATTTCAACACTTGTTTTGTGGTCTTTACCTGGAGCTCTAATCATGATGGCTTTAGCCATTTCCCCAAAATTTCTCGGGGCCAACGAACTCCAATTTATGGGCCCCATGGTATTGGGATTTATGACCTATGGTGCATGGCGCATGTATCAATGGATACAACCTTCCAAACTGCACTACGGCGTATTTTGGATTTCTGGTCTCATTGGATTTATGATTCAAAGCCCATGGATTTTTCCAACAAGCATGCTAATCACAGGCATTATCGGAGCAAAATGGGGCACCGCTCCAACTCAAAAACCCATTTTTAAAGACGCTCCCATAAAGTGGCGTAATATGGCAATTTTTGTAGGGATCTTCTTAAGTGTTGGAATAACAGGTGCTGTACTTTCGAAATTTGAAAAAGAGTCTAAATGGTTACAACCTGTTGTCTTATTCGAAAACACATACAGAATGAGCAGCTTATCACTTGGTGGTGGACATGTGCTTGCGGCCATGACTTTGGAACAGTACGTGCATCACACCAAAAGAATGACCACGAACGAATTGAATGCTGGTATCGGAATGACGCAAGCAGTTCCTGGACCCAACTTCAATTTAGCAACATATACCAATGCCGTATCCATGAAAAACCTCCACTTTGATCGTAAATGGCAAATTATTGGCGCGTTCTTGGGAATGATTGCAGTTTTTTTACCTGGTACCTTATTTGTGTTTTTCGCTTTTCCCATTTGGGAAAAGATTAAATCTATCGCATTCCTTCAACGAAGTATTCCCGCTTTATTTGCGCTTTCCGTTGGTTTTATTCTCACAGCAGCACTAACAATAGGATATGATGTATTCCAGCAGTGGATTACCGAAACTGTAATTCACAAATCATTACACATTGGTATATTCATTTGTACGCTAATTGCTTTATTGAGTGAAAAAATACCAAGTCCGTTTATCGTTTTAGCCGCACTCCTAGTGGGATGGATTTTCCCTTGATCATTTTTTTACCTATTTTCGAAACACACACATGAAGGCACTTCGGGTATTGCTCATTTTTTTCATCTTAGGAAATATCCTTATGTCGAACCCGCTGCAATCACAAGTACCCAAAAAGAACAATCCCTTTATATTGTTCACCGGCCTTGTTCTGACTTCCGATAGTCTTAAACCAATTCCCTTTGTAAATATCCGGAGCACGCGTAGAGGTCTTATAGGCTATACGGATATCAATGGATATTTCGATGTTGTTGTTAAACGAGGAGATACCATTTTGTTTCAACAAATTGAGAAAATTGGTTCTTCACATGTCGTCCCAGATACCCTTCTTGGGAATCGTTATAATGTCGTGAAATTAATGACGCAGGACACCATTCATATCCCTGCAATTTTTATTCGAGCTTTACCTTTAAAATCGCTTTTTAATCATGAGTTTGTTTCTCGTGCCGTTCCCGATGATGCTCTGGAAAGAGCGAGAAAAAACCTAGAAAATGAAGCGATGAAAGAGGAATTACGGATGCGTCCTAATGATGCCCACCAAACACAATCTTTGCTTACCCAACAGCGCGCCCAACAATTATATTATTACCAACAAGCACCTCCTCAGAATTACTTAAGCCCTGTTGCTTGGATGCAATTTTTTGAGGCTTGGAAACGCGGAGATTTCAAGAAGAAACCTAAGAAAAAATCATACGAGTACGTGAGTCCGTATTAATTGTCTAAATCGTTTTTCTCGATAACCAGATTATCAATAATAAACTCCTGTCGTTCAGGTGTGTTTTTACCCATATAGTATTTGAGTAACTTCTCCACGTTGGAATCCTGCTTTAAAATAACCGGCTCCAAACGAATGTCCTCACCTATGAAATGGGCAAACTCATTCGGCGAAATTTCACCCAAACCCTTAAAACGGGTAATTTCTGGCTTTGGCCCTAACTTCTCAATAGCATCGATACGTTCCTTTTCGCTGTAACAATAGGTTGTCTCTTTTTTATTACGAACGCGGAACAACGGTGTTTGAAGTATATATAAGTGACCGTTTCGAACTAAATCTGGGAAAAATTGGAGAAAAAACGTCATCAAGAGCAATCGAATGTGCATACCATCCACATCCGCATCTGTAGCAATAACAATATTGTTATATCGCAAATCATCTAATGATTCTTCAATATTCAAAGCATGCTGCAATAGATTGAATTCCTCGTTTTCATAAACCACTTTTTTCTTCAATCCATAACAGTTTAATGGCTTTCCTCGCAAACTGAACACTGCTTGTAAATCTGGGTTCCTACTTTTGGTTATACTACCACTTGCAGAGTCTCCCTCCGTAATGAATAGCGTAGAATCATGACGTTCGTCCTTTTTCACATCGGTGAAATGGATGCGACAATCACGTAATTTCTTATTATGAAGATTGGCACGTTTCGCGCGTTCTTTTGCTAATTTTTGAACGCCAGCCATGTCTTTACGCTCGCGCTCATTCTGTAAAATCTTTTTTATTAGAGCATCGGCAACATTTTGATTCTGGTGGAGGTAATCGTCGACATGCTTTTTAACAAATTCCAGCATTGCCGATTTCAAGGATACACCACCGGGTTCCATTTCTGAAGAACCCAACTTAGTTTTTGTTTGACTTTCAAAAACGGGCTCCACAACACGGATACTAACAGCCGCGGTTATAGATGCACGGATATCAGCAGCATCGTAATCTTTTTTATAAAAGTCTCGAATGGTCTTTACAAATGCCTCCCTAAACGCCTGAAGGTGTGTACCACCTTGAGTCGTGTACTGCCCGTTTACGAAGGAATAATATTCTTCACCGTAAGCTTCTGTATGCGTAAAGGCTATTTCAAAATCTTCAGATTGCAAATGAACCACTGGATACAGTGCATTCTCTGGAGTAACTTTACTATCTAAAAGATCTAATAATCCATTTCTAGAAGCATACGATTCTCCGTTGTAAACAATTGTTAATTTACTGTTTAAGTAGGTATAATTTTTGATTTGTTCACGAATAAAATCATGAATAAATCGGTAATTCTTGAAAATTGTCGGGTCCGGCTCGAAGGTCATTCGAGTACCATTACGTTCGCTTGTATCTGACTCAGGGGCGTCAACAATTAACTCACCGCAATTGAACTCGGCAAGTTTTGTTTTACCCTCACGGAAACTCTCCACTCGGAAAAACGAACTCAACGCGTTAACGGCTTTGGTACCCACTCCATTCAATCCCACACTTTTTTGAAATGCACGGCTGTCATATTTACCACCCGTATTGATTTTCGAAACACAATCAATCACTTTTCCCAATGGTATACCGCGACCATAATCACGCACAATAACACGCTTCTCATCAATTTTCACGTCAATGCGTTTCCCGTTACCCATTACGTGCTCATCGATACTGTTATCAATAATTTCTTTGATTAAAACATAAATACCGTCTTCTGGAGATTTACCATCACCCAACTTTCCAATATACATTCCTGGACGGAGTCGAATATGTTCTTTCCAGTCCAAACTACGGATTTCGTTTTCCGTATATTGCGGGATTACGGGATTTTCACTCATAGCACAACGTTACAACGGATTTCTGGTTAGATGTACCCAAGTTTTTCACAACTATACGCACTTTATTGTAAATTCGAGGCCATGAAAATCCAATTGCAATTGTGTATTCTCGCAGCATTGTTCTTAGGCGCTTGCAACAGCAATATCGATAAAGAAACCGCTTATATCAATTCCTTTTACAGCCATGTTACGCCTCAATTAAAATTGGATTCACTTCCTCCAAATGCAGACAGCGCTCTTTGGAATTTCGCACAAAACAACCCAAAAAATCCAAAATCTGATACATTCGCTTATCAAGCTATTCAAATTAAAATAGCGAGAAACATGACCTTACAAGCAGCAAAATGGGCAGAAGTATACCTTGAAACATTTAAGAAAAGTAAAAATCACAGGATTGACCTTTATGTAATGGCGGCTCACTATTACGAACAGCACGAAGTATTTGATAGGGCACTTGATCTTTACAAAAAATTCATCGCCGAATTCCCTGAACATGAAATTGCACCACAGGCGCGACAAATGATTGAATTTATTGAAAAAGGTCTTATCACGCCGGAACAGCAATTGGAATATCTCATTAATAAAAGGCAACCCCAATCATGACGCACCATATTTTGGTGATTGGCGCCAATGGTTTTGTCGGTTCTCATTTGGTGCAACAAGCATTATCAATGGGTTGGAATGTCGACGGAGTAAAACGAAAGAATAGCAACATCACGCATTTTGAAGCTATAGATAAATACTACCGAGGCAAATCAAGTATTGAATCCGAGTTAATTGAAAATTTAAAATCCGAGTTGTCTGAATTTGCAGATAGCAATTTGGCCTACAAACAGAATAGTAATGCGAATCGCGGTGATTTCAAATGGATTGAATTGGACTTGCAAGATCCTGTAAGCTTGGTTGAAACCCTCAACACCCCATATTCCTTTGTATTTAATGCGGCAGCCATGATTTCATTCAAATCGTCAGAAGATGATTTCATGATAAAAACGAATATTGAAATTGCCAAAAACATCGTCAATGCCTGCTTAGAAGCCAATTGCCGAAATCTGGTTCATTTCAGTTCAATTGCGGCACTTGGACGTCCAGAAAACGACGAAGAAATAAATATCAATACAACCTGGACAGATTCTGACTTCAACACACCCTATGCATTAAGCAAATACCTCTCTGAAATGGAAGTTTGGCGAGGGGCTCAAGAAGGACTAAACGTATTAATTGTTAATCCGGGTGTCATATTGGGTTACAGCAGTGGCAAAACAAGTTCCACACAAGTAATAGATGCTGCAAATAGTAAAAATCCTTTTGTTCCAACAGGTTCCAATGGATTCATTTTTGTAGAAGATTTGGCACATAGGACACTTAATTTATTGGATAATTCCGAAAACTGGAATTGCCGTCACCTAATGGTGAGTCATAACATTCCTTTTATGCGATTATTTGAGATTATCAATAACGTATATCAAACAAAGCGTAAAAAAATATTGCTTAAACAACCCCTTTGGAGCGTGATATATTACTTAGTGCGTATGTTGGAATTTTTCAAACTTCATTTACCTATCAGCACACATTTACTAAAAAGCACGAGAAAAAACAGCGTTTATAACAACAAAATTGGCGCTACAAGATCTCGCTGTTTCGTTGTGTAACCATACAAAAAAGGCCAACTCTTTGAGTTGGCCTTTTTTGTATCGAACATGTTATGATTAGTAACGATATTCGTCGCGCTTGAAGGGACCTTCAATGCTTACTCCGATATAATCTGCTTGCTCTTTAGATAGAACGGTAAGTTCAGCTCCGATTTTTGCTAAATGCAATTTTGCTACCTTTTCATCTAAGTGCTTTGGCAATACATAAACTTTATTCTCGTATTTATCGGCATTGTTCCAAAGTTCTAATTGAGCCAATGTTTGATTCGTGAATGAGTTACTCATTACGAAACTTGGATGCCCCATGGCACAACCTAGGTTCACCAAACGACCTTCAGCTAGTATAACAATTTCCTTACCATTAACATTGAATACATCAACTTGTGGTTTTACTGTATACTTGGAATTACCATGTGTTTTTTCAATCCATGCCATGTCAATCTCATTATCGAAGTGACCGATATTACAAACGATTGTTTTATCCTTCATGGCTTCGAAATGCTCAGCACGAACAATATTACAGTTACCTGTAGCTGTAACAACTACATCAACCAAAGGAATCGCCGTTTCTAAGGTCAAAACCTGAAAACCATCCATTGCAGCCTGAAGCGCACAAATTGGATCAACTTCTGTTACGATTACACGAGCACCCGCACCACGTAAAGATTCTGCAGAACCTTTACCTACGTCGCCATAACCACAAACAACAGCTACTTTACCAGCCATCATAATGTCCGTCGCACGACGAATTGCATCTACCAAACTTTCTTTACAACCGTATTTGTTATCAAATTTGCTTTTCGTTACACTGTCGTTAACGTTGATACATGGCAAAGGTAAAGTTCCTTTTTCCATGCGCTCATACAAACGATGTACACCTGTAGTTGTTTCTTCCGAGATACCTTTAATACCAGCGGCTAATTCT
>Ga0181559_10007005_pt1 | contig 10552 bp, 8 predicted proteins | sample 011ome_21_FD_133752 | JGI IMG/M metagenome (GOLD analysis project Ga0181559, IMG submission 133752) | Coastal salt marsh microbial communities from the Groves Creek Marsh, Skidaway Island, Georgia - 011508AT metaG (megahit assembly) | ecosystem: Environmental > Aquatic > Marine > Intertidal zone... | reverse complement strand
GGCCGGGCGCTAGCCGCAAATGACACCCAGGGAATGGTGAAGGTGATTGCAGATGCGGACACTGATCGTTTACTGGGGGTGCACGTGCTAGGGCCGCAGGCCTCTGAAATGATCGCTCAGGCGGTGATCGCGATGGAGTTTGATGCCAGTGCTGAGGACTTGGGATTGATCATGTTTGCGCATCCTACCTTGTCAGAGGCATTGCACGAAGCTGCGCTCGGAGTTGCTGGACATGCCATTCATATGATTAATCGTAAAAAGAACTAGAAGGAGAGGATTGTTTCGTGAATTTACATGAATATCAGGCCAAGAGCCTGTTTGCGGACTACGGATTGCCGGTGTCAGAAGGCTATGCCGTGGATACGGCAGACGAAGCCGTTGCCGCAGCTGAAAAAATCGGTGGCAGTCGCTGGGTCGTTAAGGTGCAGGTCCACGCTGGCGGACGGGGTAAGGCCGGTGGCGTTAAATTAGCTGATTCCCTTGATGAAGTGAGGGCGTTTGCCGACCAGTGGATTGGAAAAAATCTGGTTACTTTTCAAACGGATGAGCATGGACAACCGGTCAGTAAAATTTATGTTGAAAGCTGCACGGATATTGACCGCGAGCTGTACCTTGGTGCCGTTGTTGACCGGGGTTCTCGACGGATAGTTTTTATGGCCTCTACTGAGGGCGGTGTCGAAATTGAAACGGTGGCAGAAGAGACGCCAGAAAAAATTCTTCGCGCAGAGATCGACCCGTATGTAGGCGCACAGCCTTACCAAGGTCGTGAACTTGCTTTTAAACTCGGTTTGGAAGGGCCACAAATCCGTCAGTTCACCGATTTGTTTTTAGGCTTAGCGAAGCTCTTTCAGGAATCGGACTGTGCGCTGCTTGAGATTAATCCTTTGGTCGTGACTGATGAAGGCAATATTCATTGCCTGGATGCGAAGGTCAACATCGACGGTAATGCGCTTTATAGGCAGCCCAAACTTGCGCAAATGAACGACCCCAGTCAGGAAGATGAACGAGAAGCACAGGCGGCAGAGTACAACCTGAACTACGTCGCGCTTGATGGCACGATAGGGTGCATGGTGAATGGTGCTGGCCTAGCCATGGGCACCATGGATTTGGTTAAACTGCAAGGCGGCAACCCCGCAAATTTCCTGGATGTGGGTGGTGGCGCAACGAAAGAAGCTGTGGCCGAAGCGTTCAAGATTATTTTGTCTGATGAAGCAGTTACAGCGGTCTTGATCAACATATTTGGTGGCATTGTGAGCTGTGCGACGATCGCGGAAGGCATTATTGGTGCGGTGGAAGAAGTGGGCGTTCAAGTGCCTGTTGTTGTTCGCTTTGAAGGCAATAACTCAGAGCTCGGTCGTCAGACGTTAGCTGACAGTGGGTTAAACATTATACCAGGCGAGTCGTTAGCTGATGCCGCACAAAAAGCGGTAGCGGCCGCTGCAGGAGGTCAAGCATGAGTGTACTGATTGATAAAAACACCAAAGTGATTTGCCAAGGATTCACAGGCGCGCAGGGCACTTTACATAGCGAGCAAGCATTGGCGTATGGGACGCAGCTTGTAGGAGGTGTCACGCCGGGTAAAGGCGGTAGCGAACACCTTGGCTTGCCGGTATTTGACACTGTAGCTGATGCAGTGGCTGCAACAGGCGCGACGGCAACCGTGATCTATGTTCCGGCTGGATTTTGTAAAGATTCGATTTTAGAAGCCCTCAATGCCGGCATCGAGCTGATTGTTTGTATTACAGAAGGCATTCCAACGTTGGATATGCTGGCGGTTAAAGCACGCCTTGATGCCAGCAATGCACGCATGATCGGTCCTAACTGCCCGGGCGTAATTACGCCGGGTGAGTGTAAAATCGGCATCATGCCGGGGGATATTCACTTGCCAGGCAAAGTGGGGATAGTCTCTCGCTCAGGTACGCTGACCTATGAGGCGGTCAAACAGACGACGGATCGTGGTTTTGGCCAGAGTACCTGTGTGGGGATTGGGGGAGATCCGATTCCCGGTAGCCACTTCATCGACGTTTTGGCGATGTTTCAGGACGACCCGGATACTGAAGCGATTGTGATGGTCGGTGAGATCGGGGGAACAGCCGAAGAGGAAGCTGCGGCGTTCATCAAAGCGAATGTGACCAAACCCGTTGTTGGGTACATCGCGGGCGTGACCGCGCCGGCCGGCAAGCGCATGGGACACGCTGGCGCGATCATTGCCGGCGGTAAAGGTACCGCAGATGAAAAATTTGCTGCGCTGGAAGATGCTGGAGTACGCACCGTCCGCAGTTTGGCTGACATTGGCGACGCGCTGGCTGAGATTACCGGCTGGAGTTAGTCAGTGTGCAGTCTGCCTCCCCGGCAGTTCTGCTAAACCTCTGAAAGATGCGCCGCATAAATCGCGGCGCATCGATACCACCCTTGAAATTGAAAGTCTTGCCCCAACCTATCTGCGGTGTACTGACGAACGCTGAGGAAAAAAAGCAAACCATGAGTGAATCCATGAACGAATCGAGTGCAGAAACACACAGTTTTCAAACGGAAGCGAAACAGCTGTTGAAGCTGATGATTCATTCCCTGTATTCAAATCGGGAAATATTTTTACGTGAATTGATATCGAATGCCTCCGATGCCATCGACAAGCTGCGCTTTAAATCGATAGAGACGCCTGAACTTTTGGGTGAGGACAGCGACTTCCACATTGACATCACATTCGATAAAGACGCGAAGCTGCTGACCATCAGTGATAACGGAATTGGCATGACGCGCGAGGAGGTGATTAGTAATTTAGGCACCATTGCTAAATCCGGCACAGCTGAATTTATTTCTAATTTAACCGGTGATCAGAGCAAAGATGCGCAATTAATTGGGCAGTTTGGCGTTGGTTTTTATTCCGCGTTCATGGTGGCAGAGGAAGTTGAAGTACTGACTCGCGGTGCTGGGGCTGAGCAAGGCGTCCGTTGGCGATCGGCCGGCGAAGACTCCTATGAACTCGAAGACGTTGACTTGGCAGATCGAGGCACTCAGGTGGTCCTGCACTTACAGGACGATGCCTTAGAGTTCGCTGAGGATTTGCGCTTACGTAATGTGGTGAGTAAGTACTCGGATCACATTGGTGTGCCGGTGCGTATGTTGCGTCAGCCTGATCCGGTTCCCGCCGCGGAGGGTGAGGAGGCGCCGGAAGAGACGCCGCCGGCCCAACTGGAAGCGGTAAACTCCGCGCAGGCACTGTGGACGCGGTCGCGCAGTGAAGTGAATGACGATGAATATAAAGAATTTTACAAACACGTCTCTCATGATTTTGACGACCCGCTAAGCTGGAGCCACAACCGCGTTGAAGGCAAGTTGGAGTACACGAGTTTGCTCTATATTCCCAAGCGTGCGCCATTTGACCTCTACAATCGAGAAGTGCCCCGTGGTTTAAAACTGTACGTTCAACGTGTGTTCATTATGGACGACGCCGAACAGTTTCTTCCGCTATATCTGCGATTTATCAAAGGTGTGGTCGACTCGAATGATTTACAGCTCAATGTCTCGCGCGAGATTTTACAGCAGGACGAACGGGTGTCTTCCATTCGGTCGGCGTTGACCAAGCGGGTGCTGAATATGCTTGAGACCATGGCAAAAAAAGAGCCCGACAATTATCAGGCGTTCTGGGATGAGTTCGGCGAGGTGCTCAAAGAAGGTGCTGGAGAGGACTTCGCCAATCGAGAAGCATTGGCCAAGTTGTTGCGTTTTGCTACCACCCAGTCTGAAGGTGCCGCAAAGACGGTTAGCCTCGACACTTACTTAGAACGTAAAGTCGAAAAACAGGAGTCAATTTACTATATCTGCGCTGAAACTTACGAAACAGCGAGCCGCAGTCCGCATCTGGAAATGTTCAAAGACAAAGATGTTGAAGTCTTGCTGATGTTTGACCGAATAGATGAGTGGCTCATGAGTATGTTGACTCAGTACAACGATGTGCCATTTGTTGATGTTATGCGCGACGACGTCAGTCTTCCGGGGCAAGAAAAGTCCTCTGATAATGAGGACAGTCAAGACGATGCCGACGCTGATGAAGAACACCCGCTGACCGAGAGAATTACGGCTGCGTTGAGCGATAAAGTGGAGAAGGTTCGACCCTCGAAACGCCTCACCCAGTCGCCAGCTTGTTTGGTGCTGCCCGATTATGCGATGGGTGTGCAGATGCGGAAAATTATGGAGGCCAGTGGGCAGACGATGCCCGAAAGCAAGCCAATTTTCGAATTTAACCCGGACCACCCCCTGGTGCAGCGCCTGGACGGAGAAAGCGATGAAGATCGATTTGCTGAGTTAGTCGGTGTGCTGTTTGACCAAGCCAGTTTGGCTGAAGGGGGCACTTTGAATGATCCAGGCGCCTACGTGGAACGATTAAACAGACTATTGCTCGAGTTGCTTGATAGCTGATTGAATTGTTGGATATTCCTGAACGGCATAGCGTCGGATCGCTGATTGAACTCATTTATCATCAGTTTGAGTCCACCAGCTTAAGTTATGGGCATGGTACCGACAATGCGTGGGATGAGGCGGTGGCGTTGGTTCTGACGCTTACAGGGTTCGCTGACGATCCTGCATCGTTGGGCTTAGTCGTGTCGCAGGAGCAAGTTCAAAGCTGCCTGTCTGCTGCTGCGCAACGTACAACCACGCGTCAGCCGCTGCCCTACATATTAGGTGAATGTCGGTATATGGGCTGGCGTTTTTTGGTAAAACCCGGAGTTGTGGTTCCTCGTTCGCCAATTGGGTATTTGTTGCAAGAAGGCCTACAACCCTGGATGCCTAAGACCGTGCTGTCGGTGCTCGATCTGTGCAGCGGCAGCGGGTGTTTGGGGATTATCGCTGCACACTTATTCCCACAAGCGACGGTATGTTTGGTTGAAGTAGATCAACACGCCATTGCAGTGGCGAATGCCAACATTGAACTACACGGCTTACAAGATAGGGTCAGCATACGGCGGGCTGACGTGACCTTACCACTGAGCTTTGAAACGAGATTTGACCTTATCCTGACTAACCCGCCGTATGTGGATGCTGCCGATATGCGCACGTTACCGGCTGAATTTACCGCCGAGCCGGACTTGGGCTTGGCGGCGGGTGACGATGGTTTGAGCGTTATTGCGCCTATTCTTGAACAGGCGTCTAATTGGTTAAGTGAGGCGGGTCTTTTTGTGGGCGAGGTTGGTGCCAGCGCCCGTGCGCTGAATACACGTTACTCAAGTTGGCCCCTGCTTTGGCTTGACCTGCCGCTGGGTGGTGAGGGTGTATTTTTACTTGAAGCGGCTGCGTTAAATTCCCATACTGCGCCCGATTCACACAGCGCCTTAGAGTAGGAACACATGGCAGGAAACAGCATTGGCCAACTTTTTACGGTCACCAGCTTTGGTGAGAGCCATGGGGTTGCTTTAGGCGCCATTATTGACGGGTGCCCGCCCGGTTTGGCGCTGAGTGAGTCGGATATCCAGCCTGACCTCGATCGGCGTCGCCCAGGCCAGTCAAAATATACCACCCAGCGCCGTGAGTCTGATCAAGTTAAAATCTTGTCGGGGGTGTTTGAGGGTAAAACCACCGGAACTTCGATTGGTTTGCTAATCGAAAATGAAGATCAAAAAAGTAAAGACTACAGTGCGATCAAAGATCTTTATCGTCCAGCCCACGCGGATTATACCTACGAAAAGAAATATGGGATTCGTGACTACCGTGGTGGTGGCCGCTCGTCGGCGCGTGAAACGGCTATGCGAGTCGCAGCGGCGGCGATTGCTCGTAAATATTTGCGCGAACAGGCCAACATAGAAATATTTGGGTATTTGTCAGCGATTGGTGATATCGATATTGAGTTTGAAGACCGTAAGTACGTCGAGGCCAATCCGTTTTTTTGCCCAAACGCGCGGCAGGTTCAGGACATTGCTGAGTTAATCGATGAACTTCGTCGAGCGGGCGATTCAATTGGTGCCGAAGTTACGGTCTGTGCCAGCGGTGTGCCCGTGGGTCTGGGTGAGCCCGTGTTCAATCGGCTAGACGCTGATTTGGCGGGAGCGTTGATGGGTATCAATGCGGTCAAGGCGGTCCAAATCGGCGATGGTGTTGAGGTTGTGCGTCAGCGCGGTACGCAGCACCGTGACGAAATGGCACCCGAAGGATTTCTGTCCAATCATGCGGGAGGCATTCTCGGTGGCATTAGCTCTGGGCAGTTGATTGAGGCGCGCATTGCGCTTAAGCCAACCAGTAGCCTGACCACGCCGGGGCGCTCGGTGGATCGGTCTAATAATCCGGTCGAGGTGGTAACCAAAGGACGTCATGATCCCTGTGTCGGTATCCGCGCTACCCCTATTGCGGAAGCGATGATGGCCATTGTGATTATGGATCATTTATTGCGACACCGAGGACAGATGGGGCCTCAGTGAGCAACGTTCAGCCCACGTCAGGTAGGAAATCAAGCCGGTAAAGTTAGCTCACGTAAGGTCGGATCTCGTCAACATCAAGAAAGGCACCAGGCCTGTGTGTAGTGCGATTATCGAGCAGGTCTCTTGGTCGTGGCTATTGACTCGCTCATCGTACGCCGGACCGGGCCGTCAGACCAGGTGTCATGGGAATTTTTCAGACATTGAGTTTGAGTTATCAAATCTGCCCACTTAGACTGCGCGCACGTAAAAAAGGACACGCTTGTGGCTGCAAAGACTCTGTATGACAAGGTTTGGGATGCGCACTTTGTAGGTCGTCGGCAAGACGGCAACAGTTTGATTTATATCGACCTGCAACTGTTGCATGAGGTCACCTCTCCTCAAGCCTTTGAAGGTTTGACGCTCAACAAGCGTCCACTGTGGCGGGTGGGCGCTAATCTGGCCACGCCGGATCATAATGTACCTACGGATCAGCGCAATTTAGGGCTCAAGGGCATTACGGATGAGGTAGCGCTCGAGCAGGTGGTGACGTTGGATCAGAATTGCAAAGCGTTCGGTGTAGAGCAATTTGACATTCTCGATCAACGCCAGGGCATAGTGCATGTGGTAGGTCCCGAACAAGGAGCCACGATGCCAGGTATGACCATTGTATGCGGTGACTCGCACACTTCGACCCATGGAGCGTTTGCAGCCCTGGCCCAAGGCGTGGGTACCTCTGAAGTTGAGCATGTGATGGCAACGCAGTGCCTGGTGCAGAACAAGGCCCGTAACTTTGCAGTCGAGGTGGTTGGTCAATTGGGGCCATTGGTTTATGCAAAAGATCTGATCCTCGCCATCATTGGCCGTTTGGGCACGGCGGGGGCCACCGGACATACGCTGGAGTTTATGGGCAGCGGTGTTCAGGCGTTATCGATGGAAGGTCGTATGACACTGTGTAACATGGCGATTGAAGCCGGTGCCCGAGCTGGGATGGTGGCGGTGGATGACACCACGATAGACTACATTCGGGGTCGTCCCTTTGCGCCGGAGGGCGCGCTTTGGTCCCAGGCAGAAGCCTATTGGCGAACGCTCGTCAGTGATGCCGGTGCGCACTTTGATCAACGCCTAATCCTGGATGCCGGAGAGGTCGCGCCACACGTTACCTGGGGTACTTCGCCTGAGCAGGTCGCGGCGGTGGGTGGCGTTGTACCATCACCCGATCAGTTCGATGACCCAGTTCAAAAGGAAGCCGCTCAACATGCGTTGCGTTATATGGATCTCAAACCCGGACAAGCGATCAGTGAGATACAGCTTGATCGGGTTTTTATAGGCTCATGCACCAATGCACGGATTGAGGATTTGCGCGCGGCTGCCGCCGTGGTCAAGGGGAAACGTGTCGCGTCCAATATCAGGCAAGCGATGGTCGTTCCCGGTTCAGGATTGGTCAAAGCTCAGGCAGAAGAAGAAGGCTTAGCACAGATTTTTGTTGACGCCGGGCTTCAGTGGCGCGCGGCAGGATGCTCGATGTGTCTCGCGATGAATCCAGATAAGTTGGGTCCCGGAGAACACTGCGCCTCCACGTCGAATCGTAACTTTGAAGGACGCCAGGGGCATGGCGGCCGCACACACTTAGTTAGCCCGGCAACGGCTGCGGCAGCGGCTGTTGCGGGTCATTTTGTCGACGTCAGGGAGTGGTCGTAATGCAGGCATTCACTACGCATATTGGTACGGTTGTACCCTTAGACAGGGTCAACGTAGACACCGATCAAATAATTCCTAAACAATACTTGAAGTCAATCAAGCGTACAGGCTTTGGCGATTATTTATTCGATGGATGGCGTTTTCTAGACGAAGGCGATATTGGAATCACGCCCAATGAGCGCCAAATAAACCATGAATTTGTGCTCAATGCATCTGAGTTTCAGGATACGTCTGTGCTGTTGGCGCGGGATAACTTCGGGTGTGGGTCGTCGCGAGAACATGCTGTCTGGGCGCTTCAGGAGTATGGCTTCAGAGCGGTAATCGCACCCAGTTTTGCTGATATATTCTACGGGAATTGCTTTAAGAACGGCTTGTTGCCGATTGTTTTAGAACAAAAAATAATCGAAAAATTGTTCAAGGATGTGAAGGCTGGATATGAGCTGAAGATAGACTTGGCAGCACAGCTTGTGAGCACGCCTGACGGTGCGCAACATGCCTTTGAGATTGACGCCGGATTAAAAGAAAAAATGTTGCACGGCATGGACGACATTACCATGACCTTAGCCGAACGAGAAATGATTGAGAGTTTTCAAACACATCATCGCCAGGATCAACCCTGGCTGTTTATGCGTAATGGTGGAAATTAGATGATGCAGAAAAATATTTACGTACTGCCCGGAGACGGTATCGGGGCAGAAGTGATGGGGCCGGCATTAACGGTAATGAACGCAGCAGCGGACCAGGTAGGGTGTGCTCTGAACATCACCCATGGTCTGATTGGCGGCGCGGCAATAGACGCCCATGGGCAACCCTTGCCTGCTGCAACACTGGAGGCTGCCCAGCAGGCGGACGCGGTTCTGTTGGGCGGTGTTGGTGGGCCAAAGTGGGATGAGTTACCCGTAGCGAATCGTCCGGAGAAAGGTCTGCTGGGATTACGCCAGGGGCTTGGACTGTTTGCTAACTTGCGCCCGGCGCTGCTGTTTGCCCCTCTGGCTCAAGCTTCGTCGTTAAAACCTGAATTAGTGGCTGACTTAGATATTCTGATTATTCGTGAACTCACCGGCGGTATTTACTTTGGTGAACCTCGCGGAATCGAAATCCGTGATAATGAGAAGGTGGGGTTCAATACCCTTGTCTACAGCGAGCACGAGGTGGATCGGATCGCTCGGGTGGGCTATGAACTGGCGCAGCGTCGCGGCGGTCATTTGTGTTCGGTAGACAAAGCAAATGTTCTCGATAGCTCACAATTGTGGCGGGAGGTGGTTACCGGACTGCAGGCTGAATACAAAGACGTGGAACTGTCTCACATGTATGTCGATAACGCGGCGATGCAGTTGGTGCGAGCCCCGAAACAATTCGACGTCATCGTGACTGGCAATATGTTTGGAGACATACTGTCAGACGTGGCGGCGATGCTGACTGGGTCGCTGGGTATGTTGCCGTCAGCGAGTTTGGCGGCCAGTGGTCTGGGTGTTTATGAACCGGTCCATGGTACTGCCCCGGACATAGCCGGACAGGACAAAGCTAATCCATTAGCCATGATTTTGTCCGTCGCAATGATGTTTCGCTACAGCTTAGATCAGCCCGACGCGGCTGACGCAATTGAGCAAGCGGTGTCTACAGTGCTGGCAGAGGGGTATCGCACAGCGGATATTCAGGGCGACGGTGATGAGGAATTGGTCGGTACCCAAGCCATGGGTGAGTTGGTGCTGTCAAAGCTATGAGTTTGCAAGAAAATACAGTGAGCAATAATCAGAAGGTAAACGTCGCGATTGTCGGAGCGACCGGTGCAGTGGGTGAAGCATTAATTGAGATACTTGAACAACGTGAGTTTCCAGTAGATCAATTATTTCTGCTGGCGAGTGAAAGATCAGCCGGTAAACGCCTGCAGTTTCGGGGCAAAAGCGTGATGGTCCAGCGACTTGATGAGTTTGATTTCGCGCAAGTGCAGATTGGTTTGTTTTCGGCTGGAGGAGACTTGTCTGCAGAATACGCGCCGATCGCGGCAGCGGCTGGCTGTGTGGTGATAGACAACACCTCATTTTTTCGCTACGAAGCTGATATTCCGTTGATAGTTCCGGAAGTCAATGCGCACACTTTGCCGGCCTATAAAAATCGCAATATTATTGCGAACCCGAACTGCTCGACGATTCAAATGGTCGCGGCGCTCAAGCCGATATATGACGCAGTGGGTATCGAGCGTATTAACGTCTGTACTTACCAAGCTGTGTCCGGGGCGGGTGCTGGCGGGGTCAGAGAACTGGCTGGTCAAACGGCCAATCTACTGAATGCCAAACCTATTGAGACGAAGGTGATGCCGGCGCAGATTGCTTTTAATGCGATTCCGCAAATCGACAAGTTTCAGGATAACGGCTACACGAAAGAAGAAATGAAGATGGTGTGGGAAACCTGCAAAATTTTTGAAGATGAGCACATTCGGGTTAACCCTACGTGCGTGCGTATCC
>Ga0181559_10007001_pt1 | contig 10553 bp, 5 predicted proteins | sample 011ome_21_FD_133752 | JGI IMG/M metagenome (GOLD analysis project Ga0181559, IMG submission 133752) | Coastal salt marsh microbial communities from the Groves Creek Marsh, Skidaway Island, Georgia - 011508AT metaG (megahit assembly) | ecosystem: Environmental > Aquatic > Marine > Intertidal zone... | reverse complement strand
GCTGACACGACGATGATCGACCTGGGGGCGACTGCGGGTATGGTGACTGTGAACGGCGACCTGAAGGCGACTGGCGACCTGACGCTATCGAAGGCTGCGGCAGTCATCACTCACAGCGGCGGGACGTCTCTGTCGATATCGAGCGGCGGGTACGTGGCGGTGGAGTCGGTGCAGTTTGCCGGCGCCAACATCGGCATCAGCGCGGACACGAACCTGATGGTACTGACGTCGGGGACGTTGACGGTTGACGGCAAGGTGGCGTCGACGACGCTGGATGTGACCGGGGCGACGACGCTTGACAGCGCGACCGTGACCGGCGCCGCGAGCTTCGGCGGGGAGTTCTCCGCGGCGTACGCGGCGGTCTCCGCCAGCGGCGGGACCGCGACCTGTACGGACGCGAAGAGCGTTTGCGTCGTCACCGGCGCGGGAGGCGCGAGCGACGGCGCGTGGACGGTGGCGTACGGTGGCAACTCGCCGGCGACGGGGACGATGGTGTTCGTGCGCAACGGCTCGGGGGTTGACACCGCGAGCACGGCGTTCGGGACGGGCACGCAGATTTTGAAAAACACGGGCGCGCTGTTCGTGTACTCGGGAAGCGCGTGGACGCGGATCATCTGAAGGAACGCGAGCTCGCGACGGAAAAAAAAAACGGAGCGGCGCTGGCGACTGAGGCGCCCTCCTCGGACGACGACGACGCGGTTTACGTTCTCAAGACTACTCGTACGCGCCGCGGTACGCGTAGAAACGTACGCGTACGCGAATCGAACGCGTGACGTCTATTAAGGTATAATACTCGTTCAAATACTCGTTCACTCGGACTACACAAACACGCGCTCGCTACGCGCTCGCCTCGCGTCGGCCACGGCTTCTCTTCCCTCTCGAGCGCGTCGCCGTCACCGGTTGGGCGCGCTCCCCACGACGGCTTCCGGCAGGCGCTCGACGGTGTACCTGTGCTGCTGCAGGTACATGATGGGCACGCCCGGGATTTTCCGTATCCGCCGCTTCAGGTCCGTGTCGCACGTCGCGACGATGTAGCACTTGTGCTGCCGGACTCTTCGGCAGATGCAGTCGTCCGCGTACGTCCCGGGGTGCGTGCACGGCAGGCGCACGAAGCGGGGGTCCTTCGCGACGCGAAGCGCCACGCGGTACTTCTGCCCGAGCTTCTCGAGCTCCGCCATGACGCAGTCGGTGACGTGCGGGACGCACTGCGCGTAGAGGCAGTCCATCATGCCCCGCACCAGGTCGATCTTGTTCTTGATGCTGAAGTTGATGAAGTTGGTGTCCACCAGCACGCTGTACGGAGGGCCCAGCGCGGAGTTGTGCTTGAAGAACAGCGAAGAGGACGTCGCCTCGCTGTCGATATCGAGCGGCGGGGCGCGCGGCGGAGGATGGACGTTGGCGGGGGGGCTCGGTCAGGAATGAATACGAGGTGGGATGAATCGGTCGTCGACGGAGCGGGGCGAAAGCGGGGGGAAGGAGGTTTCGTCGCGGTCGGTCAGCGTATCCGCGCACGCGTACTCACACGTGTTTCACCACAGGCGCATCGTCGCGTTTCTTCTTCTTCTGTTTGCCCTTGTCCACGCGCGCCTCCTTGGGATTCAAGATGCGCTTGACCTCGGCAAACTTTTTCGTCTTGGTCTTGTTCTTGCCCATGCCGGCGGACCCGGGAGCGTGAACCCCACCGGACGTGCACGCGCGGACGCGGACCGATCGGCGACGGCTGCGCGCGCGACGCACGTCGGAGCGGGAAAAGCGCGGGGAACGGTCGACTTCGTTCGACGTGTCCTCCGGCCGCACCCGGCGCGAATGACGCCGCCGACAGGGAGGCGGCGGTTTTCGTCGAAGGGTCATCGTCGCTTCACGGTCCGATGCGAAGACCTGAAGAAGACGGTCGAGCGGGCGTTTTTCGCGGGGACGCTCTTTTCGCGTTTCGCGCGTCGCGCGCGCTTCGCACGTTACACGACCCTAGGCGCCCACACCCCCCTTTGTCACCGCTCCGATCCCCAGAGGCACAGCTGGCACGGCGCCTCCACGATGTGCCCGCGAAGCACGCGCTTGCTGACGGGCAGCTCGCACACCCAGCAGTTCCCGTTCGCGTTGTCCAGCCACACCCACGCCTCCGCCTGGCACTGCCAGCAGTCCACCACGTCGCGCGTCCCCGCCGCCGCGTGCCGCACACCGCCTCGCGCGGCGGTCTGCGCCGCCGCGTGCACGTGGTGCACCATGCAGCATGAGAAGACGCAGTAGTGCGCCTGCAGCGCCGCCCACAGCGCCGCGCCCAGGGGGTACGCCGCGGCGGCGAGCGGAAACAGCGCCGCCTTTGCCGCCGCGCGCGCGCACGGCGCCATCTCGGGATCGTCGCGGAACCCGCACCAGCACGTGCCGCGTTCCTTCTCTCGGCGGGGCGGGGCGTGCGGCACGGGCGCCGCCGCGAACGCGGGCGCCGCGCGGAACATCGCAGGCGCCGGCGGCGCGACGGTGTGCGCCGCGTAAGGCGCCGCCGCCTGTCCGTACCGCGGAGGCGCCGACGGGTGATGGCTCGCCTGGACGTGGTGAGCGCTCGCGGACGACGCGCTCGCGGACGCGGCGCCCGCCTTGACCGCGGCGATGCCGAGCGCGGCGGCGCTCTTGCCCACCAGCCTCGCCACCCCCGCGACGCCCTTCGCCACAGCCTTCAAGTCATCCGTCGTGGACGGCGTCCTCGTCGCCGCGGGCGCGTGAACGGGCTGCGGCGGGGGGGCCGGAGACGCGGGGGGGTACACCGGCGGGGGCTGCTGCACGCTCGGATACGTCGGCTGCATTGGCGGCGCCGAAGGCTGCGCGCCGTACGGGGGTTGGCCCGACATCTCAGCCGCGCGCGCTCCCGACTGGCAACCGGCCGAGGATCGAACCAAGAAAGGCTTCAACGATTCTCTCGGCGTTCTCACCGTTCGCGATGAAATCCACCGACGAAGCTCGGTCGAGCCGAGGGGATTGACCCACACGTTTCACCGGCGGGCGACTGTCGATCGGTCGAGGTGAATCTGACTTATCGCGAGCGTCTTTCGCGAGGGCGTCGCGGGGTGGCGCCCCCAGAGCCTCGGCGGGCGACGCAGGCGGGCGACAGGGAGGTCGCGAGCGTTCGCGCGTGGCGTCGTGCGGCGGCGCTCCCCGGCTGCTTCCGGCTCCCGGGGTGGTTTCGCGCGGGGCTGGTGTGTCACGGAGGGCGTTCTGACACCCCGGATTGGCGCCTGCAGTGCCCTTTCCGAGTCGGTCGACGACGCTGGAGCTGAGGTCTCCCGAAGACCCGCGTGCCGCCCCGGCCTCCCCGAGACTCGACGCGTACGGGCGTAGCTGCGCGATGCGACCGGTGACTTGGACGATGGGCGGGACGGATGCGCGCGCCGCCTCCGGTGGGCCGATGCGGGCGGCGAATAATTTCGTGCTCGTGACGGACCTCTGCGGACCGCGCGCGCGGGACCCCCAGCCCGACGTTCCGGACTGGAGAGTGGACGTCCCGCTCCGAGTGCGGGGCCGATGCCGTCGCGGCGGGCTGGACGTGGCGTTGGAGTTCGTGCGCGTCGACGTCGGAGTGCAGCGCCCACCGGGCGCGCCCGCGAGGGACGCCGCGTGGCCCTCGACGTCGGGGCGAGCGACGGAAAAAAAGCCGTCCCTACCGGCGCGCGCCGCGGATTTGTGCGAGACCGCGCTCGTGGTGGCGTGCCTCGGCGCGGCGGACCCGCACGGCGCGGGCGCGCGCGTCTCGCTCGCGCTCGCCGCGGGCGGCGCCGCGCGCGCCGCGACGTTCGCCGTCGCCGCGCGTCGACGAGCCTCGGCCGCCGACGGCTTCGACGCGCGGGAGCCTTTGTCGACGAAACCGCGGATGGAAAAATCGAAGCCGTCTCCGTCTCCGCCCGTCGGTTGGTCGGCGCGCGTCACCGACCCCGGGGCGCTGGTGGCGCGTCTGTGCGACGCCGCGTTTTTGCTGCACGTCTCCGGCGCCGCACTGCGCGCGGTGGCCCCCGAGTCGCACCACGCGGTGAAGAGCGCGGCGGCGCTCGCGGGCGTCCGCGTCGCCTTCTCGCAGCCCACGAAAAAGCGGCGTAGGAAAAACGCGGCGGGGTCCGTCGCCGAGACCGATTCGACCGGTCGCGGGCCGACGGCTTCGCGCGACGCGTTCGCGGCGACACGCGCCGCGTCGTTCGAAGACGACGCGGGAGGCGTGGATGTGAACGCGTGGCACGCGCGCTACCGCTGGGCGGCGTTGCGTCTGGCGCCGTTCGTGCCGCCGCGCCCGCGCCCGCCCAAATTTGAAAACGCGCTCGCCGCGATGGCGAGCCTCGCCGTCGCGGCGAGCGCCGTCGGCGCGGACGACCCGCGCGGCGTCGCGCGCGGCCTCGCGACGTCTCGCGGGAGCCCTCCGGGCTTTGGTTTCGGTCACGGTCACGGTCACGGGTCTTCCGGTTTCGGTCCGGAAAGGAACAGTCGCGGAGTCGGCGGCGCCTCCGGGGGACGAGGGCCGCGCGTGCGCCTGGACGCGTCCTGGGTCGCGCGGCGCGGGACGGCGCGGCGCGACGAGCGGAGGGGATCTCCGTGGGCGACGCGCGGGGACGCGCACGGCGTGAACCTGCGCGTCGCGTTCGCCGACCTTGACCGAGTCACGGCCGCGGATATCCTCGAGCCGCCGCGCGCGGAACCCCCCTCCGCGTCCGGTGGTCTCGCCGGGAGCTCGCCCGCGCCTGATTTTTGCAGACTAAATACTACCGATTCCGCCGCCGCCGCCGACGCCGGCGCCGGCGCGTCGGGGTCGGCGCGCGGGAGGGGCGGGGGCGGGGGCGACGCCGAGCCGTCTCCCGCGACTGCGCCGGTATGCCTCGCGAACGTGACGAGTGTCGCGGGTTCCGGTTCCACGCCTGGCGTCGACAGATCGACGTCGACGCGGGACGTCCGCCCCGAGACCTTCCAGGCGACGCGCGGAGGCGACATCTGGCGCGACGCGCGCTTCGACGGGCGCGGCGCGAGCGCGGCGGAGCTCGTCGCGCGCGCGGCGTACCTCATATGCGCGTTTCTACCCGTCTTCCTCTTCGCCGTGCCCCTGCTGGTGTTCGCGGAGTCGGAGCTGTTGAAGGCTCTATGCGCGCGGGTTCGGTCCCGCGGCGACGCGGCGGCGGACGCGGGACCGAACCCGGCTCGCGTACGAGCGGCGCTGCGCCGGCGCGCCTTCTCCACCGCGCACTTCTCCATCTCGCTCTGCGGCGCGGCGCTGGTGAAGTGGGCGCAGTGGGCGAGCGTGCGGCGCGACGTGTTCCCCGGCGACTTCTGCGACGCCATGGGGCACTTCCACGACGACGCGCCCAAGCACAGCTACGCGCAGACCGCGCGCGAGGTGCGCAGGCACCTGGGCGTGCCCATCGAGCGCGTCTTTGCGCACTTCCCCAAGCACCCGGTGGCGAGCGGGTCCGTGGCGCAGGTGTACCGCGCCGTGCTCCGCCCGGAGGTGGCCACGGCGTGCGCGGCGCGCGACCCCGAGTTCGCCAGGCGCATCGCCGCGGAGGCGAGGAGATGCAGGAGGAGGTCTTCAAACGCGCGCGGCGCGGGGGCGTCGTCGTCGGCGGCGACCGCGTCTCGAAACGTTTCGAGCGCGCCGCGGCGCGCGCGGTTCCGGATTTTCAAATCTTCGGATGGCGGCGAGCGGACGGGCGCGCGCGGCGGCGCCGGCGGCGAGACCGCGGACGCGCTGGCGCGCGCGGCGCTTTCGGCGGACGCGCCGACGGACGCCTCCGCGGCCGCCGCCGCGGAGCTCTCCGCGCGCACGGTCGCGGTGAAGGTGCGCCACCCCGGCGTGGCGAGACAGATTTTTCTGGATTTTCAAATTTTGAAGCGCGCGGCGCGGGCGCTGCGCCGCGTGCCCGCGCTTCGCGGGCTGAACCTCGAGGAGACGCTGGGGCAGTTCTCGCACACCATGACGAGCCAGACGGATCTGCGCGTGGAGGCGCAGCACCTGCGTCGGTTCGGGCGCAACTTCAGACGCGCCACGCAGGTCCTCGCGCCGTGGCCCGTCTGCGGCCTGGCCACGGAGGGCGTGCTGTGCGAGACGTTCGAGCGCGGCGAAGCGCTGTCGTCGGCGATTCGGCGCGGGTGCGAGGATAACGCGCAAACGTGCGCGCTCGGCGTGGATACCTACCTCAAGATGCTGCTCCGGGACAACTTCCTGCACTCGGACCTGCACCCGGGCAACATCCTGTACCACCGCGAGGCGGACGTGTTGGATACACGCGACGCGTGTGATAGTGTCCCCGATCGCTCCGCGCGCGCGCGGCGCGAGAAGGCGCGCGTCGACGGCGTGCGGCTGGTGCTGCTCGACTTCGGCATCGCCGACGCGTTGCCGGGCGACGTGCGCGACCGGTTTTTGACGTTTCTGTTCTCGCTCGCCAGGCAGGACGGGATCGCCGCGGCAAACAGCCTTTTGACGTGGTCCGACGCGCAGACGTGCGTCGGCGCGGACGCGGACGGGCTCAGAAAGGACATCGCGAAGCTGGTGGACGAGAAGTGCGCGTTGCGCGCGGCGAGCGTGGACATGGACGCGGTGCTGAAACGAGTCCTGACGATTCTCCGCGCGCGCGGCGTTTCCATCGACGCCGTCTTCGCGTCGCTGGTGGTGTCCATGTGCGTGCTGGTGGGGTTCGCCACCGCGCTGGACGAAAACCTCAACCTGTTCGAGGTGGCCATCTCGGCGTTCCTCTCGTGGTCAGTCACGGGGGACGTCGCGGGAAAGCTGTACGCGTAATAGAATTTTTTTTCAGTGTAAAAAAAAAAAAGAGACGTTTGCGTCAGTTCGCACCACGCTCGCGAGGAGGCTCTGAGGCTCTCCTGGTCTTCTTCGACGCGCGTTGACCGCGGTGTCGGAGTTTGGGGGGACGCGCCTCAGCCACTCGCGCGAGCGCGTACCGGGGGGGACGGGCGTCCGGCGAGGGTGGCGCTCTCGCGGCACTCCTCTGGACGCGATGGCGCTCGGCTCGGGCGCGTCGGGGACCTCGCGCGGCGGCGGCGTCGACAGCAGGCGATCTCCGAAACAGGCGTCTCGGGCGTCCCGGGCGTCTCGCGAAGCGTCGCCTGACTCTGTGCTGAACGACTCGTCCGACCGTCCGCTGGAGCTCGCGGAGGACCTCGCGGACGCCGCGCGCTCGAGCGACGGTGTGGACGAGCGAGATTCGGGGTCGAACGTCGAGGTGCGCGCGCCTTCCCCTTCGTCCCACCACGACGCGAACGCGCGGAACGGAGAGGGTGCCGAGACGAATCATCTCGCGCGGTTCCCCTCTGTCGCCTCCCTCGGGACTCCTCGACTGACCCGACCCCAACCCCGCGCTCGCCGCCCGTTCGCCGCACCGACGCAGACCGACGACGATCGCGACGAGGACGAGGGCGACGAGGAGGAGGACGAGGCGGAGTGCGCCGACGACGCTTCCGGCTCGGGCGCGTTCGCGAACGCTTCCCGTGATGAGAAACAACCGACGATGCGATCCTTCGCGGCGTTCGCGCCGTCGACGTCGCCGCACCCGTACCTTCCCGGCGTCCTGCGCCTGGACGTCCCCGGGCTGCGCCTGGATGGGCCGTGCCACCGCTCGTGCTGCGTCCCGAACGCGACGCGCGAGTGGCTGCGGGCGCATCCCACCAAGACGCCCGCGCTCGCGCCGCCGCTCGCGCCCGGCGGCGAGCGCGTCGCGGTGTTCGGCGTCCCCGACTTTTTTCCCGCCGCGCGTTTCTTGGAGACGCGCGGCTTCTCGCCCTGCCCGGAGTCGGAGAAGATGTGGGTGCGTTTCGGGGGGATCAAGAACAACGCCGTCAAGGCGGCGTTCAAGACCGCGGGGTTCCGGGTCCTGGCGGAGGCGAAGGCGAAAACGAAAACCGAAAACGAAACGGCCTCCGCCGAGCCCGGCGCCGGCGACGCTCGGGCGCCGCCGGGCGTCTTCAACGTGGCGTGGAACGGCGCGTTGCGCAAGGGCGACTTCGAGCGCCTGAACGCGCACCAGCGCGTGAACCACTTCCCGGGGACGTGGGAGCTCGGCAGAAAGGACAAGCTCGGCGCGAACCTGGAGAAGGCGCGCCGGCGGCGCCCGGATGCCTTCGACTTCGCGCCGCGATCGTTTCTGCTTCCTCGCGACGCGGAGGAGTGGCGCAAGGACCGCGCGCGCCTGGGTCCCGGCGGCGCGTACATCATCAAGCCGCCGGCGAGCTCGCGCGGGCGCGGCGTGCGCATGCTGCGCGAGGGCGACTTCGAGCGCCTGACGCGTCGCGACGACGCGAGCGACGCGAGCGGCCGAAAAAGGAGCGACGTGAGCGATACGAGCAGAAAGACGCTGGTGCAGAGGTACATCCGGGACCCGCACCTGCTGGACGGGTACAAGTACGACCTTCGCGTGTACGTGGCGCTGACGTCCGTGGACCCGCTGCGCGTGTTTCTGTACCGCGAGGGCTTGGTGCGCTTGGCGACGGAGAAGTACGCGGACGGCGGCGCGGACCTCTCGCGGCGGTGCATGCACCTCACCAACTACAGCGTGAACGTGAAGAAGGCTGGGTTCACCATGGGTTCGAACGCGGTGGGGGAGGACGGGCTCGGGTTCAAGCGCAGCCTCACGTCTTTGCGGCGTCGGTTCGAAGCAGACGGGGCGGATTTCACGCGGGTGTGGGCTCAAATCAAAGAAATCGTCGTGAAGACGCTCGCGTGCGCGGAGGGCCCGATGAACGTCGCCAGCGCGACGCGCGTTCCGGGCGCGGCGCGGCGCGCGTGCTACGAGCTCTACGGGTTCGACATCATGCTGGACGCCCGTCTCAAGCCGTGGCTCATCGAGGTGAACACCGGCCCGAGCCTCTCCGCTCCCTCCGCGCTGGACCTGCACGTCAAGCACAGGATGGTGGCCAACCTGTTCAACCTGGTGGGCGTCGCGCCGTTCGACCGGTCGAAGATGAAGCGCGACGCCTCGGCGAGGCGCACCGCGCGGCTCACGGGCGTGCCGACGCCAGCGAGCCGCGTGGCGCGAAGAGAAGGGAGCCGAGAAGGCTCCTCGGCGCACTCCACGCACTCGACGCGCGCGGTTTCGGCGTCGGGCGCCCGAAGCGCGCCGCGGCGTTCGGCGTCGCCGCCGACGCGCCGCGCGTCCACGCCCAGACTAAATACTCTGGGGCGTCCTCCGAAGTCGGCGCGCGTCGCGGGGGCGGATTCGCGGGTCGGTGATGCGCCATCACTCGAAACGGCGTTCCCGACCAAGTCGCAGCTGCTCCGCGGCGGCTCTCGTTCGCTTCGCGACCTGGACTTCTCTCTGTACGCGTTCGCGGCGCTCCCGCGGACGATCCGCGACGCCGAGGGCGAGCTTTCCCGCGCCGGCGAGTTCGAGCGGTGCTTCCCGACGTCGGACCCGGATCTGAACGCGCGCTACCTCGAGCTGTTCGAGACGCGCAGGCACGAGAACGCGCTTCTGTGCGCGTGGGAGCGGCACAAGAAGGCGCTTCGCGGACGGAAACCCGCAAACGTCACGCGAGAAAAAAAGTCGAGAAGCGCTCCGGCGAGAAGCGCTCCGGTTTCGCGTCTCGCGCCGCGCGGAGACGAGCGTCCTCCGCTCGGCTCGGCGCGCGCGTCGAACGCGTCGTCGCGTTCGTCACCGCATTCGTCTCCACCCCCAAACGCGGGCGCAGCGGCGGACGTGGACGCGCTCGCGTCGTCGCTGGCCAGGCGGCTCGGGGTGACGAGCGGTCGCCTTCGCGACGCGCGGTTCGAGACGCGGTTCGAGACGCGGTTCGAGACTCCCGACTCGAACCGACTCGCGTTCGCGCGCGACGCGGTCCGCTCCGTCGGCGCGCGCGGCTCGAGTGAAAAAACGAAACGAACGATCGCCTCAACGCTCGGGATATCGGCGCCGCTCGCGGTAAAGGGGGAGGGGAGGAAGAAGGCGGCGGTGCCGGAGTCGGTGTTGGCGCGCGCGCGGCGGCGATAGAGTTCTTTTTGATTTTTCACACGTGATCGATTCAAAGTTACCTAAAAAGACCCCCCCCGCGCGTGTTATCTGTCTCGAGTCACAGACCGTCGTTCTGGGCGGTCTCATTTTGCGCGCGAGCGCGGGCAACCTTTGCCACGTACTCCTGACGTGGATTGCTGACCGAGGAAATCGGCGCGCCGTTACTCTCGCGAAGCTTCGGTGCGAGGCTGCCGCGGCATTCCGTCGCGACGCGCGCGCGATACCGAGCGACGAGCGCGGTCGAGACACTCTCGGCACGAGGAAGCGCGCGTGGGATGAGGACGGAGGCCGAGCTGGGTCCGGTGGATGACCTCGCCGGTGCCGCACCCCCGTCGCGTCGGCGAAGGTGCTCGCACGCGGAAAGCGACCAGTCATCCTCCCTGCTGTGCCACCTGCCGCACGACCTCGCCGCGCGGGTGCTGGCGATGCTCCCGCCGAGTGCGCGCGCGCGGTGCGCGGCCGTGAGCCGCGGGTGGCGCGACCTTCTCCGTGACCTGCCGCAGCAGCAGCTGTGGCGCGAGCTGGACTTCACGCGAGACGACCGGGAGGTGCGCGCCGACGCCG
>Ga0181559_10006992_pt1 | contig 10561 bp, 11 predicted proteins | sample 011ome_21_FD_133752 | JGI IMG/M metagenome (GOLD analysis project Ga0181559, IMG submission 133752) | Coastal salt marsh microbial communities from the Groves Creek Marsh, Skidaway Island, Georgia - 011508AT metaG (megahit assembly) | ecosystem: Environmental > Aquatic > Marine > Intertidal... | reverse complement strand
TCGGCATCTGATTTACCAGCCGTTATCTACAATAGTCCTTATTATGGATTCGAGACAAAAGCCGATCTGTTTTTCCGTTTGCGTTTGGAACATGCTAATCTCGTCGGTTTCAAGGAGTTTGGCGGCGCTGCGTCGCTGAGTTATGCGGCCGAACAAATCACCAATGCAAGTGATGATTTACTGTTGATGGCCGGTGTTGATACTCAGGTTTACCACGGGTTTGTTCATTGCGGTGCGGTGGGGGCCATTACTGGTATCGGAAACTGTCTTCCTAGTCAGGTGCTGAAACTTGTTGAGCTTTGTGAGGCTGCGGCAAAGGGTGATCCGCAGGCGCGGCGATTTGCCAAAGAGTTAGATGAAGCGTTAATCGTTTTGTCCACCTACGACGAGGGTCCCGATCTTGTTTTGTTTTACAAATACCTGCTTGTTCTCTTGGGTGAGCAAAACTACGAAAGGCACTTCGTCCCCACTGATCGACTGAGTGATAGTCAGAAAAAATTTGCTGAGCAGCAATTGAATTTGTTCTTGACCTGGTGGGAAGCTTGGGACGGAAAGTCGTACGCGTGAATCGAATGAATGAGTCTATTCAATGACACAAAAAATTGAGTTCGTCGATTCGCATACCGCAGGTGAGCCAACGCGTGTGATTTTGGCCGGAGGTCCTGATCTTGGTAGCGGTCCCCTGAGTGAACGTGTGAAGCGTTTTGGTTCCGATTACGATTCACTACGCCGCGCGATGGTGACGGAGCCGAGGGGAGCCGATGTACTGATCGGTGCGTTGCTCTGTGATTCAAATGATCTGACGTGCGATGCCGGTGTGATTTTTTTCAACAACGTCGGCTATCTGGGAATGTGTGGTCACGGGTTGATCGGATTGGTGGAAACACTTCGGCAGCTCGGGAAATTAAAGTCGGATCGTTGCCGAATTGAGACGCCAGTCGGGATTGTCGAAGCAACGGTCGAGGCGGAAGGTTCGATTACCTTTGACAATGTGATGAGCTACCGAAAGGCAGCGAACGTGGCCATTGAAGTTCCGGAGGTGGGAACGGTTGTGGGCGATGTTGCGTGGGGAGGCAATTGGTTCTTCCTGATTCGGGAACCAAAACCACGACTGAGTGTTTCCACAATTCCCGAACATCTTGTATTGACGACCGCGATCCGAAAAGCAGTGAACGAGCAGGGATATCCTGAGGTGGATCACGTGGAGTTGTTCGGCGAACCTTTGGCCAAAGCAAGTCATTCACGCAATTTTGTTCTCTGTCCTGGGTTAGAGTACGACAGGTCACCCTGCGGAACGGGTACCAGTGCGAAGCTTGCTTGTCTTGCCGCCGATGGGGCTCTGAAGCCAGGGGAGCGGTGGGTTCAAGAAGGGATTCTTGGAACGTCATTCACCGGTGTGTACCGTTGGTCGTGTGAGGAAAAGAATGAGATTATTCCCACCGTTACCGGTCGGGCTTACTTAACAGCTGAGGGGCGTCTACTGCTGGATGATGCGGATCCTTTCCGGATGGGGATTTCCGCAGATGAAACCGTTTTGTGATTCTTGGAAAGCTGTTTATCAAAGCGACTGATGGGAAAGAAAATCGTCATTGTCGGCGGAGGCATCATCGGGATGACTGCCGCTTGGAGCTGTATCAAAGACGGGCATGACGTCACTCTCATCGACCGACGCAGTCGGCAGCGTGACGGTTGCTCGTTTGGAAATGCTGGGATGTTGGTGCCAAGTCACTTTATCCCGCTCGCCGCTCCGGGCATGATTCGCTTGGGGTTGAAGTGGATGTGGAGTCGTGAGTCTCCTTTTGCCATTCGCCCACGCTTGTCGTGGAAATTGATTGACTGGCTTTGGAAATTCAAGCAAGCCTCGACGCAGCAAAAGGTTGATCGAAACGCACCCCTGTTGCGAGATTTGAATCTTGCAGGGCGGCAAGCGTTCTTGGAGCTAGAGCAAGAGTTGCCAGGTGGCTTTGAGTTGATCAAGCGCGGGCTGTTGATGCTTTGTGTCACACATGAGGGATTAGAGGAAGAGGTAGAGGTTGCGCATCTCGCCAACGAGCTTGGTGTGCCCGCGACCGTCATGAATCCTCAAGAACTTGCAGCATTGGATCCCAGCGTCGAAATGGGAGCTTTGGGCGGTGTGCATTTTCCATTGGACTGCCATCTTTCGCCGAATCGCTTGATGGCGTCTCTTGAAAAAAAACTCGAGCAGAGTGGTGTGGATTTCAGGTGGGAGACCTCGTGTGATGGATTTCGCCATGACTCGAGTGGTAGTGCGAGTGGATCGATACGATCGGTTGTTACCGAGAGCGAAGAGGTCACCGGAGATGAGTTCGTCATATGCGGTGGTGCATGGTCGGACCTGATGGCACAGCAAATCGGCTTGTACCTTCCGTTGCAAGCTGGCAAAGGTTACAGCCTCACGCTTGAAAGCCCCAGCCAATTACCTAACCTCTGTTCCATCCTAAAAGAGGCGAGGGTCGCGGTCACTCCAATGGGTCGTACGCTTCGGTTCGGCGGAACGATGGAGATTGTCGGGCACGATGAGTCGATCAGCGCGTCGAGATTACGGGGAATTGTGGGTTCGATCCCCGAGTATTTTCCAGCCTTCAAGCAGAGTGATTTTGCTGCGTGCAAACCTTGGGTCGGCTTGCGACCGTGTTCGCCGGACGGATTACCATACGTTGGACGGGTAGAAGGGAATCGCAATTTATTAATCGCGACGGGTCACGGCATGATGGGGATCAGTCTATCGACGATCACCGGTAAACTGATTGCAGATGCGATCGAGGGGCGTTCAAGTGGCATCAACGGTTTGGAGCGGATTTCGCCGAGTCGATTTCGTTAGAGGAACCACTTGTTCCTGTTTGGGTAAGGAAAGTAGCTATTCCTTCGAAGAATTTTGTCGCCTTGGAATTTCTGCCAACCATTGTACTGCCACCCATTGTACGGTGCAGAAACCCATGCGAGATGAATGGAACGAGACGGAGGACTTCTCGTTATACTCAACGAAGACGCGTTTCCTTTCTCTTTTCTTTTATACTGCGTAGATACCGTAAGCCGACCGAGAAATCGAATGCCACAAATTGAGTTTTCGCTTCAGCTAGCAGAGCATGTTGGTTGTCCCACCGAAGGTGATCTGCCTGAGGGAACCATTCGAGAAGGTTTGGCTTCGTGGTTTGAACGCTACCCGAAGCTCTCGGAATACCTCATGGATTCGGATGGAAACCTCAGGGCACACTTGTCCGTGTTTCTTGATGGTGAAATGGTGAATGGTGCTGAGGTTTTGGAACGACACATCGCAGGTCGACAAGAGGTGTTTGTGATGCAGGCGATTTCGGGCGGTTGAGCGAATCGCATGCACGGGCACGAAATAATTGAATTAGGCTGATGGATTCAGGGTGTCAGTGTTGTACGGAGACGTAATGTTGTTTGTTGATGTTTTTCTGTGTTAAGGCGAGCGTGTGGCACTCGCTAGATCATTTGAGGTCATGTTGAATCTGCGGCGTTTGTTTATAGGGTGAGATTGATGGCGTCGGAGAGGCAGCAACTTCGCGTGGGAACGCGTCTTGGAAAATATCGGCTAGACCGACGCATTGGCGTTGGAGGGTTTGCTACCGTTTACGCAGCGACTGACACGCTGCTTGGTATCAAGGTGGCTTTGAAAATCCCGTCGCTTGATTATGTTTCCAGTGGCATGCTGGAAGAGTTTCGTCGCGAAGCGCGACTGACGATGAAGTTAGATCATCCTAATATTCAACCGATTCGCGATGCGACTTTTGTTGGGGACTATCTGGTGATTATTGCACCACTTGCAGAGAAAACTCTTGATGATCGCTTGAAAAAACGTATCGCATTTGACACCGCTTTTTCAATCACCCAGCAGTTGCTTGAAGCAGTCGCTCATGCTCATGAGCACAAGGTGATTCACTGCGATATCAAGCCTGAGAACATCTTGTTGTACAAAGGATCGCATGTGCGATTGACAGACTTTGGCATTGCTAAAGTTGCTCAGTCGACGATCAGCGGTTCGGGTACAGGTACGGTTGGTTACATGTCGCCAGAGCAGGCGATGGGCAAGCCCTCGGCGCGTTCCGACGTGTTTTCTCTCGGTTTATTAATCTATCGACTCTTTTCGAGCAATTGGCCTGAGTACCCTTTCCGTTGGCCGTTTCCGGGGGCAGAGAATTTGCGTAAACGACTGCATCCCGACTTAATCGCTATGATCCGCAAATCTCTTGCAATCGATCCCCATCAAAGGTTCCGTGATGCGAACCAGATGCTTCGAGAGTGGAATAAAAACCACTTGCGGGCAATTCGGTATTACAGAAAACATCGAGTTGAGAGCTAGAATAGAGAAGCGGTAATTCGTGTGCGGGACTCTCGGTTGTTGGTTTCCCCGCTAACACGATCTTGACCGACCACTTTGCCGCATTCGGACGATGGGATCTTTTGAATCTCCTTTGGTCTGTTTGTGATGGTCTGTCACCAATGATTCACAGCTTTAGCCCAGATGGTTAAACGTATGCTGACCACAATCCTCGAAACGACGAAAGAGTTTTTTCTTGAGTCCGACATGACTGCGCCTGTGCAGTTCGTGTTTCCGGAGGGACGTGTTACCGCGTACTGTCGACGTTGTCCTGGAAAGCTGGAGCCCAATGATGATAGCGCTGTCGTTATCCGCACCGCGTCCGGAGCGATTGTGATGGCTGTTGCCGACGGTGTAGGAGGTGGGCCGTTGGGTTACAAAGCATCCGCAATTGCAGTACAAGCTTTGGCTGACAGTCTTTCTGCGATCGATACGACTCGTGATTTACGTCCAGCGATACTTGACGCGATCGAGCAAGCCAACCGAGAGATTCTTGATCTTGGCGTCGGTGCCGCAACAACCCTCTCCGTTGTCGAAATTCAGTGCGGAGTTGCCAGAGCGTATCAAGTTGGCGATTCGATGTCGCTGATTACTGGACAGCGAGGGGTGCTTAAATGGAAATCAACTCCACACTCACCGGTTGGTTACGCGGTCGAGTCGGGTTTGCTTGATGAGGCTGACGCAATGCGTCACGATGAGCGACATCTCGTCTCAAATCTCGTCGGTTCTCGCGATATGCATATCGAGATTGGTCCGGTGCAACCGCTTGCGGCTCGAGACACTATCATTCTTGGGAGCGATGGTCTATTCGATAACTTACATCTTGATGAAGTCGTTCACTTAGGTCGTGTCGGCGCGCCCGTCCGTCGTGTGAATCATCTTGTCAATCAGGCCAACGTAAGAATGGAATCGAGCAGCAAAGAGTCTGTTGGTAAACCGGATGACCTCTCGATTTTACTTTATACAAAGTAGGCGATGGAAGAAGATTCTTCTCTTGGGGCGGCGATCCCACGCAGGATCGTTCTGCCTTAGACTGCCTGTTCCCGTTTTTGAGATCAGCTGATTGCTGCTTGAACGACTGCTTTTGATTTTGCGAGACCTTCCTGAGCAACCTCTAACGCATCACGTTCCCAGTATCCTGGATTAAAGAGTTCCAGCGAAAAGGTGCCGCGGAATCCGTGATCGATCAACTGCCGGATGATGGTAGGTAGCGGGCAGACGCCGTCACCTGGAAAGACCCGGTCTTTATCTGCAATCGTTTCACGTGGCGGATCGCTAGGATAGTCATTCATGTGAAAGCAGTGCATCCGTGAGGCTTCAATCATTCCAAGCGCAGCGAAGTCGCTCCCACCTTTGTAGATGTGATAGAAGTCGGGAAGCACGCAGGCGTCGGGATGTTCTGCACCGGCGGCCACGTACGCGAGCTCGCTCAATTTACTAAGCGTTGGCGAGAAACCCCATAGCTCCAATTGCGGGGTAACGCCAATTTCGGCCCCGACCTCCAATAGAGCGCGATAACGTTCTGCGATAACTTGCAGTGGCGGAGAAACGCTATCACCGCGATGTGCGCCCACCGGCGGCGCTGCAACTCGGGTTCCCCCGATGGCTTGTACGACCGACATTTCTTTTTTGGCGTTTTCCAATCCCTGCATCCTTGCCTCTCGGTCGTCCACAATCCAGTTTGCAAAGCCGATTGCGCTGTCCACCGTGAGTCCCAGATCTGCAATTCGTTTTTTTAGGTCGCTCAGTGAACCACCCTCATCGGCATATTTTTGGAGATCGCCGATCCAAGGTTCGATACCATCGAATCCGGCTTTCGCGGTGACTTCTACCTGTTCGACAACCGAGAGTTTCTGACCCCGAAGTGTACTGGTATTGAGTGCGAAACGTACTGGCATCTTGTTTGGCTCCGATTCAATCGCTTTGGCATGAGAGGGGTGAAGAGTTGCTGCGGTCATCGCAGATGCGGCAACCAACAGTTGTCGACGTTGAATCATGGGTGGCTTTGGGGGGTGAGGTTTAGAGGGACGAATGAACGGTGAGGTCACTCCGTTCGTTGCTGACAGTGATTTGCGTCACTTAAAACAATTGAGTTAGGCAATAACCTTTGCAAAGATTTGATCACGACCTCTGTGCGCAAATTGGATCTTCATCCGAGCGCGTAAAGTAGCACATTTTAGATAGCCGTTGGCAAGCGAGCTTCGCTAAACTTGATATGGGAACCCATCATGTTCCGGTTGTTTGCGTCAAACCAAGAAAAGTTTTGCCTTGCCGAATAAATAAAAACGCCACGGATCGAATTGCTCTCCGTGGCGTTTTTTCTGTAAGGGCCATTATGCTTTTCAGCCGATCTAATGTGGAAACACGCGGGAAACCGGAGCGGGATGCAGATCAGTCGCTGTTTCGGTCTTTTTTGTTGATTCCAACGGAACCTTTTATTGTTCGTCTGGCTTCTTTAACTTTTCACCAAACTCACGATTGAATTTTCGAACCTTATTGCGAACAACAAATTGGCAGTAGCCATAGTTCGGATTCCGCCGGTAGAAATCTTGGTGATATTCTTCGGCCGGATAAAACTTGGTAGCTTTCTCAAGTGTTGTCACGATCGGTGAGTTGAACTCACCCGATTCATTGAGCTTTGCAATGTACTTCTCAGCAATTTTCTTCTGCTCTTCGTCGTGAAAGAAAACGGCGCTTCGATACTGGGGACCCTCGTCGGCTCCCTGCTTATTGCGGGTAGTCGGGTCATGCGTTTTGAAGAATACTTCTAGGAGTTCTTCGTAGGTTGTCTGGCTAGGATCATAGACAATCTCAATCGCTTCGGCGTGTCCCGTTGTTTTCGAGCATACTTGTTCGTAGGTGGGGTTAGGGACAGTTCCTCCGATGTACCCCGAAACTACATCTTTCACACCTTGCATCCGTTCAAAAACGGCTTCAGTGCACCAAAAGCAACCACCCGCGAGCGTTGCGGTAGCCTCGGTTTTTTGTTCCGTGTCGTTACTTGCTTCCGACAACTTGTCATCTCCGGCATATGAAAAGGCTGTGGTGGCGGACAATGCAATTGTCACTGCAAACAACTTTATCGGGTTGAACAGTTTTGTCATGGTTTCAGTCCGTTTGAGTAGGACGAGTGTGTGTGAGTCCGCTGGGGTGAGGTGGGCTTCGCCGATGCTTGTCCTTTCACAGCAACGATCACCATGATCTTAGGAATGATCCGTCAAGCCGCGTCTAACTTCCTCAATCTAAAAATACCCGAAACACCCTGGTCTCCGCAAGAATTAACTCTGCATTGGGCTTGTGGTTTCGGTGGTATCTGTTCCACATGTTAAATTAACGTTATCGGCAAAGGCTGCGCCCTCAAAGCTCATAAAACAGAAGTTTGGGGTCAGCGATTCTGGCGACGCACGGTGACCTTGTCGATGCACAATCATAGCGTGAGGCAAAGCTCGAGGGAGGGATACAAATGATGAATGATCATTTTAGGGATAATGAATTTTGATGGACCGGTATTTTGACCTAGAGCACCGAGTGGACGACTCCGAAATTGATGCGCAGCAGCATGTGCACAATCTGAGGTACTTGCAGTGGACACTGTGGGCGGCAGGTGAGCACACGCGAGTGGGCGGGTGGGACGCGAAGGCGGCCCTCGAGAAAGGACTTGGATGGGTTGTTCGAAGCCACGATATCACTTACCGTGCCGCGGCGATTGCCGGCGATGAGCTTATTATCAGAACTTGGGTCAGCGAGGTTTCCCGTTTTGCATCCAAGCGAAAATATGCGATCTGTCGCCCACGCGACCAAACGGTTCTCGCTCGCGTGGAGACTCGCTGGGTTTACATCGATCTTCGGCAGCACAAGGTGCTTGCAATTCCTGACGAGTTATTGGGGCAGTTGTTAGTGTGCGAGACGCCTCCGCCTCTTCCTTGGAGCTGATTTCAAGTCCGGCTTTGCGGTGACGGAGCGGGTTTCGATGGATTGAGTTTCTGCGATTCCAAGGCGTTATTTTTTATCGCAAGAAGTAGGAAAGTATCGATGAACAGCGAAAAACAATCTTTGTTTTGGTTCAAATGTCTTCGATGGTTCTTGTGGCTTATCGGCAGTGTGACGCTGTTTGCTTTTGCCGCGGCCGTGATGCCAGAAAAGTGGATGATTGAGGCATCGGAGTTTCTCGGTTTTTCGCCTTTCCCCAATTCGCCTCTTACGTTTTACCTTGCTCGAAATCTATCTCTGCTCTACGGTTTTGTTGGTGTTCTCATGCTCTACCTTGCACGAGATATTTTTCATTACAGGAAGTTGATTCGGACCCTCTCGCTCTGTACGGTCGCCTTTGGGTTCTTTCAATTCATCGTCGACACTCAGGCTTCGATGCCCCTTTGGTGGTCTGCAAGTGAGTCGAGTTCGACCCTTTTCGGTGGTGTTTTTTTTTACTGGCTGCAATCCAAGGTTGATTGGTCAAGTCAGCAGGGAGCGTAGGGTTTGGATTCTTTCTCGTGTCTCGCCTAAATTCGGGACGGGGGGAATCTGGGTTAGGTAGTCCATCGGTAAGCCCTTGGATTTCAGGAAGTATTCAAGTCGTTCCTGCGGACCGTCTCGAAACTGCTCGGCTTGTTCATAACAAGTTGGCCCAACGATTCTTGTCTGTAAATGTGAAGCAATTGCCGAAAACAAAATCTTGTTGGCAAAGATGAATGATTTCAAGTTTGACTCGCCGGTTTCGACGCGAGTCATTCTTTCTTTGGCGTCAGATTTCTGGTCATTTTCATTGATTTCGACCGAAAGAATCGCGTTTAGTAAAAGTTGTTGCCAATCCGTGAGCGTGGTGGACGTTAGGAATTTCTGCGTATCTGTCTGCCTCAATTCGATCTCGCAATCGGTGACCTCGGAATGAATCACCGAAAAGACGGCTTCGATGGTCGCCTCAAGGATCGCAGAACGTGGAGGCGGATCGATTGATTTCATCAACAATGCTTTACATACCTGATCAAGTAAATAAAGACGCTGATCTAGGTCCCAGTTGTCAAACCAAGCGATGCCAGTCTCGGCCAAAAAATCTTCTTCCAAGGCGTCCGAGTTGACATCCCAAGTGAATGTTTCATCTCGCTGATACGTCTCTCTGAAATCATATCCTTGGACGACCCGATCCATCAAACATCGAGCGGCTTTGCAAAATAGCCTGCGTTCGCTTGGCCAAAGGATTCGAGGTCCGTCAAGTGTGAGCCACATTTTGTACCTGCGAGGAACTTTTTGGCTGCCAAGCAAATGCGTTCGCCGCACAGATTGCGATCAGCGGCATCGCAGGAGCACGCATGCGGAGATTGCTCCAGTAGAAGGCATGAATAATTGTTAGGGCAGCGATCAGGGAAAATGTTGGCCAGAGGTTTAAAGGTTTTCCTCCTAGGAACATCCCGGACATGCCGATGGCCGCGGCGATGTACAACAATGTGTAATAGGATGAGATGATCACTCGCTTGGCGCTGGTGCGATCAGACGTTTCGAACGGCAACGGTGTCCAAAGTCGGTAGATTCGATTCAGGCAAGCTTGAATAAAGGTGGTTGGGGCTCTGCTAATCGTTGCCTTTGCCGCTTGGTAACTCCACTGGTCATCGCCATGTTCACTAAGGCTGGCGTCAGGCGGTTTAGGTACCTGATCAGGACTGCGAGGCTGTAGCCAAAACCCTTCTGTGCGGCCGTCTTCCCCAAATCGAAATGCGTAGGCGCGTGTGAAATCGGTCGCGTCCCAGCGTTGGAAGCTGCCGCCAGTCTCAAGATGACGATAGAACAGCGGGTTATTTCCCAGCAGCAGCGTGTAGCCGCCGTGGGTGGTTGCCCAAACGGGATATCCAGTTGCACGGCGATTTCTTTCTGCCCATGTCATCACCGTGACAGCGATCAGCACGACCGGCAAGAATAACTTCAATAACTCCTTTGTCCGGAGACGCGAGGTGCGATGTTTCTTCGAAACCAAATGCCAGAGGATTTCGCCCCCGAGCAGTAATACAGACCAAGCTAGAAAGGTTGGTCGGCAGAGGTACGCGAGGCACAAAAGTATCCCGAGAGTGAATCTAGATTTCCATCTCGGGGCTTCCTTGATTTGCTGCGTCCATTGCCAGTAAATGCTGCTCACGATGCACGCGGCGATCGTTTCCGTCATTGCAAAACTAGACTGCTGAATCAAGATGGGATCAATCGTGACAAGGA
>Ga0181559_10006991_pt1 | contig 10562 bp, 6 predicted proteins | sample 011ome_21_FD_133752 | JGI IMG/M metagenome (GOLD analysis project Ga0181559, IMG submission 133752) | Coastal salt marsh microbial communities from the Groves Creek Marsh, Skidaway Island, Georgia - 011508AT metaG (megahit assembly) | ecosystem: Environmental > Aquatic > Marine > Intertidal zone... | reverse complement strand
GACTCCGCGTCGCCGCTCGAAGGCGGGCCCGCCTGCAGTTCCGCGAGCCGAGCCTTCAAGGCTTTGAGCTCGGCGACGCCAGCCTGCACGGCCTCGTCCGCGTTCGTGGCGCCGGCAGCCTTGAGCGCGCGGATCTTCTCGCCCGCCTCCGCGACCGCGGTCTCCATGTCGGCGACCGCGCCGGAGGTGGCCGCGTCCGGCGCGTCCGTGGCGCGCGCGCAGATGCTGCGGCCGACCGCGAACGGGCCGCGCACGCCGCCGACGCGGAGCGCGGATGGCGCGCGGCGACCGGGCAGGATCACCGCGCTCAGGCTGGGCCGCGCGCCATCGGCGTGCGCGGCGCGGGCGCGGGCGCCCACGCCGCGGACCCAGCCCTTCGCGGCGCCTCGTGCGGCGACGGTCACGTGACGAACCAGCGACATAGCGGCGGCGAACGTCGCTCTGGTTGGAAACGCCGCAGAGATGGGCTTTTTATCCAGATTGCAAAAGTTCCCCCGTCGAGCGACCAGTCGCGGCCTGTTGGAGGAGTCGCGTTTCGTCGGACGTTGTAAACCTCGAGCGCTCGACCCGGGCATTCAGTCACGTATTAACGCACAACGCGTCGGTCGGACCCGAAAAGGCAACGAGAAGAGGAGGAAGGGGACGTTCGCCCGCGACTGAAAGACTCCCGCGCGAACGCGGATCGCGCGTCGTCCTCCGTCGGTGTGCTCTCGCGCCCCGAAGGAGCGTCCGCTCTCGTGCGCGTTCCCGTCACCCGCGCTGACGGGGACAGGGAAGCAGCGCGATATTATTATTGTCGGAAAACCCAAGGCGCACTGATCCGACATGTCGGACGACCGAGCGGGTCTGCTCCCCGTGACCCCGAGCACCGCGGACGCGTCGACGTCGACGTCCATGTCGACACTCGTTTGTGATGCCACACCTCGAAACGACGAAGAGACGGTTCTGGATGACGAGCTGTGCGCGAGCGGGTCGGTGACGGACGACGAAGACGTGGAGTACGGGGGCGATCGTCATCACGTGGACGACGCGTCCGCATCCTCCGGGGGCTTCGAGTGCGAGGGGGAGAGCCTCGCGGGCGTGCACGTGCGCGTGGAGGTGGCGAGCGTGGAGGTTGACGAGCGCGCCGGAGACAGCGACGAGGACGCCGAGCTGGTGACCGACGCGGTGCGTCGGTGGCAGGATGGCTCCCGAACGCGACTGGCGTCCGCACGTCGGGTCTCGGCGAATGCGTATTCTTCGCCGCTCGACGAGACCCCCGAGACGCCCGGGCTGTTCACGTACTCGACGCTCCCGACGCACCCCATGCACCCGCGGACGGTCGAAGGCACGGGAGACGCTTCGTTCGACGACGCGGACGACGAAGCCTTGGCGCGCGCGATGTGGAGCCGCAGCGAGCGAACGGGGGGGGGCGCCGCCGTCGGACCGCCGCCGGATGACGAAACCGAAGAAACGCGAGACGCGGCGAACCGAGCGGTGTCTCCTGAGACACCACACCCGGACCGAGCGCGACGGTCTCCGGCAGCCGCGGCGTCCGCGCCAGTCCCGGCGCTGGCTCGCCGGACGGTCCCGCGATCGTGTCCGCGCGACGTCGCGTCGCCGGAGTCGCGGCTCGCGGCGTACGACGCGGCGCCGCGCCGCGGAAGCCGCCTTCCGGTTTCGTCGACGAGCTTCCCGAGGCGGTGGGTCGCGGCGCGCGCGCCGGACGCGCGCGACGGGAAGAACCCGAACCGTTTCCCGACGCGTCTCGGCGGCGGGAGCTCTCACGTCGGCGGTTCTTTCGTTTTCGTGAAGGACGCGACGAACGACGCGCTCGCGACGCGCTCGGAAGGCGCCGAGTCGCGACACGGCGACGGGGACGGGAACGACCTCGTCGCCGGGTTGCGCCGCGACCTCGCCGCGGCGCGGGAACGAGAAACCGAACTCAAGACTCGCGTTTCCGTCGCGCGGCTCCGCGAGACGAGCGCCGAGCACGAGCGCTCGTTCCTTTTGCGAAAAGTGCGCGCGCTCGAGCACCGCGTCGCGGCGATGGAGCGCCTCCGCGACGGCGACTTCAGGCCGTCGCTCCGCCGGGAAATCACGACGCGCGTCAAAGTCGGGTTGGATTACGAGGCGATCGAGGCGAACGATCGCGCACACGGACGCGCTTCCGGAGAAGGCGCACTCGATCGGGGTCACCGTCGCGACGGTCGCGACGGTCGCGCGTTCCCGCGCGCCGTGCTCCAGGCGGTGGTGCGCGGCGCCGTCGACCGGTCCGTGGAGCGCGCGCTCGGAGGCGCGAGCCTCGACGGCTCGGAGTCTTCTCGGCGCGCGGCGTGGAGTCCGAACGGAGGCTTCCGCCCGTATCACAGCGACGACTCGCGTTTCGGGCCGGAGGCTGAAGGCGACGAAGGCGGCGAAGGCGGCGACGCTTTCGGGTTTAGGGAAGAGGGTCGCGCGGACGAGGGGGACGAGAGGGACCCTCGTCTCGCGAGCGCGCCGAGATTTTCCGCTGAGATTTTCTGCGAGGCTTCTGAAACGGACGAGGACGAGCGCGACGCCGCGAAGGCGTACGCGCTAGTCAGGGATGCGTTGTGCGGCGGTTGACGAGAAGGGCGCGCGTCTCGCGTTCGCGTCGCGCGCCGCGACGGAGTCGAAGACGTTCGTTACGTATTAGTGAATACTACGAAACGAACGACACACGAACACGACGCCGTCACCGCGAGACTCTGGTGACCTTGCCGTTCCTCTTTCTGTACCGCACGCCCGCCCACTCCACGCCGGGCGCGGCGAGCGTCGCCGCCGCCGCCGCGGGGACGAGCGCGTACGCGACGACGAACGCGAGCGCGACTCGGCGCCACCTGATTTCCTTCACCTTCTCGAACGCGTCGGCGTCGCCCAGCGCGGCGATCAGGCGCCCCGTGTCGCGGTACATGCGCCTCGCCGCGCGCAACGCGAGGGCGAAACACGCGAACGTCACCGCCGACGCCGCGGGAAAAAAAACGTAAGCCGTTTGTATTTCGTCGTCGTGTGTCGAAAACGCGCTCGAGAACGCGCTCGAGACGAAGAAGACGCGCGCGAAATACGCCGCGACGTCCGCGCAACACGCCGCCAGCGCCACCGTCGTCGCCAGCGACAGGTACGACAGCACGAAGAGCATGCCGTGGTTCACGCGTCGGTTCCAGTCGTTCGCGTACGTGTCCATGACGAACAGCTGGCGCCGCAGGTAGTTCCACCACCGCGGAATCGTCAGCGACGCGTCCAGGCGCTGCGGGAACACCGCCTCGAACGGACACCCCACGGTTTCGCCGCGCTCGTCGCACAGCGCGGCGAGGATGAGGTCGTCGCTGTACCCCCCGTCGCGGTAGGCGCTCGCGCACCCGTGCGCGTCGTTCGCCAGACTCGCGCGCCGCAGCATCATGCACCCGCCCCACACGTTCTTGGTCCACTCGCCCTGCGAGAACGCGATCAGCAGCACCAGGTGGTACACCATCACCAGGTAACACGCGAACGGCGCGTCGCGGCTCGGCGGGACGTCCAGCGGGAACCCGTTTGTCAGGAACGGCTTTTTCCCCTTCGCGTCGTTCGTCATCGACGCGACCAACACTCCGACGGTGTTTTTGTGCGCGCGTACGTCGTCGTCCAGGAACAGCACGAACTCGTTGGCGGCGTCGGAGGCGAGCGCGCCCGCGAGCATGCTGTGGATCTTCTGCGAGCACGTCGCGGAAGACCCGGCGACGAGCATGCGCGCGGACCGCCGCCCGCGGCCGCGCCTGGTTTTCGTCGCCGTCGCGACTCGGCGAGCGCGCGTCGCGCCGACGTCCGTCGCTTCGGACCGCGCCGAACGCTTCGCCTCGGTCTCCTCCACCTCCACCTCGCCTTCTTCGCGCATGTCGCGCACGAGCGCGGCGAAACCCCGCACGGCTTCGTCCGACTCGCGCTCGGCCACGAACACGTACTCCAAATCCCCGCCGTACTCGCTGGTCATCTGCGTCCGCCAGTTGCGCGCGGTCTCGTCGCCGAAGCGCTTGACGGGGCACACCACCGCGACTTTCGGGTGACGCGACGTTCGTACCTCCCGCGTCCCGAAATCGATGCCCGGCTCGTCCCCGAAGCTCGTGCTTCGATCGAAGTCGACACAATACGGCGTGCGCGTCGTGCCCCGCCGCTCGATCCGCCGCAGGCCGACGCGTCGGCGCCAAGCCGCCCAGTGCCAGGCCGCGAAGAACCCGGAAAAGATGAAGATGGCTTGGCACCGCAAGAACAACAAGAGGGTGCCGAGTGAGGCCATCTCGGTCCCCCTTCACCGGCGGGGGCACGGATGCGGGACGACTCTGACGCACTGCGTCTCGCGACGACACCGCCACGCGCCACCTCGACGGTTCCGAACTTCGACCGAGGCCCCGGGGCGCCCCCCCAAGCGCGTCGCCGTCTGCTGCGCCGGCGTTTCGCGGCGCGTCGTCACAACCGCTCGTCCGTCGTCGTTGGAAAATGTCGTTCATCGCTTCGTCCTTTTACGCGGGTAACATGTGTACCGTAAATAAATTTCCCTCGGGAGGTCCGCCGCGGCTTTCGCGGCGCCACTGCGCGGGGCGCGCTGTGGCTCGGTCGCGAGGCGGGCGAGTGACCCGCGAGAGGCGCGATGTCGCTCGTGACCCTTCACGTGTACGACATCACGAACACGCAGTACGAGGCCGCGAACTCGGCGATACAAAACCTGAACCGGTTCACTAAGGATGCGCTCGGCGCGGGGGGCATTTTCCACGGCGCCGTGGAGGTGAACGGTGACGAGTGGAGCTACGGGTACTGCGACCGCGGCAGCGGCGTGTACCCGTGCCGCCCGAAGGGTAACTCCGGGTACACGTACAGGGAGTCCGTCGCGCTCGGGGTCACCGCGCTCGCGCCCGCGAGCGTTCAGCGCATCCTGCACGCGCTGCGCACGCAGTGGCCTGGGCACGAGTACGATTTGCTCGCGCGCAACTGCAACCACTTCTGCGCGACGCTCTGCGAAAAGCTGGGCGTCATGCCGCCGCCGCAGTGGGTGAACCGCTTCGCGGGACACGCGGACGCGACGGTCGCCGCGGTGACCTACGCGCGCGACCAGACGAACAAGGCCATCGCGGACATCTCCAGCGCCGCGAGCGCCGCGTGGGAGTCGCTGACTGGTGTCTCTACGTCCGTCGACGACGGCGCGAGCGCGGCGGCTAACGGAGAGGGGGGAAGCCGCGGGGGGAGCGCACGCGCGGGGGGCTCGTCCGCGCCGCCGTCGTCACGCGGGGGTGGATCGACGGCGAGCGACTCCACGCCTCCGGATGAGGCGCGGACATAGATCTAGCGCGGCGCGCGATAGCGTCAAAGGCAAAGGTATTTTTTCACGAAGACCCTCAGCCCCGCGCCCTCGGTCGTCATTCCAGGAGCGGACGACGAGCGGCTCCGTCGTCCAGGAGAGAGTTTCGTCGACCGATGACGTCACTCAGACGCGCGCCGACTCCATGACAGTCACGAGTCTGAGAGGCGCCGTTCGCGCGCCGAGGGTGGCCCGCGTGCCTCGAGGACGGCAGTCTCCGACGCGAAGGGCCGTTCGCGTGCGAGCCGGGGACGAGCGGGGCGAGACGACCGCTCAAGCGGAGAGCAGAGAGGTCCTCGACGCGTTTTTCGTGGGAAAGTCGCTGGCGGAGACGTTGCTGGAACGCGCGGGGGGTGCGGTTGCGGACGCGCTCAGCGAGGTGAGCAAGTTCGACGCGGAGAACCGAGAGCAGATTCGCGCGTTCCAGGACGAGGTCATCGGCAAAGCCAGGGAGGAGTCCCAGCGCGCGAAGCGGAAGGACGACGGGATGAGATAGCCATGTGATCGAAAATAACGTGTTCGCTGTGCCGCCAGGCCGAGAATTTTTCGGAGAGCGCTTTTTTTATCAAAAACTCAACACAACACCGGGCGCCGGCAGGGCCCCTAGTACGCGTCGCGATGACGGGTGTGGTGTCTCCCGCGCCGACCGCGCATCGCCCCGGTATGAGGACGATGATGACGGTCGCGCGAACCCGGCGCTTCGTGGTGTCTTCGTCCGCGCGCCAGAAATCCGCGCATCGCGCCCGCCGCGCGGGACCGCTCGCGATGTCTCGGCCCGCGCCGCGCGCGTCCTCCAGCCGCGATCGGCTCGCCGCCCCGCCGAGGGCGTCGGCCGGCGACGACGACGCGGAGGAGAGGTCCGCGGACGCGCGACCGGCGTCGGACGAGCGGCCCGCGGAGACCGACGCGGACCCGCGTTCCCCCGGAGACGAAAAACCTTCTCCTCCGTCGCCGCGAGAAGAGGACGACGTCGTCTCCGACGGTCGTCTTTCGCGAGACGCGAAAGACGACCGAGAGGAAAGCGCGTCGACCGAGACGGACCCGCTGGAGCTGTTGAACCTGCTCGTGGTGACCGGCGGCGTGAAGGGGTCGCTCGCGGTCGTGTTGGGATACGCCGCCGGGATCAACGCTCTCGGATCGATTCACCCGGACCTCGCTTCCACGTTTCACGGCTTCGCCTTCGCCGCGCCGGTGGCGCTCCTCGACGCGCTGGTGATGGTTCCTCGGTGGGACCTCTCCGACGCGAAGGAGGACGCGCTCGAGCGCGGCGAAGTGCCGCTCGGTAAGATGGATAAGATCCAGAGAGCGTTGGCCAAGTACCAGCGCGAGGAGGCGCTCTCCAACCCGTGCAGAAGCATGCCCGCGTACCAAGACGCGCTCGTCGCCGCGACGGCGCGACTCACGGATGAGATGCTCGAACGCGCGGTGGTGTTGGGCTTTCTGGGTACGTGGATTCGTGACCGCGCAGTCGAGGCGGGGGTTGAGCCGTACGAGGCTGCCGAACCCGCGAAATACGTCGCCGTGGTGCTCGTATACCTGTACCTCGAGGTGCGCTTGCGGAGCGCGGCGCGGCGCGGCGCGCGTACGATGCGCGCCTTTCGCGTGGAGCGCGACAAAATCACCGGGAAGCAGAAGATGGTCCCGATGGACGAAAACGAGTTGGACGCGGCGACGCGCGCGAATGGGGGATCCGAGAACGCGGATCCGAGAAACAGACCCGGAAGGAAACAGACCCCGCGCGGTGAGGCGCTGGAGAGGGAGGTGCTGGGAGCGGTCGAGGCGATGGAGTCCTCGTCCTCGTCCGCGAAGGTGAAGGTGAAGGTTCCGAACGAAACGGGAGGCGCGCGCCCCTCGGACGGCGCGCGGCGCGAAGGAGAAAATACGCCGCCGTCGCCGTCGCCCGACGGTCCCTTGGTGATGAGCCCCGGGCAACTCGGCGCGAGCCCCGTGGGCAGCTTGATGTTCAACCAGAGCGTCAAGCAGTTCTTCGACGGGTTCCGGAGCCGCGTGACGCTCATCGCGCAGTGCCTGTGCTTCGCGACCGCCGCGGACGCCAACCTCTGGGGCCCGATCGCGGGCGGGCTCGCCTGCGACGTCGCGTTTGTGGCGTACCAGCGGCTGTGCATGTCGCGCTTCTTCGGCGCCGCCGGCGTCGCGCAGCCGCGGGGCCGGCCGGCGACGGAGCGGGAAATCAAGAAGACGCAGATGACACTGCTGCGTCGGGACCTGGAACGGCGCAGGAGCGCGCTGGCAGGGAAGCTGATGGACTCCGTGGACCGGTCGCCGGCGGCGGCGGGCGCGCGCGAGATCAACGTCTTGATGCGCGAAGTGGTGGGCGAAGTTCGCGCCGCGAAGGCGATGGCGAAGGAAGCCGACGCGCTCACCTTCGTGCTGGACCGGATCCACGAGGACTTCCCGCCGTCCAAGCTGGACGCGATGAGCGAGGGCGAGAGCGTGGAGACGATGCGGCGCGTCCTGGCGACGATCAGGGCGGAGATGCGGGCCTTGTCTCCTGAGCTCCTGAAGGAAGAAGGCGCGCGGAAAGACGCGGAGACGTCGGAGACAAAGGCGGCGTCGAACGACGCAACCGACGCGTCCTGCTCGTCCGACGAAGCGTTGACGCCTGAAACGAGCCTCCTGTCTGACGGGAAAGAAGAGGAGCCTTCTGGGGTGGAGGAGAATCCCGTAGGAACCTCCGATTCCGTGGGTACCTCCGTCGGGTCGCGCGCCGTGTCGTTGACGGACCTCGCGTCGCTGGCGCGGTCCAACGAGGCGGCGCCCCCGGAGAGCATCTGGGAAGCCGCGCGAAAAGAAAAAGAAAAGCGTTCCGAAAAGCGTTCCGACGCGACCGGCGACGACGAAGACGAGGGACGAGGGACGCCGCCCGAGCCTCTACGCGGTAAGAACGCCACCTGGGACGCGCTCGACCGGCTGACCAGCGCAGTGACGGAGAAGCTGGAGAGCGAGGACGAGGGGGATGCCGCGAAGTGACGCGGAGAGCGCGGAGAGCCGAACGTACGCGCGACGTACACGCGAAAACGTGCCGTTTCGTCTCAAAATAAAATCGAAGGCTTGCGAAATCGAGTCTTGTCAAAAAAAAGCCACGTGGGCGATACCAACCGTCGTCAGGTCCGAGATGCATCTGGCCTCACTTCGACGCGCGCACGACACGGCGCGTCGTATCGGTGCGGATCCGCGTTTACCATGCCCGCGGGAAAGGACTACTACGCCATCCTCGGTGTCCCCCGGGACGCTGACGACGCCGCTTTGAAACGCGCGTACCGCAAGAACGCGGTTCGATGGCACCCCGACAAGAACAAAGGAAGCGCCGAGGCGGAGGAGAAGTTCAAGCAGGTGGGCGAGGCGTACGACGTGCTGAGCGATTCGAACAAGCGCGCGGTGTACGACCAGTACGGCGAGGACGGTCTCAAGCGCGGCGCGCCGCCGCCGGGGACGCCGGGCGCGGGTCCCGGGCCCGGAGCGGGCGCGCCAGATCGCGGTTTCGGCTTTTCCGGCACGCCGGGCGGGGGGCGATACGAGTTCAGCGGAGACGACGCGTTCCACATCTTCGAGCAGATGTTCGGCGCGGGCGGGTTCGGCGGCATGGGCGGCGGCATGGGTAGTGGCATGCCCGGCGGCATGTTCGGCGGCGTGGGAGGCGGAGGCGTTCCCGGCGGGTTCGCGGGCGGCGACCTGTTCGGCGAGGCGAACGCTCGCAAAAAGCGCGGGCCGAGCCAGGACGTCGTCTCGTACCCGATGACGCTGGAGGACCTGTACGCCGGCGGCGTGAAGAAGATGCGCGTGACGCGCAAGGTGAACGCGGCAGACACAGCACGTACCGCGCGGTTCGTGGACCAGTCCCGCGGCGGCACGGGGTCCGCGATGATGCGCGAGCACTCCGAGATCATCGAGTTCGAGGTGAAGCCGGGCTGGCGCGCGGGCACGAAGCTCACGTTCGCCGGGAAGGGCGACGAGGTCCCGGGCGCGCCCGGCCTCGCCAGCGACCTGGTGGTGGTCATCGAGCAGAAGCCGCACGCGCACTTCACGCGCGAAAACGACCACCTGATCGCGCGCGTGCGCTCCATCCCGCTGCAGCAGGCGCTCTGCGGCGTGCGGCTGACGCTCCCGGGAATAGACGGCGCGCCCGTGTCGGTGAGCTTCGGCGCAAACGCCGAGGGCGTCGCGGTGGACGCCTCCGGCGCGCGGACCCGGGTGACGGGCGGCGTGGTGCGCCCCGGGATGCGTCTGTGCGCGCCCGGGCGGGGCATGCCGAACCAGAAGACCGGGACGCGAGGGGACGTGCTTTTCGTCGTCGAGAGCGTCGAGTTCCCGAAAACCGTCACCGAGGCGCAGAGAGCGGCGTTCAAAAACGCCTTCAGGGCGTGACTCGAGAGGGCGCGAGTCGCGAGCGCGGCGAGTCGCGAGCGAGGCGCCGACACGAACGCGATCGACGATTGATGATGGAAAGTCGATTCGATTCAAAAGTCCATCAGCGACCCGGTCGCAGGCACCGGCGCGTTCGCGACGCCCGAGCCGTTCTCGCGCACCGCCGTCGCCGCGGCCGCGGGCTCGAGGCTCGCCAGCGACTCGAACGGGTCGTCCGCCGGCGCCGGCGCCGGCGCCGCCGCGTCGTCCAGCCCGAAGAAATCCAACGCCGCCGCGTTCGCCTCCGCGTTCGCCTTCGCCGTCGCCGCGTCGGCGACCGACGCCACCGCGTCGGCGACGACCGAGCGGACGAGCGCTTCGTTGGATTCGTCGGTTTCAGTTTCCTCCGACGACACATCGGCGACGGCCGCTTCGCCCCGGCGAGCGGCTTCGAGGTCCGCCGCGTCCACGGCTTCTCTCGCGGATGCCTCCTTTTCGGCAGCGTCGCGGGCAGCCGCTTCCTCGGCTTCTCTTTCGGAGGCTTCGCGGGCAGCAACTTGTCTTTCAGCAGCCTCCCTAGCTTCCGTTTCAACCCGTTCCTTCGCGGCAGCATCAGCCGCCTCATTCGCCGCATTTTCCCTCGCCGCGGCTTCAGCAGCATCCATCGCCGCCTTCTCCCTCGCCGCGGCTTCAGCCGCCTCCCTCGCCGCCTCTTGCGCGGCTTCAGCCTCCTCCCTCAACGCCTTCTCCCTCGCCGCGGCTTCCCTCGCCGCGGCTTCAGCCGCCTCCCTCGCCGCGGCTTCCCTCGCCGCGGCTTCAGCCGCCTCCTTCGCCGCATTTTCCCTCGCCGCGGCTTCAGCAGCATCCATCG